>JGI26538J50259_1000524_pt1 | contig 29437 bp, 20 predicted proteins | sample ThiBio_1000_plan_FD_50259 | JGI IMG/M metagenome (IMG submission 50259)
CCCTACTTCTGCTCCTGATAGATTAAATATATTGTGGCAGCAGGCATGAAAACTGGTCTAGTCGATTTTATCCTTTCAGCCACGTGCTTGACCCTCCTCATNGGTTTTTCCCTAATTACCACCAGAGTTTTTTCCGTAGATAGCAGTTATCACCTGNTGTTAGATGTTGCTGTCTTTCTTTTTTCCTATGGCTTGTATACCGCGTTGTTATTGAAGATCTTGAGATCCGTCCGGCCTTACCCCGTAGGTAGCTTCTCCATGCATTCACAGGAATTTACCTATTGGAAGCTGGTAGCCGTACTAATGGATCTTGCTGAAAAAATGCTTCACCCATTTACGACCGTTTTTACTCAGTCTTTGGTGCATTCCATGTTTGGCGCTCATGTGGGAAAACACACGGCCATTGCCGGNATCATTAGGGATCACCCCCTCATTTATCTCGGTGAACATGTAACGGTCGGGCAGAATTCTGTGATCACTGCTCATGCGATTACCCATGATGAAATTCTATTGATGCCCGTCAAAATCGGTAATAACGCAGTGATTGGAATAAACAGTGTTGTTATGCCTGGCGTTACGATAGGGGATAGTGCTGTGCTGGCGCCTGGCGCCGTAGCNACCTCAAACACAAACATTCCTGAAAATGAATTATGGGGAGGGATTCCGGCGCGAAAAATAAAGGATCTGCGCCCCAATGCAGTTCATTTTCATACAGATGAAGGGATTCGAGGCTTGCACGATTACTGATGACTAGTTATCTATCCCTGAGAGGGGATGGAGAAGGCTGGGAGGGATACTATTGCTTGGCAGAGGGATGAAACATTTTTCCAACCTCCCGTGTTACTATTTTTGCAGGGAATAAACCTGCAAATACACGCTGCTTAAAAAGACCTTTTGCAATTGAGACTACTGGCTTGTCAGCTGCTAAATGACGCAGAGACGCTTGTACCACTTCGTTCACGGGGCCTCGTTCCTTTAAAGCGCTGGGATAAGCCCCCGCTTTGACGTCGAATTCCGTTTCGGTTGGTCCTGGAACTAGCGTTTGGACAAGGATACCGCGATTCCTCCATTCTTCGTAAATCGCCAAGCTGAAACTGTGTACGAAAGCCTTCGTAGCTGCATAGACTGCCATATAAGGAACAGGCTGAAATGCGGCGGGAGATGACACATTAATTATGGCACTTGACGGAAAGGACGCAAGCTCTGGAAGGAATTGGTGGCACATTGAAACCATGGCAACAATATTTACGCGAACCATCTCGTCGTAAATTTTCTCAGATGTATCTTCAAATCGTCCCCAGTGACCGAAAGCGGCATTGTTGCACAGTAATCTCAATTTCACTTCATTCGCAGCTAACCTTATTTTTATCGTGGTGATTGCGTCGGCTTGAGATAAATCCTGCGCTATAGGAAGAATCTTAACTCTGTAAAGATGCCTTAACTCGTCAGCAAGGTTATCCAGTAGTTCTTCTCGGCGCGCCACGAGAACCAGGTTCATGCCAACCGCAGCCAGCTGATAGGCAAATTCCTTCCCAATGCCGGAGGATGCGCCTGTGATCAGCGCCCACTCACCTCTACATTCTTCTTCCAATTTCATATTAATGTCCCATGCTGCTTATTAGTATATGTTTTTTATTTTTACTTAGCCGGTTGATTCTCGCCGATTAGATGTTCTGCAATTCTAAGTGCGTTTGCAGCAATAGTCAGACTGGGGTTAGTACCCCCGCTTGAAGGAAAAAACGAGCTATCAACAATGTATAAATTGGTGATGCCATGAGCGCGATTATTGCTATCGAGTACGCTTTCGCGGGGATTGACCCCAAACCGGCAAGTACCACACACATGGGCAATCCGCTCGTTATTCCCCGCCTGATTGATTCTCAATACTTTGTAAGGTTTTAGGATATCCTTCATCAAGGCTCGAAACGTCGCAATTCGTTCAAGTTCATATGGCCGCATGCGATAATTTATAATAAGGGAATCAGGTAGTGTAAGGCTTGGTTTTACAAAGTTGTCTTCATAGGGCAAGTCTTCCATGATTGTTGCGAGCACAAGGTTTCGGCTGACTAAACGATTCAAGAAGGGCGTAATCACTGGTTTCACTAATTTGAACAATGGAGTAGCCCAGCGTTGTTTCCCATTCCTTACGTCTTCCTCCATAGATTCAGCGAGTAATGCGCCTGGAGGCAAGCGTCCGAAAGTTTGAACTGAGCCCAGTTTTTCCCCGTCTTTGTGATATAAATCGTTAAAGGCCAACTCTTTTTGTCGATTGTCAATCAGCCCGACCTCCCGTGGGCTAACAGCGTAAAGATCAATGTTGTGACGCATCAGGTTTTTGCCTACCAGGCCCGATTCATTTGCAAGCCCTCGTGGCCATACGCTTGAGGAAGATCGCAGAAGAATGGCAGGGGTTTCAAGCGCTCCCGCTGCCAGAACAATCGTCCGAGCCCTCAATTGGAAAACTTCACCCTGCCGGGAGCATACAAGCTTGTTAACTTCATGACGGGAAGCTTCGAGCTTCAATACGGCGCACTGATCGAGTAATTTGGCGCCGTATTGAGAAATAGCTGGAGCTAAGCAGATCCGCGCACTGTCGTTCTTGCAGTTTCTGGCACAAAGGTATCCCTGACAACATTCGCAATCTGGAACATATTCGCACGCCATCGGTAAACGGTAAGGATGGAGACCTTTGCCCTCTAAAAACCTCCAGAGTTCCTGGGAGGCTGGGGTCAGCGGTGGCGGCTGGAAGAAATGCTCTGGCTTCGATTCGCCCCGCATTGGGTCTCCGCTTCCATGAACCCGGTAGAGTTGCTCGGCTGCTTTATAGTAAGGAACTAACGTTTCGTAGCCGATCGGCCATTCTCTAGGCAGTGTTGTTCCTAGAGCTGTGGGGTGACTGTAGGAGGGTAAGAAGTCACTCGGAAAAAAACGTTCAAGTGCCATTCCGTATAGTGCGGTTGAACCGCCGGTGCCAGACCCAATGAAGGGTATAAATCTATACGGCTGCAATTTTGATTGATCCTCGATCTGATCCTGATAGCGGCCAGCGTTCGAAAGGATATCGCGATGCTGTAGTTGGGGAACAGAGATATGGCTGAAAAAAGTCTCCGCGTAATTGCCAAGTGCAGAATTTGATGCGCCGAGATGAGAGCGACCCTTTTCACAAAATAGGACCTGCTTTCCTGCTTTTGCCAAAGCATATCCTAAAGTGGCTCCACCCATACCAGTGCCGACAACGACTACATCCCAATTCTGAGTCATAAAATCGCGCATAAGGGTGCTGCTCATTTTCCNTACACTGAATGCTCACTCATGTAAACTTCAGCCGGGACAATGAAAGCCTGACCGAGCGGGCCGACGGACTTGATCCTGCTCCCACCCGCCCCATAAACACAGCATATTTGCTCGCTTCGCTTCCAATTAAACATTCCATTTTCTGTGAAATATGTTTGGCTTGCTCTGTTAACCTCTTCTCCCGCGAAAATATAATGTCATTACGAGCATATCTCGCAAAAATCAGAGGAGTCATCTCAGGCTGTAGCTGTAATCCAATCTTTGTTGCCGTCAGCCAAAAGCGCTGCATGGCTCGGCCGGCACTGACAAAGTCATCGATTCCTCGCGGCTGCTGATTCGCTAAAATGACGAAATGCGCCGCACACGCAATCCCGGGTATTAAATCCATTTGAATACGGGGTGCCCAAGTACCGGCTAGAAAGGTGTTAAAAAATTTGACCCGTCGCCAGCTCTGCATCACCCAGTGCATCAGACGGGCGGTCATGAAGTCCACTCCAAGCGCCTGGTCTGGTACACGATCTTCACTAAACCTTGCATTCCACTGAATTATCGCACGGTGCGTCTCATAGGCCTCGGGCATGATCAATCGCAGCTTTGCGTTTTTAAACATCAGCATAGCGATACGATAGCGCTGACCGAAACCTTCGAGCCAAAGGATGCGGTAATTTTCCCCAACCGAAGCTTCGAGGGCTGACTTTTCCCGCGCTGTTAGCGATCGACTACCCATTGCGCGTCGCTGAACACTACGGTAAGGAATATAGGGAATTAGCGGATCGGGCTTGATATCCGCATACGAGCAGAAGGTTATGTCGAAAACCGGATTCGTTCCAGGAGCTTCAAGACGACGCTGAACCTGAGTTAGGAAGCCATGTCCCGTCGCTGCTATAGAGATGGTTTCAAGAAGTGCACCTATTGAAATTTGGCTAGGATGGCCGTCCAGATCATAGACGCAATGATCGCGGGTATCGAAGCCGTGCACTATCATGTGGTGGTCGTCCACGATCTGGAACCGCCACGGTTGAGTATTGTCCCCACTTGGCGCCCATCGCGCAAGGTCGAGGATTTGTTCGATTAATGTATGTGACTTGAGGTCAGCCGGGCTTTTGCTTTCACTCTCGCAGCCTGGCGATTCGGGCGGAATGGTAGTATCCGTGAAAGAATGTTGTTCCGGATCTCTGAAGAGCTTATTAACATTTTTTTTGCTCAAGCGATGCTTGGCAATTGCAAGATTGAGCTGCTGGAGGGGATTGCTGTTCCCGCCCGGACGCCATGTGTGGACCAGTTTATTGCGATAGGCATCAAAGTGCAGACCATGTGGTGCGGCCCTCACCTTACCGCGGTTGAGCAATATCTTTAGTGCCTCCGTAGCCGCGATACCTGCACAGAGCTGGCAACCCATTATCGTCGAAGGACCACGACGTTCCGCAAAGTTGATGGAGGAGGGATCCAGCAAGTAGCGGGCATGTAGACCAGCGGGCGCGAGCCCTATTAAAAAGCGGAGAGCCTTTTCCACCTCGGGTAGATCACCCCACTGGAAATACTCTTCGAAGGTCATTTTACCAGGCAGGAAATTCAGCGCGGCGGATCCCATGCCCAGAGGTGCAGCTGTTATGGCAGGAATACCCAAGTCTCCACAGGTCGAGAATGTTACTTGCCGAGCTGAAAAGGCGAAAAAATCGAGGCCATCGATATACAGATCAACGTCCTCGAAAAATTCCGNTAAATTATCCGGATTCACGCCCTGGGGAAAGGTTCTGATATCCAATTCCGGATTGATATCTTTAGCCATAGCAGCCAGAACGGCTGTCTTTGGCTGCTCAAGACTCGACATCCTCGCCCCTACCTGGCGGTTGAAATTGACCAGACCAAAAACATCAAAATCCGCAATGTGAAATGCGCCNATGCCCAGTCGAGCCAGCGTCAACAAATGAATGCCACCGACGCCGCCCAGCCCGGCAATTGCAACACGCTTGTGCCGAAGGATTTCTTGTTCGACAGGTGTTAGCCATCCAATATTACGGGAGGTGGCCTCACGATATGAGAAATCCTGAACCATTACCCGGCGCGATCAGTAGGAATAGAGGAACAATTTTCGAGGCGAGCGATTATATGATATGGATGATAGCATCAATGCGAAATGCTTTGACAGNGAGGCTGATGGAAAAGTATCAGCTTCAAAGGACAGAAAGGTTAGGCAGGAGTTAAAAAGCATGTACGTGAATTTCACGCGGGCATCCAGACACATCCGGTTTTCAGCCGCTCAGTAATGTCACATTCGTCCTGTTCAGAGAAAAAGTAAGGATAAAATGATCTTTCGTTACCCGGTTGTTCCATCAGTCCGCCAAATTTTCCAATTTGTTCGGCCATGTATTCAAGTTTCACCCTAAGCAGTACTGCGGGTGCATCAACACGAGTACAAACCCGCTCTTCGGCAATTTGCCCGCATCCCAGCATTCTTTTATAGAAACCAGCGTGACGAGGGTTTACTTCTACCACCCAATCAGTAAAGCCATGGATATGTGCCGCATAGATATAGCAAATATGGATCAGGGAAGCAAAAACCCGGGGAGGTACATTATCATCAATCGCAAGTCTGGAAGGTTCAGACAGTTTTCGTCCCTGCGCTCGCAACTCATTCAGCTCGTCACCAAAATTCTCATCTGCGGGNAACGAATTGCCATCCAGGCACAACGTCATAGTGCCCACTATCTTGTTTGCGGTTTCAGCAATCAATGTAATTCTGTTAGGCTCATTGATTACCGGCATATCCGCAGAATAACCTCTCCAAGAGTACCTTTTTTTTATGAGCAGGCTCGCGGCTTCACGCTGACCTTCTGAACTAGCCATTCGAATATGAAAAAGCTGTTGATCGATAGGATGATCGCGAACCAATTCAGAATCAGGCTCGCCAATACAAAGGTCGCGCAGCCGGTAAGGAGATTCAAACGAAATTATTGCATCGCTATCATGAGGCAGAAAGTTATATCTGTGAGTAATAAGAGCATAAAGTTGTTGAAAGATATGCATGTGGTTTATCCTCGTATAGCACTGAAGGTAAAAAACAACAAAGCAATATCCATGCCATATTTGTGCCCTAATGTTTATCNGCTATCTGGCTATGTACGTTACCGCACAGACTGAATAACTGTCTCCAGAGNGAGACAGTACAATTGAGATATAAAGTATGGTATTGAAATTTAAAGGATTATTGATGTCTCCGGGATGAGACAGGGTTTGGCGGGCAAGTGACAGGTTTTGTTTGTTCACATTCTCCCCGGCACCAGCATCTGAACGCTACGCAATCCCGCATCTTGTACAGATTGCGCAGCTCTCCCGCCAGTTGCATGGTGCCGGGTTTTCTGTCTGAAACAGTATCTGATTCCAGTTGATATTTCGATAACTCTCGGACAGAATTGCTAATAATGAAAACGAATCCCATGCCTCAAGCAGGAGATACTTGAAAGAGTATTCGTAAGGCAGTAAATCAGCCTGTGTCTACTGTAGCCGCTCAAGAAGAGCTCTCGCTTCATCTATACCCGAAAAGGTTTTTCCGGTAGCCAGAATTTGTTCAAGCTCTTTACGGGCCTGGTTTTTGTTGCCAGACTTGACCAGTGCGGACGCAAGATGGTAGCGAATTTCCCCTGCTTGAGGCGCCAAGGAAGCGGCTTTCTGTAAAAGTGGTAGAGCCCGCGCGATATTGTCCTGCTCCAGTAATATCCAGCCCAGTGTATCCAATATTGCCGGGTTTTCCGTAGCTAACTGATATGCCTTTTCTGCATATTCCAAGGCCCTGGGGTCCTTTTGGCGCTGATAAGCGGTAGCCAGGTTATTGAGTGCCGGAGCAAACTTCGGTTGCTCTTTCAGGACGGCTTGATATTGCTCGACTGCGGCAGCCAGCTTTCCTTCCNTGAGAAGCGTGTCCGCGAGGTACATTCGGGTAGGCAAGTCATCTGGGTGTTTCTTTAGCCATTCGGCCAAGCGAAGGTCTGCTTCCTTATCTTTTCCAGCCTGCCTGAGCGATGTGTGGAGTTTCATCAACGAGGTAGGGTTTTTGTTGATTGCGAATGCNCGTTCATAGGCACTTGCAGCAAGTGCAGGTTTTTTCTGTTTCAGCAACAGGTCGCCCTCGGCTATATAACCCGCAGGTGATCCTGTATGCTGTTTCTGAACTTGGCGTGACATTGCAATCGCTTTCTCATAATTGCCTTGGCCGGACTCGATCCCGATTTGCGCGAGTTGCGCGTCCAGATAATCCGGTTTTATCGTCAGCGCTTTTTTCAGGGCATCGGACGCTGCTGCTATGTTTTGCATCGTCATTTGAACAACAGCAATGCGGAATTGGGTAAGAGCAGAATCCGGCATTAAGGCGGCGAGCTTCGTATAGCTTTCCAACGCGCCGGCTTTATCGGCATTAGCTAATTGAGCCTGTGCCAGCAGGTCGAGCGTGGCGGGCTCCTGCGGATATGAGCCCTGCAGTTTCTTGGCAAGGGCCAGCGCTTTCTGCTTTTCATTCAAGCGAAGATAATGTGATCCAAGCAGGATGGCTGGCTGAAGAACATCTGGATTCTCTCGCATTGCCCTTTCCAGCCACTCGGTCGCCTCCTTTGGCCGTCCCTGGTTGACAGCAAGATCTGCTAGTGCCGTCATGGCGGGAATATTCTTCTTGTCCTTTTCGAGGATGGCTTCGAAGCGTTTTCTGGCGACATCCGGTTTCTTATCCTGAAGGTCGAGTTGAGCCAGATTTACTGTGGCTGGGAAATAGGTTGGCTCGATAGCAAGCGCCTTTTCAAAACTGGCACGCGCATTTCCGATATCCTTCTTGCCCAGATATATACCACCTTTCAGGTTTTGAACGAGTGGATTATCCGGATTCTCCTTCTCCAGTGCCTTTACCGTGGCGAGCGCCTTGTCGAATTCCTTGAGACGTAGATGGGTCATGACCAGCAGGATTCCTGCACGTGGTGATTTCGGATCGAGCTTTGTCGCCTTCTCCAGTTCGGAGATGGCGCGTGCGCTCTCGCCTTGTCCCATCCTGCTCATGCTTAAAGCGGTATGAAGCATCGCACTTCTTGGTGCAATATCGCTGGCTTTTTCAAAGTATTCCGTGGCTTTCGCAAAATCCCTGGCTTGCATGTAAGATTCACCGGCCAAGGCGAATAACTGAGGATCCTCTTTCACGTTTTTGAGTGCCGGGGCCAGGACGTCTAAAGCTCGCCTGGTCTCGCGGTTCTTTAATAGAACAGAGGCAAGCAGCTTGCGCGCGTAGACGTTTCCAGGATCCTTCTCCAAATAATGTTTCAGGTGTTGCTCTGCCTGCGGCATGGATCCCAGGGTAAACTGTACTGCGCCTGCGAGCAGCACGCTGGGCATGTGCTCCGGCGATTTGCTGAGTATCTGCTGGAGTGACTCCAGCGCGACAGCAGGCTTTTGCTGGGTGAAATCGAGCAAAGCCTGGGTATAGAACACCATCAGACTGGGACCAATTTTGCGTGCAGCGTCGATATCCGCCTTTGCCGTTTCGAATTTACCCGTTCCAATTTCGATGAACGCCTTGTTGATATAGGCAACGGTCGCATTCGGTTTCAGCTTCACCACTTGGTCATAGGCAGCCAGGGCTTCCCCGGATTTGCCTTGCACCCGCAGAAGGTCGCCCTTGAACAACCAGGCGTCGACATTTTGCGGACTCCGGAAGACCGCCTGTTCCGAGAAATTGACTGCGGCTTCCACATCCCCTTGCAGCAGGGAATATTTCGCCAGGCCGATTAACGCATCGGCAGAATCCGGGTTTTGTCCAAGCGCTTGCTCGAACAGTGCCTTTGCTTCCGGAGCCTTGCCTAGTCCAAGCTTCGCATTCCCCCGGAGCGTGAGTATCTGCGCTGACTTTGTTTTGTCTGCCAGTTCTTTCGTTTCATCCAGGATTTTTTGATAGGCGCCTAGGCTGAGCAGGGTTTTTCCCAGTTCGGGCAGCACCCTGCCGGCATCCATGCCCAGGCTCAATGCCTTGCGAAGCTCCTTCTCCGCAGACGGAAAATCGCCGGTCTTGTTGTATATTGCACCAAGCAGATACCGNGCTTCCGAATTATCCGGATTCTGCTGCAAGACATTTTTTAACTGGATAATGGCTGACTTGTGATTCCCGCTTTCTTCGTAGCGCTTTGCATCCGCCATCAGTTTCGCCGGATCCTCCGCTTTGTTACAGCCTTGCAAGCTCCCTGCGGTAAGGGCGGCAGCGATTGCAAGCGCCATTCCCGTCTTTTTTAAAGCAGTCTTTTTAAAANCGCGCATGTAAATTCCCTTTTCCGAATCAGCGACCAGGTTCACCTTCTCCTGCATTCTGCAGCCAGNACTCAACTTTATGCCCCTGCGCGGTCCCAGTGAAACGAGGACTGTGCGATTTCAGGAGGGCAGTCGATACCCATGATTTCCCATTGGTTTTGCCAGTGCTATTACGGCTCGTGAGCCTGAATATAAAGTGCGGCAGGATGAGTTCGTTCGTCCTGTCTTCCTTGATATCGGCGTTTAATGACAGGGTTCGAGTAAATTTTTAGTGTAGAAATATAGCAAGAGATCAAGATATTGTGTAGAAAAGATGACCTCGTGCTTCCGATTCGTTTGCACTGGTCATCGTGGTCGCCTGAGGCTGCCGAGCGGAGTGGTTTATAGTGCAGTATTGCGTGTGGCGGGATCTGGATGGAGGTTAGGGGCAAGCAATTTTCCTCTCAAAGCTCAAAGGAGGAAACTCCCGTCTATCTTTTCGCATCCAAAGTTGGAGCCGGTCAGGGCCGCAAGCTATCGATGTGCGCGCACCCAGTCACGCCACTGCATGAAAAGGTTCAGATCGAGGGCAGCAATGGCCGAGCGCTGCCAGAGCGGCTCGGCCCAGAAATCATCCTCGTTCAACCCGCACATGTGGCCCCCTGCCTCTTCNAGGATCAGGCTGCCCGCGGCGTAGTCCCATAGTTTTTGCCCGCCGTGCAGATACAGGTCAAAGCGTCCGGCAGCGGTGTAACACCATTCCAGGGCACAGGATCCGAAGTTCCGGTGGGAAGAAAATGGCTTTGCCGTAGAGACTTCCTGTGCAAGCCTGCGACCGAGCCGTTTCAGGTCCACGCTCGCTATTGCCGCGCGTAGCGGTGGTACATCNCCCTTTATCGGTAATCTTTCCCCGTTCAGGAATGCGCCACTGCCTTTTTCGGCATGGAACATTTCATCCGCCACGGGATTGTAAACCACTCCCAGTATGCTTCTGCCGTGCCGCATTAATGCCACAGAAACGGCAAAGTAGGGCAATCCGTTGACAAAATTGGAAGTTCCGTCTATCGGATCCATGCACCAGAGTCCCGCATCGCCTGCCCGCCAATGCTCGGCCTGCTCGTTTTCCGTCATTTCTTCTCCCACTACCGGGCCGGGATAGATTTTTCTCAACTCGCGCGAAAGCGTTTCCTGGGTGGCAAGATCAGCTTCCGTGAACAGGCTTCCATCAACCTTGCGCTGCCGCGCAACTTTCATATAGCGCGGCAGAATTTCCTGCTGGGCAACTGCTTTGACAGCAGCGATAACTGTATCAATCACCGGCTAGTCCGCTCGCCATTTGATGGAGCAGCCGATGCTGGGAATCTGATCCTCGGGACCGGTGCCGGTGCGGGCGATTTTAAGCATTCCTTCGAAAAGGTCGCGNCGTGCATCCGCTGGCGCGGCTTCCTTCCGGGAAGCATCCAGGCGTCCGCGATACTGCAATTCGAGCTTGTCGTTGAAGCCGAAAAAATCCGGCGTGCAGATTGCGCCATATGTCTTTGCTACTTCCTGNGTTTCATCCCAGACATAGGGAAAGGGATAGGCATATTCCCGAGCTATGCGTGCCATGTTTTCAAATGAATCCTCGGGGTAGTCCGATGGGTCGTTCGACATGATCGCGATAGCGCCGATACCNTGCTCACGTAATTCGTTGACATCGCGGATAATGCGTTCGCGCACGGCCTTCACGTAAGGGCAATGATTGCAGATGAACATGACCAGCAATCCTTTTTCACCCTTGACTGAGGCCAGATTGTATTGCTTTCCATCTACTCCCGGTAAATCGAAATCAACTGCTTTCCAGCCGAAGTTACACACAGGNGTTTCCAGGCTCGCCATATTTTTCCCCCAGGTTTCATTTCTTTATAATGCCAGATATCGTTTACTGCGCTGCCCGGGCAGAGGCGAGCGGTGTCTTTTCGCAGAAGCTTGCCGTGCGGATATAATTGAAAGCAGCGCGTATATCTCGACAGCGNTTGTTGTTCCAGCAGGACTGTGAGGTGACAATACTATCATGAGAAAGGCGCATTGATTGNTCCACCGTCTGATACTGAAGATGCNATGAGGTTTCCCCGCTTTTACTGTCCTGTGGAGATTCTTGCCGGGCAGGTTCTGGAATTGTCCTCAGCAGTTGCGCATCATGCCGTCCGCGTTCTGAGACTCGAGCCAGGCGATAAAGTGGTGTTGTTCAATGGCGACGGCGGGGAATTCACATCTGTCATTTCGCGCATCAGCAAGCAGGGTGTAGCTGTCATAGTCGAAAAGCATATACAGGTCGAGCGCGAATCCCCGCTTGACATTCTGCTTGCTCAGGCGGTGTGCATGGGTGAAAAGATGGACTGGATCGTGCAGAAAGCGGTCGAACTGGGCGTAACCCGGATTCAGCCTCTCATTACCAGGCAGAGCGTCGTGAGGCTCAGCGGTGAACGCGGAGAAAAACGTGTAAGCCATTTGCAAAAAGTCGTTATCTCCGCATGCGAGCAGTGCGGCAGAAACCGTGTGCCGGAAGTGCTGCCGCTTGCTGTCCTCCAGAACTGGCTAGGTACGCAAATCGAATCATGCAGAACGTCCAGCGGCAGTCTTCCCCCCGATGCCCGCTTCATGCTCTCGCCTTTTGCAAGAAAGGGTTTGCGGGATTTCAAAGGTTCTTCAAGTATCAACTCGATCATTTTGCTCGTGGGACCCGAAGGAGGGTTTACGCGGGAAGAGGAAGCGGCTGCAACGGTGGCGGATTTCATCCCATTGCGCCTGGGTAGCCGCATACTGCGGACGGAAAGTGCCGCGCTGGCGGCAGTGGGGGCAATGCAGGCGCTATGGGGTGATTATTGATCATGGATTTCGTGGCCTGGTTCCGGTCGGTAGCCCCTTATATCAACAGCTTTCGCCATAAAGTTTTCGTGGTCGCCTTCGGCGGGGAAGTCGTTGCGGACGGGAAATTCATCGAGCTTGTACACGATCTCAANCTGCTTGCCAGCTTGGGCGTACGACTGGTGCTGGTGCACGGTGCGCGCCCNCAGATCGAGTCGCGCTTGAACGAACATGACTTGCAGACGANATATATCCGGGGTATGCGCGTCACCGATGCCGCTGCATTGCAATGCGTCAAGGAATCGATAGGGCGGGTGCGCGTCGAAATCGAAGCATTGCTATCAATGGGTTTGCCAAATTCACCGATGGCTAATGCTGCGATTCGCGTCGCCAGCGGCAACTTTGTGACTGCGCGGCCCATTGGGGTGATAGAAGGCATTGATCTGATGCATACCGGAGAAGTACGCAAGGTGGATACCTCCGCCATCCGCTCGCGGCTCGAGCAAGGTGAGCTGGCNTTGCTGTCGCCGCTTGGCTATTCGCCTACCGGCGAGATCTTTAATTTGACACTGGAAAATGTCGCAGCCGAGGCTGCGATCGCCCTCAAGGCCGAGAAACTCATATTTCTGATGGATACCCAGGGGATCGAAAAGAGCGNTGCTGACGGTGAGCAGGAATTGCTGCTGCGAGAATTGACGGTGGCGGAGGGCAAGAGCCTGCTTAACGAATTTGGCAGGGAAATGGTAAAGCTTGCCGAGGATGCACAGCTTTATCTGCCTTTTGCCCTGCATGCCTGCGAACGCGGGGTATCGCGTGTCCATTTGATCAGCCGGCACGTGGACGGGGCTATATTACAGGAGCTATTCACGCATACCGGCATCGGGACGATGATATCGGAAGGCCCTTTGCAAAACCTGCGGGAGGCGCGGATAGAGGACGTCGGTGCGATTTTGCAGCTGATCGAGCCCCTCGAAGCGGATGGGACGCTGGTGCGGCGGAGCCGCGAGTTACTGGAGATGGAAATCGATCGCTTCGTCGTAATCGAACATGATCGCATGACTATCGGTTGTGCGGCGCTCTACCCTTTTCCGGACGACAAGGCAGGTGAGCTCGCCTGCCTTACCGTTCATCCGGACTATCGCAGCGCGGGTTGTGGAGATGCATTGCTCAAGGCTATCGAGGTGAAGGCAAGATCCCAGGGCAGTAAAAAACTGTTCGTCCTTACCACGCGGACAGCCCACTGGTTCATCGAACGCGGCTTCCTTGCAGCAGACATCGGGCAATTACCCAAGGTGAAGCAGGGGCTATACAATTATCAACGGCGCTCGAAAGTATTTGTGAAACCGCTTTAAGCCAGCGCTCGGATTCTGGCTGCCGGGTCGATTAGCTGTCGTGGTAATCGAAGAGTGCAGTGCACGGCAGNGCTCTGGTCTACATTTGTATATTTCGGAGAAAACAATGGGAAGAACCGTAAATTGCATCAAGCTTGGGCGGGAACTGGAAGGTCTGGATTTTCCGCCTTATCCGGGCGAGCTGGGAAAGCGTATTTTTGAGAATGTCTCGAAAGAGGCATGGGCGGGCTGGATCAGGCACCAAACCATGCTGGTCAACGAGTATCATTTGAATCTGTCGGACATCAAGGCGCGCAAATATCTGGNCGAACAGCTCGAGGCGTATTTCTTCGGAAGCGGCGCGGAACNGCCTCGTGGCTACGTACCTCTTGCTGAATAATGTCAGATAGAGCACGGCAGCTTGAAGTNACTGCATTGGACACATTCAGAGAAGGCATGACCGATTCCAGAGCTTCCGCTCAGTTCCTCAATCGAGAGGTTGGCCAGATTGAATTCAACCGGAGGGTGTTTGCGCAGGCCGAAAATGAAGAGGCGCCGCTGCTTGAGCGCCTGAAGTTTCTTTGCATTGTCAGCAGTAACCTGGACGAGTTTTTCGAGGTTCGCGTCGCGGGGATCAAAGAGCAGATCAAACTCGATACCCGCGGTTTTGATCCCGCTGGCATGCTGCCGCATCAGATATTCAGAGTGGTGAGCGAACAGACGCATACACTGGTGGCGCGGCAGTATGCGTTGCTGAACCAGCAGATTTTGCCCGGCCTTGCCAGCGAGGGGATNCATTTTCTGCGGCGCGCCACCTGGAACGACGCACAGCGTGCGTGGATCAAGTCTTACTTCTTTCGGGAAATGATGCCAGTGCTGACTCCCATCGGCCTTGACATTTCACATCCCTTTCCTCGGGTGCTTAACAAGAGTCTGAATTTCGCGGTGGAACTCGCGGGCAAGGATGCCTTCGGGCGTAATTCCGGAATTGCCGTCGTGCAGGCTCCGCGCGTGCTGCCCAGGCTGATTCAGTTGCCGGCTGAAATCAGCAGCAGCGCCTATAATTTCGTATTTCTCTCTTCCATTCTGCATGCGCACGTAGGGGAATTATTCGCCGGGATGAACGTGCTCGGTTGCTATCAATTCCGCGCCACGCGTAATAGCGATCTGTTCGTGGATGAGGAAGAGGTCAAGAACCTGCGCATTGCCCTGCAGGGCGAACTGCCGCAACGGCACTTTGGCAATGCCGTGAGACTGGAAGTGGCGGACAATTGCCCATCGCATATGTCGGCCTTTCTGCTGGAGCAGCTCGGTCTTGGTCAGGAGGATTTCTACCAGGTAGAGGGGCCCGTGAATCTGGCGCGGATGATGTCCGTCTTCGAACGCATAGACCGGCCCGATCTGAGATACTTGCCCTTCATTCCCGGCCTGCCGCTGACACTTCAAAAGAAAAAAGCCGCGGATATTTTTCAGCTGATCCACAAGAACGATATCCTTTTACACCACCCTTACCAGTCATTCCAGCCGGTAATTCATTTCCTTCAGCAGGCTGCAACCGATCCGGATGTGGTGGCGATCAAGCAGACTGTATATCGTACCGGGGCCGATTCCCAGGTCATGGCTGCACTTATCGCGGCGGCGAGCAGCGGAAAGGAGGTGACGGTAGTGGTGGAGTTGCTGGCCCGTTTCGATGAAGAGGCCAATATCAACTGGGCCAGCCGGCTGGAGAATGTAGGGGCGCATGTGGTTTATGGAGTGGTAGGGCACAAGACGCATGCAAAGATGGCAATGATAGTGCGGCGTGAGGAGGGCAGCTTGCGCCGTTACATCCATGTCGGCACCGGGAATTATCACGCCAGCACAGCCCGGCTCTATACCGATTTCAGCTTGTTCAGCAGCAGGGAAGATTTCTGTGCTGATGTGAATGAGGTTTTCACGCAACTCACCGGATTGGGCAAGGCGGGAAAACTGAAATATCTCTGGCAATCTCCCTTCAGTTTCCATAGCCAGATGATCGCATCCATCGAAAACGAAGCGCAGAATGCGAGAGCAGGAAAGCCTGCCCGGATTATCGCAAAGATGAATGCATTGCTGGAACCGGAAGTCATCAAGGCACTCTATGCCGCTTCCGAGGCAGGCGTAAAGATCGATCTCATTGTTCGCGGAGTGTGCGCCTTGCGGCCAGGCATCAAGGGGCTTTCAGAAAACATTCGGGTACGCTCCATTATCGGCCGCTTTCTCGAACACAGCCGGATTTTCTATTTTCGCAATGGCGGTGCTTACGATATCTACCTTTCCAGTGCCGACTGGATGGACCGGAATTTTTTTCGAAGGATCGAGATNTGCTTTCCGGTTCTGGAGCCAAAGCTGAAAAAGCGCGTCCTTCAGGAAGGTTTGTATGTATTCCTGAAGGATAATTGCCAGGCCTGGGAAATGGATAGCGACGGCCGTTATCATCTGAAGCAGCCCGGTCGGAACGAGAAACGAAGTGCTCAGGAGACGCTGCTGATGGGACTGGCCGCCGCGCAATAGAGGCGGCAGCTCCCAGAGGCCCTAGCGTTTCATTCGGTAGCAAGTCGCCGCTCCAGGCAATAATCGGAAAAGAATCGTGCCGCTCGAAATCGAACTCAAATTAAGATTATCAACCGAGGATGCCGGCCGGCTTCGACATGATCCGTTACTGGCATCCCTTACCGTTTCCCGCCCCGTTACGCGGAGGCTTTTCACCGCCTATTACGACACGCCTGATCTGTATCTTCAGAAGCATCAGATAGCGCTCCGGTTGCGCCATATCGGAAAAAAATGGATACAGTCCATCAAGGGAGGGGGGGATGCTGCCCTTGGATTGCACCGGCGTCATGAATGGGAGTCCATGGTGCCGACAGGGCAGCCTGATTTCTCTCAAATAACCGATTCGTCTCTCATCCGCCTGTTCGAGGGTGCCGAATCGCGCGGCCAGTTGCGTGTTCTGTTTACCACCGACTTCAAGCGCAGCACACGCATGTTGCGCCTGGTGGATGGAAGCGAGATCGAATTTTCGCTGGATCAGGGAGTAATCAGGGCGCCGGCTGATTTTACCAGGGGGATCTGCGAAATCGAGCTGGAACTGAAGTCTGGCAATGCGCAGGCGCTATACCAGTTCGCACTGGATATACTGCCTACCATTCCTTTCAGGCTGGAAAACACAAGCAAAGCCGAGCGTGGCTATAGGCTCGCTGTCGACTCCAAACCCGCGCCAGTGAAGGCGNTGCCTGTTCGACTCAAGCCGGAAATGAATCNGGGTGAAGCATTCAAGGCGATCGCATGGAATTGCCTGGATCATCTGCAGAGCAACGAGGCAGGCATGCTGCAAAGCGAGGATCCGGAGTATCTGCATCAGATGCGCGTGGCATTACGCAGGATGCGTACGGCGCGCCGTGTTTTTGCCCGGGCATTCGATGCAACCGTATTTGCTTCTGCGACCCCGGACTTGAAATGGCTGGCGCGTTCCCTCGGCACGGCAAGGGACTGGGATGTATTCATGTCGGAAACATTAAGCGAAGTGAAGGACTACTTTCATGAGCATGGCGGTATCTCAGCCTTGCAGGAAGACTGCGAGCAGGTGCGGCGAAACCGCGGCGAGGTGGCGCGTGAGGCGATAGGATCCACGCGCTATACGGAAACGATGCTGAGGTTTGGCATCGGGTTGTACGCAGAAACCTGGCTTTCGCTGCCTGATCCGCAGCAGAGTGAATCGCGAAAGGTCCGGCTGGAATGGCCAGTGAAGAAATTCGCAGACAATGCGCTGTCGCACGGGCACGAAAAATTGAAAAAAAACTACAAAAGGGCGGACAGGCAGGATACAGAGGAGGTACATGCCCTGCGCATTGCGGTGAAAGAACAGCGATATACTGCTGAGTTTTTCTCAGACCTGTATCGCCGAAAAAAAATGAAGCGCTACATCAAGTCTCTGGCCGCGTTGCAGGAAACGCTGGGCGCGATGACTGACACTGCCGTGACCGAACGATTGCTGAATGAAGCCGGCATGATGGAGGACAAAAGCGGGAGGAGCGGGGGAGGCGGCGAGTGCGAGGCAAAAGGTATCGTTCTCGGTTGGATCGCCCAGCGCGGCTTGACGAAAAGAAGTGAGCTCGATGAGGTATGGAGGGGTTTCGAGAAAAAGGAGGTGTTCTGGTAGCCGCCCGGTGCTTGCGAGATAGTGATCGCAAATGCAAGATCAGAGCCAGCTTGCCGCTCTGTAAGTTCGGAGCAATTCGGCAGGGTACTTCAGCCTCCGGTAATAAAAAGGCGAACCGCACCGGTTCGCCTTTTTATCCCGTTCAAATTCCAGTTGCTTATAAAACTGGCACTGATGGTTGAACTGGCGGAACTGTCAGTTTACCTGATTACTTGATGACGGCCTTCAATTCCCCCTTCGCGTATTTACCTGCCATGTTGTCCAGGGCGATAGGTTTGATTTTGGCCGCCTGCCCTGCACAGCCAAACGCTTCGAAGCGTGCCTTGCAAATGTCCTTGGCTGCGGCAGTTGCATCCTTGAGATATTTACGCGGGTCGAACTCGCTCTTGTTCTTGGCAAGATGGCGACGTATCGCACCCGTCATCGCCAACCGGATATCGGTATCGATATTGACCTTGCGTACGCCGTACTTGATGCCTTCCTGGATTTCCTCGACCGGAACGCCATAGGTTTCTTTCATCTCTCCACCATATTCACGGATGATGTCGAGCCAATCCTGCGGCACGGAACTGGAGCCGTGCATCACCAGATGGGTATTGGGAATGCGCGCATGAATCTCCTTTATGCGCTCGATGGCGAGAATGTCTCCAGTTGGCTTGCGCGTGAACTTGTATGCGCCATGGGAGGTGCCGATAGCGATTGCAAGCGCATCCACGCCCGTTTGCTTGACGAAGTCGGCTGCCTGTTCCGGGTCTGTCAGCAGTTGATCATGGGACAGCTTGCCTTCGGCGCCNTGGCCGTCTTCCGCTTCACCCATGCCGGATTCCAGGGAACCGAGACACCCGAGTTCACCCTCGACGGAAACACCNACNGCATGTGCCATTTCCACCACCTTGCCTGTCACTTCAACGTTGTATTCATAGGAAGAGGGTGTCTTCGCGTCCGCTTCCAGGGATCCATCCATCATGACGCTGGAAAAACCGCTGCGAATGGCATTGACGCAAACCGCTGGCGAAGCTCCGTGGTCCTGGTGCATGACGATGGGAATGTGCGGATAGGCCTCTACGGCTGCGGCAATGAGATGGCGCAGAAAAGGCTCGCCAGCATATTTGCGCGCGCCTGCTGAGCCCTGCATGATCACCGGGCTGTCGCATTCATCCGCAGCCTGCATGATGGCGTGAATCTGCTCCAGGTTGTTGACGTTGAAAGCAGGCAGGCCATAGCCATTTTCTGCCGCATGATCCAAGAGTTGACGCAATGATACGAGTGCCATTAGAACCTCCTCAAAGTTAGAATCAGTATATGGTAAAACCGGAACGTGTGAATCACAGGCAGCAAAAAGCCCTAAGTGGCCATACTTGCAACGTGCTCAGGATTCCACCTTCCGTTCCTGCTTCCTGTGCTCGCCGACCTTCACTATTTTCATGGTATTGGTGCCGCCTGCCTTGCCCACCGGTTCACCGATGGTCATGATGATCAGGTCGCCGTTGCGTACCGCGCCTCGCCTGAGCANCTCGTTTTCGGCGTGATTCAGGATGATTTCGGGNTCGTTCGAACCTCCGCCGAACTTGACCGGATACACGCCGCGAAATAACGTCATCTTGCGCCGTGTATCCTCCTGCGGACTCAACGCGAATATGGGCACGGTGGAACTCCTGCGCGACATCAGCAACACGGTCCTGCCGCTTTGCGTAAGCGCCGCAATGGCCCTGATCTTCAGTCCTCCTGCGGTGAACATGGTCGCGCGGGCAATCGCTTCCTCGATATTATCGGGCAGGCCGCCCTGCAGCCGTCGATTTTCACTGCTTACCAGGTATTCCTTTTCCGCCTCCAGGCATACCCGCGCCATTGCAGCAACCGCTTCAACGGGATATTGCCCGGTGGCGGATTCCGCTGACAGCATCACCGCATCAGTGCCATCCAGTACCGCATTTGCCACATCCGATACCTCCGCGCGGGTGGGGATGGGGCTGCTGACCATGGACTCCATCATCTGGGTGGCGGTTACCACCAGCTTGTTCTTGGTTCGGGCAGTGCGAATCATCCGTTTTTGCAAGGCCGGCACCACTGCATCGCCTACTTCTACCGCAAGGTCTCCGCGTGCAACCATGATCGCATCGGAGGCCTCCAGAATGTCATCCAGCGCCAGGATGGCTTCCGATCGTTCAATCTTCGCCATCAATAAGCTTTTCCCGCCCGCCTCGCGCATCACGTCACGCGCCCAGCGCATATCCTCGCCAGAACGGGGAAACGATACCGCCAGATAATCGGCTTTAAGCGCTGCGGCTGTCCGGATATCTTCCACGTCCTTGCCGGTGAGGGCAGGCGCACTCAGACCGCCGCCTTTGCGGTTGATTCCCTTGTTGTTGGACAGTATCCCGCCCTGCTCAACCACGCAATAAACCTGGCTTCCCTTGACTTCGGAAACGCCGAGCACGATGCGTCCGTCATCCAGGATCAGCGTTGCGCCGGTCTCGACATCACTGGGCAATTCCTTGTAATCCAGACCAACCCGTTCCTGGTTTCCAAGCTCGCATTCGGCGTCGAGTATGAATTGATCGCCCGTTTTCAGCAGAATTTTATTGTTTTCGAATTTGCCGATTCGAATCTTGGGTCCCTGCAGGTCCGCCAGCACACCCACCGCATGACCCGCGGCGCGCGCCAGGGAGCGCGCCAACTCGGCACCTTCGATATGCTCTTCCCTGGTTCCATGGGAAAAGTTGATACGGACCACATCAACGCCGGCGTTTATCATCCGCTCCAGCACCTTTGCATCTCGGGATGCGGGACCGAGTGTTGCTACGATTTTTGTTCTTCGAATCATTCTGATGAGGGCACGCTTTGAATCGGCGTATCAATCCCGTATATTCGCTACCTGGACCTATCTGCTGCCGGTTGCGCGCTGTTCGAGTATTTCCACGGCAGGCAGCTTCTTGCCTTCCAGAAATTCCAGAAAGGCTCCCCCGGCAGTGGAAATGTAAGAAACCTTGTCATAAATATCGTACTTCTGGATAGCGGCAATGGTGTCTCCTCCCCCTGCCAGGGTAAAGGCATCGGTATCGGCGATAGCCATGGCGATGGTTTTGGTGCCTTCGCCGAACTGATCGAACTCGAATACTCCGACAGGGCCGTTCCATACCACAGTACCGGCTTTCATGATGATGTCCGACAACTCGCGGGCGCTCTTCGGGCCGATATCGAATATCATATCGTCATCCGTTACCGCACCTGCATCCTTCAATACCGCCGGTTCACTGGCATCGAATTTTTTCCCGACAACAACGTCAACGGCAATTGGAATGGTTGCATTCCGCTTCGCCATTTTTTCCATGAGCATTTTGGCGGTGGGAACCAGGTCATCTTCACACAGGGATTTTCCAACGTTCTTTCCCGCCGCCTTGAGGAAGGTATTGGCGATGCCGCCGCCCACCACCAGTTGGTCCACTTTTTCTGACAGGGATTCCAGAACGGTCAGTTTTGTCGAGACCTTCGAGCCTCCGACGATTGCCACCATGGGCCGGGCTGGATCCAGCAACGCCTTGGTCAGTGCGTCCAGCTCTTCCGTAAGCAGAATGCCGGCGCAGGCAACAGGAGCNTATNTGGCAATGCCATAGGTCGAAGCCTCGGCCCGATGTGCCGTGCCAAAAGCATCCATCACAAAAACGTCGCACAGCCTTGCATATTTCTGCGCCGTTTCATCCGCGTTTTTCTTTTCCCCCTTATTGAAGCGACAATTTTCGAGGATGACCAGTTCGCCTTCGGCCACGTCGAAGTTGCCGTCTANCCANTCCTTGACCAGGCGCACGGGTTTGCCGAGACGCCCGGAAATATTGTCGGCCACCGGTTTGAGCGAGTTTTCTTCTGACCACACGCCTTCTTCCGGTCGTCCCAGATGGGAGGTAACCATCACTTTGCCGCCCTGCTTCAGGCAGTAGTCGATTGTGCCCATGGAGGCACTGATGCGTGCGTCGGAGGTAACTTTGCCATCTTTAACGGGCACATTGAGGTCGGCGCGGATGAACACGCGCTTGCCTTTCAGATCGAGGTCGGTGACTCTAATGACAGACACTGGGAAACTCCAAGTTTTAAGACATAAGGAAGTTTGGGATTCCTTATGATGAATTGAAGAGAAGGACAGGGATCAGGGGGAAGAAAAATGATCCCGGATTTCTTCCCCTTGCGACGAATTCGTCCTCTGCTACTTGCCGGCCACAACGCGGACCATCTCCAGAATCTTGCTGGAGTAGCCCCACTCATTGTCGTACCAGGAAACCACTTTTACAAAATTGCCGTCGAGAGCCATTCCCGCTTCCGCATCGAAGATCGAGGTTGCGCTTTCGCCGCGGAAATCGGTGGAGACAACCTTCTGGTCCGTATAGGCCAGCACCCCTTTCATCGGGCCCTCGGATGCCTTTTTCATGGCATTGCAGATCTCTTCGTAGCTGGCTTCCTTCTCCAGTTCAACGGTAAGATCCACCACGGAAACATCAGAAGTCGGAACGCGAAAAGCCATGCCGGTGAGCTTCGTATTGAGTTCCGGGATAACCTTGCCAACGGCTTTTGCAGCACCGGTAGAGGAGGGAATGATGTTTTCCAGAATGCCCCGGCCACCTCGCCAATCCTTGTTGGAAGGACCATCCACGGTCTTCTGGGTCGCGGTGGCGGCGTGAACCGTCGTCATCAGGCCGCGTTTGACGCCAAAGGTGTCGTTCAGTACCTTTGCGACGGGAGCAAGGCAGTTCGTGGTGCAGGAGGCATTGGAAATGATCTCCTGGCCGTCATACGTATCGTTATTCACTCCATATACGAACATGGGTGTATCGTCTTTCGACGGCGCGGACATGATGACTTTCCTGGCACCCGCGGCAATATGCTTCTGACAGCTTTCCTTGGTGAGGAAGAGGCCGGTTGACTCAACCACGACTTCAGCACCGACTTCTCCCCATTTCAGTTCAGCCGGATCTTTAATCGCCGTCAACCGTATCCTTTTGCCATTGACAATGAGCGTACTGTCTTCGATCGAAACATCTCCCTTGAAACGGCCATGTACGGAATCATGCTGCAGCATATAGGCGAGGTAGTCGGGCTCAAGCAGATCATTGATGGCAACGACTTCAATATCCGGAAAATTCTGGACTGCCGCACGGAAAACCATTCGCCCGATACGGCCAAATCCATTGATACCGACCTTGATTGTCATGTTTTACACTCCTTGGATAAAAAAAGAACTCCGGGCGCGGAGAAAATTTCCTCCGCGTTTCGGCTGGCAATTGGTCAGGATTAAATGACGCTGTTTACCGCCTTTACCACATTCTCAACGGTGAAGCCGAAGTGCTTGAACAGCTCTCCGGCCGGCGCGGACTCGCCGAATGTATCCATGCCGACAACCGCCCCCTCCAGCCCTACATACTTGCGCCAGTAATCCGTCACGCCTGCTTCCACCGCCACGCGGCCTATACCCTTGGGCAGCACGCTGTTCTTATAATCGGCATCCTGGCGGTCGAATATGTTCGTGCAGGGCATCGAAACGATGCGCACATGAATTCCGGTTTCGGCCAGCGCCTTTTGCGCCATCATCGCCAAGCCGACTTCGGAACCTGTGGCAATGATGACTGCCCGCGGCTGATTGTCAGCCGCTTCCGACAGGACATAGCCGCCCTTGTCGATCAGCTTGATGGTGTTCGCATCCCGTTTCTGAAAGGGAAGATTCTGGCGGCTGAAAATCAGTGTGGAGGGACCGTCCTTGCGATCGATTGCCCGTGCCCAGGCAACGGTCGATTCGACGGTATCGCATGGACGCCACACATCCATGTTGGGGATGTAGCGCAATGTCGCGGTCTGTTCCACTGGCTGGTGGGTAGGGCCATCTTCGCCCAGACCGATGGAATCATGGGTGAATACGAACAGGCAGCGTATTTTCATCAGGGCGGCCATGCGAAGCGCATTCCGCGCATATTCCGAAAACATGAGGAAGGTGGCGCCGTAAGGGATGATTCCCCCATGCAGCGCCAGTCCGTTCATNATGGCGCTCATGCCGAATTCGCGCACGCCGTAATATATGTAGTTGCCTCCATCCTGCCGTGCAATGCGTTTTGAGCCCGACCACAGGGTAAGATTCGATCCGGCCAGGTCTGCCGAGCCGCCGACCAGTTCCGGTAATTTGGGGGCCAGCCCTTCGATCGCATTCTGCGATGCCTTGCGGCTGGCGATGGTTTCTTCCTTCGCATGAACACGCGCGACCAGTGCATCCACGTGCTCCTGCCATCCCTCCGGCAGTTCGCCTGCCATTCGCCGGCTGAACTCGGCCGCCTCAGCCTGGTATTTCGCGGCGTACTCCGCAAACTTGTGATTCCAGCCGTCTTCCAGCTTCTGTCCCTTTGCGCGCGCATCCCAGGCCTGGTAGACATCCTCGGGGATTTCGAATGGCAGGTGATTCCAGCCGATGTGCGGACGCGCGGCGGCTATTTCCAGGTCACCCAGCGCCGCGCCGTGTACCTCGTGAGTATTTGCCTTGTTGGGTGAGCCCATCCCGATTACGGTCTTGCAGCAGATCATGGAAGGTTTGTCCACCGCCTGTTTGGCCGCCTCGATGGCGGCTTCTATCGCTACCGGGTCATGTCCGTTGACGTTCGGCACAACATGCCAGCCATAGGCTTCGAAGCGCTTGGGGGTATCGTCTGTGAACCAGCCCTCCACATGCCCATCGATGGAGATGCCGTTGTCGTCGTAAAAACAGATCAGCTTGCCCAGTCCCAATGTGCCTGCCAGCGAGCANGCCTCATGGGAAATGCCTTCCATCAGACAGCCATCGCCCAGAAATACGTANGTATGGTGATTGACGATATCAAAGCCGGGGCGATTGAATTCCGAGGCAAGTATTTTCTCTGCCAGAGCCATTCCCACGGCATTGGTAATCCCTTGGCCCAGCGGACCCGTGGTCGTCTCGACGCCCGGTGTATAACCATATTCCGGATGGCCAGGGGTTTTGGAATGAAGCTGACGGAAGTGCTTGATTTCCTCCATCGGCAAATCGTAGCCCGTGAGGTGCAGCAGGGCGTAAATGAGCATGGACCCATGCCCNTTGGACAANACGAAGCGGTCACGGTCGGCCCACTTCGGATTTGCCGGATTATGGCGTAAATGATGTATCCACAATACCTCAGCGATCTCAGCCATGCCCATAGGCATTCCCGGGTGCCCCGANTTGGCTTTTTGCACGGCATCCATCGCCAGTGCACGAATGGCGCTGGTCAGGTTNTTGAATACCGGCGCTTCAAAATCTCGAAATGTTCCCATGAACATGGACTCCTAGCTCAACAATTTATACGCACACAAAAACACCGCTCAAATAGCGGTGCGGTCGGCAAAACCACTATTATCGCTTAAGATAGGATGTCAGACAATATGACAAGCCCGATCGTAGAGAATGAATCTCAATTGCCGCGCAGTCTGATGCCGAGCAGCTTGAGCTTGCGGTACAGATGGGTGCGCTCCAGGCCGGCGCGTTCCGCCACTCGGGTCATATTGCCGTTTTCCTGCTCGATAAGCTGTTCAAAATATGTTTTCTCGAACATGTCCCGCGCTTCACGCAACGGCATGTCGAGCGGGATGCCTCCCACTGCNTGNGAAGGCGAGGAAGGGATCAGCATCTGCTTGACGTCTTCTGCCGATATTTCATCGCTGGTGCAGGTCAGCGCGAGGGTATGCACTGCCCCTGTCAGTTGTGTGAGATTTCCCGGCCAGTCGTGATTTCGCAGGCAGTTGAGGGCAGCGGTGCTGAACTGTCGCAGCGGGACATCCCCCGATTCGATGTAACGCGAGAGTATCTGGGTCGCGAGCTCGGGAATGTCTTCCCGATGCTCCCTCAATGCGGGCACGTTAATGCACAGTCCGCTCAGCATCTCATACAGCCTGGGGTCATAGACCCCTTGGGCCGCCAGGCTGGCAAGCGGCGTGGAGGTCACGCATACGAGCCGAACGCTGTATCTTTCCAGCTTGCCCAACAGCAGCAGCAGTCCTTTTTGCGCCAGTTTATTGAGCTCGCCGACCTCCTTGAGAAAAAGCAATCCTCCTTTTGCCTGNTCAAGTAACTCAAACGGAGCATTCGACAGGGCGGCGAGAGTATCGGGTTCTACCCATGGCGTATTCGGCTGGTGCAGAAAGCGGGCACACAGATCCACGCCCGTCCCCGGCTCACTTATGAACAGCACCGGTGTCGTAAGGCTGGCAACCTGTTCCAGTCGTCTTTTCAGGTCTGTAATCAGCGACCCGCGTCCNAGGCTCGCCANGGGAAGCGTCATGCGCGGCTTGGCCTGTCCGCTGCGCAATGCGCGGCCGACTGTGCTCAGCAGTTTTTGCAGCGGTACCGGTTTTTCGAGATAGGCCGCTGCACCCATACGCGTGGCTTCTACCGCGGTGTCGATTGTGCCATGCCCNGACATCATTACAACCGGCATGGTGAGAAGTCCGCTGCTGACCCATTCTTTCAGCAGGGTGATGCCATCAGTATCCGGCATCCAGATATCCAGCAATACCAGATCAGGACGGGCCTGTTTCCGCCACGCGCGCGCCTGAGCGGCGTTTTCCGCCAGGGCGACGCGATAACCCTCATCGCGCAGGATTTCGGACAAAAGCTCGCGGATGCCGATTTCATCGTCGACGATCAGTATCGTATTGTTGCTCATAATTCCAGGAATGGATTTGCCTGCCACGGGAATGAAATTGAACGTCAAGCCTTGCCTCTCATTCTTTTGACTGCATTTCACAGGAAAGTGNAAGCGCAGATTTGGCCGCGATCGGTCGGGGCCATTTATCCTTGAGAGAAACCACGAGCCTGTCCGGCGAGACGGGGAGTATGATTGAAATACGCGCACCATGCGGCCGCATATTTTCAATCTGAATCGTTCCCCTGTGTTCTTCGATTATCTTTTTTACAATGGGAAGACCGAGTCCGGTTCCTTTCGGTTTTGTTGTCACATAGGGTTCAAATACCCGTGCTCTCACCTGTTCAGGAAATCCCCCGCCGTTATCGCTGACGGTGAAACGTATTCCTGAGGACAGGGTTTCCGTTTGTATCATGATGACGGGTTGAGCCAAACCGGCCAGCGCATCCTGCGCATTCTGCAGGAGGTTGTGTATCACCTGGCGCAGTCGCGCGGAGTCACCTTTCATCATCGGCAGGTCGGGTGCCAGAACCAGATCGATGTGCGGCTGCCGATTATCCGGCGCTGCCGTGACTGGGCTTTCATACAAGGCCAGTACTTCCCGTACCAGTGCATTGAAATCCAGCAGGTGAAATTCGGGTTCAGGGGCGCGCGCATATTCGCTGAATTCATTGACCATCCTTTTGAGCGCTTCCACCTGATTGACGATCGTTTCGGTGGAACGCTGCAGAATTTGCGCATCATTGTCATTCAGTTTCGCCGCAAGTTTATGCTGTATGCGCTCGGCAGACAGTTGTATCGGGGTCAGGGGATTCTTTATCTCATGCGCCAGACGCCGCGCCACCTCTCCCCAGGCTGCAGCGCGCTGAGCTTCCAGCAGATGGGTGATGTCGTCGAACACGACGACGCCTCCTCCACCCGGCACATGCGCCAGCCATGTTCCCCGTAGCAGCAGGACCTGGCGCGTGCCCTCTCTCGTTCGCTCCACCTGGCGCTGCCATTCGCCCTTTATTTCCGAATGAAATCCTTCCAGGATGCCATATGCGAAAGCGTTCAATCCGGATTCACGCATCGCGCATTCCTCGATCGTCAATCCTTCCAGGCCGGGTAGCGGAACGTTCAGGATTTGCTCTGCACTCAGATTGGCTGTGCGCAATCGAAGGCTTTCATCGAATACCAGAACGCCCGAGGAAAGATTGGCCAGGATATTTTCCAGATAAGCCCGGGCACTTTCCACTTCCTGCTGATTGTGCTGGGCAGTTATCCGCGCTTCCTCCAGCTGCTGGGTCATGAGATTGAATGATTCGGTCAGTACACCCAGTTCGTCGCGGCTTCGTACCGGATGACGTCTGCTGAAGTCGCCCTGTGCCACCGCGCGCGTGCCCTCCGCCAGCATTCCCAAAGGCGCGCTGAGCCGCTCGCTGATCAGAAATGCGGCGGCCAGGGCAGAGAAAAGCGCGAGCAGCAGCGCAAGCGTCAGGGTCACTCCGTAGAGGTGTTTGAGACCTTCGCGCGACAGCAGCAATTCCTGGTAGTCCCGATAGGCTGCCTGTACTATTTCCGCATCTTCCGCCAGCTGTTCCGGCACAGGCTGCGTCAACTGCAGAATGCGCGTATTGTTTCTTACACCGGGAACATCGATAGGTGACCATACCTTCAGGTACAAACCCTCGCCGGGAATTGACTCAATCGTGCTGTACCCGTTCTCCGCCCTGATCTGATGCATTGACGTCATGTTGAGCTCGTCAGGCACGGTTTCACTCGTGTCCGCACGTGCAAATGCGACGACGTTACCTTCGTGATCAAACAGGACCGCTTCCCGCACCTGCGTTTCATGAACGAGCTGGTTCAATGCCGACAGCAAGGGTCCCGTTTGCCCGGATAATGCAAGCGCGGCGCGATCGGCTTTTCTGTGCAGATCTTCCAGCCGGCTGTCGAGAATGGTGCGCCCCAGTTCCAATCCGCCTTCCAGAGCACGATCGACTTTTACGTCGAACCACGATTCGATGCTTTTTCCCAGAAATTGGACCGATATGCTATAGACCAGGACACCCGGGAGCACTGCCATCAGCGAAAAGATCAGCAGCAGGCGCAGTGCCAGCCTGGAACCGAATACACCCGCCTGAAGCCTGCGCCTGAGCCTCCATAGCAGGTATCCGACGATTGCCATGAGGAACAGCACCAGACCGGCGTTGAGTCTGATCAGAAGCCTGTATTTACGGTCAAAGAGTCCGGTATCGGCGCCAGCGCTCGCGAGCAGGAACAACATGATCGCCCCCAGCGCCACGCCGGCGATGATGAGGTATTTCATCATTTGCTGCTGTCCTGCAGCTTCTGGGGGGGCAGGCGGGTATTCCACCGCAAGGTACCGGAACCCAGATCCCATTCCCGGGAGCCGAGCGTTTCCACCTGGAACGGCTTGGGCAGCGCCGCTATGTCGAGACGCATGCGCAATTCCACGGTATATTCCGCATGCGGGATCAATTCTTCACTCGCGTTGATCGGCCGGTCCCGCACGCGGCTTAACGCCTGCAACGCCTCGTTGAGCGAACCGAAGCTCTGTGACAATGCTCCTCGCGTCAGGCGATACTGGCGGGTCAGTGCGTAGTAGCTCAACCCTTCGCGCACCCTGCTATAGCCTACTCTTTCATCGAACCAGTACCAGCGTGAGTTCACCAGGCCGAGCTCCGTGACAAAATAAAGCACAATACCCTTCTCCAGTGCATGCTCCAGTTTGTGATTGAGAGTGATCTGGAAATCGGCGTCAAACTCGTAGGTGCCTTCCATCGGTTTGATTCTGACCGACTTGATTTCTATGCGTGCTTCCGCATGTGTGCTGGATGCCTGTCCCGCAAGCACAAGCAGCAGCA
>JGI26538J50259_1000583_pt1 | contig 27568 bp, 28 predicted proteins | sample ThiBio_1000_plan_FD_50259 | JGI IMG/M metagenome (IMG submission 50259)
CCGTTTCCGGTTTCGCCCACGAACAGCTTGAGCGACTGGAAAAGCTTGTCGGCCTCGTCGGAGAGGTCGGATCGGATCGACAGCGACGAAGGCGAATAGGCCTCGCCCGCCGCCTCCTTGATGGTGCCGACGATGTCCGAGCGCACAGTCTGGACGTCGTCGAGCCCTTCAATGGCGTCGTTGAGATCCTTGACCTTTTCGGTGATGGGCAGGAACGTGACGGGATCGATCTCGCCGCTCTTGCGCTTGAGCAGGTTGAGCAGCGGATTGGTTCGATTGTTCTGGAACTCGGCGATGACGTCCCTGAGTGCCTGTACGAAGGTGAAGGAGATCTCTTTCGAGACTGACAGCATGACGGGAACACGCGACCCGATCGCGGGGTGGTCCAATTCCTTGCCAAACTTGGCGTTCCTGAAGTCGCCGACGATCTCAGCATAAGTGGCGGGATCGTTGAAGTCTGCCTCGCTCCTGCCGGTGAAGACAGTCTCGTAGTCCTCGATCGAGATCCCGGAAAGGATGGCGGACATCCCGGCGTGGTCCCCGGCGATCAACTCCGACAGGCGGCGGCGTACATCGGTTTTCGGCCGGAAGATCAGGTTGTACGTGGCCTTGGAGACGGCGCCGGTGCCGACGCTACCGGTGCCATGCAGAAAGAGCGACTGGATGGCCTCGTCTTGCGAGACCTCCTGGAACTCGATGCTGATGATGATCCAGTGGCCCTGCCAGTGCTCGAGGCCCCGATGAAAATCCTTCTCGTCGAGGCGGTGCGCCGAACGCAACAGGTTGTCGTCTAAAAGAAGGCGGATTGCCCGAAAAAGATTGGTTTTCCCTGAGCCGTTCTCGCCTATGATCGTGTTGATTCCTTTGTTGAAGATCAGCTTCGCGTTGGCGAAATTGCGATAGTTGACAAGGCTGATCTTCGAGATATGCATGGTCTGTTCCCCAGGGTTACCCAAGCTTTGTCCGCCCAAGCCGACGGGACGGTATCTAGGCCCAGATTTTTTGCGCTTGATATAGACTTTAACGGACGGCAGCCATGATGATCGGATGGATTCACGTTCGATCCAAATAACTAGCTTACCGATCGGCTAGGACGTGTGGACGCAGCCGACGACCTGGGCCAAGCACTCGGTCACCGTAGCAGTCCAGTCGACTCTTCAGAATGGCCGCTTTTGGCCTATTCCGTTGAAAAACTCGCTGTTTGGGAACGGCTTGAGTGACCTCGGCCGGGTCGCGTTGGCACTGCGATCAGTTTTTGACCAAGTGTGCGGTCGAAATTTCGGGCGCAGCGGCCCTCGTCCTGCTAAACGGGTAGTGCGTGGGCCCGACTTGGTGCTTTTGGCATCAGCCACTGCGCCATTCGTCGTAGGTTTTGCGCTGTTGCTGCCAACAGGAACTCATCTTGGGCACCGCGCAGCCCACGAAGCCGTAATCGATCCAGTCGCAGGATCCGTTTCAGGTGCGCGAACAGCATCTCGACCTTCTTGCGGTCCTTTCGGGACTGTTGATATCGCGGCGTGGTCGCGATCTGGCGGGCCACATCGCGTGCGGCTTCGTTGACCTGGCGGGCGATCTTGCGATGCGTCGTGTTCGGACAACACCACGACTTCAATTCACAGCCCTTGCAGTCATACACGCTGCTGCGATAGATCAAAGTGTCGTCCGACGTTGGCTTGCCGGTCGAGCGAAGCGGCTTGCCCTTAGGACAACGGTATTCATCGGCGGCGGCATTCCACTGGAAGTCGGACCGGCTCAGCGTGCCGTCCTTGCGCTCGGCTTTGTCCCACACCGTCGTCCGTGGCTCCGCCGAAGCGTGCTCTTTCGTCTCACGTGCTTCGCCTGATTCAGGGGCGCACTCACTTGCGGGGTATGGTCCACCACAGCCCATCCAGTGACCGATCCGTTCCCGGGACAGAGATCGCACCCGGGCTGTTTCTCACCGAAGCACTGATGGATTGGGGTCGCCCTCCTCCGTCGATCGACACCGCATTTGCGCGATGAGAGGAGTCTGTCGCTCACAGCAGATTGCTGCACTTCGACACCGAAACAACCGGTCTGGCCGGAGGCGCGGGCACGCGTGCGTGGATGATTGGTGCCGCGGATTGGTTGGCGGATGGCCGCTTTCGTCTACGCCAACTGACGACGACCACGATGGGGGCCGAAACCGAGATGCTGCGAACCTTCGCGGAATGGCTTCAACCCGATACGGTGCTCGTCAGCTATAACGGCAAGTGCTACGACTCGCCCCTGCTGAAGACACGTTACCGCCTGGCACGGCTGTCTGATCCGTTGTCTGGTCTAGGTCATCTGGATCTGCTCCACCCAGTGCGCCGACACTGGAAGGGCGTTTGGGAGAACTGTCGCCTAGCCACCGCCGAGCGCGAACTACTTGGTGTAGTGCGAGAAGACGACTTGCCAGGCTCGGAAGCTCCCGCCGCGCGGCTCAACTATCTGCGCGGAGGCTCTGCGCGAAACGTGAGGCGGGTGTTGGCGCATAACAGCCAAGACTTGAAGAGTCTGGCCGGTGTGCTGCTTCACTTGGCTTCCTTGCCTCGGTAGTTCGATTGCCTACCAGCCGAGACAGAACAGCAAAAGCTGGGCGATGGACTGGCGTTTTTATTCCAGACGAGATCCGAGCGGTGGTCTCCGGCGACGGGACCGTAAGCAAGACTGCTTGACGCTTCTGCGTCACAGGGACATTCGATCGAAAAGAATTTCAGATCTATATCACCCCTTGGAGAGTAGCGCGCTATCTCTATGCCTTCTCATATTCCCTCGCGACCACGCATAGAGCCCGGCTTCGGCCGGGCTCTATGCGTTTGTGTCGTCCAAATGGAGTTCGTTATGAAAGTTGATCGAACATTGGCCTATACACATCACAGGCTCGACGGCGACACGACGGAACAAGACGTGCTCGCGGCAGCCGAAGGTATCCTGAAAAAGCGGCTTGAGCGGCATGGCAGCATCGGCAGCCCGACCGATGCTACTGACTTCCTTCGTATGCGGCTGGGTTCGCTCTTGCACGAGGAGTTCCACGTACTGTGGCTCGACAACCGCCATCGCATTCTGGATTGTCAGAAGCTATTCACCGGCACCGTCGACGGTGCCAGCATCTATCCACGAGAGGTTGTGCGAGCAGCCTTGGGCATCAATGCCAGCGCCGCCATTCTCGCGCACAACCATCCAAGCGGGATTGCGGAACCCAGTGCCGCTGACCGGGCTATCACTAACGAGCTCCGTGACGCATTGAGACTGGTAGGTGTGCGGATTCTGGACCACATCGTCGTGGGCGCAGAGTGCGTCAGCATGGCCGACAGAGGATTCCTGTGATGAGACCCTCACAGCCTCTCTACTCTCTATCTGCGAACTCGAATGACTGGCGGGTGAGTGGCTTCGATTCAACAACATCTCAGACCCATATCACCCATGTGAAGTCCATGGTCATCGGCTTCGCGTCTGGACGCTCCGCACCGCAGCGTTCGCAAAGGGTACCCGACGACATGAGCGGCAAACTCGACACGGTCTACTGCATCCTGGTCGTTGCTACCGCAGTTCTGGTGGGCATCGTCAAATGCACCCACTGCGGTGGCTTCAAAGCTCCCTGATCCGATCCAACACACGCACGGCGCACAAGGCCCGGCATGTCCGGGCCTTGTGCGTTTATGCCGCCAACTTACGAGGAAACGACAATGCATCTGGTTGAAACGATGGCCTACGCCGGCGAGAAGCCGTGGCACGGTCTTGGCAACAGATTGGCCCCGCAGCAATCCATCGACACATGGAAGCAGCAGGCGGGCATGGACTGGCAGATCGAAGCATCCGAAGTCCGCTATATCTCCGGCAACAACCACATGGGCGTTATCAACACCTTCCCGGAGCAGAAAGTGCTGTACCGCTCGGATACCAAGGCACCGCTGGCCGTGGTGTCCAAGCGCTTTCACGTGGTACAGCCGGGTGAGATTCTGGAGTTCTATCGCGACCTGACGGCCTGCAACGGCTTCGAGTTGGAGACTGCCGGCGTCTTGCGCGAAGGTCGCAAGTTCTGGGCGCTGGCGAAGACCGGCCAGAGCACCACGCTCAAGGGGCGTGACCGCGTCGATGGCTACCTGCTGCTGGCCACGGCCTGCGACGGAACGCTGGCGACCACGGCACAGTTCACGTCGGTACGAGTGGTCTGCAACAACACCTTGTCGATTGCGCTGGGGAACGCCAACGGTGCCATCAAGGTGCCGCATCGCAGCCAGTTCGATCCCGAGGCGGTGAAGCGCCAGCTGGGCATCACCGTGTCGTCGTGGGATGGCTTCGTCGCGCGCATGAAGGCGTTGGTGGAACGGCCGGTCGACCCCGATACGGTCGAAGGGCTGTTGCGTCGGGTACTCACCTACGCCGCGCCGGACGGCAAGGCGGTGGTGGTCAACGAGCAGGCTCTTGCCACCGTCCGCTCACTATACGAGGGCGGCGGTCGCGGTGCGTTGATGGCGTCCAGCCGGGGTACGGCGTGGGGCGTGGTCAACAGCGTGACCGAATTCGTCGATCACCACCGTCGGGCGCGCAGCGAGGATCATCGCCGGGATGCGGCTTGGTTTGGGCAAGGCGCGCAGATCAAACAGCGGGCGTGGGACGAAGTGATGAAGCTGGTGGCGTGATACGGGACCAGTCACGCACGCGTGTACCGATCGCTGCCCCGGTAGCTCCACTAAAAGTGGCTGCCGGGCAGCGATCGGAGCGTGGTCACGGCAAGCGAGGCGGTTTCGATGGCCGCTTGGGGATGGGCCTAACACAGTGTGTGTTCGATGAGTGATGGCATAACGCCCGGCCCACGCGGCCGGACGTTGGGCGTGTGCATCCATCGTCCGCACGTACGGTGTCAATTCTTCTCGACCAGTGCCTTCAATGCCTTGGGCTGCTCCCGCTTTGGCAACTGCAGCAGCTTTACCAGTTTGGACAACAAGGTCGGGTCCTGGACGAGCGCCGGAATCAGCATGGCCAGCCCATTCCGTTGGGCTTCGTCCGCTTGGGACAGGGCCAAGATGGCATCCGCCATGGCCGCATCGTCGGCTAGAAGGTAGGAGACAGGTACATCCAGCACCTTCGCCAGCGTGTCCAGATTGTCGAAGCCGATCGCGGTGACCTGATGTTCGTATCGGTTGATCCGCGAGGAACCTTTGTCCTTACCGAGTCCCATGCGATCCCCCAAAGCGCGTTGGCTCAGGCCACGCAGCTGCCGCGCCTGAATCAGGCGGGCGGCAAACAAGGCGCGGGATGAGGAGTCGGGCACGGGGCGATGGAAATGCGGACGTGACCAGAATCATGACGAAACCTCTATTGGTGTGGCAGACTCTATCTCTAAGATAGAGGTGTAAGTATCAAACCAACAGCGGCCGCATGGTGCGGCAAGCAATGCGCAACAGGGGCGGCAGACAGACATGGACCCATACGGAGTCTTGGGCATCCGTCCGAGCGCCGGACGCGACGAGATCGAACTGGCCTACAAGGGCCGACGCAGTCAGTACCACCCGGACCGATACGCCCAATCCGATGCGGAAACGCAGGCATGGGCCACCGGCAAGATGCAAGAAATCAATCAGGCCTACGCGGTCGTGAGCGACCCGGAAGCTCGATTCCGGTTCGACCGCGCGCAGGCGCATGAGCCTGTCCAGCCCGAGCCACCGCCGCAGGCCGCGCCAACGCCTCGGGCGACGCTCAAAGATGCCTTGCAGGGATTGGCGTTCAATGCCGCCTCCCCGTTCGAGCGGGTATTCGTGGCCCCTCACATTCCATTGAAAAAGCTCCGTGGTGCACTGGGCAGCTATGGCCATGACTTACGCCCGCAGGACGTGGTGGCGTTAATCGACGACACGTTCTTTGGTGGCGCACGCGAAGGCGTGTTGATCACCGAAGCGCAGATTCGCTACAAGGCGACGCCCTTCGACTCCACGGACACACGCCTGCTCGGCTGTTTGTCCGCCATCACTGCAAAGGGGAAGTACGTCTATATCCAAGACGAACGCTACGCCGTACTGAACATGCCAGATCAACGTGATTTGAAGCTGTTGTTCGAAGCAGTGGCTCGGTATCTGCAGGTCAAAAGTTGATCATAAAAACAAGGGGAAAGCGAATGAAGTATCTGGCAGGGCTCTATGGGGTCACGGTGTTGCTCGCGGCGATCTACTTCGATATCTGGGGGCAGTATGCGTACAGAAGTTTCTTCTTCAATCTAGGGCGTGCGCTGGTATGGCCAGCCATTGCGTTCCCGACCGTTGGGACAATATTGAGTGGGCTCATCTGGCTGCTGGTGATCGGCGCAGTTCTAGTATTTGTGAGGAGAGACAATTAATGAACGGAAGCAGTACGAAATGGATCGTCATGGCAACGTGCTTGCTCGTGCTTGCAGGATGCGGGAGCACCCCAGAGGATAAACTGTACGAAGCTTTCAAATGCGGCAAGGCAGCAACGCTGCTTGAGCAGGAAAAGGACGGGGCCATGGCCCTGAAAAATGCCACCCCCTATATGCAACAGATGGAGGCTGACGGCGGCAATCCGTCCCGGGTTGCGATGGAGATGAATCAACGGTTCCAGGACGATGTTCCGCTATACCGACTGACAGTGAGTGGGCAGATGGCAATGCTTTCCAAGATTTACCAATCGAGTCAATGTCAAGCGCTCTACAAGCCTGCAGGCGGTTTGCCCTAGGCCAACTAGATAAACACGTCCAGACATGGCGTGCTAGTAGGACTGATGGAAAAAGAAGCTAAAGCATGGTGTTTTGTGATGGCCTCAGGGCAATTCCAAGTCCGAATCTCAAGCCACCCACAAAGGAGTAAACCGTCATGAAAATGCGTAACCTGTTGTTCTGGATTACCGTCGCGTTGTCGTTGGTGGCTTGTAGCAAAACCCAATATCAGGCGGACGTGGATACGTCAAACAAAGCCTTGGTGGAAATGGTCCACCAAGCAGACGTGGAAAACGCTCCGCTCGTGACCGCCGATCCGTTCACCCCACCGTTCGCGGACGTGGCACTGGAACAGTACTTGGTCGGCGTTTCCACGCTCATACCGGCAGATGGTCCCAACTACGTCAAGAGCTACAATGACTTTCTGAAACAAGAAGCGCTGGGGCAATCTCAGGCAGCGAGCCTGTCGCAGGCTACTGGTTATCCGCTTTACCCGGTGCGCTGCGAGACCTACAACAAGGAAACAGCCTGTGTCGACAGTGACGACAACACCGTCCCACAAGCGGACCTCGTGACCAGTACGGTACTGATCAAGAACCGGGACGCCATCGCCAACCCGAACATCGAATGTAGTGACATTGTCTGCGTCGACGTCGCTTCGCGCCAGGTCGTGGGCCACGCTTCATTCGAGATCCTGGCGTGGCGTGCGGAACATTGTCGGTCCGTCCCCAATGCTCCGTACCAGTGTCCGTCGATCAAGCCCTTCCAGGGTCAGTAACACCACAACACCCGCGGCACCGTCGCTTCAATGACGGCTTTGTACTGGAAGAAATTCAGATGCTGCCACGTGCGCGACAGGCGGTCGTGGACGGGTTGATCCGCCGCCCCGCAGGCCGGGCAGGCCAGCCGGCTGGTCGTGTTCTCGACCTTGAATATGATCCGACCTTCCGCCTGCTGGAAGTCCACGTTGACCACGCGCCATGGCGCGGTGAGACCGAGTGCTTGAGTGAAGAGGGTTTCCATCGCAATAGCCTGCCTTCAACACCCTGCCTGCCGCAAGTTCGACGCAACATCAACCACACCAAACGCGAGAGAGCCTCATTTGAGGTCGCCATAGCCGAGCGAGCCAAGCAAGATGGTGCCCTGACCGGCTCGCCTGCATGCTGTCGAGGCCGTCTCTCGATACCGTTTTCATGACTGTGGGTCAGGCCTGACAGGTCGACGTCATTGAAGGCTGCATCCATGTGTTCTGGAGCGACTGAAACACGTTGAATCCCATACGCCGGGCATCCGGCCTGAAAACTGTAATCACAAAAGGCCGCCCTCGAAGGGGCGGCCTTTTTCATTTGGGAGAACCACGATGGGAAGAAAAACGGCCTTGCGCCTGGTCGAGACTCGCACACTCAGTCGCGGGCAGTGGCTGGAAGTACGCAAGGGTGGCATCGGTAGCTCGGATGCCGCCGCGGCAGTGGGCTTGAACCCGTACAAGAGCCAGTTGGAGTTGTGGCTAGAAAAGACCGGGCGGGCGGCAGGAAGCGAGGACAGTCCCGGCATGGATTCGCCAATGTACTGGGGTACGTTGTTGGAACCCTACGTGGCGCAGGCTTACCAGCAAAAGACGAATCGCCGGGTTCGCAAGGTCAACGCGGTCCTGCAACACCCAACCTTTCCTTTTATGTTGGCCAACATCGACCGCGAAATCGTTGGCGTGCCGGGCGTGCAGGTACTGGAGTGCAAGACGGCAGGCGAGTTCGGCTCACGGCTGTGGAAGGACGGCGTGCCCGAGTACGTCCAGCTCCAGGTTCAACACCAGCTGGCCGTGACCGGCAAGGATGCGGCGGATGTGGCCGTGCTGCTGTGTGGTCAGCAACTGGAAATCCACCGCATCGCACGCGATGAAGACGTCATCGCTCGCCTGATCGTGCTGGAGACCCGGTTCTGGGAATGCGTGGAGAACGACACCCCGCCGGCTGCTGATGGCAGTGAATCGTCCGCGCGGGCACTGCGTCAGCTCTATCAAGGCAACGACACCAGCCTGGACTTCACGGGCGACGAGCGTCTCGGTCAGGCCTTCGACGCATTGATTGCGGCCAAGGCTGAGCTGGAGGCCAAGGAGCATGAGACCGAGCAGCTCAAGCAGGCGATCCAGCAGGCTATGGGGGACGCCAGCACGGCGCACTTTGCCCATGGGGTCGTGACGTTCAAGCGCTCCAAGGATGGCACCACGCTCGATACCAAGCGGCTCGCCGCCGAGCAGCCTGCTATCGCCGCGCAATACNCCGTGACGCGCCCCGGCTCCCGCCGGTTCGTCTTGTCACGGTCTTCCGACAACTGACAGAGGGCAACGGCATGTTGAAAGGTCTGGCGATCACGCCGCCTGTGATCGGGCGGATTTCCATTGGCAGGGTGGTGGAGCGCAATGGCAAGCGCCTGCCGGAGAAGGACGACCAGTTCACCCTGACCAGCCAGGTGCAGGGGCGCGATGGCTGGTTGTTGCACCCGTTGGACGAGAAGCTCCGCAAGGAGGCGGATGGCCAGAAGTTGCGTGCGATCCCGGTGCGGCTACTGTTCAACGACCCGAGCCTCAACCTGCGAGCCGACTACTCGCTGTTCGACCGTGCCACGGGGCGGCCGGTATGCGTGGGCAACGGCGAGACCTGTCGGCGCACGGGCAAGGAAGGTGTAGCTACGTTGCCCTGCCCGGGACCAGATGCCTGCGCGTTCTCGCAAGGGGCATGCAAGGCCTACGCACGGCTGAACGTGGTCGTGGGTGATGACGATGCGCTGGGTAGCTTCGTGCTGCGCACCACGTCCTTCAACACCATCCGCACGCTGGCGGCACGGCTGGAGTACTTCAGCGCCGTGTCGGGTGGCTTGCTGGCCTGCCTGCCACTGGAACTGAAGCTGCGTGGCAAATCCACCACGATGAGTTACGGGACGCCGATTTACTACGTCGATCTGGTGGTGCGCTCTGGGCTCACGTTGGAGCAAGCCATCGCGCAAGCGCGGGAGCTGGACGAGCAGCGGCGGGCCTGCGGCTTCGACCAGGGNGCGCTGGACGAGTCCGCACGCAGGGGATTCGCCAACGGTGCGTTTGAGGAACTGGAAGAAGACGTGCCGGCAGTGGTGGAAGAGTTCTACCCCGAAGGTGGTGGCGAGCCACGCGCGGAGGAGCGCGAATCTGTGGGCCCGGGCCTGAAAGGCCGCCTCGAAGCGCGCATGGCGGCCGCCGGACATGGCGGATAGCAACGGAGGAGACGGCGATGTTTGTAATCGTGGGTGGTGTGGTGGTGTACGGCTTTGCCTTGTACGGTCTGGTGAGGTATTTGCGAGATCGGAATGATCGGTCTGACGCATAGGCAAGCTGGCGGCATACACAGGGAGGGGGCGAACGCCCCCTCCCTGCACTCGGATATGTTTTCTTTTTCTTCGATCCGTCGCCTGAGCGATGAGCATATCGGTTCGAAGGGCGACACGAGAAGCTCGTCGCCACCGCCCTCATCCTGGGCCGCACCCAACCTGCGGAGAAGTCGCTCAGTCACACTTATAACCACCAATAAATCATAGTGTTATATCCAAGGGAAGCCCTGATTGTAAGGGCTAACGTAGCCCACGGGCATACTCTACGGGCCATTTCGGCTAAAGGCTGCGAATTAAAAGTATTGTACTGGTCTAACAAGAGACGTAGACTGGTCGCAATTTCGGAGAACGCCCGAATGAACAAGACAGCACACTTCCAGCAGCGCATGGGGCAACGCGGCATCAGCCGAGATATGGTGGATCTCGTCATGGGTTACGGTAAAGCTGAAGGCGACCGGATCGTCCTGAGTCGCAAGGATTCGGCCCAGCTGCTGGCCGCGGCCCGCACCTTGAGCAAGATCGTGGACAAGGGTGGGTTGGTCGTCGTCGCCAACGGGGAGGCGCAAATCACCACCTACAACTACACCGGCCGGAAGCACTAACCATGGCTCACACAGAGGATGCCAAGGGAGTGCTGTTCGAGATCAGGGATTGGCTGCGCAACTCGCCGCTTGAACCGCATGAATGCGGTCTGTTGGCCTTTCAGCTGCTCGCCTGGGCCTACTTGGCCGAAGAGGGACGGCTCGACAGCACAGATTCGATTGACAGCGCCCTTGAACGTGGGGCAGCAGGCATTCTGGACGCACTGAAGCGACTCGAATCGCGCGAAGCCCCAGTCGGCCAAGCCTTTGATGGTGCGTTCAGGCGCGCGCAAGCAGTCAGCGACTACCTCGTTTCCACTTTGATGACAGCAAAGCGCCTTGCCGAGGGCGGCATCTTCGAGCGCTTTTCGCCTGTGGACATCGCGGACACCCTCGGAAATGACCGCTCGATGCCTATCGTTGCACCCGTGGAGCTTGCGGCGCTGATGGCAAACTTGGCGACGAACAAGCAATCCTCCTCCATCTACTGCCCATGGGAGTCCACCGGACGACTCATGGGAGCACTGCTTCAAAGCCTGTCAACCGTGTATGTGGAAACACCGTATGCCGCACCGGTTTCCGCTCTTCTGAGTCTGTTCCGACACGCCGAAACGGACATTGTCCTCAGCGACCCGCTGCGCGCTCCGACGGCTATCAAAGGCGGACGCCTGCGCAAGTTCGATGCGGTGCTCTCGCTTCCTCCCTGGAACATGCAGATCGCTGACGACGTGGCAGCCCATGATCTCTACGGGCGTTTTCCGATTAGGAAAGCGAACAGTAATGGTCTCGTCGTGCAACACATCCTTGCCCACACCAACGGAAGGGCGGCAATTGTCGTGCCGAACGGCTTCCTGTTCGGGTTGGGACGGGATCGAGATGTGCGCGAATACCTGTTGAGCCAGGGTCTGGTCGAAGCAGTCATCGCGTTGCCTACAGGGTTTCTCCAAGGCACAAACATATCTTCCGCTCTGCTCTTGCTGAACACGCGCGCCCGCTGCGAGAAAGTGGGCCTCGTGGACGCGACGCAACCTTACTTTGCCAAGGCTTTCGGCAAGGGGCCAGCAGCGCTCGCCAATACGGACGCCATCGTCGACTTCTGCCACTCCCTGTCGGGTGGCCATGCAGTGCTTGGCGACCATCGACTGGACGAAACGATGGCGGTGGCGATGACGGTCAGCGAGATCCTTGCGAACGACGCGGTGCTTCAAGTCGACCGCTACGTGATGGCGAAAGAACAACGCGACGCACAAGCCGCGCTGGACGCCATACCAACGATTGCGTTGGCAGCGGCAGTGGATACGTACAGCCCCATCCCCAACAAGGATCGAGGCGTCGATTCCGACGACGCCATGGAAGTCTTCGAGGTGGGGGCGGCTGACCTTCCTCCTGCGGGGTACATCCGCCATCCGGAAAAAATCGTCACGGTACGGCTCACTTCACGCCGGTCGGGTTACAGCGAGGAGGTGTTTTTACGCGCTCACGACGTGGTTCTCGTCACCAAGGGGAGCACCGGGAAGGTCGGCATCGTCCCGGAGAACGTCCCACCTCCCGGGCCAGGGGGATGGATCGCCGGACAATCGGCGGTGATCCTCCGATCTCGCCATCCCCAATCCGATGCTCGCGGCCTCGGCCTGTGGTTGCGCTCCGACATGGGGCAGCAAATGCTGACAAGCATCAAGGCAGGCGCCACAGTTCCACTGATCTCGCTTGCCACCTTGCGCAAGCTCATGGTTCCTCGGTTGACGCATGAGTGGATAGATCGTGCCATTGATGCCTTGCGACGCGAGGACGACATCCAGCACCAGATCGAAGCGCTTGAGCAAGACCAACAGGGTATCGCCAGCGCACTCTGGCAAGAATTTCTGCAGCCCACATCCCACTGACCATCTCTCCTAACTCGCAATCCGCGCTGCACGAGCGCGAAGCGGGCAAACAAGGCAAAACCGAAACATGACACCCCACAAGCAACCAGACCAAAGCCAGATCCGCTGGATCTCCGACTTCATCTGGAACATCGCCGACGACCGCTTGCGCGACGTTTACGTGCGCGGCAAGTACCGCGACGTCATCCTGCCCTTCACCGTGCTGCGTCGCCTGGACGCCGTGCTGGAAGCTACCAAACAGGCCGTACTGGAGCGCAAGCAATTTCTCGACAAACATCGCGTCTCCGAACAGGACGGTGCGCTCTACATGGCCGCGAGCCAGGCGTTCTACAACGTCTCCGAGTTCACGCTTGCCAGGCTCAAGGCAAGCGGTCAGGGCCAGCGGCTGCGCGACGATTTCATCGCTTACCTGGATGGCTTCTCGCCCAACGTGCAGGAAATCCTCACCAAGTTCAGGTTCCGTGACCAGATCCAGACGATGGTCGACGCGGGCATTCTGGGCTTCCTGATCGACGACTTCCTCAATCCCGACGTCAACCTCTCGCCCGTACCCGTCAAGGATGCCGACGGCCGCACCAAGCTGCCGGGCTTGGACAACCACGGCATGGGCACCGTATTCGAAGAGCTGATCCGCCGCTTCAACGAGGAAAACAACGAAGAAGCGGGCGAACATTTCACCCCACGCGACGTCGTCAAGCTGATGGCGGAACTGCTGTTCCTGCCCGTGGCTGAGAACATCCAGTCCGGCACCTACCTGCTCTACGACGGCAGTTGCGGTACGGGTGGCATGTTGACCGTGGCGGAGGACGCCTTGAAGGAGCTCGCCGAAGCGCGCGGCAAGGACGTTTCCATTCACCTGTTCGGGCAGGAGATCAACCCCGAGACCTATGCCATCTGCAAGGCCGACCTGTTGCTCAAGGGCGAGGGCGGCGAGGCCGACCACATCGTGGGCGGTGCGGACAAATCCACGCTGGCGGCCGACCAGTTCGGTAGCCACGAATTCGATTTCATGATCTCCAACCCGCCCTACGGCAAAAGCTGGAAGACCGACCTGGAGCGCATGGGCGGCAAGAAGGGCTTCAACGATCCGCGCTTCATCGTCACGCACGAAGACAACCCCGAACTCAAGCTCATCACCCGTTCCAGCGACGGCCAGCTCATGTTCCTGGTCAACAAGCTGCAGAAGATGAAGCACAACACGCCGCTGGGCAGCCGCATTGCCCTCGTCCACAACGGCTCGGCGCTGTTTACCGGGGATGCCGGCCAGGGCGAGAGCAACATCCGCCGCTGGGTGCTGGAAAACGACTGGCTGGAAGCCATCATCGCCCTGCCGCTCAACATCTTCTACAACACCGGCATCGCTACCTATATCTGGGTGCTCGCGAACAAGAAGGCCAAGCATCGCAAGGGCAAGGTACAGCTGATCGACGCCAGCCAGTGGTCCCAGCCGCTGCGCCGCAACCTGGGCAAGAAGAACTGCGAACTGTCGGCGGTCGATATTCGTCGTGTGCTCGACCTCTATCTCGACCAGCCGCACGACACGGCCGAGTCGCGCTGGTTCGACACCGCGGACTTCGGCTACTGGAAAGTCACCGTTGAACGCCCGCTGCGCTGGAAGAGTCAGCTCAAGCGCAGCGCCATCGAAACCCTGCGCTTTGCCACCGGCGACGAGGCGATCCGCGCCGAGCTGTATGCCACGCACGGCGACAAGCTCTACATCGCGTTCGCCGAGCTGAAGCCCGCCATCGAAGCCTGGTTGAAGGGCGACGACGAAGACAGCGAGGAAGACGATGGTGAAGATTCCGCGCCGACCCGCAAGGCCGTGCCGGAAAAACGCCGCAAGAAACTCCTCGACAGTGCGACCTGGCAGCGGGACAAATCGCTGGTTGAGCTGGCGCACAAGGCGCGACAGGCAATGGGCGACGAGGTGTTCGACGACCACAACGTCTTCCGCGCACGCTTCGACGAAGCGATGAAAGCCGGCGGCGAAAAGCCTGGCGCGACTGACCGGAAGCTGATCTTCAGGGCCGTCAGTTGGCGCGACGAGACAGCGCCACCGGTGATCGCCAAACGCAGCAAGCTGAAGAAGGGCGAATACTTCGAGCCGGGCCTCGACGGCGCGTACCTGCAAACCGTGGGCAAGAATCGCTACATGATCGAGTACGAGACCGACAGCGAGCTGCGCGACACCGAGCAGGTGCCCCTGAAGGAGCCGGGCGGCATCGAGGCATTCTTCCGGCGTGAGGTTCTGCCGCACGCGCCCGACGCCTGGCTCGCCGCCGACAAGACACAGATCGGCTACGAGATTTCGTTTGCGCGGTACTTCTACAAGCCCGCGCCGCTGCGCACGTTGGCGCAAATCCGTGCCGACATCCTCGCGCTGGAGCAGAAGAGCGAGGGTCTGCTGCATCGGATCGTGGGGGGCGCATGATGCAGCAGCTTCCTCGGCACGCGCAGTACAAAGATTCCGGTTTGCCGTGGGTTGGCGAGATTCCCGCGCATTGGCAGACGCGCCGCAATCGTTTCCTATTCAGGGAAGTTGATCGTCGTTCGACACATGGTGAGGAAACACACCTTTCAATGAGTCAGGTTCACGGCCTTGTGCCGAGTGAGCACCTGGGCCGTAAAAGTCTCCAGTCGGCGAATTACGCGGGCGGGAAGCTCGTAGCAGAACACGATTTGGTGCTCAATCGCTTGAAGGCGCATCTCGGTGTTTTCGCACGAGCGAAGCAAGGAGGTGTCGTCAGCCCGGACTACACCGTGCTTCGGCCCAAAGGTGATGCATCTGTCCGATATTGCGAATCGCTTTTCAAGACTCCGATGTACGTTGGGGAGTTCAGGCGGCGAACGAAAGGCATCGTCGAGGGGTTTTGGCGACTCTACACGGATGACTTCTACAACGTGATGGCACTTTTGCCGCCTCCGGAAGAGCAAGCCCAGATCGTCGCCTACCTGCGCGCGCAGGATGCCCACATCGCCCGCTTCGTCAAGGCCAAGCGCGACCTCGTCGCACTGCTGACCGAGCAGAAGCTGCGCATTATCGACCACGCCGTCACGCGCGGCCTCGACGCTGCGGTCGCGCTGAAGCCTTCCGGCATCGAATGGCTGGGTGAGGTGCCGGCGCATTGGGAAGTCGTTTCACTCAAGCACATCGCCGACGTGCGCTTCAGCGGCGTTGACAAGCACTCGCACGACGACGAAACGCCGGTTCGCCTTTGCAACTACACCAACGTTTACAAGAACGACCGTATCACCGGCGATATGGACTTGATGCGCGCCACGGCAACGGCTGCGGAAATCGCCCGCCTCACGCTGAAGGCGGGCGATGTCATCCTCACGAAGGATTCCGAAACGCCCAATGATATCGGCGTGCCAGCATGGGTGCCGGAAGACCTGCCCGGCGTGGTCTGTGCCTATCACCTCGGCCTGCTGCGCCCGGAGCCAGCACGTGTGCTCGGCGAGTTTCTGTTTCGTGCCATTGGTTCAGCACGTATCGCTCGGCAGTTTCATGTCCTCGCCACTGGCGTCACGCGCTTCGCCCTCGGCAAGCACGACGTGAAGAACGCGGTCATTCCACTACCGCCGACGATAGTCGAACAACAAACCATCTGCCGCTGGATCGACGAAGCAACGCAGCCGCTCGACGAAGCCATGGCTCGCGCCGAAGACGAAATCAAGCTCATCCGTGAATACCGCGACCGCCTGATTGCCGATGTGGTCACCGGCCAAGTGGACGTCCGCGGCTGGCAGCCCGGCCCGGACGACATCGTCGGTGATGATGAACTGGGTGCACTAGGCGAAGAGGAAGCCGAACCCACCGATGAGGAGGATACCGATGACGACGCATGAACCTGGGGAACCGGGCGAACTGGTGATTTATCCGGGCAAGGATGGCCGCCTGCGCCTGCAGGCTCGCCTGGCCGTGGACACCCTCTGGCTGACCCAGAAGCAGATGGCCGAATTGTTCGGCGTGCAGCCACCGGCCATCAGCAAGCACCTGAAGAACATCTTCGAAACGGGCGAATTGGCCGAGTCGGCAGTTGTTTCCATTTTGGAAAGCACTGCCGCCGACGGCAAGGACTACGCCACGCGCTTCTACAACCTGGATGCCGTGATCGCCGTGGGCTACCGCGTGAACTCGGTGCTGGCCACACACTTCCGCATCTGGGCCACCCAGGTGCTGCGCGAGTACATCGTCAAGGGCTTCGCGCTGGACGATGAGCGCCTGAAGAACCCGCCAGTCGCGGGTTCAAGCGTGCCCGACCACTTCACCGAGATGCTGGAGCGGGTGCGCGACATTCGCGCCAGCGAGCGGCGCATGTATCTGCGCGTGCGTGAGGTGTTCACGCTGGCGGCGGACTACCAGCCCTCGCTGCCGGAGACCACCCGCTTCTTCCAGATCATGCAGAACAAGCTGCACTACGCCGTTACTGGCCTGACGGCACCGGAGATCATCGCCAGTCGCATCAATCACGCCCTGCCCCACGCCGGCCTGACCACCTGGACGGGGGACGACGTGCGCAAGAGCGATGTAACCATCGCCAAGAACTACCTGCAGGAAGGCGAAATCCGCGAGTTGAACCGCATCATCACCATGTGGCTGGACTACGCCGAGGATCAGGCTGAGCGTCGCAAGCAGGTGTTCATGGCGGATTGGCAAACCAAGCTGGACGAGTTTCTGCGTTTCAACGACCGCAAGGTGCTGCCGGGCGCGGGCAAACGCTCGCGCAAGGAAGCCGATGCCATCGCGCACGCGGAGTTCGAAAAGTTCGCCGTACACCGGCGCGAAGAGAAGGAATCGGCGGGCGCGGTGGAGAACATTCGCGCGCTGGAGTCGGCGGCGAAGCTGCTTGAAACGACCAAGCCGAAAGCCAAGCGCAAGAAGAAGGGGGAGGAATGATGGCAAAGACGGATACCAGCGAACGCTGGTTCGAGGCGCGCATCGTGCGCGGTCTGACCGGCGTACCCCAGCCCGAGTACAGCCACGAGCTGGCCAGTACCGACTTCGCCGCCACCGGCACTGGCTACGTGCAGGGCAAACCCACCGACTACAACCGCGACGTGGCGCTGGACGTCGTGCAGCTGCTCGCGTTCCTGCAGGCCACCCAACCCAAGGCGGTGGAAGCGCTGGAGCTGGGCACGGAAGGCATCAAGCGCACCCAGTTCCTGCATCGCCTGCAAGGCGAGATCACCAAGCGCGGCGGCGTGGATGTACTGCGCAAGGGTGTGAGCCACGGCCCGGTGCATGTCGACCTGTACAAGATGCTGCCGACACCAGGCAACGTGGCTGCCACCGAAGCCTTTGGCCAGAACATTTTCAGCGTCACGCGGCAGGTGCGCTACAGCAACGATTCCGGCAACGAGCTGGATCTGGTGATCTTCATCAACGGCTTGCCGCTGCTCACGTTCGAGCTGAAGAACTCGCTGACCAAGCAAACCATGGCCGATGCGGTGGTGCAGTACCAGACCACCCGCGAATCCAGAGAGCTGCTGTTCCAGCTGGGACGTTGCATCGCGCATTTCGCGGTGGACGATGTCGAGGCAAGCTTTTGCACCGAACTGAAGAGCAAGGCCTCGTGGTTCCTGCCCTTCAACCAGGGCTGGAACAGCGGCGCCGGCAATCCGCCCAACCCCGACGGCCTCAAGACCGATTACCTGTGGAAGCAGGTGCTGACCCGCGACTCGCTGGCCAATATCGTGGAAAGCTATGCCCAGGTGGTGGAAGAGGAAGAGCCCGCGCCGGGCGGCAAGCGCAAGAAGAAGCGCAAGCAGATCTTCCCCCGCTTTCACCAGTTGCGCACCGTGCGCGCCCTGCTTCGCCGCACCCGCGAGGATGGCGTGGGCAGGCGCTACCTGATCCAGCACTCGGCAGGCAGCGGCAAGAGCAACACGATTGCCTGGCTGGCGCATCAATTGGTGGAGCTGCGAACAGCGGCTGACCCGTTGGCACCGCAGTTTGACTCCATCATCGTGATTACCGACCGGCGTGCACTGGACACGCAGATCGCTCGAACCATCAAGGGCTACGACCATGTGGCGTCGATTTTCGGCCACTCGGACAACGCGCAGGAGCTTCGCGACTACCTGCGGCGCGGCAAGAAGATCATCGTCACGACGGTGCAGAAATTCCCGTTCATCCTCGATGAGCTGGAAGACCTCTCGGGCAAGCACTTCGCGCTGCTGATCGACGAGGCGCACTCCAGCCAGGGCGGCAAAACCACCGGCAAGATGCACGCGGCGCTCGGTGGCAAAACGGCGGACGAAGACGACGATGCCACGGACGACGAGGAAAGCTTCGAGGAGGACGCCACCCAGGAAGCAGTGAACGCGGAGATCGCCAGGCGCATCGAGTCGCGGCGCATGCTGTCCAACGCGAGCTACTTCGCCTTTACCGCAACGCCCAAGAACAAAACGCTGGAGCTTTTCGGCGAAAGCGTGCTGGTGGGCGATACGAAGCAGTTCCGCTCCCCGGAAGAACTCACCTACACCACCAAGCAGGCGATCGAGGAGCATTTCATCCTGGACGTGGTGGAGCATTACACCACGTTCAACAGCTTCTACCACGTGGCCAAGGCGGTGGAGGACGACCCCGCCTTCGACCGGGTGAAGGCACTCAAGAAGATCCGGCGCTATGTCGAGTCCAACGACAAGGCGATACGCCGCAAAGCCGAGATCATGGTCGATCACTTCCTGTCGCAGGTCGTCGGCAAGCAGAAGATTGGTGGCAAGGCGCGCGCGATGATTGTCTGCAACGGGATCGCACGAGCTGTCGATTACCACCGGGAGGTCTCGGCTTACCTCGCTGAGATCAAGAGCCCCTACAAGGCCATCGTGGCGTATTCCGGTCAATTCGAGATTGCCGGTGCCAAGCGATCCGAGGCCGACCTCAACGGATTCCCCAGCAAGGCCATTCCAGAGAACCTGCAGCAAGACCCGTATCGGTTCCTCATCGTCGCGAACAAGTTCACCACCGGCTTTGACGAGCCGCTACTGCACACGATGTACATCGACAAGCCACTGGCAGGCGTGTTGGCGGTGCAAACCCTTTCCCGACTCAACCGCGCCCACCCGCAGAAGCACGATACTTTCGTGCTGGACTTCGCGGACAACCAGGACGCGGTGAAAGCGGCATTCCAGGACTACTACCGCGCGACCATCCAGATTGGCGAAACCGATGCCAACAAACTGCACGACCTGAAGGCCGAGCTCGATGGCCGGCAGGTGTATAGCCGGGAACAGGTGGAGAGCCTGGTGGCGCTGTACCTGTCGGGAGCAGATCGCGACAAGCTCGATCCGATCCTCGACGTCTGTGTGAGTGAGTACAAGGACAAGCTGGACGAAGATGGCCAGGTTGCCTTCAAGGGCAAGGCCAAGGCGTTCGTCCGCAGCTACGGCTTTCTCGCAGCCATCCTGGCCTACGGTTACGCCGACTGGGAGAAGCTGTCGATCTTCCTCAACTTCCTTGTTCCGAAGCTGCCGAGCCCGCAGGAGAACGATCTCTCCAAGGGCGTTCTGGAAGCCATCGACATGGACAGCTACCGCGTGGAAGCACAGGCCGCACTCAGGCTGACCATGGACGACGCCGATGCCAATGTCGAACCGGTTCCCCTTGGTGGCGGTGGGGGGCAGAACGAACCCGACGTCGACAAGCTCTCGAACATCATCAAGGCATTCAACGACTTGTTCGGCAACATCGACTGGAAAGATGGCGACAAAATCCGCCACGTCATAGCCGAAGAAATCCCCTCGCGTGTCGCCCAAGACAAGGCCTACCAAAACGCCCAAGCCAACTCAGACCAGCAGAACGCCAAGCTGGAGCATGACAAGGCGCTCAAGCGCGTGATGTTGGACTTGCTGCAAGATCACACCGAGCTGTTCAAGCAGTTCAGTGACAATCCCGGCTTCAACCGCTGGTTGACTGATACGGTGTTCAATGCAACCTATCAACCCACTGGAGCAGGACCGCCACCGCCCCAGGCAGGGTCGTGACCCATCGTTCACACACGCGTGTGCTTGTCAGTAAATGTTTACTCCACTGGTGCTTAATGTATGAAGTGGATGCCACCCATACCTGCACCTGGATCAGTGACTGCTCGGCTAGCTTTGGCAGGGTACTGGTATAGGGGGAGAAGCCTACGCGCACTTACCGTTTCTGTTTACGCAGCATGTAACGGCGAGGAATCCACTGCTGCAAGCCGATGAGGGCGACCTCGTCGGCTTTTCTTTTGCCTATAGCAGAAAGGGTAGTACACCAATGGCCAGCTTTCATGTCGAGATCAAGAGCGGACGCAGCGCAAACGACCACGCGGATTATGTCGCGCGGCAAGGATTCCACCAGAAACATGAGGATCTGGTCACGTCTGGGCATGGCAACCTGCCTGCATGGGCGAACGAGAACCCGAAGGTACTGTGGAAGGCAGCGGAGAAGTTTGAGCGCAAGAATGGTGCGGTGTATCGCGAGAAGATCATCGCTCTGCCATCTGAATTGACCGCAGAGCAGAACAAGACGCTGGTTGACGACTTGGTTTCGAAGCTCGCTGCCGGCAAGCCATTCCAGTTTGCAATCCACGCACCAAGCTCATCGCTTGAAGGCGAATCTAATCCGCACGTTCACCTGATGACATCGGATCGTATGGACGACGGTATCGACCGGCCGGCTGAACGCTTCTTCTCCCGCTACAACGCGAAGCAGCCGGAGAAAGGCGGGCGTAAAAAGAGCGGCGGCGGCCGTAACCGCATGCAACTTCGGGATGACGTCATTGCCACGCGCAAACTCGTGGCCGAAACGATCAATCACCATCTTGCTGCCAACGGGCACGAGGCTCGCGTCGATCACCGTACGCTGAAGGAACAAGGCGCTCAACGGAAAGCCGAGCGACACCTTGGGCCAGCGCGTATCAGGGGCATGTCGGTACAGGAGAGGTCCGAGTACGTCGCTGCGCGTGACAGTGGCCAGGCATCGGTCCAGTGAATCAAGCGACTAGTCGCGTTCCCGGACAGCCCGTGCTCGTACGCGGTGTCCAGCGGTGTCAGCATTTGGGTGACCTGCCTGCGCTTCAACAAACGTGTGCCGGCCGCTTCGTCGCCTAGGTAAGGTGGGCGCAGCGGCCGAGCAGGCACAGAGGCATGGTGTGCGTAGGGGTGGCGGATGCCCCCACTTGGCCGTGCTAATCGTGCAACGGGTTTGCACGATTAGCACGGTTCCATGGCACCCTATCTCATGAGCCAGAGGCGTCGAGTAGCCGAACCTTTTCGGCTGTCTGGCCTCGACCAACCGGCACAAAACTGGTTTCGAGAAGCCCCTTTCGGGCAAGGATGGCCAGCAACCCATGGATGGACTTGCCACGCATGCGCCTTCCTGGGGCGTATTTGGAGATGGTGCTGATATAACGGAAATCATGTTCCCTGCGGAGTCGAACTCCCTCGCGAGCTGGCTGTGCCCGGAGCTTATCGACAAGCCACTCATGCAGTTTAAGGGCGTTTGCCTCGTCCTGATCTTCCGGTACGAAGGTCCTCTCGTAGTCACGCGAGGATTCAAAGCAAAGTGCGATGGCGCTTAACAGGCATTCCATGCCGATTTCTTCGCCTTTGAATCGCTCGGCCACATGGAGCCCCGCAGCCATTCGCGCGACGTTGTCCGGGAGTTTTGAAGCCAAGTCCTTAACTCGCTCGTAGCGCCCACCGGGCTGGCGCTGCTCTTCAACGTAGTTGTAGAAACGCAGCCACATTTCGGCCGCATCCCTTCCAAAGCGCAGTACTTTTCGGCAGTAACCTGGCGCACGCATGGCCAGGACTCCCTCCCGTAGCAAATCCTTCAAATTGCGGTTGAACGCGTCGCGGCCATGGGTACTGACCGGCGTATGGATGGTGTCGATGCTCAGGAAGCGTCCACCTTGGGTGCTGTCGGCGTCGACGAAGATCATCCGGGCAAAAAGACCGGAATCGTTACCTGCTTGACCCAGGCCCATCTTCAGGAGAGCGGCCAGTTTCTTCGGCTGGATCATAAGGAACATACCTAACCGAGGATGCTCGCAGTAGTAGTTGTCCACGCTAACGCGCGGATCGTCGATCTTTTCCTCGCTCCACACGTCGCAGAACACGGTGTCATAGCGAAGGATGGTGGAGCGGAGGTAGCCTGCGCAGTCACCGGAAATAATGGTCATGCAGGGGAAGTCGGTCAGGGCTCGCATGAGCGGTGCGTAATCCGGTTCCTTGATCGACACCTTCAACGGACAAGGGTGCACAGGTTTGTGCTGGTAATGCTCGGCGATGCGCGCCCGGACACATTCCGCACTCTGTCCCTTCACAGAGGTAAGAGCCTTGTCTACTCGCTGCCAGATATGCACCTGCTCCAGGTAGTCAACCATAGCTTGGTCGAACTGACGCTTGAGTTCGGCGTTGATTTGATCGAATGCAGCGAAGAAGTCGCGTCGGACGTCGGTCTTGCGCTCGCCTGATGCGGCACTCACTAAAGTGTAGAGATTGGTTCCGACCGTACCGCCGGCCGGCTTGCCAACGTCGACCAGCGACTGGGCGGCGGCACAGCATGCGGCGGCGGCCGCGTAGTAAGGCATCTTGATCGGCACCTTGCGGTCGTTGATGCACTCTCGAACGGCCGCCTGAAACAGTGGAAGAGGGAAGTTGCCCGCCTTGGGGAGGCGTTCGAACGGGAAGTGGTGCTGGAAATTGCTCATGGGTTGGTTCTCAGATAGGTAACCCTCGGCCCAAGGGACCGAGGGCTGTAGGAGGTGCGTCACGGGTTAAACGTGCGAAGCAATGATTTCGTCAACGGAGTTACTCGCCGGCCCAGACGGACGTTCATTATCGAGGGCTAGTTCGGTGGCCCAGCTTCGCAAGGGCTGGCCACAGAGTTCGCAGCTCGGAGTTCCTTCGGCTTGCTCCATGGCAGTCATCAGCTTCTCTAGCAGTGCGGGGTAGAGCTTCAGCCCACCCTCGGTCAGGAGCTTGAGGATCTGCTTGGTCTTCATGCCCTTGTGCCGCGCAGTGGCAACGGCTGGATAAAAAACACGAAACTCCTGCAACTTCAGTTGAAAAGGGTCGACAGCAGTCGTTTGCAAGATTCGAATGGCTCGCTCGGCACGCGTTTCCCGCGCATCACCGGATTTGGCGGCAGTGCTTTCGGTCGTCATGTGCACACCCTCAGGCCTGCACCTGCGCGTTAGCGCAGGCGTTGAGATAAGCCATCACCGCCGAGCGCCACCAGACGGAGGGGGAGTTCCTTGATGTTCCCAGCTTGAACGGCTGCGGCACGCGCGGGTCATAGGCGGGTGAGCGTCGGCTCAATCGCGCATACCAACTGCTTTTGGACATGCCAACGATCGCCAACACGGTAGGCAGGCGGATGGCCTGGTCCAACTCCGGTGCGGACTGGATGGCGTGGTAGACGGCGTCCAAGTGGTTGGGGACCGCGAGTTTACGTGCCGCTTTCGGCGAATCAGTGTTGGGCGTTGCACTGGTCAAGGCCCGCGAAATCTCGCGGCGCAGAGGGTCAGCGCTAGCGTGCGGGGTACTACGGGGTTGGGTTTGATAAGACATCGAACTTCTCCAATTTGTCGTGGCGCACCATGCGCCACTGACCGGGGAAGTCTCGAAAAGTCCAGCTCACGGAAATAATGGTCGGCTAGCCGCTGGCTTGACAATGCACGACTTATTTGGCAAGCGTCTAATTCTTGACCTGGTTAGCCAGATTCTGAAATGCGTCCGCTAGCTGGGGGTAGAGCGGTTTCTTCCCAATGACCCACGTTCGCAACGTGCTTGGGAATCTGATGCCGATCTCATCTACCGTGCGCTTGCCGGCGCTTGCTAACGCGTCATAGGCGTGCAGCACCCTTGCGTAAGAAGGGGTGGCTTCTATGACATGGGTGATGCGTTCGAGGAGGTGATCTTCGTTGTGAATCGACTTGCTGACTTTGAAGCCTTCCATGACATTCAGAACAACATCGGCCAGCGCATCCCTTTCCTTCTGGCCGGCCCGTCGCCCGTCCGCCGCCTTGGTGTCGTGCGTCATTCTGAAGGCGTGAGCTAGCCCTAGATGGAAGTGGCATGGAATGAGTGTGTGCATGGCGCGCAGATCATCCCCAGCCAGGTGGGCGTTCATTGCTTCGATCCAGTAGGCGATGGCCACCTCCAGAACGTGATTGATCGAGGCGTCGATTGCCAGTCTTAGCTCGGAGCGTTCTTCCCACAGTTGTAGGAATTGGGTGGCGTCAAAAGCAGAATAAGAGCCTGTTCCAGCGGAGCTGGTGGGCGTCAGCCCGGAAGCCCAAGCTTCTGCGACCGCAGCATCCATCTTCGCGAACTCATCGAGGTTTCGAGCGAGGTCGTGCCGCTTCCTGCGCGCGTAGGCGGAGGCATTCCCAAACTTGGTCAACTTTTTGCAAACCTGGTTCCACAGCCTGTCAAATGACTTTTGACTGCGCCCGGGGACAAGATGTATCCACTGGATCTGCTGGGCAGTCTGGTCGAAGAGCTTCTCCATGCGCGGAAGTCGATCGCTACTGTCGTACTTGTCGCACTCGTGACGCGGGTTAGGCGCCCGTCGCGTGGCGACAAGCTTTCGTGATATGGCTCGTATCGGCGGATCGGTGGTCGGTGACCCAGAACGAAACTTCATATCCAAGACTCCACGAAAGTACGACGGCTATTTTTACCCGACGCTTTGAAACCGTACCGCGCCCAGCAACCAGCTAAATCCCATATAGGGAACCGTTGTCATCTACCTGATTGGTACAGATCCGTTCATGCCAAAGCTCGATTCCGCTACCGATCATAGTTGCTGGGTCAACAGCTCTTTCGCCTTGGTACTCATAAAAAAAGCGTGTGATAGGTTCGCCGGTGATCGGCGCATCTCGAATCGACACGTCCTCCACACTCTTTCTATCCATCAGTCTCTCCTTGCCCGAACATCGATGTCCGAAGTATGGCTGAGGTTCAGCGGAGCCCGTAAACCCACAACAGATCATCGCGGGCCGCCCGCGTTTAGCGGACGCGTCAGCTCACCGCCTGGTCTTGCCACCTGATGATTTGGTCAGCATGCCACGTAACTCCGCATGCACCGATGCGGCGTCGAAGTATTCACCTGTCCGTCGCGCCTCGCCTCGGGAATCCAAGCCACGCACCACGAACGCGTGCAGCAACTGGCAACGGATCAACTGAACGCGAAACGATTGCTCCATGTAGCTGGACAAGCTCTCTCCTTCGCGCAGCACGGCTTCGGCCGCCTGGCGCAGTAGGGGTCAACTCGAAGCGATGGAGTTGAGGATAGAGNCCTCTTGCACTGCATTTACGATGCAAAGTCAGCGTGGTTTTGACTCAGCCCATCACCGCCGTAGCAGGCATTGCTCCGCCCACCTTCAACATATCCAGATAGTCGGCCCACTCCTGCATGATCTTCCTGCGTTCCGGCAGGTGTTGTGCCTTGTTGTACACACCCGATACACCCGGCTCCTTGTGCGACAGCTGGCGCTCCAGCGCCTCAGGATTCCATCCAAGCTCGCCTAGCAGGGTGCGGGCCATGTGGCGGAAGCCGTGGCCGGTAATGATGCCTTTGTAGCCGATACGCGCCAACGCGGCATTCACGGCACCGTCTGACATGTTTCGACTGACGCTGCGGGCACTGGGGAATAGATAGCGGCCACGCCCCGTTACGGGGCGTAACTCGCGCAAGATGGCTATCGCCTGCGTGGACAACGGAACGATATGCGGCAACGTTTTGGGGTTCTCCTTCTCGGCTTTGCGCAGCTTCCGGATCATCGGCGGCACCGTGTATGCAGGATGCTCTCCATCCAGATCGAACTGCGCCCATTCCGCTTGGCGGATCTCGCCTGGCCGGCAAAACCACAAAGGCGCCAGCTTGAGGGCGCAAGCCACTACGAAGGTTCCTGTAAACCCGTCGATCGCTCGCATCAGTTCACCGACTTGCGTCGGGTCGATGATCGTTGGGTAGTTCTGCGGCTGGCGTGCAGGCAGGGTATCGCGCAGATCGGCAGCTGGGTCCCGGAGTGCCCGCTCAGTTGCTACCGCATAGCGGAAAACACGGCTTAGTTGATGCCGTAGACGATGCGCCTGTTCGATGTGGCCACGCTTGACCAAGCGGCTCAGTAGCGGTCGGATTTCCGCAACGCCCACATCGGCCACCGGCTGAGACCCTACCCATGGGAAGGCGTGGTTCTCCAGCCGATCATGCTCCTTGTCGTATTGAGACGCTGTCCATTCCCGTTGTTTGAGCGCCAGCCATTCGCGCGCGACAACCTCAAAGCTGTTGGCCGCGCGATCCACCCCTGCGGCTTTCTCAGCCTTGCGGTGCTCACCCGGATCGACGCCGTTGGCGAGCAGCTTGCGTGCCGCATCGCGCCGCTCGCGGGCATCCTTCAGCCCGACATCCGGATAGATGCCCATGCTCAGGGTTTTGCGCTTGCCTGCAAATCGGTAGTCCAAGCGCCACCAGCGCGAGCCGCTGGGATTCAGCAATAGGTACAAACCGCCACCGTCAGTCATCTTCAATGGCTTGCCGGCGGGCTTGGCGCTGCGTATGGCGATGTCGGTAAGAGGCATGACGGTAGCACCTGCGATGGCGGGTTCAGCTACTGTCAAATCTACCGTCACTTTCCACTGGATTGCAATGGATCGACGTGGACGTCTCTGGACATGTGAGAGGCTAAAACCCTTGATGCTACTGGGTTTTCTGGACTTCTCTGGACGTCGGGGGACTGATTCTTGGTGGCTATGGGTGGACTCGAACCACCGACCCCAGCATTATGAGTGCTGTGCTCTAACCAGCTGAGCTACATAGCCATTGGGAAGCCGCCGCGGGGCGATCGCCGGCGGGGCGCGGAAGTGTAGTGGGCGTGGCGCGTTCGTTCAAGTCGGCGAGCTTGCCGCTGCTTTGCGGGCTGTGGTTGAATCGGGGCAGGATCGCGCGGCCCTTTTGCCGCCGGTTCGCGGGGCCAAGCCCCGGGAGGCGACGCATGATTGATGTAGATGGCTACCGTCCGAACGTGGGGATCGTGCTGCTCAATGCAGACGGCCAGCTGTTCTGGGCGCGCCGGGTC
>JGI26538J50259_1000592_pt1 | contig 27237 bp, 23 predicted proteins | sample ThiBio_1000_plan_FD_50259 | JGI IMG/M metagenome (IMG submission 50259)
TGGCTCAGCACGATCATCGTCGTGCGCTTCATCCGTCCGGAGGATTACGGACTCAACGCCATGCTGGAAGCGCCGCTCGAGCTCCTCATGCTGCTCAGCGCGTTCGGCCTTGACCTGGCCCTGGTTCGGTGGAAAACGATCGAGCAGGAGGAGTTGCGAAGCGTCTTCGGCTGGCTGCTGGTTATCAACGGGCTCCTTTTTCTCGTCTATTTCTTTGGTGGCAGCGTGATGGCTGCTTATTTTGATGAACCTCGTCTCGAATCCCTGGCTCAGGTGCTGGCCTTCGTTTTTATCCTGGCGCCGTTCCGGGTCATCCCGAACGCCCTCCTGGATCGTAATCTGAAGTTCAAGCTGCGCGCTTTGGCCGAGTTCATTGCAAACATAAGCGCCGCCATCGCAACACTGGTGCTTGCAATTCTCGGCTGGGGAGTCTGGGCCCTGGTGTGGGGGATGCTGATCAACAGGATTCTTCTCGCCGTTATATTGATGTTCCTGGAGCCCTGGTTCATCATGCCTTCTTTGAATTTTTCGGCCGTGCGTGCCATGATGGCTTTCGGCGGCGTTTTGTCTCTGGGCGGGGCAGTTGTACTCATTACTGACAAGCTTGCCACCCTGATTGCCGGCCCTGTTCTGGGCGCGGAATTGCTCGGTATTTTTGCCGTTACCTTTCAGTTTGCGCTATTGCCGCTTGCCAAGATGATGCCGGTAATTAATCCCATCATTTTTCCCGCATTTTCCAAATTCCAGGATCAGCCTGGGGTGGCGACGTACTATTTGAGTAAATCTCTCGGTATTGTTTCGCTCGCCTTATTTCCTGTCATGATAGGCCTTGCCTGCATCGCACAGGAGTTCGTGGCTACGGTGCTCGGGAATAAATGGACGGCAGTGGCTTTGCCGCTCGCATTATTGTCCACCGTGATGCCATTCAGGATGACGACATCTTTTCTCCGGCCGGTATTGGCAAGCATGGGACGAGCCGATCTTTCATTGAAGTCAGCTGTTTTCGCCTTGGTTATCTTGNTGCCTCTGGTATTGGTCGGCGCTCATTATGGAGTAATGGGCCTGGTGATGGCTATGGTGGTGACCGAACTGATCGTTGTCTTTCTGACTATCGGTATGAGCAAGGCAGTCCTGCATACGTCTTTTANAGGGATTGCGCGGAGCCTTCGCCCCGCCATAGTCGGTTCTACAGTGATGGCGGCGTGCCTGATGGCTGTCAAGGCAGCTTTTGTCAGCGCATTCGGTGGTAGCGCCAGCCTTGGCGTATTACTCATCGAAATCAGTTTCGGCGCGCTTGTTTATTTCCTCACGTTGCGGATTTTNTACGGAAAACTGCTGGATGACACCATACGGCTGTTTCTGGGCCGCAATAGGGGTTTGATCGTTTAGCAGATGATTCGCGGAGTCTTGATCAGCATCGACCAGATGGGGCAGTTTATCTCCAATAGATCAGAAAATTCCTGATTTCCTTAAAATTTGTNAAACCATTCCGGTTCAAGGCGTCCTGTACCTGAGGATCAGTAGCGGCGTTTTTAGCAATAACCACGGAACGAAGATTTTCATACCCGAGCAGGGCCTGAAACGCAGGTAAGCAATCCGGTTTATCGCCATTTACAAATTCCGATGCACAGATTCGCTGGTTGATTTCGGTATCAAGTCCCCGTTCCCTAAACCACAATCTCTCAGCGTCAGTGAAAACACGCATTTGCGGATAGTTTCCGCTTAGCATGGTAATAATGCCACTGACAGGCAGCGGGGCAAGCATGGGCCCCGGCGGTGTAAGCGCGATCACCTCTGCTGCCGCCTTTTCAAACCGTGCAGGCAGTTTATAGCGTGGCCACCCGAATTCGGTTCTCAAGTACAAGACAGAGGTGGTAAACGGTACGAAATGAGCAGTGAAGAGCACGAAAACCGCGCCTGAGATGGAAGCAAGCCGGACCATTCTGGAATATTTCTTCGTGTATTCATACAGTCCGGCTCCGGTCAGGCCCAGCAGAAGTGGCAGGGGATAGACATAAAACACCCGCCAGTAGATGTTGGGGGTGGTCAGGTATTTGATGATGTATGGGGAAACAATCGGATTCAGGAATAAAACAAGGGCGGCGCCGATCCATGCCAGCAGGAAGCGGCGGGTCTTGCCCGAAGTCATCAATAGTCCCAATACCGTTGCGCCGAGCAAGGCAAGGAGCGTGGCTGGTCCCGATTTTTCAAAAAAGAACCCGGCATGCCCCAGAAAAGTGACAGGAAAATCTTCATTGACAGGACTGTTTGCACTCACATCCGAGTGAAAGTTTAAAAACATCGTCAGGGTATAGATGACCAGATAACTCAAACTGAATGCATACGTTACGGATTTTTTCAGGAAGCGCTTATAGTTTTCTCCGCTTGCCGCGGCATAGGCGATAACAACCACCATGGCCAGGATTGGAAGCACCACCATGCTGGAACTGGTCGCACCTACCATCGCTGTAGTGACTGCAAAAGCAAGCAGCCAATCAAGCGGAGAAGAAGTTCGAAAGAAATTGACTGTGGCAGCGGCAAACAAGGATATGCCTATCGAGATGAAGAAAACTTTTCCGATAAAAATGTTTGGGAATGACCAGGTGCCGGGTGTTCGGGGCGTTTCTCCAAGAAGAAGGATGACGGCAACCGCGAACAGGGCGCCGACTGCAGCTGGCTTTGGATCAACAAATTGAGCGACAAGATAAAACAGGGCTAAGGGAATAAGAAANCCGAGCAGAGCGGGGGAAACCAGGAAAAAAACCGACAGGTAAGGAATGTTCAGGAAGTATGCTATTACCGCGAGTATGTANTCATACGGAAGGGAAGTGGCGCCGAAATAGGACGTGATGGGCTCGCTTCCAGCTTCCAGGAAATGAATTGCAAAACCCATCGGTAAATCCGGGTTTTGAAGATGGTAAACCGCATTGGGAACATAATAAAAAAGATCGAAGCTGACTTTCTCCGCCCCGGTATGGAAGAAGCTCGAAATAAAAGCGCCGCCAAGACCTGTGAGGATCAGAAGCGATAAAGTTGCAAGATCGCGCCGGACTATCTGACCGTACTGGTGGCGAGAAAAAATCCATACCAGCAGGGACATTCCCAGCATTAAAGCAAGGCCCGAGTAGGCATAAATTTTGAAAGTGATGCCGGAAGCCTGGGCAAGATGGGTAAGAATCGTCATACTGGCAAGTAGGGCGACCAGCCAGAACAGAACGGATTTTACGACCAGGAAACTGAGGTGCGATTCGGGACTGTTTTCAGTAAAATTCAATATCATCTCCAACAAAATGGTATCAACCGACGCCCTCCGATGGGCACCGGTGCTTCATGAATTCATGCATTGCGGCACCTGGACTCCGGATTGCCTCCGGATAGAGCCGTTCAGATAGCGCGCATCGTCAGCGAGCGCGCAAGGGTCTCATAAGCGGGAGGATGTCCGGAAGCGTAACCGGATAAATAATACCGTGCAGGTTCAAAGTGATTTTCAGCCGTGAAAGGTTCCAGAAACTTGTTGGCAACCAGTTCCTTTCTGATAAAAAAAGCATTCGCTCCGGTCAGNTTGCAACCTACAAGGCAATATCCCATTCTATCCAGATTTATTTCGAGAAATTTCAGGGAGGCGCCGAAACAGTCGTCTCCCCTCCACATATGGGTTTCGGTGTAATCCATGCAAAACAGGACGGGTGGCGCGAACTTGGCGTTATATTCAATCACGATCACCCGTGGAGCGATGCAGGAGATGGCCTGAAGAACATGATAATCGTTTCCATCGATATCCACCGATAACAGATCAATTTCACGGTGCCTTATGTTCGAGGCAATTAGGTTGTCAATATTTCCTTGTGTGATAAAGGATTCGACGACAGTCAGTTTATTGCTTTTTATAATCCCTGAAAAATGGTTACGTATCGTGGCTATCGAATTGGACGATGCATCGATCCACAAACCTTGCCAGTCTTCAAAAAGCAGCGCAAGCGTATTGTTTTCAAGGCCATTCCCGATCCCGAATTCCACAAAAACCTTGTTGGTTGTACCAATTCTGTTGAATATTTCCCGAATGATCCCGTCTTCATCATTTTGCGAATATATTTTCCCCCCGAAAGGANTCAGGCTTTGTGGCTCCTTGTAGCGCTCATNGCTTCGCAGACGATCGATTTCGGTGCGAATGGAAAGCTGACGAGTGCGGCTTGTTTCGACACTGATGTCATCGAGCGAGAAAGTGAAGTGATGCATCAGTTTTTTCAGTTTCTCCAGCATTGTTTTTTCTCTGTTCACAAAAAGGGTGAGAGGCAAGCATCCATNTCAAACGACTAAAAGGGACGGCATTGCAGGTTCTGGTGTGATCCGAATTCTTTCGGGTTTGTGACCGGCACGGTTTCTCCAGTCACAAGAATGATGGAAACCTCATAGTTCAAGGGCTTCCAATACTGGAGAACTTCTTCAGGAGAGCGTTCCGCACGCCTTAAATTGTCCAGATCAAGCTCCATGAAAACGAGAGGACGAAAGTGNGCGATCGTTTCTCTGGCACCCTCCAGAGCCTTCAGTTCCGCTCCCTCGATGTCGATCTTGATGATATCGACACGCTCTATGCTTTTCTCCCGTATATAGTCATCCAGGCGGATCAANGAAACNGCCTCGGAAACCTGCCTCGTCTCTTCAAGACCGGATGTGTAAAGGCTGGCCGCACCGCTGTTATTCATCTCTCCCGTCTGCGAAGGCAGAAAAAGGATAGCTTCGCCAGGCTGGTCGTAAAGTCCTTTCCGGTTAAGAACTACGTTCTTGAAATCGTTTAGCGCAACATTATGCGCTAGCCGCGCGAAATGATGCGCGCTTGGCTCGAAAGCGTGCACTTGCCCTCTGACGNCGCGGCGAGCTGCCACAAGTGTAAAGGTACCTATATTTGCTCCCACGTCTATGAAAACACCATCAGGAGGCAAAAAGCGTTTAAGAAGCAGGATCACTCCTTCATCGGCTTCTTGAAAGCCTTGCCAGAATACCTGAGACTCGATGTGGTCGGAAAGGGAGGTAACGATCCGGACATTCTCGTCGAAAGTCGTTTCCAGTTCCACGGGAGGCACCGCTTGAGCAAATTCATTCCGAAGCTTCAGTATCAGCCGCCACGCCACATGTTTTAAAAGGTCCGNCTTCAGTGCAGGACGCACGATAGNCTGCAACAAGCGTGCTCGAATTCTCGATATTCTCAATCTTTGGACCTCATCATTAATAAATCGGGGCTGGCCAGTTCATTGCAATTCATCACGTAGCGCCGCCGGCACATCCCTGCCTGCCGTCATATACAGAACCCGGGCATGACATTTTGCACTTTCTTCCCACGAAAAACCCAGCGCCCTGCGGAGACCCATTGCAGCGCGCTTCCGCCTTTCTTCCGGGTTTCGGTAAAGAATCTCCATTGCCTCCAACAACTCGCTTTCGTTGCGTGGGTTGATGGTACGCGCTGCTTCTCCGGCTATTTCGGGACAAGCGGAAACATTGGAGGTGATGACCGGACAACCGCAGGCCATGGCCTCGAGAATGGGCAGGCCGAAACCTTCGTAGAGGGATGGAAAAATGAAAGCGAGAGCGTGACGGTAAAGGCGAATCAGTTCCCCGGTTGCAAGAAAGCCTCCGAGTACCCGTACGCCGTCGATTTTTTCATAATTCCCTGCACTCTTATCAGGGAGCTTGAGTACAAGCTGAACGCGGCAATGGCGCCGGAGCCGCCGAAACGCCCGTACAATCACACGCACGTTTTTGCGCGGCTCGTCGTTGGAGACATGGAAGAAGTAGGGCTCCGATCCCGTATCGGAGCCAGGTGTAAAGGCGTTGCTATCGACTCCATGATGGCATATATGGATTCTGTCAGCAGGAACGCCGGTAAAACGGATCGCCTCATCTTTTGTAAACGCGGAAACAGCGATAATACTTCCCACTGCGGTTCGGACTTCCCGCCACCGCTCGCGCTTGTGTTTGGCGTACCGTCCCGACATGATCAGACCTTTCAGGGTTCGAAAATACTCCCATCCGTTAAGTGAGACGGGAGCGAAGCCATGCACGGTCACTACCAGGGGGGGGAGATGGTGTTCCAGGAGAAAATCAGGGGGAGGATTGCCTCCCCCGGAACGGATATCCCAAAGCACGTCCGCTGATTTCGGCAAATCTTTTCTGTCCTTGAAAGGAATGATCGCTATATCTTGCTTCGGTAAATGTCTCCATACATTCTCGGCATAAACCCTGAAGCTCTGGGGAATTTCCGGACCCTGATAGATGCCGACCCGCAGTGTGCTATCTTTCATAAACTCTGCCAGAATATTTCATAAGCATATGTGCATATTTCGCAGCCCTTCCACAAAAAATTACGCAGGCTGCCCCAGATCGATATTACCTCATCGACAGAAACGGCAAACCGATTTTCACCGGGCGAACTGGGCATCCATTGTCGGAAAATCGGTATATTCTTGCCGCTCATTTCAAGATCGGCCAGCGGAATTTCGTGCAATAGTCAATACCACAGCCACTTCTCGTTCCCGTAATTTTCCTGATACGGAATATACGATATACAAAAGGCAGGAAGTCTCTGCGGACATCTGATTTATAATGATTATTGCGTCTNGGTTGACGCCAGAAGCGATTTTAGCGTTTGAAAGTTCGAATGCCGAGGTTAAACTTCCTGGATATACTATTTTTTAAAATCTCCCATGGCAGCGTCCAAGCCAACTGTTTCCATCATTATTCCGACTTATAATTGCGAGGCCTATATCGCAGAAACACTGGACAGCGTACTTGGCCAGACATTCACGGATCTGGAATTAATTGTGGTTGACGATGGTTCCACTGATCGTACACGGGAAATCGTCACTTCGTATGGCGCTCCTGTCCGGCTCCTGTCGCAGTCCAATTCCGGAGTGTGCGCGGCGCGCAACTACGGGATCCGGGAAGCGGCAGGAAGCTATATCTGCCTCATGGATCATGATGACTACTGGTTTCCCGAGAAACTGGCGCTGCAGCTGGAGCAAATGTTTTCGCACCCGGACGTAGGCCTCGTCTACAGTACGTTTGTCTGGTGGCATCCCGACGGAGAGGGCATATTTCCCCATCCGGAGAGCTTCAATATCGAAGAAATGCCCGGGGGGATCGACGAGGAATTTTCAGGATGGATATATCATCTGCTTCTGCTCGATTGCTGGATTCTTACCAGTGCCGCATTGATACGCGCAGAAGTATTCGATAAATGCGGCGCTTATGATGAATCCCTTCCCTATAGCGAAGACTGGGACCTCTGGTTGCGCATTTCGCGGGAATATCCGGTTATCAAGCTGAATAAAGGGCTCACTTTATATCGCCAGCACCCTGGACAAGGAAATCGTCTCACCAGAGAGATCGACTATCGGACCGTGCTGCTGCGAGATGCCGCTGAGAAATGGGGGTTATGCAGCCGCGACGGCCGGTGCATTTCAAGACGGCAGTTCATGCAAAACATCGCCCGCTACCAGATGGAATTTGGACTGAAGCATCTTGCATCCGGCAACTTGAAGCCCGCCATGAGCTCCCTGTGGAAGGCCTGGCTGAACCATCCCGCCCATCTGAAAACCCTTGCCTATGTTCCCGCCGGCCTTCTGGGATGGCGTCCAAAGTGGTGAGAGTCAGTACTTGCGTAATACTTTTTCGATCAGCCAGAAAGGTTTGGCCAGCAACCAGCTCAATGATCTGTAAATGCGGAAAAATTTGATCCGGTAGTCGGCATGCTCCTGGTTGAGATAACGGATCTGCTCAATCAACTCCGNATTCCATTTTTTCTGGTAGGAGGCAAAATCCGCCGCGACTCTGTCAATCCGCTCATCCGGGTTTCCGCTATAGGGGCCGCCGCTTTCAGCAGCTTTTTCACTGAGGGCGCTGTACAGTTCATAAGCCATCAATTCAAGCCCCTGGTATTGTTTTGCTGCGGCGTCGGTTTTGTCGGCTTTGTGATGACGGAGGTCAGGAGAAACAAATCCCTCAATTTTCTCGTTTGCCTGATTTACCGAAATAGGGAAGGCGATACCGGCTTCTCGTTCTATTGCTTGCAGTACCCTGACCGGATTAGACACCACCTGGTCGAAGTCGATGAAAATCCTTGGTTTTTCCCTTGAGTACGACTCTGCCGATAGAGTATGACTCAGCCACAGGACCAGCGACTTTTCCCGTGAAAACCGGTCGCGCTTCTGTAAGGATGCGATCACCTCGAAAGGGTTCCGGTTCATGCAAATAAAGACCGGCCTGATCTGCCGCGCCTTGAATATAGGGATCCATAATGGCAGCAACCGGCACATTCGGGGATCCTTCAATGCCCACACAGGGGCTTCCGAAAAATCCCGTTTCACGAGACTTAGGAGGCGGGCGATGTACGGCTGAACTGCCTCGTCTTCCCACCACTTGTCCTTCAAAGGCAACAAGTCATCCCATTGTGAATGCAGGTGCAGAAGCAGTTCGTCATGCGTGTCGACAATATCCTCGTGCTCCCAGAAGCCTTTCTCGTTTACGCCTTTTTGAGGGGCATACAGGCTGCGCCCCATCCTGACCCCGACCTGACCCAGGAGTCCCGTTAACAACGATGTACCGCTACGGTGCATTCCCAGGATGATCAACGCAGCCTTATCTTTCACTCAATCTCCCTGTTTTCACCCCTGCTCCTGTGAGGTTCCGGATATTGCGGCATGAAATGTTCGTTATCGAAACTGTTTGAAACAGCAAATCCTTTGATGAACGACCAGCGAACGGTAAATCCGGATTTTATGGGATTTTATGCCACATTGTCGCTCTTCTTCGAAAGTCGGTCAGAACAAGGAAGCGGGCAGGTAATGAAGGGGTTGAAAACGACCGTAATTTGAAGTTGTAGACCTAACGGCTTGCTGCCATAATTACTTGAACCCGCTCGTGTCCGCTTCAATTTTTGTGCGGTTTCTGGCGTAATATATGGAGCGTAATCAGTTCAGAATGCGACCGGGTATCAGGAAAACTCTAAGACTTTCATCAGCAAAGGTTTCCCCTTANCCTGGATCTTGACGAACCGATCAGTGGGAAATTACCGATTACGCTCCTGTTCTCCGTATCCTGTACTTCGGTCCAGATATAAGTCCGAATCACTGTCGATATAATTCAGTTTATCCAAGAATCGGAATCTGAGACCGGAATATGAATACCAATACTGTATGGCATAACGCCACCATTACCCGTGCGCACCGGGAGAGGCTGAACGTGCATCGGTCGACAGTCCTTTGGTTTACAGGGCTTTCCGGTTCCGGCAAATCGACGTTGGCTCATGCGGTGGAGGAAAAGCTTTACCAGTTGGGCTGTCGCACGTTTGTACTTGACGGAGATAATGTGCGTCAAGGCTTATGCTCCGATCTGGGGTTTTCCGTGGAGGACCGTTCTGAAAATATTCGCCGCATAAGCGAGGCAGCCAGGCTTCTGGTCGAGTCGGGCGTGATTGCAATGACCGCTTTTATTTCACCTTTTCGGGCTGACCGGCAAAAGGCGCGCAGTATTTTTCCTCACGGGGATTTCATCGAGATTTTTTGTGAGGCCAGTCTCGCCGTATGTGAGCAGCGTGATGTGAAAGGACTGTATAAACGGGCCCGGACNGGCGAAGTCAAGGAATTCACCGGNATATCATCGCCCTACGAAGCCCCTGGCAATCCCGAGCTGATCGTGCGAACAGGCGAGCTGGCTCTGGAGGATTGTGTTGCCCAGGTAATCGAATTCATGGAGCGGCGGGACATTTTCAAGAGGAAGCCTCAGCTGCGAGAAAGCCTCACCCACCATGGCGCCAGGGATCTCTCCCATTTGTCCATCGATGTTGCCAAGGAATGATAGGAATGATAGCCGGCTCTGAATAAAGCGTGATCGCCGCATTGCGGATAAAGGGATTTTTCGTGTCTTTACGACAAAACAAAATTCAGAGGATGCAGTAAGAACATGAGAGATATCCTTGTTACCCTGATTGTCTTCGGATGGCTGCCTNTCGTCTTTAAAAAGCCGTATATGGGCGCGTTGATGTGGGTGTGGATAAGCGTCATGAATCCGCATACTCAGGGATGGGGATTTGCGACCACATTTCCCTTTGCGGCGATCATTGCCGGAGTTACGATAACCAGCCTCCTGATTACCAAAGAGCCAAAGAATCTCCCTCTAACCCCGGTTATCTGGATTTTCATAATTTTCGTGCTCTGGATGAATCTGAGTACGGTGTTTGCCATTTATCCTGACAGCGCGCATTGGCAGTGGAACAAGGTCATGAAGATCATGGCAATGAGCTTTGTAGTTATCATGCTGATCAGGACACAAAAGCANATTCAGTTGCTCATCTGGACAATAGTTATCTCATTGGGATATTACGGAGTCAAGGGAGGCATTTTTACGCTGATGGGAGGNGGNGTTGATCTCGTCATGGGACCCGAGAGCACCTTCATCGAGGGAAATAATGAAATNGCCCTGGCGCTCATCATGACCATTCCTCTCATGCATTATGTGCAGATGATTTCCCGGAAAACCTGGGTGAAGCATGCCATGACAGCAGCCATGCTGCTATCCGCCTTTGCCGCACTGGGCTCCTATTCACGGGGCGCTCTGCTGGCCATTACGGCAATGGGAGCATTTCTGTGGCTCAAAAGCCAGCACAAGGGCCGCATCGCCCTGCTGGTTATTCTCGCCATTCTCCCGGCAATTGCGTATATGCCGGAGCAGTGGATGCAAAGAATGGACAGCATCAATACCTATGAAGAGGACGCGTCNGTTCAGGGGCGTTTCAATGCCTGGTGGATGGCCTACAATCTGGCCAAGGACCGGCCGCTCACAGGGGGTGGTTTCGAGGTTATTACCCCTGAACTATTCTACGCTTACGCTCCCAATCCGGAGGACATACATGCTGCNCACAGCATTTATTTTCAGGCGCTCGGTGAGCATGGTTTCGTGGGGCTGGGACTTTACCTGCTGCTCGGATGGCTCACCTGGCGAACGGGTTCATGGATTATACGCAACACGAGAAAGCTCGAAGAGTACAGATGGGCTTCCAATCTGGCAACGATGGTTCAGGTATCTCTCATCGGTTTTGCTACGGGGGGGGCTTTCCTTAGCCTTCTTTATTTTGACGTGCCTTACTACCTTATGGGGGCAATGGTTGCAACTCGCGTCCTGGTGGAAAAGGAACTCAAGCAAAAAACCGTGTCGGCAATTGCTGCAAAAGCCCCCGGTTCTCCGCGCCAGCTTGGACAGCTGAGTCCCCCGCAGTCGCAGCCGATGGCCGGAGATTCAAGCTAGGACATAGTGCCGAAGAGTTCATTGCGTAATCTGCTGCCCGTGTTTCCGCTTTTCTCCTATGAGAATCTCTGAATATGATCACCTGGACAATCCGGTAAACCAGGTCTCACTTTGGCCGTTTTTGACGAGCCGTGCAATGTTGCATCTGCTTTCCCCCGGGGGTGGGCGCGCTCGTCTGTCCATACTGATTTATCATCGGGTGCTGTCCTGNCAGGATCCGCTTTTTCCGGAGGAGAGTCACGCCCAGGCCTTCGATCAGCAGATGGAGCAGCTTGCGGCATGTTTCAGGGTCATATCTCTCGGAGAGGCGATTCGTGGTCTCCGTAATGGAACGCTGCCCCCACGTGCTGCCTGTGTCACTTTCGATGACGGTTATGCCGATAATGCGGAAATCGCTTTGCCNATTCTGAAAAGACATGGCATTCCTGCCACTTTTTTCGTAGCAACCGGTTTTCTTGACGGGGGTCGGATGTTCAACGATACCGTGATAGAATTAATCCGTCGTGCGCCGGGAAGCACCGTTGATCTTGACAGCCTGGGCCTGGGAAGGTTTTCGACCGAAACTATTCCCGAGCGCCGTCAAACTATTCATCAACTCCTGGACAGGCTCAAGTATCTGCCCTCCGAGTCACGGCAGTCGACCGTGGAGGCGATGTCGGCGTTGATTCCAGTCATGCTGCCTGACAATCTCATGATGACCTCTGAGCAGGTTAGAGCGATGCACAATGCAGGAATGGAAATAGGCGGACATACCGCCAGTCATCCCATCCTGGCGCAAATGGAAAACAGCGCAGCCTGTGCTGACATTGCTGCCGGCAAAGAGATGCTGGAGGATATTATTCGCGCTCCAGTGCGGTTTTTTGCCTACCCGAACGGGAAGCCGGGGAGGGATTATTTGCCGGATCACGTCCGGATGGTAAAGAAGCTGGGATTTGACGCGGCAGTCTCAACCGCCCATGGAGCAGCGAGCCAAGGCAGCGACCTTCATCAGCTACCTCGTTTTACTCCCTGGGATAGACGCCCGCTGCGATTNGCCCTTCTGATGGCGCGAAATATGCTGAAAACTGGAGAAACAGTTTAGCGCCTGATCCTGCAGGGCAACAGGGGCACCTGGTTTTTTCCTTGCCCTCGAAGTTAATGTCGGCTTCTGCGCAACGAAAGGAAAGCCTGGAATTCCCTCTCTCTTCCTGGAGGGTTCATACAGGTCAAATTTCCCAAGACCATTTGCTCAACCTATGGAAAGACCCATTACAGGATTCGATACCGATGGTGAGGGAGACCCGATNGCAACTCTGAGTTGCGGGCACGCCCAGCATGTGCGGCATAATCCCCCGTTTATCAATCGCCCTTGGGTGACTTCCGAGCAGGGGCGTGAGGGCATGATAGGAAAGATGCTTAACTGNGTCCGCTGCGATCAGTTCGAGTTGCCGGATTACTTTGTTCCATACAAGCGGACATCCGTCTTCACTGAGGAAACGGTTCCGGCCGCGTTGAGAAAAGACCACTCGACCAAAACCGGCGTATGGGGGAAGGTCATTGTAGAAGCGGGAAAGCTCCGCTATCGCGTCGATACGCTGAATGTGGATACGGAACTGTCGGCAGAAACGACTGGAGTGGTTGTGCCTGAAGTTCTCCACAATGTAGAACCTCAAGGCCCGGTCCGCTTTTTCGTCGAATTTTACCGCGCTCCGGATAAAGAAACCTAACAACCGCTTCCGGTACCTTCACTGCACGTTTTGCCACCCTGTTCAAGGAGTGGAAGCGCCAAACATGGCTAGAGTTCAAGCGTTGCCGGAAAGATGGAGAGACGGAGGCAATCGCAACCGCATCTCATTCACTTGGTCCTGGCATTGCCTGACTCCTCACAAAGGATATTGAGTTGATCCAAGATGCCTAACGTTAAACAGCAGACGGATTTAAGCGATCTCGGGAAATGGGATCAGGGATTGTAATAAGTTGCGTTCCTGTACGAAGGGTTGCTTCTATCTGGATCAGGTTAACCATTTCCGGAACTCCCTCGAGTACGTCATCGCGCTTAAGAACCTGCTTGCCAATTGCGGTNATTTCTGACANGGATTTTCCATCACGGGCCGCTTCGAGAAGCACTTCACAGANCAGCGCAATCGCTTCGGCATAGTTCAGCTTTAAACCCCGTTCCTTGCGTCGCCGGGCGATTTGCACAACCTGATAGCTGACCAGCTTTTCGGTTTCGCGGGGTGAGCATCAGGGACGAAATTAACGTCTCGGGCATATGAAGGCCTGCAGGATGCATTCCTCACCATATTAAAATTTTTGCAGGGTTTCCGTGAACGAAAAGAGGTCTTTCCATTGACTGTTGTGCGTAAGCAGATTAGAATCCGCGTGTTTTAAATAGGTCAGCCGGATTTAATTATTCAGGAGACNTGGAAGAAGGAAACAAGCCGCGCTGGCCAAGGTAAGGAATTAAAATCAGGTCTTCCACGAACACACGTTCAACGAGCTAAAGTCACTCTCAACATCTGTTTTTGTGACTGGCGCTTTCCGACGAAGCTCAGCAAATGCTCTGGATACGAAACAAGCCGGTACGCGTTGTCATGCGTTGGCAACTGATTGTCACACTGGCGATGGTGCTAACGCTGGGTCTGTTATGGGGATTCCACGGCGCAGCCTCGGCTTTTCTGGGCGGTGTGGTCAGCATTGTTTCTGCCGCGGCGTTTTCTGCAATTGTTTCCAGGTATCGCGGCTCCACCGCGGGCGGCATACTGGTCACGGCCCTGAAAGCGGAAGCGGTAAAAATAATCATCACAGTTGCATTGCTCTGGCTCGTGATGACGCTCTACAAGGATATCGTGGCGGTCGGCTTTATCGGGACCTTCGTGCTTACGGTTCTGATCTTCGGGCTGGCATTGTTCGTAACGGATGATGCAAAGGTTGCGCAAATAAAGCAGTAAACAGTTGACAGTTGAGATAGGCAAATAAATGGCATCAGGCACAGAACTTACCCCAACTTCCTATATGTCGCATCACCTGACCAATCTGACCAGTTCGATCGGTGAAGGTGAATTCTGGACGCTGCATGTGGATACGCTCGTCATGGCGGCGCTGACCGGTATCGTCAGCCTCGGTTTTCTCTGGTGGGTGGTCCGCGGCGCGACTTCGGGCGTTCCCAGCAAGCGGCAGGCATTCGTGGAGCTTGCCATCGAATTCATCGATAATCAGGTCAAAAGCACTTTTCACGGAGACCGGCATGCATTTGTAGCGCCTGCNGCGCTCACAGTGTTTGTGTGGGTGTTCATGATGAGCGCCATGGATTTCCTGCCGATCGATATCATGGCGAAAGTATACGGACTGGTGGGGCTGCATAATTGGCGCAGCGTCCCGACTGCCGACGTGAATACGACGTTCGCGCTGGCGCTCTCCGTGTGGCTGCTGATGATTTTCTTCAACATGAAAGTCAAGGGCGTGGGCGGCTGGATACACGAACTGGTCTGCACTCCCTTTGGCAAGAACCCTCTATTGTGGCCGGTCAATATCCTGTTCAATCTGGTTGAATACATCTCNAAGCCGCTTTCGCATTCNTTGCGGCTGTATGGGAATATTTATGCCGGAGAAATCATTTTTCTGCTGCTCGGCATGTGGGCGGCAACCGGCCTTGCCGGGACATTTTTCGGCACGCTGCTGAATGCGGGGTGGGCCATCTTCCATATCCTGATCGTCACATTGCAGGCATTTATCTTCATGATGCTGACGGTGGTTTATCTTTCCATGGCGCACGAGTCACACTGATTCCGCGTTGCTGTTCCTAACCAATTTCAATTACTACTAGAGAGGAAAACCAGATGGAGAATTTGCAATTCCTGGCCATGATTCAGGCATACACGGGCATTGGTATCGGCCTGATGATCGGTCTCGGTGCAGCCGGCGCCTGTATCGGAATCGGCATTATGTGCAGCAGTTTCCTGGAAGGCGCCGCACGCCAGCCGGAAATGATNCCGACGCTGCAAGGAAAAGTGTTCCTGCTGCTCGGTCTGATCGACGCGTCGTTCATTATCGGTGTGGGTCTCGCGATGCTTTTCGCGTTCGGCAACCCGTTGCTGGCCGTGATCAAGTAATAGTGATTGCTCCCGGTATCATTCCCAGAGGCTAGTCATGAACATAAACTTCACGCTTATTTCCCAGGCAATGGCGTTTGCCATCTTCATCTGGTTCACAGTCAGGTTTGTGTGGCCTCCGTTGATGCGCGCAATCGAGAATCGCCAGAAAACGATCGCTGAAGGTCTGGCTGCAGGCGAACGTGGCAAGCGCGAACTCGAACTGGCAAGTCAGCACTCAGGCGACGTTGTCCGGGAGGCCAAGCAGCGGGCGTCCGATATNATCGCGCAGGCGGAAAAGCGGGCAGCGGAGATCGTGGATGAAGCCAAGGCAGCTGCAAGAGAAGAGGGCGATCGCATTCTGGTGGGTGCCAAGGCAGAGGTGGAGCAGGAAGTGTTTCGCGCAAAGGAAGTCTTGCGCCAGCAGGTGGCGGACCTGGCGCTGGCGGGCGCCGCCAAGATCCTCCGGCGCGAGGTGGATGAAAAAGCACACGCCGAACTGCTTACATCCCTCAAGGCGGAGCTCTAGCCGATGGCCGAAACCCGTACGATCGCCCGGCCTTACGCGGAGGCTGTCTTCAANCTTGCAAAAAAACAGAACGATCTTGCCCGCTGGGCGGACACGCTGCGGTTGGCGGCCACCGTCGCAGACGACGAGAATATCCGTTCATTGATCGGCAACCCGAAGATCTCTTCCCGAAAACTGGGCGAGCTTTTTTTGGGTGTTTGCGGTGACAGGCTCAATGAAGAAGGCCGCAATTTCATCCTGCTGCTGGCGGAAAACGGCAGGCTTGAAATTTTGCCGGAGGTGAATGAGCTGTATGAACAACTCAAGACCCGTTATGAAGGCGTGCTGGATGCCAAGGTTATCTCTGCTTTTGCCATGAGTGATGCTCAATTGAGGGATCTGGTAGCTGATCTCGAGGCCAAATTCAAGCGCAAGATAGAGGCAAAAGTGAGTGTCGACGCGGATTTGATAGGCGGCGTGATAGTCGAAATAGGCGATGAGGTGCTTGACGCCTCCGTGCGAGGAAAACTGGAAGCCATGGCCGTTGCACTTAAAAGCTAGGAGTTAACTGAAAAATGCATTTAAATCCATCCGAGATCAGTGAACTGATCAAAAGCAGAATCGAAGGGCTTGAAGCCACCGCCGAAGTCCGGACACAGGGCACGGTCGTTTCCGTGACCGACGGCATCGTGCGCATCCATGGGCTGTCTGATGTGATGCAGGGCGAAATGCTTGAGTTCCCTGGTAATACCTTCGGTCTTGCGCTCAATCTGGAGCGCGACTCAGTGGGTGCGGTTGTTCTGGGTGAGTATGAGCACATTACCGAAGGCGACACCGTCAAGTGCACGGGCCGCATTCTTGAAGTTCCGGTAGGAGAGGAACTGATCGGCCGTGTAGTCAACGCGCTGGGTCAACCGATCGATGGCAAGGGGCCGATAACCACCAAGCGCTCCGAGCCGATAGAAAAGATTGCGCCGGGCGTCGTGTGGCGTCAATCGGTGAATCAGCCGGTGCAAACCGGACTGAAAGCGATCGACGCAATGGTTCCCATCGGGCGCGGACAGCGTGAACTGATCATTGGAGACCGTCAAACGGGAAAAACGGCAGTGGCCGTGGATGCAATCATCAATCAGAAGGGTGAGAACATGATTTGCATCTACGTTGCAATTGGCCAGAAAGCGTCATCGATCAGTAACGTAGTGCGGAAACTGGAAGAGCACGGGGCGATGGAATATACCATCGTCGTGGCTGCCACCGCTTCGGAGTCTGCCGCGATGCAGTTTATCGCCCCTTATTCCGGTTGCACGATGGGCGAGTATTTCCGCGATACCGGCAGAGACGCGCTGATTGTTTATGACGATTTGACCAAGCAGGCGTGGGCTTATCGGCAGATTTCCCTGTTATTGCGGCGCCCTCCCGGTCGGGAAGCTTATCCCGGAGACGTGTTTTACTTGCACTCGCGCCTGCTGGAACGCGCTGCCCGCGTCAGCGCGGCCTATGTGGAAAAAGAAACGAATGGCGCAGTCAAAGGCAAGACGGGTTCGCTGACAGCCTTGCCGGTGATCGAAACCCAGGCAGGTGACGTGACTGCATTCGTTCCCACCAACGTTATCTCCATCACTGACGGCCAGATTTTTCTGGAGTCCGACCTGTTTAATGCAGGTATCCGGCCAGCTATCAACGCCGGTATTTCAGTCTCTCGCGTAGGGGGTGCCGCACAGACCAAAGTCATCAAGAAACTGGGTGGCGGCGTGCGTCTCGCATTGGCCCAATACCGGGAACTGGCCGCATTTGCCCAGTTCGCTTCCGATCTGGATGAAGCGACACGCAAGCAGCTGGAGCGAGGCAAGATGGTGACGGAACTGATGAAGCAGCCTCAGTACTCCACGCTGAGCGTGTCTGAAATGGCGCTTACCCTGTTTGCTGTCAACAAAGGGTACCTCGATGATGTGGAAGTGAGCCGCGCGTTGGCCTTCGAGTCTGCGGTGAGGGGCTTCGTCCGCAGCAAGTATGGGGCGATTCTGGACAAGATAGAGAACACCAAGGATCTGGATGCCGAAACCGAGAAGGAACTCGATGCGGCAATCCAGGATTTCAAGAAGAACGGAACATACTGACCGATGGCAGGCAGCAGAGAAATACGCAACAAGATCAAAAGCGTGAAGAACACGCAGAAGATCACGCGCGCGATGGAAATGGTGGCTGCATCCAAGATGCGCCGGGCACAGGAACGCATGAAAAAAGCCCGGCCATACGGTGAGAAGATTCGCAACGTCGCAGCCCACATGAGCCGTGCTTACACTGAATACCGCCATCCGTTCCTGATAGAACGCGATACGGTAAAGCGCATCGGCATCATTGTGGTTACCTCCGACAAGGGTTTGTGCGGTGGACTCAATACAAACGTGCTGCGCATGGCGGTAGGCAAGATGAAAGCCTGGGAAGCCGAAGGCGAGCAGATCGAGGTGTGCTGCATCGGCAACAAGGGGCTGGGGTTCATGAACCGTATGGGCGCCGATGTCATCTCGCATGTCGTGAGCCTCGGCGATGCACCCGATCTGGAGCGGCTGATCGGTGCCATAAAAATATTGCTGGATGGTTATAACCAGGACCGTTTTGACCGCGTATATCTTTTTTATACCCGTTTCATCAATACCATGAAACAGGAACCGGTGATGGAGCAATTGCTTCCGCTTTCCGATGAACGTCTCAGAGCCAGTGATGGACCGACCGGACAGCGCGGCGTGTGGGATTACATTTATGAACCCGAAGCCAAGCCCGTCATCGATGATGTCATGGTGCGATACGTCGAGGCGCTGATTTACCAGGCATTGACGGAAAATATCGCATCCGAGCAATCTGCGCGCATGGTGGCGATGAAGGCCGCGTCGGACAATGCAGGGAACGTCATCAACGAACTGACGCTGATTTACAACAAATCGCGGCAGGCTGCCATTACCAAGGAACTGTCCGAAATTGTCGGTGGCGCGGCGGCTGTTTAAATAATTTGAATTGATTTTTTAGGGAACAATATGAACCAGGGAAAAATTGTTCAGTGTATCGGCGCGGTGGTCGACGTCGAGTTTACGCGGGAAGAAATGCCCAAGGTATATGACGCACTCGTTCTTGAAGGATCGGAACTCACGCTCGAAGTGCAGCAGCAGTTGGGTGACGGCGTAGTTCGAACGATTGCGCTCGGCTCCTCCGAGGGGTTGCGGCGCGGCATGATGGTAACAAACACCGGTGACCAGATCCGTGTTCCTGTCGGCACCAAAACCTTGGGACGGATCATGGATGTTCTGGGTACGCCCATAGATGAAATGGGACCTATCGGCGCCGAGCAGAACAGATCAATTCATCAGAAAGCCCCTGCTTTCGACGAATTGTCCGCATCCACCGAGCTGCTGGAAACAGGGATCAAGGTTATTGATCTCGTTTGTCCCTTTGCCAAGGGCGGCAAGGTGGGACTGTTCGGGGGTGCCGGCGTGGGCAAGACCGTGAACATGATGGAACTGATCCGCAACATCGCCATTGAGCACAGTGGATATTCCGTATTTGCGGGTGTGGGGGAGCGTACTCGGGAAGGGAATGACTTCTATCATGAAATGAAGGATTCCAACGTGCTCGACAAGGTGGCGCTGGTATACGGCCAGATGAATGAGCCGCCCGGCAACCGGTTGCGGGTAGCGCTTACAGGCCTGACCATGGCGGAACACTTCCGCGACGAAGGCAGGGACGTATTGNTGTTCGTGGACAATATCTATCGTTTCACCCTGGCTGGTACGGAAGTATCCGCATTGCTGGGCCGGATGCCATCGGCTGTGGGCTATCAGCCGACGCTGGCTGAGGAAATGGGCCGTTTGCAGGAGCGCATCACCTCCACCAAGTCGGGCTCCATTACCTCCATTCAAGCCGTGTACGTGCCCGCGGATGACCTGACCGATCCATCACCTGCTACAACCTTCGGTCACCTGGATGCTACCGTCGTGCTCTCGCGTGATATTGCTTCGCTGGGGATCTATCCGGCGGTTGATCCTCTCGATTCGACTTCGCGCCAGCTTGATCCTCTCGTGGTGGGTGAAGAACACTACTCGACTGCCCGGGCCGTGCAGCAAACTCTGCAACGTTATAAGGAATTGCGCGACATCATTGCAATTCTCGGAATGGATGAACTGTCTCCTGAAGACAAACTGGCTGTGGCAAGGGCGCGTAAAATTCAGCGGTTCCTTTCACAACCCTTTAATGTGGCCGAAGTGTTTACCGGCGCGCCGGGAAAATACGTACCTCTGAAAGAAACCATCAAAGGCTTCAAGGGCATCGTGTCAGGAGAATACGATCACTTGCCCGAGCAGGCATTTTACATGGTTGGCGGTATAGACGANGCGGTTGAAAAAGCCAAAACCTTGCAATAATCGAGTTGATGAATCGGGTGACCGGATAAAACAGTCATCCCGATTCAATGATGAATGGGAACTAAAATGGGCGTGTTTCACGTTGATATCGTCAGCGCGGAGGAATCCATCTACTCCGGTCCGGCTGAATTTCTGGTTGCGCCCGCAGAAGGAGGTGANGTGGGAATTTATCCCCAGCACACTCCCATGCTGACGCGCATCAAGCCGGGATCAGTACGCATCAAGGCGCCGCTGAAAGAAGAAGAACTTGTGTATGTTTCCGGTGGCATGCTTGAAATCCAGCCGGATGTCGTCACTATTCTCGCCGATACCGCGGTACGCGGCGCCGATCTCGATGAAGCAAAAGCGATCGAGGCCAAGAAACGTGCGGAAGAAGCGGTGAGGGACAGAGCCTCCGCTCTGGATTATGCACGNGCACAGGCGGAACTGAGCGAAGCGATCGCGCAATTGGCCGCTATCCAGAAACTACGGAAACGCGGACATTGATACTTCGAATCAGAACTAAAAAGGGCGGTATTTCCGCCCTTTTTAGTTCTGCACGAATCAATTCCTGAAAAGANCGGTAAACCCTTTGCGACGATCGGTGGGATTGCGCCGGAATTATCCAGTTTTTCGTTTATACGGCATCGCGGGAGATCAGGTAGGATAACACTTGGGCATTACCAAACCTGATTCACAGCTTTCCTCCTGTCCATGCTGTTTAATTCCTTCACGTTCATTTTTGCTTACCTGCCCATTGTGCTGNGTGGTTTTTTCTGGCTGGGTTCGCGGAATCATACCTGGGCGGCAGCATGGCTTGCCTTGGCCTCACTCTTTTTCTATGGATACTGGGATTACCGGTATATCCCCCTGCTTCTTGCTTCAATCGGGTTCAATTACTGGGTAGGACTGAACCTTGTACTGAAAGATAAGCCGCATCGGAAATATTACCTTGTCCTTGCGATCGCGACTAATCTGATCCTGCTTGCCTACTTCAAATATGCAAATTTTTTTCTCGATACTATAAATTTTCTTGGCTACAAAGCCTTTCCCTCGCTGGACATCATTCTTCCAATCGGGATATCTTTCTATACATTCACTCAGATTGCCTTTCTTGTCGATACTTATCAGGGCAAAGTAAGCGAGTATCGATTTGTTCACTACCTGTTATTCGTAACTTATTTTCCTCATCTCATCGCTGGACCGGTTTTGCATCACAAGGAGATGATGCCCCAATTCGCGGAGGAGCGCACTTACACATTTTCTGCGACCGATTTCGCGGTGGGTTTAACCATATTTTGCATCGGTCTCGCCAAGAAAGTACTCATTGCCGATAATCTCTCCCCATATGCCAGTCCTTTATTTGACAATCCCAATTCACCCTCGCTGTTAATCGCGTGGGCAGGGGTACTTGCTTACAGCTTTCAACTGTATTTCGATTTTTCCGCCTACTCGGATATGGCCATCGGTTTGTCGCGCTTGTTTGGAATCAAGCTTCCGTTAAATTTCAATTCACCTTATAAAGCAGAAAATATCAGCGAGTTCTGGAGAAGGTGGCACATGACCTTGTCGCGCTTTCTGCGCGACTATTTGTATTTTCCGCTGGGTGGGAACCGGAATGGGACATTCAATCGCTATCGCAACCTGATGGTGGTGATGCTGTTGGGGGGCATGTGGCATGGGGCAGGGTGGAATTTTATTATTTGGGGTGGATTGCACGGCTTCTATCTAATCATTCATCACGCATGGGCCGCAGTATCGAAGCGTATGGCCTTTCCCTCCGAATCGTTCCCCTGGAGGCTGNTTGCAACTATGCTAACCTTCANGGCTGTATGTTTCGCCTGGGTATTCTTTCGCTCACCTGATCTCGCCACGTCATGGGAAATCGTCCGGGGCATGACTGGCGCGTACGGCGTGGCGCTGCCAGATGCCATCGGTACCAGGCTGGGGTCGCTGATGTCGATCCTTGAGGACCTCGGTATCAGCTTTTACCTGGGTGGCGGGTCGCGCTTCATAGAAAGCTGGTCATGGATTGCTTTTGCCGCAGCGCTCGCATTTTTTCTGCCAAATACGCAGGAACTCACTCGCTTGTTCGAGCCGGCTCTGGATTTCAAGTTCCCAATGCAGGGTACGTCTAGCTGCTTGGCAGAGCGGCTAACCTGGTCGCCATCTCGCCGTTGGGGTACTTTTCTGGGATTCCTCACGGTGCTCAGCCTGCTGTCATTGAACCGTCCGAACGAGTTTCTGTATTTTCAGTTCTGACGCACATGCAAGAATGATATCAACATCCAGTTCATCCATTTTCTTGCGNGGATTCGCGGCATCACTGGTGACCGGAATTGTCATGGTGATCGCTTTCGTGGTGATTTTAGACCCCTATGACCGGTATCGCGTCGTGATCCTTCCCGGCTTCAATCTTGTCAAGCCGGGTCTTACGCGCTATCAAAGCGAAATCAAGCTGACGCATGCTGCTGAAATCCATCCCGATGCGTTGATTTACGGTAATTCCCGTGCGGAAATCGGTTTCGATCCCGAAGCCCCCATATTTATCCGCAATGGATTGTCAGCCTACAATCTTGCAATACCCGGTACCGGAATCCTCAACGCACGCGGTCAGGCTGAATATCTGCACCAGGTNGGCATCAAGCCCAAGGTTGTCATAGTAGGCGTCGAATTTCTCGATTTCCTGGAGATCCAGCGAGCCACGGCGGTCGCTTCCCCGTATCCTGTTACTGAACATCCCGTTACCCGATGGTTCTGGCGCTTCGACAGCCTATTCTCATTGACTTCATTAAAGGACGCAATTCGAACGTTGTATCTTCAGCACGATAATGAAGCAGAGACGATGACCTCCAGGGGTTTCAATCCTTTCAAGAACTATGAGTCGCTTGCCCGCCGGGAGGGCTATTTTGCGCTGTTTCAGCAAAGAGCACAGGAAAATGCCAGAATTTATTTCAAGAAAGCAAAGGGCTCGTTATCGCAGGCCGATTTCGATCACCTTCGCGTCATCCTCGACCTGGCTGCCGAGTCCGGCAGCGACGTTACCCTGGTAATCTATCCCTATCACGCGCAGATACTTGCCCTTTTTGAGAGAACAGGGCTGATGCTTGCATTTGAGGAATGGAAGGATCTGTTGATTCAGGAGGTATCCGCAGCAAGACAGCGTCATCCTGGCGCGCGTATCGCTTTATTCGATTTCAGCGGCTACAACAGTTACAATTGTGAAAAGATACCGGCAAAGGGCGANCGCACGTCGGCCACCCGTTGGTACTGGGAAGCGGGTCATTTCAAGAAACAGCTGGGCGATATCGTCCTGGAATCTATCCTTTCAGGTCCAGTTAGCCTTGGACTCATACCGCAGGACGGATCGGGAGCTTCGGAAAAATTCGGTTTTCTTCTGGAAGAATCAAATAGAATTCTGAACACCCAGCGTATTCGTCTCGAACGTTCGGAATGCGTGCGATATTATCCCGAATTATTTGCCGAAGTTGCAGCGCTTGTAGCAGACGAATCCAGTCACAATAAACAACGCAGCGCAAGCTCGGATTTACCATCGGGGTGATATATTTTATATAATCCGGTAATTGTCTTAAAATCGTTAGTTCCGGCCTCAGCCCCTATTCACTTCACCGTTATTGATCTCTTAATTTAAACATTTTTAGTCATTCCCTCATGCATGGGGAATGATCCTTCACCAATAACACTTGCACGACGCTGCCAATACGGCGGCGTTGTCTGCACCCAGCGTTTCGTTTCATGAATATGCCCAAACTGACCATCGTCGTTCTTGCTGCAGGTCTCGGAAAACGCATGTACTCTGCGCTGCCAAAGGTGTTGCATCCCTTGGCAGGCAAGCCTCTCCTGAGGCACGTGCTCGATACCGCCCGCGCATTATCGCCCCACACAACTTGTGTCATTTACGGACATGGGGGTGAGACAGTCCCGCAGACGATAGCGGATGAAANCCTTGTCTGGGTGCAGCAGGTNCCGCAACTCGGCACGGGTCACGCTGTGATGCAGGCGCTGCCTCATATCGAGAAAGAGGGCGTTACACTTATTCTGTANGGTGACGTGCCTCTGACCAGCGTCGAAACATTAAAAAAGCTGGTTGCGACAGCGGGAGAGCAAACGTTTGGTTTGCTGACGGTAGAGCTTCCTGATCCATCCGGCTACGGTAGAATCGTTCGGCATAGTGAAACGGGTGAAGTTGCCGCCATTGTCGAGGAAAAAGACGCCAGCGAATCCCAGCGCAGGATCGGTGAAATCAATACGGGCATCATGGCGGTTCCGAATCGCTACCTCCACCAATGGTTGCACAANCTTGAAAACAACAACGCGCAAGGTGAGTATTACCTGACCGATATTGTCGCGATGGCAGTGGGGGATGGGGTAAAGGTAGAAACAGTCAATCCCGCTGATGCATGGGAAACCACCGGAGTCAACAGCAAGGTTCAGCTTGCCGCCCTGGAACGCATTTATCAGACAGCGCAGGCCAATAAGTTGCTGGAGCAGGGTGTAGCCCTGGCTGATCCGTCGCGCATCGATATCCGCGGTAAACTTTCTTGCGGCAGAGACGTTATGATCGATATCAGCTGCATATTTGAAGGTGACGTTCAACTGGAGGATGGTGTAAAAGTGGGTGCTCACACCATACTGAAAGACGTGCGGGTAGCCGCTGATTCGATAATCGCGCCATTCAGCCTGATAGAAGCCGCAGAGATCGGAAAAAACTGCCGTATAGGGCCTTATGCCCGTATCCGTCCGGGCACACGGCTGGAGGACGAAGTTCACATCGGTAATTTCGTCGAAGTCAAGAACAGCGCCCTTGCGGCCGGCAGCAAGGCAAACCACCTGAGCTACATNGGNGATGCCGTAGTGGGCAGGAGCGTCAATATTGGCGCGGGGACGATTACCTGCAATTATGACGGNGCCAACAAATACCAGACCATCATCGAGGATGATGTCTTTGTCGGCTCCGATACCCAGTTGATAGCACCGGTCAGAGTTGCCCGCGGTTCCACGATCGGTGCGGGTTCGACCATTACCAGGGATACACCGCCTGATATGTTGACGCTTTCACGAGCAAAGCAGTTGAGTATCGATGGATGGAAACGTCCGGTAAAAAAACCGAAGCCCAAGAATTGAGCATAGCCTTCCATCTTTTTCCATTCTTGAACCGTGCCAACTGCCGTACCTGTAAGAAAGGAGTCTTTTGATGTGTGGAATCGTCGGTGCAGTCGCAAAAACCAATATCGTTCCCGCTCTGATTGAAGGCTTGCGCCGGCTGGAATATCGCGGATATGATTCAGCCGGTATTGCCCTGAACAATGGTCGCTTGCACCGGTTACGCACCACAGGGCGAGTNGCCGAGCTCAGCAAGCTTGCGGATGAGCAGCACTTCAGCGGGGAAGTGGGTATTGCCCATACCCGCTGGGCTACGCACGGCGCTCCATCCGAGCGCAACGCCCATCCTCATTTTTCCGGAGAGACGCCCAAGGTGGCGGTGGTGCATAACGGCATCATCGAAAATCACGAGGTGCTGCGCCAGCGTTTGCAGGAGGCAGGGTTCGAATTCAGTTCCGATACCGATACGGAAGTCATCGCCCACCTCATTTCGTCTCATCTCAGGGAAAATCCTGATTTATTCGAAGCGGTGTGCCGCTCGGTGGGCGAGTTGCGCGGTGCTTATGCAATTGCGGTAATGGAGGAAGCAAGGCCGGAGCGCCTCATTGTTTGCCGCAATGGGGCGCCACTGCTGCTTGGCTTGGGGGAAAATGGGATCTACGCTGCCTCGGATGCTTCCGCCTTGCTGCAGGTTACCCGGCGCATGATCTATCTGGAAGAAGGCGATGTCGCCGAATTGCGCCAGGATGGCTACCGCATCGTCAATTGCCGTTACGATGGGGCACGTGCGGAGGTCGCACGGGCGGTGCAGGAAAGCGAGCTGACAAACGAGGCGGTGGAGTTGGGCCCATATGCTCACTTCATGCAGAAGGAAATATTCGAGCAACCCGGCGTCGTGGCGAACACGCTGGAAATGGTGCTCAATGCGCAATCCATCTCTCCGCGCCTGTTTGGCACCGAGGCGGAGAACATCTTCAAAAATACCAGAAGCATCCTCATCCTGGCTTGTGGCACCAGCTATCACGCAGGCGTTGTCGCCCGCTACTGGCTTGAAACCGTGGCGGGAATTCCCTGTAATGTCGAAATTGCGAGCGAATATCGCTACCGTAACCCGGCGGTTGGAGCCGACACCCTGATCGTGGGCATCTCCCAATCCGGAGAAACGGCAGATACCCTCGCTGCCTTGAGTTATGCAAGATCACTCGGGCATCGTCACAGCCTGGCGATCTGCAATGTGGCCGAGAGCGCGCTCGTGCGCCAGACGGACTTGCGTTTTCTCACCCGGGCAGGCCCGGAAATCGGCGTGGCCTCGACCAAGGCATTCACCACACAGCTTGCGGCGCTGATGCTGCTCACCATGACCCTGGCAAAATTGAATGGCAAGCTGTCGGGTGAGAGTGAGCGCCGGATGATTGCTGCGCTGCGCCACCTGCCTGTCGCGCTCCAGCACAGCCTCCAGGTGGAGCCGCAGGTGAAAGCCTGGGCGGAGAGGTTCGCCGGAAAACGCCACGCCCTGTTTCTTGGGCGGGGAATGCACTATCCCATTGCACTGGAGGGAGCGCTCAAGCTCAAGGAAATTTCCTATATCCATGCCGAAGCCTATGCGGCCGGGGAATTGAAGCACGGNCCGCTTGCGCTGGTGGATAAGGATATGCCCGTAGTGGCCATTGCTCCCAACGACGCGCTGCTGGAAAAACTCAAGTCAAACCTGCAGGAAGTNCGCGCCCGTGGAGGTGAACTTTACGTTTTCGCCGACGCCGATTCCCACATTCAGGAAAGCGAAGGCGTGCACGTTATTCGTCTGGCGGAACACGCGGGACTGCTCAGCCCCATCCTTCACACCATTCCC
>JGI26538J50259_1000596_pt1 | contig 26904 bp, 20 predicted proteins | sample ThiBio_1000_plan_FD_50259 | JGI IMG/M metagenome (IMG submission 50259)
ATATAAATTACATGTATTCTTTCTAACGATCCAATTAGAGACAATTCGTCAGTCTACCAACTCTAAGAAATAAGACTCTGTATGTTTCTATAAGCTGAGAATTCGATCTCAAGAGTTGATCTCGATAACACATGTAATTTATATGTATTCTTTCTAACGATCTCAAGAGACCAATCTATCGAGTTCTCAATCTTTAGAAATGTAGAGAGACTTACATTTCTTAGAGTTAGGAATCGATTTAACTCATCATCAGAATATCAGTCTTGATAATGTATATAAGATATGTATATTCTTTCTAACAATCCAAATAGAGACGGTTCATCGGATTCTCAATCCTTAGAAATGTAAGTCTCTTTACATTTCTATGATCTGAGAAACCGACTCAACAATCTCTCAGGAGTCGATCTCGATTATATACATAAGTTATGTATATCCTTCCTAACGATCCAAATAGGACCAATTCGTCAGTCCACCGATCCTTAGAAATGTTATACTCCTTACGGTACATTTCTAAGGATTGGGAAACCCGACTAAATCGATCTCAAGAGCCAATCATGATTATATACATAAGTTATGCATATCTCTTTCTAACGATCCAAATAGGACCAATTCGTCAGTCTACCAACTCTAGAAAATGTAAGTCTCTCTACATTTCTTAGGATTGAAAAATCGATCTCAAGAGCCAATCATGATTATATACATAACTTATGCATATCTCAACAATATACATGCCTTACGGTATGCATATCTCAACAATATACATGCCTTACGGTATGCATATCTTTCTATCTATTATATTCAACAACCTCTATTCCATTATCTTTACACAGTTGGATAGTATTCTTCGTGCCAGGACCACCCATGTTAAAAGCAAAACATATCACTGATTCACACTGTTCCATTGCAGTATGTATCATCTCTTTGTTTCTAATTGGACCAGCTGCTCGACGATACTTGTCCCAATCAGCAACAAATATTTGTTTCTCACCAGTCCATATATCTCTTGCCATAGCATCAGCACCTTTTGCATCACCAACAAATAACTTGTATTCGTCACAGTCAAGGTAGTCAGCAAGGGCACCAAGTATTTTGTATTTATTAGACCAATAACGAGATCCTGTCACAATAATGCCCTTCATCTCTTTCGCTCAAGGTTAATCTCCTTCTCCTTTCAGTCAATCGTCCTCTCCCTTTGGTCAATCCCGTTCTCCTTTCAGTCAATCTCTCAACCACATCACATTCGATCCATAGATTGTAAACTCATCGCTCGCTATAATGCCAGTAGAAGACATGTCACTGTTGAAATAAAATTTTATATTACCTGTATTAGTACTTGGTTCAACAGTCATGATACCAGCCCTGTTCTCTCCTTTGTAAGTCAGATAAATTGGATAATACATTGTATACTTTGGCAAACTTACCATCTTTTGGTTTATTGCAATGAATGCCTTGCCATTTGCTGCAACCATTCCATTGAAAGGTTCCCACTGTAATATTACCTTTCCATATTCACGTTTTATTGACAGCTCGATCTCTCCTTCTCTCTGACTATACAATGGAATAAGATTATCTACTGGACTGACGATTACAAATAGTTCTTCTGTTCCATTACCTCTGCGATCAATGTATTCGCTGGCTCGATCCCGGTATTCGCTGGCTCGATCCCGGTATTCGCTGGCTCGATCTCTTTCATTATCCCTGTACTCGTCACCTCTATCTCTTTCTCTTCTATTCAATGATCTATCCAACTGCCTCTCTTCCTTACGTCTGGACTTTACAAACGATGACTCTATCTCTTCTCTCTCTTTGTGCTTTACGTCCTGAGTCTCACTCTTTATCGATCCTTCTGATTGGTCCAAAACTTCAACATTCCAAGTTCCACTCTCTACATTATATCCAGCCAACTTCATCTCATAAATTGCATCTCTCACTTCTTCTTGAGTTCCACTACCTATCGACATTTTATTTCTATCACTCCATCTTTTTGGTCTTTATTAAACAAGATGAGAGTAGTTGCTACTCTTACAACAATGCCCGATCGATATCATAAAGTAGTAGAGACAATCAAGTCATTACGAAAACAGACATTTCCTCTTGATGCAATCTATCTAGGACTTCCTGTCAAGTCAGAAAGACTCAACATACCATATCCAGAACCAACAGAAGAGATGAATAAATTGTGCACTGTAGTTAGATGCAAGGATTATGGTCCTATTACTAAGTTACTTGGCGCTTTGCTGTCAGAACAGAATCCAGACACTATCATTATTAGCTTTGATGATGACATGATATATCCAAGAGATATGGTACAAGCATTAGTCAATAAACAAATCTCTTATCCTGGTATTGCCCTTGGTAGTAGTGGAATGTTAGTCAAGTATGATTGTCCTTCTTGTGCTATTACTCCCAATGAAAAGTACTTTCACTACAATATTACAAAGTTTTATATTCCTCCAGACGGACGATTAGTCGATTCCATCTATGGTTATCCTGGAGCATTATATCTCAGGAGACACTTTCCAGAAGTAGATAATTTGTACAATGAATTCTTGAGGTATGCAATGATAGACTTTGAATGCTTCATGAATGATGATGTCATTATTTCAGGTTATCTGTCGCTAGTAGGTGTAGAAAGGAGAATATTTGGTGGAATGCCATGTGTTGGTCACGTGTTGAGTGATGAAGGAGAATACATTCACAGTAATAATGAAATATCATTAAATACTAATACCTTTTTCTCAAGAATGAATAAGTCTATTGCAACAGCAAAGGCGAATGGCATGTTTGCAGAACCAGCACCTGTTGCATTGTCTGAAGGTTTAGCTGGAATAGCATTCATCATCTTTCTTTGCATTGTAGTTCTGTTGCTGTCGATATTCTACATTTATTCACAACCAGACTTTCCCTTGTTTTGGTGATACCGCTTTGGTAACAATTACATCACTAAGATGATGTAATTGTCGCCGCTTTGGTAACTATTGCTAATATAGCAATAACTTTCAAAAGTATTAAACATTACTATAAATGCTTGGTGTTGTAATATTTCTGACTCTAATGATAATGTCAGTCATTGTGTTGCTAGTAACTGCTATACCAGCAGTAATAGGATCACTAAAGACTCTTGATATTGTCGAATTGGCCTCTTCATCTCAATACTTTACTATTGCTAGCGCTCTTGCATTCTCTGGAATGGCAATACTCATCATCATGTTGATTGCTGGTGCTATTACTGGTGATTACATGGTTGATGATTACATATATACTGTGAACAAAAAGGCAAATCCATCAGACGAAGAGATACGACTGTTGGAATACAGTGAGAGAACTCTTGCAAGTACAAAGTATATACAATATATTGTTCTTGCTATACTTGTAATCATTGCTGTCATGGCACTCATTGTTGGCATAATGGGAACTCTTGCAGCTCTTGATATTGGTTATTCATCAGTATATGCAGATGGTGATCCTAATGCAATTGACGCTTATACTCAAGCAGTGATTGTTGCCATATCTGGATTCATTGCATTTGGAACTGTTGGTTTGGCATCATTGACGTATCTATTCATCAGAGTTCTGAGAAAGAGTAGTATTCAACTTACACAAAGAGTAGTTCAACGATATAGTGTGTCAGTAGGTCAACCTATCATTAGACAAGAAGAGTTGCCGCAACAACAATACATTGATCAGACTTTGGTTTCGGTATGATACCATCGAGAGGAGAGAAGAGAATGCAATAGCATGAGCTTGATAGAGTGTATAGACAATGATAACTTGTGGGAACAATACATTCCAGAGTCTTGGGAAGGAGTGTTCAGAGGCGCCAGAAAAGAGATTAGTAGAGTAGCAGGTATTTTGCGAGAAAAGTTACCAGTATACTATCCAAATAAGGAAGACCTATTCAATGCCTTTCATGCCACTAAGCTTCAGAATGTAAAGGTAGTTATACTTGGTCAAGATCCATATCATGGTGCTTCTGTGATAAATGGAAAGACAATGCCTCAAGCAATGGGAATGTCTTTTTCTGTGCGAAAAGGAGATGCTATTCCATCTTCACTAAGAAATATAATGAAAGAACTAACTACCGATATTACCTTTTATGAATCACCTGATCATGGTGATCTTACTTTTTGGGCAGAGCAAGGAGTACTGTTATTAAATACTTGCTTAACTGTAAGTCCAGGTAAACCCGACTCTCACAGAAAGATATGGTTAGACTTTATTAAGAAGGTATTCAAGGGTATAGCAGATGTTAATCCATCGTGCATTTACTTATTGTGGGGAGCAAAGGCACAGTCAATGATTTCATTGATTGGTGGAAGTGGTGTTTTTCTAGAAGCAGCACATCCATCAGGAATGTCTGCGTCAAGAGGATTCTTTGGATGCAAGCACTTTTCCAAGTGTAACACTCTATTGCGAGAACAAGGCAAGACTGAGATATATTGGGATGAAAAGACATTTCTCGAAAAGAAGGACAAGAAAGATATGGAACCTGAAGAAGAAAAGGTTGTACTTCCTACCGTCAAGCTTGTTCCTGTCAAGAAACCTGTCAAGAAGACTCCGGTCAAGAGACCAATAAAGTTTGTTATGGAAGATGACGCGGAGGACACTGACGCGAAGAAGGTTGACGTGAAAGAACCTGAGAAATCAATGGTCAAGAAGAGAACTGCAATTAGATTTGCTGAAAAGAAGCCAATAAAGTTTGTTATGGAAGATGAGGTAGAGAAGACTGTTGAGGCAGAGAAGGTTGATACTATTGTTGAGGCAGAGAAGGTTGATACTTGCACTGAAGTCGTTGATGACACAGAAGTGGAACAGGTTGTCGTTTGTACCGATGATACACCAAAGATACAAAAGATGGAACAACCAATCAAGAAGATAACACCTTCTAATCCCAAGAAGAAGCTTATCCTTCCTCCACTTTCAAGGAATCCCATTCCATCGATCAAGAAGAAAGTAACAGAACTTCCTGTCCTTGTACCATTAGAAGATAGAATAGTTCCTAACATTATCTCGTTTGGATTGTGATGAGAATAAGGTAATATATGCTGATTAATATACATACTACTATGTATATATTGTTATTATGAATCTATCAATGTTAGATCGAGCTATTCTGTCAGTCTATCAACTATAGAAAATGTAAGACTCTTAATGTTTCTATAGGTCAAGAAAGGGATGGAATGACCTTATTTTGGATCGTTATGAAGAATATCCATACCAATAGGCATAAATGTGTATATTATTGAGATTGACATTCTGATGTTGATTTATTGGCCTCTCTAACTCTAAGAAATGTAGAGAGACTTACATTTCTAAGGATTGAAAGTCTGACCATCTGGTCTTATTTGGACTATTATGAAGAATATCCATACCAATAGGCATAAATGTGTATATTATTGAGATTGACATTCTGATGTTGATTTATTGGATTCTCTAACTCTAAGAAATGTACCGATAGGCATGTTGACATGCCTTACGGTAAGGACTTACAGTCTGACCATCTGGTCTTATTTGTGTCATGATTAGAAAGGTATATAATTTATATACATTATTGAGATTGACATTCTGATGTTGACTTGTTGGTCTCTCTAAGTCCTTAGAAATGTAAATCTCTTGACATGCCTTACGGTAAGGACTTACAGTCTGACCATCTGGTCTTATTTGGATCGTTATGAAGAATATCCATACCAATAGGCATAAATGTGTATATTTCATTATTGACATTCTGATGTTGACTTATTGGTCTCTCTAACTCTAGGAAATGTACCCATAGGCATGTTTCTAAGAGCTAAGAGTCTGACTATCTAATCTTACTTTGAATCGTTATGAAGAATATCCATAACAATATAGATATTTCATTATTGATATTCTGATGTCCATTTAGCTGGTTCCCTGACTTATAGAAATGTTAGACTCTTGATGTTTCTAAGGATTGGAAGTCTGACTATCTGCATCTATTTGTATCATGATTAGAAAGGTATATAATTTATATACATTATCGAGATTGATATTCTGATGTCCATTTCGCTGGTCCCCTGGCTTATAGAAATGTTAGACTCTTGATGTTTCTAAGGATTGGAAGTCTGACTATCTGCATCTATTTGTATCATGATCAGAAAGGTATATAAATTATATACATTATCGAGATTGACATTCTGATTATCGTTTCATGGGATTCCTAACCTTAAGAAATGTACCGATAGGTATGTTTCTAAGGATTGGAAGTCTGACTATCTGCATCTATTTGTATCATGATTAGAAAGGTATATAATTTATATACATTATCGAGATTGATATTCTGATGTTGACTTGCTGGATCGCTAACTCTTTGAATTGTTAGAAAGAACATAACTATTGATAGCTATATTGTCAAAGTTAATATTGATGTCTATTTATTGCTTTTCTAGCTCTTGGAAACATACCTATTGGCACATTTCTTAGAATTAACAAGACCAATAAATCAACATCAGAATGTCAATAATGAAATATACACATTTATGCCTATTGGTATGGATATTCTTCATAATGATCCAAATAAGGACAGATAATCAGATTCTCAGTCCTTAGAAACATACCAATCCTTACATTTCTTAGAGTTAGAGATCCCATGAAACAAGAATCAGAATGTTCATAATGAAATATACACATTTATGCCTATTGGTATAGATATTCTTCATAATGATCCAAATAAGGACAGATAGTCAGACTTCCAATCCCTAGAAACATACCAATCCTTATATTTCTAAGGATTAGAGAGACCAACAAGTCGACATCAGAATGTCAATCTCGATAAGGTATATAATTTATATACCTTTCTGATCATGATACAAATAAGGACAGATAGTCAGACTCTCAACCCTTAGAAATGTAAGACTCTCTACATTTCTTAGAGTTAGAGATCCAACGAAAAGAGAGTCGGGATGTCAATCTCAATAATGTATATAAATTATATACCTTTCTAATCATGATCCAAATAGGACCAGATAGTCAGACTCTCAATCCTTACCGTAAGGCATGTCAACATACCTATCAGTACATTTCTTAGAGTTAGAGAACCCAACAAATCAACATCAGAATGTCAATCTCAATAATGTATATAAATTATATACCTTTCTAATCATGATCCAAATAGGACCAGATAGTCAGTCTCTCAATCCTTAGAAACATACCTATCAGTACATTTCTTAGAGTTAAAGAGACCAAGAAGTCAACATTAGAATGTCAATAATGAAATATGCATATTCTTCATAACGATCCAAACAGGACCAATAAATCAACCTCGGTGTATCTTTAATACAGTACGTTACTATACTCGGAAGCTCTAATCTGAGTCAAAGGAGGCAAAGTAGTAAACTTGCTGCTTCTCGCTGGACTCTCATTGAATACAAGATCATCAATAGAAGTCAACTTTTGTTCTTGATACGAGACACGAGGAGACTGTTGAATCACGGTAGGTTGTTGTTGTACTGACAGAGCTGCAGGAATGGTATGTTGATACATGGATTGAGTCATAACAGGAGCAACAGAAGGTTTATTTACTTCCTTGTAGACAATCTCTTCTTCAACAATAGATGCAGTAAATACAGGTTCCTTCTTCAAGCAAGGTTCTACCTTTTGGCAAGGTTCCACTTTCTTGGGACAAGGAGGCTCATACTCATTAGCACAAGGTGGTTTCTCTTTGTAGCAAGGATCACAATTGTACACCTTGGGTTCTTCCTTCACCCAACCACAAGCAATAGCACGCTCTCTCATTTCCTTTTCCTTCTTGGCATCCATAGCATACAGAATAAAAGCTGTAATGAACAGAATCAGTGCAATACCAGCAACAGTCCAACTGTATGCAGGGCTATATACAGGTTGTGACACATCAGCATTGCCATATTCAAACATACATACGAATGTAATGAAAAGTGCAATGGAAATCAATAGTAACCAGAACCAGGCTTTACAAATAACACTCGACATGCCTTTTTCTCTAACACAAAACTTTTCAAACAATAATTTACCACTCATGCTAACTTTAAAGAAACTTTAATTCGAAAGGAACAAATAATGAGCACCGACTTTAACATTATGTGTTTTGCCTGGAATGCTGATGGTCTTCGCATTTGTAATACTACATCTGCTGATCTTGCTGACAGAAGAAAGAAGTGGTACAAGAAGGATTGTGAACCTGCTGATTTTATGCTCCAAATTATTGACTTATTGAAGAAGCATGATATTTCTCTTGCCACTTTTTCTACCGAGCACGGAGCCACTAGTCAGACTTACTTTCACGCTGAAGTCCTTATCAATCTCATGGTAGAGAATGGATATACTCCAGTTTACAAGGAAAAGGAAGATCAGCTCAGAGTATCCATCTTTGTCAGAAAGGATCAATACAATCAGACTACTGCTATTGATGAGAGAATTGTATTCAATGCAAAGTATAAGAATGAAGGAAGTGCTGACTTTATCGTTAGCCAAGTCTATCACAAGACATTTGGTCGTTTCATGTTTATTGCTGTTGATATGGATGATGGCAAAGAATCAAAGGTCAGAAATGTAAAGACATTGCTGTTCAAGACTTTTATGGCTGATCTTCTTAGTACTGTATACTATAATATTGATCTTTCACTGAGACCCAATTATCTCTTCTTGCTCGGTGACTTTGATACCATTATCGAGTCAGACAGACCTACTAATGTTATTCATGATGCTGCAGACAATAAAATTGCTGCTCTTGCTTCCAACGATGAACTCAAGAAGATGCTCTCATCCGAAAAGGTGTTTGAGGGTATTAAAGAAGGTGTAAATGGCAAAGGACCTGAATTCCTTCCCAATGCCAGACTTGCCAAAGGTAGAAGTGAAGATTGTAGACATAAGACGATGAAAACTCAGTGTTTCCAACCTTTTGAATCAGACAAGAATAGAGTGGGATGGCATGATAGAGTACTTTACCTAGATAATGGTACTGGTAACTACACTCTCAGCTGTTTTGCCTATGACAAGATGGACAGTGAAACAATCTCAAAGTCAAGTCACGCTGGAGTATATGGTTTATATTCACTCACTTACAAACGATAAACTGTCTTTCACACACATTATTATATGTAACATCTACATACAATAATTCTGCTTACAGTATGCATTATCTGATGTCAACTTTTCTCTCAAGGGCACATCCAGATTGAATTCATTCAACACAACATGTCGATGACCACACTCATAATGGATATCAAGAGATTGTATTCAGATTTAGCTGGAATTAATGTTGAAAAGGTTGAAAGACTCATTGAAGATAAAGGACTCTATGAAACTGCTCGCATTCTCGGTTATGACTCTACTCACTATGATAACATGATTCTTGCGGGTAGATTGGCCATTGAAGACGTCAGAAGAAAATGTCCTCAGACTCTTTTGGACTATGCAGAACGTGCAAAAGAATTGCTCAATGAAGATGTATACAACTTTATTGTTGCCAATCATCAAGAGTTGCAAAAAGCAATTGACAATAGTGATGCTGGTGAACATGACTGGTTTAGTGCTAACACGCTAATCACAATGTATCTCTTGCGTCCAACAAAAGCCGAAGAACCCATTGAAATACCACAATATCTCTGGATGAGAGTTGCTGTTCAATTCTTTTTTGATGTATCTGTTGAACGAGTAATCGTTTGCTATCAGGAATTGGTAAAGGGACTGTATACTCCTGCTAGTCCAATGCTGTTCAATGCTGGATGCAAAAGAAACCAAATGTCAAGCTGTTTCTTGCTTACTGTTGATGATAATATGAAATCATTGTATCGTCACGGTCACGAACGCATTGCATTGATTAGCAAGTATGGTGGTGGTCTTGGAGTTAACCTATCTAATGTGAGACATTCTGAGATTTCACGCGGTGGTCTGTCGAAAGGTGTTGTTTCTTATGGCTACACTTTGGACAGTACTATCCATCTGTCTAATCAAGGTGGTGGTGATCGTAAAGGTGCTCAAACTCTATTTCTCAAGATTCACCACATTGATGCATACAATTTTGTATCTGCAACCAAGAAGAATGGTGAGCAATACGATCGATTCAGAAATTCCAATACTTGCTTGTGGACATGTAATCTCTTTTGGAAAAGAGTTGAAGAAGGTGGATCTTGGTCAATGTTCTGTCCCAATAAGACTCCATTGTTGAATAATGTATGGGGAAAAGAGCTTGAAGCTGCATACTTAATGTATGAACAAGATTCTTCTTTTGATGGTACTCTCTATAAGAAGACAATGCCAGCCATGGATTTGCTAAAACACATTATATCTGTACAAAGAGAATCAGGAATGCCATATCTCATGAATGGAGATGCTTGCAACATGAAATCCAATCAGAAACATCTTGGTTGCATTAATTCATCCAATTTGTGCTTGGAAATTATTGAATATCATGATAGCAGTACCATTGCCAGCTGCAACTTGCACAATATTGTTTTATCAACAATGGCAACAGGAAAGAAGATATCCAAGAATTCTACCATTGATGATCTTTGTGATGCTGTTGACTTTGATCTATTAGGTAAGACGATTGGTAATGTTTGTGATAATATCAACTCTGTGATTGACAAGAATTGGTATCCATTGCAAAAGAAGGATGGCAGTGGACCTATTAGTAATGGAAACAAAAAGTATAGACCTCTTGCTATTGGAGTATGTGGATTTGCTGAACTCTTGTACGAACTTGATCTGCCAATGGAATGTCCTGAGACGGAATTGTTGAACAAGATGATTTTTGCTAGCATGTATTACAATGCTTTGGTTCGCTCTGTTCAAAGTGCCATTGATACTGCTCCCTTTGACACCTTTGAAAAGAGTCCTACAGCTCAAGGTAAATTGCAATTCGATCTTTGGAGAGATGAATTCTTGACGCTTGGAGGCAATAGCTCTAGATCGTTCAAGGATGATGATGAAGTTGATCCATCTGTATGGAGACAAAAAGAGGTTACATTGTACAAGGATGGTAAAGCCATTGACACTATCAAGGCTACTTGGACAGACTTGAAGAGATGCATAATGTTATATGGACTTAGAAATAGTCTGTTGATTGCTTTGATGCCAACTGCCAGCACTGCACAAATTAGAAGAGCTAGTGAATCAGTAGAAGTACCACAAACTAATTTGTATAGTCGCAGAGTGATCAAAGGTAATTACTCTGTGTTGAATCGTTACTTGGTAAAGGATCTTGAAGAGATTGGACTTTGGTCTGAACACACATTTAACTACCTATTGAATACTAGTGGTGATCTTGCTGGATTTACGAACTACGCCTTGAGCAATCCATCACTGTACAAGTCTGTTGACACAGAAAGATCAAGATTTCTTGAAAGTAAGTACAAGACCGTTTGGAACGTATCTCAGAAATGGATGTTGAAACTTGCTGCTGATAGAAGCAGATATATTGATCAAGCATGCAGTACTAACATTTATATGAAGGATGTTACTGACAAGAAGCTCATTGCTTGCCACAGATATAGTCATCAACTTGGATCAAAGACTATGATGTACTACTTGAGACAAACAGGTGGTGAGATTGCAAAGTTTACGGCAGAATCATTGGTATGCAATGGTGAATTGGGAAGTCCTATCATCAGTGCTGAATCGAGTAATAATGATGAAGAAAAGGACAATGAGGAAGGACCTATTTGTTATAAGGAGGAGGGATGCACTTGGTGCGGTTAAGATTAATTTACAATATATATTATTGCTATACTAGCAATAATGATAGTTTGGATTATAGTCACAGTTATACTTTCCATTGCATTGATTATATTCATTGTTTTATGGGGACTTGCTGCATTTAGTCAAGGTAACAGTGGTACTGACTTTAATGTCTCACCAGGATTGGATGCTGATCCTCTCATGATTTGTGATGGAGCATGCATATTTAATGTAGCTAATCTTACTGAAGCTACCAATCTCTGTAACAGTCAGCCTACTAAATGTCAAGCGTTTGTATATGCTCCAGGTAGTATAAAGTTTGTAAATTCTTCTAGTACTGTTCCTAATCTGGCTACTGATCTGTACATTCGAACCAAAAGTGACTCTTGATAACACTATAAATGATTTTGATGTCATTGTAAAGAGTACTATGGATAACCACACAATGTTAGGGCTTGGAGCCAGAAAGATTGGCACCACAAGGAGAGAATCGAGCACGGTAAGCAATATTCCTCAGATTCTATCTGCCAAAGTCAAGAGATCAAAGTCTCTATATAAACAAGAGGAAAAGCTGACAGATAGAATAAATGCCATTCCAGCAATTCTATCAGCAAAGTCAATGAAATCACCAAAAGTACAAAATCGTGAGACGGTACCAACAATCAAGCCAAGGAGAGGAATTAATAAAGTAGTTGGAAAAGGTATAGTACAAAGACAGAGTATTGTTCCAACTAGCAATTCTCTTGCATCACCAAAGGTTGGAAAGATTAATAGCTTGAAAGAACCAGATAGTATCATTACTGCAAAGGAAGCTAATGATACCATTTGCAACATGTCCAACATTTCTCTTTCTGGCAAGTACATGGATGACATTAGTAAGGCAACTTTGTACTTTAAAACTGTATACAAAAACAAGCTAAAGGATCTTCCTGACACCAATAATGGAAAGAACTTTAGCGAATATCTAGACATTTATGAGAATAATCAGGCTTATTATAAGGATGAACTGAGGTCAGGCAAGTTACCACAAATTGTATTGCCTGGCATTAGGAAACTAGAGAGTTGGTTTGTCAAGATTCCAGAACCAAAGCCTGTTTGTGACAAAAAGTATGAAAAGGAGGACATTGCTGAATGGAAAGAGCGAGAGAAGCGAAGGCTATCAGGAATATCAGGTTATTGTGATCCAGATATAGAGGTATTACTATAACTAAAGATAATTGTATGTAATGTACATATAATGCAGGTAATTAAATTATTCTATGTAAATGTATACTGTTCAACCAGTAATATTGTGTGGAGGTAGTGGAACCAGACTATGGCCATTATCTACTAATGATGTTCCTAAGCAATTTGTCAAGGTAGGAGATAAGACACTGTTAGAACATACTATAGATAGAGTTACCTACCTATCCAAGGGATCAGAGTACAGATGGCTAGACATTTTATTTGTATCTCATCAAAAGTATCCATTAAAGTATGATAATGTATTGTATGAAAATTATGCCAATGATACAGCTGTTGCCATATATAGAACAGTTGAATATCTGAAGAATGATGCTTCTAACACTATATTACTATTCCTTCCTTCTGATCACTACATTTCCAAGCCAGACAGATTCAAGGCAGATGTGTTAGAAGGAATTAATAAGGTAACAGATAGTAACATAGTAATTTATGGAATAGAACCAACTGGATTAGAAAGCAAGTATGGCTACATCTTGAACAATAATGATAATTCTGTTTCATTCAAAGAAAAACCATCACTGGATGTAGCAAAAGGTTTGATTAATGAAGGAGCATTATGGAACAGTGGCATGCTTGCAGTTAATCTCTCTCATCTCAAACATTTGTTAGATGCTACTGATCTTCAAGATTGGTTGATTAATGAAAGAGAAGGTAAGGCTCCTTCTTTTGATGTTGCAGTATTACAAGAACAAAAAGGACCATATCAACTATCTGTAATAAAGTGTCAAGATTGGGAATGGAGCGATGTTGGTACTTGGGATAGTTTCCTATCTGTACCAGTAATTAAGGATGAAATTCTATCTCAAGAGAAGTGCAAGATTTGCGATTGTGAGAATGTCAATGTTCTAACTAGAACAGATTCGAATGTGGTTGTAATAGGTTGCTCTAACATTAATGTGATAGTAACAGAAGACAAGGTATTGGTAATGGATAATAGTGTTGATCATAGTGGAATACTAAAGTCCATTGATTTTAGCAGTCAAAGTTGATTGATCAAGAGAAATAATATATGTAAGTAACACAATGTCAGAAGAGAATCTCAAGAAGAAAAAGAAGAGGACTATTGCGGTAATAGAAGAAGAGTTGCCCAAGGCAGATTCTGGTTCTGAGCCTCTTTCTGAGCCCACTAATAGTGCTGACAAGGAAATACCTATCCCTGTATTGCACGAACAAGATTTTAAACCTCCACCATTCATCAAGACTGGAAGTAGAGGTGGAAGAAAGATTTATATCAAGACGAATAGAGATATGCCTAGTGATAACTCTGGTCATTTCAATGAAATAGAAGAGAATATTAACAAGCTACATGCAGAAGCAAAGAAAAAGTCGGCAAGCACAAATCAACAAGCTAGTATATACAAAATCATTTACACATTGTCTACCATCTTTATCTCACTGGCAGGAATTGCTCTAGGTGTGTTAAATCTCATGATTAATAATGAAATGACTGCTATTAGTTATGTAGTATCTGCTCTTGGCTTTGCCATTACAGCTATTCAGACTTGTGTTACCGTCTTTTCTATTGAGAAACGAGGAGTATTACTTCGAGACATATCTCACAAGCTAAAATCATTGTTTAGAGAAGCAAATTCATTGCGATATAGTAATCTATCTGCTGAAGAGCTAGAACTTGAACTAAAGAGTTTGTACAATAAGATGGATGACTATGACATTGCTGCATACGATAATAATATTACATCATTAGATAACAAGGTGACACAAGAAGTGTAATCTGTGTGAAGTGGTATACATCATTGATGTATAAATCCAATGTAGATTAAAGTATTAATCCAATGTAGATTAAAATATTAATCCAATGTAGATTAAAGTATTAATCCAATGTAGATTAAAGTATTAATCCAATGTAGATTAAAGTATTAATCCAATGTAGATTAAAGTATTAATCCAATGTAGTTAAAATGTCTGAAGCTGCTCTCGCTCTATGCGTCAAAAATAAGGGCGAGCAGTTATTTAATGTATGGAACCTTATAGATTGTCCCAATACTTTTAGTTCTATTCTCAATACTGTCAATACTGATATGGTTGGATACAATCCACAAAGACTTCCAGTTTTGCAAGATGCAGTAGTTGAACTGTTTAATAGTTATAATACTACCAATAGCATTACCAACAATAAGAATAGTGCTGCCTATAATCCATTTCAAGAGAAGCTGTTAGATTTGTGTATAGATCCTACCTTACCTGGCATTTGTTCAAAGTATCTAGAAGGTTATTGTGGCAGTTTCACGAGAGAACAAGTAATTGCTAATCCAACCTTGATCAACTTTTGTGGATGTTATACTCCTCCAGATGAGAATTATATGAAATATACTCTTGCTAATGGTGCTTGTTTAGTTGGAGATCCTGATTGCAAGTCAGGATGTACTGCTGGTAGTCCTGATTGTTTTCCTCAACCTGCTTGCGATCCATTATGTCACAGAGCAATGACATCACAAAAGGCTAATCCTGCAAATGGTAATTTCATTAATTGTCCTCAGAATATATGTGTCATTGATAATGTAGTAATCAACACTGTGAATACGCAGACTCCTGGAGGCGTTAACTTCTTCAACATGTGTGGTGGATGTAATGAAACATCAGGTTGCTTATGTATCATCTCAGGAGTAAGTGTATCACAAACAGGAGGCAACATTGGTATAGGCAGTAATATTAATCAAGTATGTTCTGGCTCTTCTATCTGTATGGAGCTAGATGAGAATGGAAAGGTAGTTTCAGAAGGAGCATGTGGAACTAACATTGCCAACGATATGGAACCACCATCAATATATTATGGTCCTAATCTGTTCATTCTTGGCATGATGATACTCTTTGTTCTAATTGCATTGTTTCTGTCATTGATATCACGATATAATAACTATGTAATATTTTAATCTTGCTAGATAAACAAGTAGTATATGGATTGCAATGTTGTATATCTTATGAGACATTCAGAAAGAAACAAGGAATATCTATTCGATTCTCCTCTATCAAAGGAAGGTATTGAGAATTCAAAGACAGTAATAGTGAGAAAGTTGGAAGATTATAGTTTTGACAGAATATACTGCTCTCCATACCTTCGAACGATACAAACTATAGCTCCATATTGCAGAAAGTATAAGGTAAAGATAAAGTTGGATTGGGCATTGGTAGAGAATCTTCCAGAAGAAGAAGTATCCTTTTCTGAATTTGATGACATTATTGATAACAAGTACAAGCCTGTTATTAGCTTTGGTGAAAAGTGCAATGCATTATGTAGTGGCATGGTAAAGTCATCAAACAAGCATATGGAGATACAATTACTGTTGGAAGCATTACGAGTTAGAGCAAGCAAGTTCCTATCATCATTGAAGAGTGGCAAAGTACTTGTAGTAACGCATTTACCTGTGATGAATGCATTCCTTCGAGCAAAAGGACATTCAACGAGTCTGTATGAATATCATTCACCTGGATCAATGTTACTATTGAAGGAATATGAATTTAGTGAATCATCGGATATAACGCCGAGCGATAGTCCAGCAATATCACAAGAGATTTCACTGTGAGTTGGATTATGAGAAATATGCATGCCTTACGGTAAGGCATGTATATTATTGAGAGCAATGTTCTGATCATGATTTCTCGGGCTCTTGATCCTTAGAAATGTTATACTCCTTACGGTACATTTCTTAGAGTTGGTAGACTGACAGAATGGTCCTATTTGGATCGTTAGAAAGATTGTATATAAATTATATACATTATCAGGAATAATGTTCTAATGTCGATTTATCGGGTTCTCCAGCTCTAAGAAATGTAAGACTCTTGACATTCCTTACGGTAAGGATTGGTAGAACGACAGAATGGTTCTATTTGGATCGTTAGAAAGATTGTATATAAATTATATACATTATTGAGATTGATGTTCTAATGTCGATTTATCGGGTTCTCCAGCTCTAAGAAATGTAGGACTCTGTATGTTTTATAGAGCTAGAGAATCGATGAATTGGCCTTATTTTATTGTTAGAAAGAATACATGTAAGTTATATACATTATCAGGAATAATGTTCTGAAGAAGATTTCTTGGATTCTCTGGCCCTTAGGAACATACAGAGTCTAACAGTTCTATAAGCTGATAGAACAACAGATTGGCCTTATTTTATTATTTGGAAGACTACATATAAATTACATGTATTATTGTTATCATCATTCTGATACTGATTTCATTGGATTTCCAATCCTAAGAAATATCAAGATTCCTACATTTCTTAGAGCTGATGAGTCGTTCTATTTGGACCGTTAGAAAGATTGTATATAGTTTATATACATTATTGTTATCAACATTCTGATCATGATTTATTGGGTTCTCCAACTTATAGAAATATCAAGAGCACTACATTTCTAAGGGTTGACAGAACGACAGACTGGTCTTTTTGTTAGCAACAATATACATACCGTAAGGTGGATACATTATCGAGATCGATATTCTAATGTTGGATCATTGGATTCTCTAGCTCTTAGAAATGTTAAAACTTGTATGTTTCTAAGAGCTAGAGAATCATAGAACTGTCCTATTTGGATCGTTATGGAAATACACATGCCTTACAGTATGTATATTCTTTCTATCGCTGCTCTGATCATGATTTTGCTGGATTCCAATCCTTAGAAATGTAAGTCTCTTGATGTTTCTAGGAGTTGGTAGATCGATAGGTTGGTCTTATTTTTATTGTTGGTAAGAATACATCTAATTTATATGTATTATTGAGATCGTTACTCTGATCATGATTTCATCGATCTACTAACTCTAAGAAATATAGAATTCATAACATTTCTTAGAGTTAGTAGATCGATAGACTAGTCTTATTTTTATTGTTGGTAAGAATACATCTAATTTATATGTATTATCGAGACTAATGTTCTGATGTTGATCTCGTTGGATTCTTGACCTTTAGAAATGTTATAGACTTTACATTTCTTAGGATTGACAGAACGACAGAAAGTAGCCTTAGAAACGACAAGCATGAAACTACATATAATTTATAGATATTCTTTCTAATGATCCAAATAGGACAGTTCTATGATTCTCTAGCTCTTAGAAACATACAAGGTTTAACATTTCTAAGAGCTAGAGAATCCAATGATCCAACATTAGAATATTAATCTCGATAATGTATCCACCTTACGGTATGTATTCTTTCATAACGATCCAGATAGGTCGATTCTGTCGATCTATCAATCCTTAGAAATGTAAGGATCTTGATGTTTCTAAGAGTTAGAGAACCTGCAAAACCTTCCTCAGAATGATAATAGAAGTAATACATATAAATTATATGTATTCTTTCTGACAACAAAATAAGTCCATTTAGTCAGACCTTCAGCTCTTAGAAATGTAAAGATCCTGATGTTTCTAAGAATCAGGAGACCAACAAAATCATGACCAGAATAACTACCTCAAGGATATACATTTATGCCTATCGGTATGTATTCTTTCTAACGATCCAAGTAGGCCCATTCTGTCGATCTATCAATCCTTAGAAATGTAAGGATCTTGATATTTCTAAGAGTTAGAGAACCTGCAAAACCTTCCTCAGAATGATAATAGAAGTAATACATATAAATTATATGTATTCTTTCTAATAACAAAAATAAGACCAATCTGTCTCTCTACCAACTCTAGGAAATGTAACTATTCCTATCGGTACATTTCTAAGGATCAAGAATCCAACGATCCAATATTAGAATATCGATCTCAATAATATATTAGTATGTACATTCTTTCTAATGATCCAAATAGGAACAATCTGTCTCTCTACCAACTCTAAGAAATGTAACTATTCCTATCGGTACATTTCTAAGGATCAAGAAACCAAAGAAACCTTCCTCAGAATATCGATCTCAATAATATACATACCGTAAGGCATGCATATTTCCATAACAATCCAAATAAGACCAATCTGTCTCTCTATCAACTCTTACCGTAAGGAATGTCAAGATCCTTACATTTCTAAGGATCAAGAGTCTGACCAAATCGACAGAAGAACATCGATCTCGATAATATACATACTGTAAGGCATGTATATTTCCATAACAATCCAAATAAGACCATTCTAACGATCTACCAATCCTTACCGTAAGGAATGTCAAGATCCTTACATTTCTAAGAGTTGGAGAACCCAATAAATGGACCTTAGAACATTAACAATATACCTATTACAAGGTATATTCTCACTAAATCTCACAAAGCCTAACATTCATGATCAACAACATCAATAAACGTATTGAAAAATCAAAATCTCAATCATGAGAAATCGGGCCTGACAATATGTCCGGACTGCATCTGAATGTCAATAAAGCCTGAATTGGTCATTTCTTTGAATCATGATTTTTCTAACAAATTGTACCTCAAAGTGGATAAATGAAAATAGTCAGAAACACGCGAAAACGTTCGAAACAGTGAGTCACGTGCTACTACACACGAGAGTTTACGAGCGTGTTTCAATGTCATTCAAGCACCTTTACATTCACTCTCAAGATCATGAAACACATATTCCAGTGCTATATACATATAATCCATCATCTGCTGCTACAACTGCAGAGTTGCCTCCAATTAAATAAGGCAAGAAACTAAATGTTTGACCCATATATACAGCTACTTGATATATATTAGTGTTTACCAATGACTTTACAATAATGTTGCTATTCAGAATTCCCTTTGTACTACTTATTGAATATGCATCAGCAAGGTATGTTATTCCAGGTGTATATACATCTGTTGGCATTAATTGGCCTGCAGCATTACCACTGAATTGCAACAATCTATTTGTGGTACTGATAAATGCAACATTTGCTCTAGCAGGACATTGAACCATATTGATTCCATTTGGAGGACATACTGGCGGTTCTATTCCTACTCTCAGCACGTCATCATGATAGAAACTAGCTCCTCCTACAACAGTTGGAGTCTGACCATTCAAAGGACCACCAGTTACAATGAATGGTTCATACACTATGGAACCAGTGCCAGGAACAGATATAAGCACATTCTGACTTTGAGTAGTTAGCAAGACATCTGTATCATTGCTATCAATGTACATTATAGAAATTTGTCCTCCTCCTGTGCTAAATTGTGCTCCAGGTGGATCATTCGTTACATTGAACCATTGCCAATTGTCATTACGTCCTCGTGCTAACAATGATCCCTTTATTGTATTTATTACAACTAGATAGTCACCTTTATATAAACATGCATCAACAAGATAGCCAGTTAGTCCATCAATAGTAAAGTTGCCAGGCACTTCCTTTGTCCATTTGCTTCCATCAAAAAGATATACTCCATTAGATAATGCTACAAAGTACAAATTATTGCCTTTGGAAAATGTCTTTCTTGGTGTAATGTTGATGCCACTCTTACTAACTTGCCTGATTGCTATATTACCTCTATTCATTATAGTGCTATCACCACCAAAGGTATATTTAACTAGAACGCCTCCATCGCTTGTATTGCAAGTACCTGTACACATATTATTGCCCTCGCAACCCATTCCAACTGCATTGACACAATTATCACCTTTTGCAGTCATACCAACTGGACATACATTGATTGTAATATTGTTAACTCTTGGATAAGATACTGCACACATGCCATTCAGACTTTGGTTACCATTAACATCAGTACATAACAGTGTATTAGCACATATCGCTTGACCATTACAAGGATTGGCAATACCCAAATCAGAAATAACACATATGCCTAGACTATTACCAGAACACTTGCAACTAGTAGCAGCTCCTGTCATTGCATTACAAGTCTGAAGGCCAGCACTGTTACAAGTTCCTCCACATATTGAACCTATATCACCACTTGTAACAGTTGGCAGTTGACAATAACCTCTGCTGCAATTCAGAGAAGTACAACTCTCATCAAACGAGCAAGGTAGTCCATTTGGTATACCAAAAGTGCAAAATCCATTGTCACAAAAGTTCTTGGAACATTGACTGTCTTCAGTACAAGGATGATTTGGACCATATTTACATACTGATTCTTTACCTGGATTTTCAACACAAACGAAACCACCAGTGCAAGGACAGGGAGTGCCCAGACCATCACCTCCTCCAACAGTACAAACACCACTACATATATTAATGCCAGCACAGTCAGAATATTGATTACAAGGAGTGCCAAGCTTCTTCTTGCATGTATAGGTAGCAGGATCACAAATAAGACCAGTATCACATTCAGGTCCAAAACAAGAACCCAAGAATGGAACAGAATTACTCGTTCTGGTAATATTAGTTTCTGGCATTTTGTTGAACAAGAGTAATACTATAATGATGAATATGCCAGTGAGAAGAGCTATTGTTATTAGTAAAGCTAGATCCATTTAGTATATTGTCAAAAGATCGTTTTGACAATATACGGGATCTAGCTTTACTAAGCTAGATCCATATTAATATCTTTTATATTGAGATATTAAAGATAGCTTTATCAAGATATAAATTTCCTCACAATTAAATATGACAACAGAACAGGAATTCGAGCAACCTTTCCCTCATTCAAATATTAATCTTAATACACTGTTTGAATACATTCATGGAGGAGAAATCGATACTGAAACAGACGACCTCGAACAAGTCAGAGAGACTATTGATTATCTTCATGAACTCATTACCTATAGAGATATCATTAACTGGCCTACCTCTTATTCCAACATTGACGACTGGTGGTCTCAAGTAGAACCACAACTTGCTTATATACATTCTCATCTCTAATCATCAAGTAAATATATCTCATTGAGCTATATTAAAAAAATACCTCATTAGATAAATGGATATACAGTTGGACAATCTCATTGCAGCTTATCCTGCTACTAGTACTCCTAAATTTCAACAGATTTATGGAGAAAAGAAGGAATTTGGAGAACTATCTTCTGACATTAATGAGAAGCTTCCACCTGGTAGAGGACATCTATATAAACATCAGAAACTTACACAGAGAACACTCAGAGCTTACAACAAAATCATGACCATTGCTGAAACTGGTACTGGTAAATCTTGCCAATCACTATCTTTTCTTGAATATTCCAGGAAAGAGATTGAAAAGTATCGTGAGTCCAATGGCTTATCTGGTGATCCAAGAGTTCAATTATATCGCAAGATTGTCATCATTGTAAAGGGTAAAACTCAAAAGGCTGAAATTAAACAACAACTTGCTTGTCGCTGTTCTGACGGTAGATACGAAACAGAACACATTAATAGTGCAAAAGATAACAAGGCTCAACGTGCTGCTCTTACAGCCAGAATCAAAGGAGAAGGTTATGAAATTACTACTAATGGTTCATTTGCCAATAGTATTAACAAACTTCACGAAGACGCATGGAAAATTGTGAGCAGCAGGTATCCTCTTGAAGCAGATGAGGGTGAGACAAAAAGTCAGAGAGAAGCTAGAGAGCTTCAGAGAATTAATACAATCAAAGAAGAGACCACTGAAGCTCTAAAAGTAATATTGGCAAACAGATATAGTGATACAATTATATGGATAGATGAAGCTCACAATATTATTCCTGATGATGCTAAGATTCAGACAGAAGAAGACTTTTTGGAAGATTATTATGCTACTTTATTCAAGGGTAAAACAACATCATTGGATAATTCCAACAAGTATTGGAGAATCTGGCAAGTACTTCATCATTCCAGTAGAGGTAAGCACATTATATCAACAGCTACTCCAATGATTGACTCTTATGAAGAGATTATTCCAATAATTAACCTTTTGCTGCCTTTGAATAATGAAATTCCTGCTGATATGAATCTTGAAACTATAACAGATAATGACCTTAGAGTGCTATTTCCAAAAGCTCCAAAAGATATAGACAGAACAAGGGATGCAATGACTCCATATTTCAAAGGACAAATGGACAAGCATGATATTTCAACTTTGAACATTGATAACCTAGAGCCATTCTTTCGCGGCAAGATTTCTTATATTAGAAGTGGTGATGATGGAGTTGTAGTCAAGCAAATGGGAAAACCACTGTGTGAATATATTGGAAGCACTTATCAAAGTATGGTATATGCGAGCGTAATGTCAGACAAACAGAGAACAGCTTATGAAAAGAATAGTAGTTCCAATAATTTTTACATGTCAAGTAGACATGCTTCCAACTTTGTATTTCCTGATGGAAGCTCTGGTTCTGCTGCTTCTATTGAAGAGAAAAAGGAACTACAAAAGACTAACCAAAGAAAGGCAGAAGTAGGACAAGCAACACAAAAACTCGATAAAGGCTATGATCGTTTTGTGAACAGAGACAAGCAAGAACCAACAAAGGAATTTGCTGCTTGGTTGACTAATCTTGGTAAAATTAATGAGCTAGGATGCAAGGTTGGTTCCATTGTTGAAGCAGTTCAAGAAACTCAAGACAGAGGTAATACCTTTATATATAGTGAGTTTGTCGAAGGTTCTGGTTGTCGAGTTGTTGGATTTGCTTTGGAAGGTCAAGGATACTCTAGATATACTGTTTCTACTTCTTCATTCAAGAGTGTTGAAAATAATGTAGTGAGACCATTATGCGGAAACAATGATAACTTTAAACTCAAGGTCATTAATATTAATAAAGGCTTGAGATATGCATTATTAACTCAAGACACAACTGAACCAGAGCTAAATGCAATGTTAGAACTTTTCAATAGTCATGAGAATAGACATGGTGAATATCTGCAAGTGTTAATTTCGTCTCGTGTTGGACGTGATGGCATTAATCTAAAGAATGTTATTGATATACACTTACTGGGTCCAGAATGGAATAGATCATCAATGTATCAAGCAGAGTCAAGAGGTATTAGAACAGCTAGTCAAGAAGACTTGCTGGCAGAAGAGAGACAACGATTAATCACTGAGGAAGGATTAACACCAGAAGAAGCACTAAAACAAGCGACCGTAGAAGTCAGACTATTCAGACATGCTGCCATTATGGAAGAGAATGATATTGATAGATGTGGTAGCGATAGTATTGATCAAGAAATGTTGGAGAACATTGACCTCAGAATGTATGCTTCTGCCGAAGACAAGGACAGGCAAATTCGATCAATGATGAGAATTCTCAAGAGAGTTGCTATCGATTGTAACATTCATAAAGATCGAAACATGAAGCTTAATAGCACTGATGGAATTAAAGATGTTGATTATAGTGCAGCTTGTGATTATGATACTTGTGAATATGACTGCTATGATCCCATTCCAGTCAAGATCGATTACAGTACCTATGATGTATACTACTTGAAGGAGATTGTTGAAGAATTAAAATCTAGAATGATGGAATACATTATCAAGGTAAATGCCTTTTCACTGCAAGATATTACTGCTGCCATCAAGGGAGAAGATAAGGATGAACTTGAGAAACACGTACTAATGGTATTGCAACAGATTATATATGACAAGGAATCGTTTCGAGACAAGTATGGATATCTTAGCTACTTGAAAGAAGATAATGGCATGTTCTACACTGATAGATTCTATAGCAATAGAATGCCTGAATATGCAATGGCTTACTACAACACAAACATTGTTGGAATTACTAATAGCAAATTAGATAGTTTAGTTATGGATATTGAGAGAGTAAAGGCTAATGACTTGATTCTGAAAATGCCATTCATGTCAGAAGATGAGATTGTTAGTATATTAGAGAAACAAGAGATTGAAGCAGCTAGTATTATTCTGGAAGATGCTATTCTCAAAGAACTCAGAGGTGAAGATCTTGAATATGCAGAAGTTGTAAAGGAATATTACAACATGTATATATTTAGATTACACAAGCCAGAAGCAGAACTGGCCAGTGCATCAGCAAAGGCAGATAAGAAGCGAAGAGAAGATAAGTTCCCTATATTGAAGGAAGACTTGAGTAAACCATGGGTGTATGCTCATACTCTGAAGACTCAAAAGATGGGTCAGACATCTTACAATATTATTGCTAATTACATTAATGTAAAAGGTGATATTAGACTGTTAGACTTTTCCGAGTCAGAGGAATGGACGACAGTAGCCTTTGAGAGTGGTAGCAAGTATAATATATATAGCAGCATTATCAAAGCTATTATTCTGTATACATCTATGATCTACGACGAAAGAAAGATTTACCTATTGAAACTATTCGATGGAGCATTACGAGTTGTAGATAGTAGTAACAAAAAGTTTGAAAAGGATGGACGCAAGATTAATCGTGGTAAGGAATGCATAAATATTGGTTTGCATGACTTGTACATTATGTTGAGTAAGATCGGTGCATATGTTGATATACACAAAGGAGTAGAAACATTCTCGGGACAATACAAGCTGAAGGATTTCAAGGCTCTCAATGGAATTCTGAATGATCCAGAAAGTTCAAGGAAGATTAATGAGGATGGCTTTGAAGACAATATTAACGATCCCAAGTTTAACGTGAATGTAAAGAAGTACCTGAATGAAAAGGACAAGAAATTTAATGAGAAGAATATGGCTAACATGACAAATGAAGAATTGCGTGACTTGTTGGTAAGATGGTTATTGGCAAAAGGTAAGAGCAACAAGAATACTGCCAATGAACTGTGTGTTGAACTAGATGAAATTCTGACCGAGCGAGGTAATGTGTTTAAGAATCCAGGTTGGGACGAAGATGTACGAGTAGAAGGCCGTAGATTAATGCAAAAGTTGATAAGTGAGAACGAAACAGAAGTAAAGAAACCGAGGAGAAAGAAGGGCGAATAAGATATAACGATTGGAATTCCTTGGCCTTACAGTTAGAAATGTAGAGAGGCTTGATGTTCCTACAGTTGATGAAATGGAACTATTTGGACTGTTGATGAGAATATACATATTATATGTATATTATCGAGAATGAAGTCATGAGAGCGATTTCTTGGGATCTCCAATCCTTAGAAATGTTAGACTCTGTATGTTTTCTAAGGTTGTTGGATCGATGGAATGACCTTATTTGGATTGTTAGAGAGAGACATATAATTTATATACCTTTTTGAGATTGAACTTCTGATGATGATTCGTTGGGTTTCCAATCCTTACCGTAAGGCATGTTGATGTTTTCTAGAGTTGATAGGACGATGGAGTGGACATATTTGGGCTATTAGTAACAATGTATATAATTTATATACCTTTATCGAAAACGAACTTCTGACGATGATTCATTGGATTCTTGATCCTTACCGTAAGGCATGTACCGATAGGTATAGTTACATTTTCTAAGGTTGGTAGAGCGATGAATTGGTTTTATTTGGACTGTCAATAAGAAATATATAATTTATATACCTTTAGTGATCTTGATGTCATGAGAGCGATTCATTGGGACTTACCAGCCTTAGAAATGTACCGATAGGTATAGTTACATTTTCTAGAGTTGGTAGAACGATGGAATGACCTTATTTGGATTGTTAGAGAGAGACATATAATTTATATACCTTTTTGAGATTGAACTTCTGATGATGATTCGTTGGGTTTCCAATCCTTACCGTAAGGCATGTACCGATAGGCATGTTGATGTTTTCTAGAGTTGATAGGACGATGGAATAGACATATTTGGACCATTAGAGAGAGGTATATAATTATATACCTCTTATCGAGATCGAAGTCACGAGAGAGATTTATTGGGATTTCTAATTCTTAGAAACATTGGAATCTTGATGTTTTCTAGAGTTGGTAGAGTGATGGGATGGGTATATTTGGATTGTTGGAGAGATAAATTATATACCTCTAGCGAAATTAATGTTCTGATGACGACCCGTTGGATTTCCAATCCTTACCGTAAGGCATGTACCGATAGGCATAGTTACATTTCCAAGAGTTGATAGAGCGATAGGATAGACATATTTGGGCTATTAATGACAATGTATATAATTTATATACCTTTATCGAAATCGAACTTCTTGTGACTGTTTCTTGAGATCTCTAACCCTTAGAAATGTAAAGATCTCAATGTTTCCTAAGGTTGATGGAACGATGGAATGACCTTATTTTGACTATTGATGAGAGAT
>JGI26538J50259_1000661_pt1 | contig 25120 bp, 20 predicted proteins | sample ThiBio_1000_plan_FD_50259 | JGI IMG/M metagenome (IMG submission 50259)
TCCTGCCCGACAGGGCGGGAGCCGGGAAAAGACTGGAACATGGCAACACGCAAACACCGGTCCGCCACCGTTACAGACGGCAAGGTGGATCGGTGTTTTTTTAACGAATCTAGAGAAATGCAAGCGAAAGGCACTTCGAGCAGACAAGGCAGCCGGGCAGGTGCCCTGGCGCTGCTGCTGATCACCGCCCTCTACAGCGGGTTTGTCAGCGCGCACGGCAGGGAATCGCTGGAAGAAGACAGCTGCGTGCGCCGCATCGGCGAGAACATGGTGCATTTGAGCGCCTACCAGCCGCAATTCGAACCCACTGCCCAATACTGCACCGAGATTCCCAAGGGAGGCGAGACCTTCCTCGTGGTAGACCTGGTCGATCCTGCCATGCGCGACATGCCCGTTGGCATGAAAGTNGTGCGCGGCACGAGCGAAGAGGACGAAATGGTCACGCAACTGCGTCCGGCCTACCACCCGGATGGCGTCATCCAGGGCCAGACCAGCCTCGATCAGGGACTCTACACCGTATTCATCACCGCGGAGGGCGTGCCGCCCCTGCGCTACCAGTATCCCCTGCGGGTACAGATGATCAACTATGCCGAAATATTCCGTGCCGCGGTAGGCCCCCTGATCGGCCTGCTGCTGCTTGCCGTGCTGGGATACAAGCTCATGAAATCCCCGCGCGTGCAACGCTGGCGCTCCTCGCGCAACCCATGATGCAGGAAAGATCACCGGACAGAAAGATCACCGGATAACCGGTTCCTGCCGCTGTCGGGAAGACACTGGGCCCACCTGGCAAAACAGCGGCGGACAAGCGCAAGCGCGATCCTCAGGGATCATTGATTCACTGGCCCATCATACTTATTATAGGCGAATTGATAATGTTCTCATCCTCATTCAAACCTGCCCTGGTCGGACTGGTATTTGCCCTGTCCCTGCCCTTCTCCTCCCAGGTGGCGGCGCACGGCGGCCTGTCGCTTGCCGATGACATATGCAAGCTCACGATTGGCCCCTTCACCATGCACTTTACCGGCTACCAGCCGGATGCCACGCAGGAAAAGGAATTCTGCGAAGACATTCCCAATACCGGCCGCACTGTCGTCGCCCTGGACTACATCGAAGAAGCGCTGCGCCCCCTGCCCACCGAAGTGCGCATCATCCGCGACACCGGTTCAGGCGGACAGCCGGCACCCGACGAACAGCAGAAGCTCGATGAAATCACCATCCTGCACATACCGCCCAAGGTCTACCCCAACGGCTCCATCAATTTTGAATACAACTTCACCCAGCCCGGCAAGTTCGTGGGGCTCGTGACCGTCACCGACAAGGAACCGATGGTCTCGCGCTTTCCCTTCTCGGTGGGTGAACCCAAGGGCATNTCCCCCTACCTGATCGTAGCCATTGCGGCAGTGATCATAGGGGCGGTCGTCTTCTTNCTGCGCGGGCGCAAATCGGCCGGCGCGAGCGCCTGACGAAGAAAGAAGAGAAGCAAGCGCTCACTGTCGTTCTCTGAACCGGTACAGGGCGCAATAAACAGATGACTATGGGCCTGTCGATGCAACCCTGTCGCCTGCAACGGTACAAGGCGCCCTCTCTTCGGCCCATTCCGGTCGCCGCCCCTGCTTTCCGGTCACGCGCAGGCTCTGGTCTGAACCATGCGCGTGGAGAAGAGTCCAAGGTGGAATGAGGCAAAAAGACAGGANCAGAAAAGACAGCAATAAAGCCAAAGCCGGNTNCAGGCAATGAAACCGGGCGCGGATCGAACAGGAACAACCGGGAACAAATAAAAAAGACAAGGACCACAGCGGCTGCCCGAAGCCGGTCTTCGGGTGCAGAGCCATATATAAGAGGAGCAAAAATGCAACCATCGATGATATCTGCTGACAGGAGAACCGAAAGGAGAACAGGAACAGGAAGCCGGCTTCACCTGCTGGCAGCCGGTCTCTTGTCGTCCCTGCTGCTGGCAGCGGGACTGCACAGCGCCCCGGTGCTCGCCCACGCCATGCTGGTCAAGGCAGAACCTGCGCGCCGCGCGCAACTGACCCAGGTCCCCGCCCAGGTGCGGCTGTTCTTCAACGAGGAAGTCGAAAAGGACTATGCAGCGCTTTCCGTGCTCGACTCCTCCAAGGCGCCTGTCACCGAAACCAAGCCGCATGTCGATGCCGGTGACCCCAAAGCCATCGTNCTGCCCCTGCCGGAGTTGAATCCGGGCAAGTACACGGTCAAGTTCCGGGTGCTGTCGGTGGACGGACATGTGGTTGACTCGTCCTACGACTTCACGATAAAGAACAAAGCTGCCGCGAAATGATCGAGGTCATCGCGACGCTCCTGCGCTGGTCGCAGCTTGCGTCCAACATGATCCTGGTGGGCGGCTGCGTGTTTCTGGCCATTGCAGGCTCCGTCCACTCGCCCTGGGTCGGCCGGGTGGAGCGCGCGCTGCCGTGGCTTGCGCTCATCCTGCTTGCCGGCCTGCTTGGCATCCTGGCGACCACCACGGCGCAGGCCACCGGGATTGACGAGAACGCCTGGCATCCGGCCGCCTGGCTCTCCCTCATGGAAAATACGCGCATGGGGCATATCTGGCTCGCGCGCGCCGCCTGCGCGCTCGTCGTCTTTGCCATTGCCCTCTACATCCGCTTCTCCCCGCCTGCGCGCTGGCAATACATCCTGTGCGCCAGCATGGCGGCCCTGACCTTGGGGGTCGGCTCGCTTGCCAGCCACGCCGCGGCCGAAGACCTCTCGGTCGTCTCGCTTCTGCCCTACGCCCTGCACATCATCCTGGGCAGCGTCTGGTTCGGCGCCCTGCCGGCTTTCCTGGTGGTCTGCTTTGCCTGCAAGCCCGGGAGCGANCTGAAGCAGGCGCAAGCCCGGAATACGGGCATGAATGCCGGCNTGCAGACGCAGGCGCTCCAGCGCATCCATGCCGTATTCCAGTCGCGCGAGGAAGCCTTCCGGCATGATGCCCAGGCCCTGCGGCGCTTCTCCACCCTGGCGCTGCCCGTCATGCTGGCGGTGATCGCAACCGGCATCCTCATCACCTACCGCATGGTCGATGCCAACTACAGCGGACTGGTTGCCACCCAATACGGCTGGCTGCTCAATGGCAAGATCGCCCTGCTGGTGGTGGTGCTCATCATCGCCTCGCGCGCGCGCTCNAGCTGGCTGCCGCTGTTCTACAAGGATGCAGGAGCGGGGGCGGAAGGAGCGGGAGCAGACAACGGCGGGCGCAAACTCAGGAAATGGGTGAGCTTCGAATTCGTGCTGGCCTTAGGGATAGTGCTGCTTGCCACCATCGTTGCCAACACGGTTCCTGCCAAGCACGCCCTGATCCAGGACTGGCCCTATTCCTTCCGTTTCTCCCTTGCTGCCACCTGGGGCGAGCCTGCCATCATGCCGCGCGTCTATGGCGGCATCGCCCTGCTCGTCCTGGCCGCGGCCGCAGTCTTCCATGGGCGCAGGAAGCACTGGGACAAAAAGCTGCGCATCGGATTGCCTGTCCTGCTCGCAGTCATAGGCCTGGGCGTGGGCCTGCCGCCTTTGACGGTGGATGCCTATCCCGAGACCTATCGCAAGACTCCGGTGCCGTTTGACACCATCTCCATTTCCAATGGGGCTGTGCACTTTGCCGAGAACTGCGTGGCCTGCCACGGGCTGCAAGGCAAGGGCGACGGGGTGATGGCCAGGAGCTTCGCCAAGCCGCCGGTGGACCTTCTGACCGAACCGCACACGGCCCGCCATACCGCAGGCGACTTCTTCCACTGGCTTTCCTTCGGCATTCCCGATACCGGCATGCCTTCCTTTGGCGACAAGCTCGACGAGGAAGACCGCTGGGACGTGGTGAATTTCCTGCACGCCATGTCGCGCGGCTACCAGGCGCGCCTGATGAGCCCCACCGTCAAGCCCGAGCAGCCGCAGCCCAACATGGGNCCGCCCAATTTCTCGTATATGGCGCAGGACGGCTCAAGCGGCACCCTGAAGGATTTCCGCAACCAGAAGAACGTGCTGCTGGTATTGTTCTCCTGGCCGCAATCGCGCGAGCGCCTGGCGCAGCTGGAAGCGCTCCATGCCAGACTCCAGGCCGGCAACACGGTGCTTCTGGCGGTGCCCGAGCATGATTTGTCCGCTGCCGCGCTTGGCCAGCTCAAAGCGAGCGTTCACTTCCCCGTCGTGACCGAAGGGGCGGAGGAGATCGTGCGCAGCTATGCCCTGTTCCGGCGCACGCTCTCCCATCCGGACCTCCTGGGTGCGGGCATGGTGCCCGACCACATGGAGTTCCTCGTGGACCGCTTCGGCTACCTTCGCGCGCGCTGGATACCCGAGTTCGATGGCGCAGGCTGGTCCGGTTCCGACATGCTGATGCAGCAGCTGGCCCAGCTCAACCGCGAGCCCGAAATCCTGCCGCCACCGGGCGAGCATGTCCATTAGCAGGCAGCGGTAATAAAAGGGGGGCTGCCTCAATCAGGAGGCCCGGCTCCTCATGTTCAATCGGGATTGCCTGTTTGAGGCGTGTTCTCTGGATCAGGCGATTGTTCCACGTTTTCCTTCGGTTCAATCAGTGAACCCAGCTCTTCCAGTGGCGGCAATTCCTCCAGGGAGCGAAGTCCAAGATCATTAAGAAATTCAACGCTCGTAGCATACAAGATGGGTCGGCCCGGTACCTCACGGTGGCCGACGGCAGATATCCAGCTTCTTGATTCCAATGCCTTCAGCACCGAACTGGCAACCGCCACCCCCCGTATCTCCTCGATATCACCGCGTGTTACCGGCTGGCGATACGCAATGATGGCGAGCGTTTCCAATACTGCCCGCGAATAGCGGGGCGGCTTCTGCGGGTTGAGGCGGTCGAGAAATTCCTGCATTTCCGTTTTAGCCTGAAAGCGCCATCCGCTCGCAACCTGCACGAGTTCCACGCCTCTTCCTTCCCAGTCCCTGCTCAACTCGTCCAGCAGGCGCCGCAGGATTTCCGGGCCTAGTTCACCCGCGAACAGTTTTTTCAGTTCCGACAGAGGTAGAGGTTCCGGGCTGGTGAGTAAGGCAGCTTCCAGAACCTTTTTAACCTGAACAGGGGATGAAACAGGGAAACTAGACGGCGGTAAGGGCGCTGATCGGTCGGACATAAATCATTCCAAAAGCCTGTGGCTGACTGACCTCCACCTGACGCTCCTTCACAAGCTCCAATAATGCCAGAAACGTCACTACCAGTTCCGCTGCTCCGGCAGCGGCGCCAAATAAATCACTGAATTCCACAAAATGATGTCCCTGTATATGCCGCAGGATACGGCTCATATGTTCGCGGACTGAAAGTTCTTCCCGCGTGATGTTGTGCCGGCGATTTACGTTCAGGCGCGCCATCAGGACAAGCCAGGCATTGCGAAGATCATCGATGTTGACTTCCGGCAGGCGTTCAATCACTTTTTGCTCGATCCATACGTTCGTCAGCGCGAAATCGCGTTCCACTTGGGGCAGCGCGTTGAGCTTCTGCCCAGCGACTTTCATCTGCTCGTATTCCAGTAGACGCCGCACCAGTTCCGCTCGCGGGTCCACCTCNTCCTCATNCCCCTTGGCAGCGGGTTTGGGCAGCAACATCCGCGACTTGATTTCGATCAGCACAGCGGCCATCAATAGGTATTCCGCGGCCAGTTCCAGTTTATTCGCACGCATCATTTCGATATAAGCCAGATATTGACGCGTGAGTTCCGCCATCGGTATATCGAGTACGTCCAGATTGTGCCTGCGAATAAGATAAAGCAGCAGGTCCAGCGGCCCCTGAAACGTATCGAGAAATACTTCCAGTGCATCCGGTGGAATATATAAATCCGATGGGATCTCCGTCACCGGCTCGCCATGTATGCGGGCAATGGGATTTACCATAGGATTTGCCACTGGCGGAACAGGGGATTCCTCAATGGAAGGGCTTGGAAAATCGTTCATTCTCGGATAAGTCGAGCAAGGTCTATGACAGATAGCAGCAAGCGTCGATACAGCCGGACCACCTATGCTGCTTCGTGCGAAGCAACGATCAGGAATAATCCAGTCCCATTACCTCCCTGACCTCGCGCATGGTTTCCTGTGCCAGCTTATCGGCCTTTTCGCAACCATCGGCAATGATATTTCGCACCAGCGAAGGCTCTTCTTCGTACATTAGTGCACGTTGACGCATTGGCCGCTGCTCGGCAAGTATTGCATCGATGACAGGCTGCTTGCAGTCCAGGCAGCCGATACCCGCAGTGATACAGCCCTCATAAGCCCACCTCTTCGTATCTTCATCCGAGTATACGAGGTGGAATTGCCATACCGGGCATTTCTCCGGGGTTCCGGGATCGATACGCCGTACACGTGCTGGATCGGTCGGCATCGTACGAATTTTTCTGGTGACGCTCGCCGGATCTTCGCGCAGGGTAATAGTGTTGTTATAGGACTTTGACATTTTCTGGCCGTCCAGCCCGGGCATTTTCGACGCTGTCGTCAGCATCGCTTCCGGTTCGGAAAGAATCATCTTTCCACCACCTTCCAGGTATCCGAACAGGCGTTCCTGATCACCCATGCTCAAATTTTGCTGCTCATCCAGCAATGATTTCGCCGCCGCAAGCGCTTCTTCGTCTCCCTGTTCCTGNTAACGGTTCCTCAAATCCCGATAGAGGCGGGCTTTTCGGGAACCCAGTTTCTTGATCGCGGCTTCCGCCTTTTCCTGGAATCCGGGTTCCTTTCCGTAGACATGATTAAAGCGTCGCGCAATTTCCCGAGTGAACTCGATATGCGGCGTTTGATCCTCTCCCACCGGCACCCGTGTAGCCCGGTAAATAAGGATGTCCGCGCTTTGCAGCAAGGGATATCCAAGAAAGCCATATGTGTTCAATTCTTTTTCAACCAGCTTTTCCTGCTGATCCTTGTAGGATGGGACGCGCTCCAGCCAGCCCAGCGGGGTGATCATGGAAAGCAGCAGGTGCAACTCTGCGTGTGCGGGAACACGTGACTGTATGAATAACGTTGCCTGTGCCGGGTCGACACCGGCTGCAAGCCAGTCGATCACCATGTCCCAGACATGCTCTTCGATGATTTCCGGCGTATCGTAATGGGTTGTGAGGGCATGCCAGTCGGCGACGAAGAACAGGCATTCAAACTCATGTTGCAGTTCTATCCAGTTTCTGAGCACGCCATGATAATGGCCCAGATGCAGCCCCCCCGTCGGCCGCATTCCCGACAAAACACGATCAGCGAACATAAATCATTGCCTCGGTAACTCCAACCAGAATCCTTCAGTAGAGAAGCAGTTCAATAAGCATTGAAACCAAAAAACAACGCCATCAAATGGATCGTGATTGCAATCAGCGGTCCTATAACGGCCCCGAGTACACCCGTTGCCAGCAGAAACAAAAGGATCATGAAACCGTAAGGCTCTATCTTCGAAAAATTATAGGCCAGACGGGGGGGCAGCAGACTTACAGCAACCCGACCTCCATCGAGCGGCGGCAGAGGCAACAGGTTCAGCACCATCAGCACCACGTTGATCTTGATTCCCGCCTCACCCATCAATATCAGTGGCTCGGCCAATCCGTCCTGTGGCAGCCCGAGCGCAAACTTGATGACGAATCCCCAGAGCATCGCCATGAAGAGATTGGCCCCCGGACCGGCGAGTGCCACCCACATCATGTCCTGCTTGGGGTTGCGCAAAGCGGAGAAGTTGACCGGCACCGGCTTGGCCCAGCCGAACAGGATTCCCCCGAGCAGCATCGTCAAGATCGGCAGAACGATGGTCCCCAGCGGGTCGATATGGCGTATGGGATTAAGGCTGACGCGCCCCTGCGTATAGGCGGTGAGATCGCCAAAATGCTTGGCTACATATCCGTGCGCAGCCTCATGCAGCGTGATGGCAAAAATGACCGGAAGCGCATAAATGGCAATATTCTGGACAATGCTATCCATTCGGCATTCCAAAGGGCGCAAGGCTGCCCTTGCCTTGCCGTACTACCACAGGCGTATCCCCGGTCAGATCGACCACCGTACTCATCTCGAGGCCGCAGGCGCCGCTATCCAGTATCAATTCCACCCGATGCTCGAGACGTGCACGGATTTCCAGAGAATCATTGAGCGGAAACTCCTCCCCTGGCAGTATCAGGGTAGAGCTTAGCAGCGGTTCATTCAGTTCCGCCAGCAGTGACTGGATAACGGCGTGATCCGGAATTCTCACACCGATCGTGTTGCGCCTGGGATGCAGCAGGCGCCGCGGCACTTCCCGGGTAGCCTGAAAAATAAACGTGTAGCAACCGGGGGTGCAGGCCTTGAGCAACCGGTATTCCGTGTCATCGAATTTGGCGTAGCGCGAGATTTCTGTAAAGTCCCGGCACATGAGGGTGAAATGGTGATGCTCATCCACTCCGCGCAGTGCGCGAATACGACTCATGACGTTTTTGTCGCCCAGTTGCCCGCCCAGCGCGTAGCAGGAATCAGTCGGGTATACGATCACGCCTCCCGCCCGCACAATGGCCGAGGCCTGCCGTATCAGGCGTGGCTGGGGGTTGTCAGGGTGAATGGAAAAGAATTGAGCCACGTAGCAAACAACGATTTGAATTTTTGGGAATNCTTTCCCTATAAAAAGCAAGCATGTTCTTCCTTACATCAGTCCGGGCCAGTCATGCCAGACGGGGGCGCAGTTGGCAGGTAAGGGAGGCATTCCACCGAGGTCGAAATAGCTCTCGCCCGGTCCATGAAAATCCGAACCGCGCGATGCAAGCAATCCCAGACGCCGGCTATGGTTGGCGAAAAGCAGGGATTGCTCAGGTGTATGGCTTCCGGTAATCACTTCTATAGCTTCACCGCCCAGGATCTGGAATTCCAGCAGCAGTTCTTCCAGTGCATTCCTGCCTAATTTATAACGTCCCGGATGGGCGATCACAGCTCTGCCGCCGCTGCTGCGGATCCAGCCTACTGCATCACTTAGCGAAACCCATTGATGGGGGGCATAGCCCGGTTTGCCTTTTACAAGGTATTTCCTGAATACCGTCCGTATATCCTTAGCATAACCCTGCTCAACGAGAAAACGTGCAAAGTGCATGCGGCCGATCAGCCGTCCATTCCCCGCGTTCCTGCAAGCACCCTCAAAGCTGCCGTGAATACCGAATTTGTCGAGTTGCGCCGCAATATTGCGGGCGCGTGTCGTCCTGCCCTGGCGGATGGCGCTCAAGCCCTCAACTAGCTGGGGGTGCGCAGGATCGATTCCAAGTCCCACAATATGCACAGTCTGTCCGCGCCAACTGACTGAGATTTCCACGCCATCGATAAACAAAATACTGTTTTTATCTGCAGCCTTGCGCGCTTCCTCCAGCCCGCCGATGTCATCGTGATCGGTCAGTGCAAGCACTTCCACGCCACGCGCAGTTGCATGCTCCACTAACTGGGTAGGAGTCAGCAAACCATCGGAAACCGTGGAATGGCAGTGCAGATCGATATTGAGCATGAAGAGGCGGTTCGCACGAAGCGAGAGAACGCATCATAACAAATAAGGGACAGTATGAAAAATTTACCGCGGAAAAGAAGCTAAAATTTGCCATCCGACCGATATCGCAAGCACCATGCCGCTGCCTTGTTCAAGGGTGCCTAAACCGGAAGAGTGTTTTCGGGTAAAGTATGGAAAAGAACTCTTCCCATTCAAGTCGAAAAAATGAATTTCCTGCCGATTTTTCTAGATATCCATGACCGCAATTGTGTAGTGGCAGGCGGAGGAGAAGTGGCTGCGCGCAAGGTCGCAATGCTGCTCCGCGCCGGTGCGCGCGTGACAGTCATCGCTCCGCAACTTTGTCCCGAGTTGCAGGAGCAGCTGGATAAACAATCACAGGAAGGAAAGCTTGCTTATCATGCNGAAACTTTCCGCGGTGATCATCTGGCAGATGCCGTTCTCGCCATCGCGGCCACGGATGATTTCGCCGTCAATCAAAGAGTTTCAGAAGCAGCCCACCGGGAGCGCATTCCTGTCAATGTCGTCGATAATCCCGCTCTTTGCTCCTTCATCATGCCGTCGATCGTGGATCGTACGCCGGTTGTTGTTGCAGTTTCGAGCGGGGGTACATCCCCTGTGCTGGCAAGGCTGCTGCGAGCGCGTCTGGAAACCCTGATACCGGCGGCTTACGGCCGTCTGGCTGCTTATGCTGGCGAGTTCCGTGGCCGGGTAAAACACCGTTTCTCGCAGCCGGCGAAGCGCCGCCGATTCTGGGAGCGGATATTGCAGGGATCGTTTGCGGAAATGGTGTTCGCGGGCAAGGATCAGGCGGCAAAGGCCTGGCTGGAGCGCGAACTTGAAAATGAAACCGAAGAACCGACAAAAGAGGAAGTGGGAGAAGTGTATCTGGTAGGAGCGGGGCCTGGCGATCCCGAGTTGTTGACTTTCCGGGCCATGCGTCTCATGCAGCAGGCAGACGTGGTCGTGTACGACCGGCTCGTGTCACCGGAAATCCTGGATATGGTGCGGCGTGATACTCCCCGGATTTATGCCGGCAAGGAACGCAACCGGCACACTATGCCGCAAGAGTCGATCAATGATTTGCTGGTGCGTCTGGCCAGGGAAGGCAAGCGTGTGTTGCGCCTGAAAGGCGGCGACCCGTTTATTTTTGGCCGCGGTGGCGAGGAAATCGAAACGCTTTCGGGATACGGAATTCCCTTCGAGGTAGTACCCGGCATTACCGCTGCAAATGGAGCTGCTTCCTATGCCGGCATTCCCCTCACACATCGGGATTACGCCCAGTCCTGCATATTCGTCACCGGACACCTGAAGGATGGCAGTGTGGATCTGGACTGGTCAATGCTGGCACGGCCGAAGCAGACCATCGTTGTTTACATGGGGTTGCTTGGATTGACCGTGCTATGCAAACAACTGGTGGCACACGGACTGCCCGCTACCACTCCCGCCGCAATCGTGCAGCAGGGCACCATGCGTAAGCAGCGGGTGCTTGCCGGCACCCTCGAAACGCTTCCCGACCTGACCGTTGCCGCCCATCTCGTTCCTCCCACCCTTATTATCGTCGGCGAGGTTGTGAAGCTGCACCGAAAGCTTGCATGGTTCCAGCCGGAGGAGAATCTGTCCGATGGCACAGAGTGAAATTATGCAGACGGTATCCTGTGGGAAGCATTCAATATCAGACTGGACTTCGCCGGGGTCGGCCTCGGGCAGGGTCGCCCCCGGTCTGAATGAATGCCGTGGACCGAGATCCGCCTGATAATGGTAATGGTGTTTGGCGGACGGCCAAATGCTACTATTGCTGCTGCTATTCAGTAGCTCTGGTTTACTTATTAGGCTGGGGCGTGATGCGCAGATAGGGGCGTGGAGCGGTATAGCCTTTCGGAAACTTCTGCTTGATCACTTCCTCATCACGGATAGTCAGCGGGATAATCACATCACCGCCGTCATTCCAGTTGGCCGGGGTAGCGACGGTATAGTTATCGGTCAGTTGCAGCGCATCGATCACCCGCAGTACCTCATCGAAATTGCGCCCGGTGCTCATAGGGTAGGTGAGGATAAGCCGCACTTTCTTCTTCGGGTCAATCACAAAAAGCGAGCGCACCGTCATGGTTTCCGACTGATTCGGGTGAATCATGTCATATAGCGCTGCAACCTTTCTGTCCTCGTCCGCAATAATGGGAAAGGCGACAGTGCAGCCCTGCGTTTCCTCGATATCCTTGATCCATCCGGTATGTTTTGCCACAGGATCGACCGACAACCCGATGGCCTTCACATTACGCTTGTCGAATTCAGACTTGAGCTTGGCTGTCATTCCCAGTTCGGTCGTGCACACCGGCGTGTAATCCGCGGGATGCGAAAACAATACTGCCCAGGAATCATCTATCCACTCGTGAAATTTGATCCTGCCGATGGAGGATTCCTGCTCGAAATCGGGTGCGGTATCGCCTAAGCGTAAGGTCATGACATTCTCCGTGAGTTAAAACGTCGATGGAAATTTCATATCGGCTCAATATAGCCTGCCTGCTGCAATCACTCAACAATTATTATTTATGTCCATTATGCCTTGAGGCGGTCGCTTTCGCCTTCGAAGGAGGACATCAGAAATCCTGCCACGAATCATCCTCCTTCCTGGCAACGATCGGAAAACCCCACGAGTACGGAGGTTCGTATTTCTGCAAAATCTCATAATAGATCCGCACTGATTCTGCCAATACCACCGCCTGACCCCCGCGCGCAAAGCCATGCTTGAGGTCACGGAAATGCTCGCTCTGGCTCAGCAGCGGCAATGTTCTTTTCAGGTCAACCCACGCATCAGGGCTCAATCCCATCCGTTCCGCCAGTATGCGTGCATCTTCCAGGTGACTCGGCCCCTGGTTATAGGCAGCCAGCGCCATCCAGGTGCGGTCCGGCTCCTTGATGCGCGTGGGGAGCTTATCCTTGAGTAACGCGAAGTAGCGCGCTCCGCCAAGTATGCTTTGGCGTGCATCCAGCCTATCCGTCACTTTCATCCGGTCCGCCGTGATTTCCGTCAACATCATGAGGCCACGCACGTTGGAGGGGGAAGTCGCCAGGGGATCCCAGTGAGATTCCTGATAGGCGAGTGCGGCAATCAATCTCCAGTCGATGCCGCTCAGCTCCTCGGCTTCATGAAAATGTTCGCGCAACTCGGGCAAAACGGTGCGGCGTCTGGCAAGAATACCGTTTACATCCGTATAATGAAGACGTTCTATATGTCCGTAGTATCGGTCAAGCAGGCGCGTCAACGTACCATCCTGCTGGATGCGGATGAAGAATTTTTGTGTCGCCTCCAGTAATGCCTGTTCGGCAAATGGTGAAAATGCCCATGCTCTTCCTACCGAATCGCCCAGATTGAATGCTGCGCTCAGATTGGGGTAAAAATTCTTCGCGAGATTGATCTGGGTTGAATCCGCTACCACATAATCGACTTTACCTTCCGCCAGTCTCGCCAGCAGTTCATCGGGCGTGAGATCCATTTCCTTCCATTTAAGCTCGGGCGCCTCGTGCTTTGCCTTGCTCAGCTGCTCCGCGTGAGTTCCGCCTTTCGCAATGCGAATAGTTCTTTCACCAAGCTGGTGAAGGTCTTTTGGCTTGCTGTAGTCCGTGTTATAGGCGAGCTGGGGCTGCACGAGCTGGTAAATCGGGCCGAACTCGGCATGCCGCGAATGCTTTGCGCTGATGTTCATGCCGGCGGCAAAATGTCCTTTATGCCTTTCAAGGAGAGACCATACCTTATCCAGTCTGGGCACTGTCTTGAATCTCACTTTCATTCCCAGTTCCTTCGCAAATTCAGTGGCGAGGTCGTAATCCAGCCCGGCATAACCNCCTTCCGCATTTTCGTAATACGTATCCGGACTATTGACGGTGATCACTACCAGCTCATCCGTTTTGTCGAACGGCAATACCGATCTTTCAAACGAATCACAGGAAGTGAGCAAAGCGCCACAACCGAAAATAGCAATTAAAAAACGAGAAAGAGATCGCATCGAGAAGAGATAACTAGAATTGGGAAACATTCTGCCATCGAGTCTTGTCCAAGCGCGAGAAAAACTCGGGATAAGCTGATAAAATAGTTCATCACTGGAGAGGTACCGAAGTGGCCATAACGGCGCTGACTCGAAATCAGATGGTCAGGGTAACCTGGCACGTGGGTTCGAATCCCACCCTCTCCGCCAATATCTCCAAGTTATTAGTAATTCAATAACTTTCTGATTATCTACGGTTCTTGTGCTCTGCTGCATAGAATGCCGCAAGCATCCCTGCCGATCAAGGTCTGGAAAAATCCCTTACCTGCAAAGACGCGGGGATGGCTTTTCATCCACATTTCGCATCCTGATGAGTTTCAGACAATGGCTGGCAAGCGAGAGTTTACCAAAACTCTTGAAACAGGGGATAAAAGTGTTGTTATTCCGGGATACTTGCGGGCTGGGCCATAATAACAAGTTGGCAGGTTGAAATAAGCCTGTTCAAAAACAAAAGCGAGATAAAAGCAGAGGGGGGCTTCGGTGCGGGCAGCTTTACAGCTTGTAGATGTTTGTCGGCAGGCAGAGGGGCGCGTGTTTCGCCGCGTCGAAGAGGTCCTGCGACGGACCCTCTTGAGAGGAAGGTCAGTCTATCGATCGCTCGCGGTGCTGTTCCCCGGCAGTTCCGGTCCAGGAGGTGTGAGTGGCATGAGGCGACGCGCTGCGGTCCGCTCGCTGCTGTGCGGGGCCATTGATGCGGCGAAGGTTGTACGCCGTATTGATCAATCCGACGTGGGAAAATGCCTGGGGGAAGTTTCCCAGCTGGCGCCGGTGACGGGGGTGGTATTCCTCGGCAAGAAGCCCGAGGTCGTTGCGTAGAGACAGGAGGTGCTCGAAAAGAACTTCCGCGTCGTGAGCGCGGCCGATCATTGTATAGGCATCGGCGAGCCAGAAACTGCAAACGAGAAAAGTTCCTTCCTCACCTGGGAGCCCGTCTTCGGTTTCGTCAACGCGATAGCGCAGCACGAGCCCATCTTCCATCAGGCCGCGTTCAATGGCTTCTACCGTTCCCCGGAAGCGGGAATCGTCCGGCGGCAGAAACCCTACCTCGGCCATCAGCAGCAAGGATGCGTCCAGCCCCACGCCGCCGTAATGCTGCACGAATGTGTTCNGCTCCTTATCGTAGCCGCGCGTCAGCACTTCCCGATGAATCTCGTCGCGGAGCGTGCGCCATTTCCCGACAGGACCGGGGAAGCCGAATTGCTCCACAGCTTTTATGGCTCGATCAAATGCGACCCAGGCCATCATTTTCGAATAGACGAAGTGCCTGGCCCCGCCGCGCACCTCCCAGATGCCCTGGTCCGGCCCGCGCCAAAGACTCTCCAGCCGGGAAAGAATTGCTTGCTGGAACCGCCAGGCTTCCTGATGCGGCCCGAGTTGCGATTTACGGGCAGTATAAAGCGTGTCCATCAGTTCGCCGAACACGTCTAACTGAATCTGGTCGTGCGCGCCATTGCCTATGCGTACGGGAAGGCTGTTCTCGTAACCCGNCAGCCAGGGAAGTTCGATTTCAGTCAGGCGGCGTTCGCCCCCGATCCCATACATGATCTGCATCTGATCAGGGGCGCCAGCGGCGGCCCGGAGCATCCATTCCCTGAATGCCCCGGCCTCGTCGAAGCGTCCTGCGTTCATGAATGCATATAATGTGAGGGTGGAGTCGCGGATCCAGCAATAGCGGTAATCCCAGTTCCGGACTCCGCCGATCTCTTCGGGGAGGGAGGTCGTAAGCGCCGCGACGATGCCGCCGCTTGGCTGGTAGGAGAGCGCCTTGAGCGTAACGAGCGAGCGCTCGACTGCATCCTTCCATCCGGGTTCGTCGAATTCCGAGAGCTGGCAGATGCGGGTCCACTCTCGCCACCAGGCGAGCGTGTGCTCGAGTCTCATCCTGCTGTCATCAATGAAGTGGGGTTCCCGATGCAGGGGATGATAGGCGAGCGTGAAGGGGATAACATCGCCTTCTCCCACCTCGAACTCGGCGATGGTGCACATGTGCTCGCCGCGAAGGGCGACAGGGGTTGCCAATTCCACCGCATCCGGCCCGGCAACGGCATGGATGCCATAGTCGCGGCGGCGTACCCAGGGAATGGTCTTGCCGTAACCGAAGCGCAGGGCCAGTTCCATTCGCATCGCCACCTTGCCTGACACTCCTTGTACAAGGCGGACGACGTCGACTCTCTCAGGGTCATTGGAAAGCGGCATGAAATCCACGAGCGTCACGATGCCGCCCTCTGTCTCGAAGGTGGTTTCAAGGATCGGTGCATGGGGCAGATAACGCCGGCTGGAGCGTTTGCTCTTGCCAGCGGGGGAAATCCGCCAGTAACCATGCCTGGATGTCCCCAGCAGTGCGGCAAAGCATGCATCCGAATCGAATCGTGGAAGGCAAAGCCAATCCATCGAACCATCACGGGCGACAAGCGCTCCGCTCAGCATGTTGCCGATGAAACCGTATTCCTCGATCGGTTTGCTCATCCCGCACCCCGGAATGCCGGATAGGCGGACATTGCACCATCGATGAACATTGTCGCTCCATTCATGTAATCCGACAAATCCAAAGCAATCCACAGCACGGCCTGCGCAATATCGTCAGGTTCACCGATACGCTTGTAGGGAATAAGATCGAGCAGGTTTTTCATCGCCTCTTCANCTCCCCATGCAGAGCGATTGATGGGAGTACGGATGGCACCGGGGGCCACTGCGTTGACGCGAATTTTCTGGGGGGGCAGACTCCTGGNCGAGCGAACGCATGAGCAGGTCCACNCCTCCTTCGGACGCCGCATAGTCAGCCTCGAATGCCCAGGGAATCACNTGGGTGGTNTGCATACCTGTAATTCACGGAGTGCTGATTTTTAAAGTAGCATGCCTTTACAAGGGCGTCAAACTCGAACCCGGGCAGAAGAAAGAAACTGAATTGAGTTTTTTCTTTGAAGGAGGAGTGGGTCGGCTTTGCAAAACTCAGCGATTCCACNCGTGCACCTTCTTTCAGGATGATCCATGCAAACTTACGCAATATATGTATGATATTGCCTCAATTACAATTCCCGTTTCCTGTTCGCTCTCTCCGCAGAGCCAGCCGCCACCGAAACCGCGTAATGCGGATTGTGGCGAGGGAACCCGCAGACGACATGAGATACTCTGCTTTTTGGCCATTATCATTTCCTCGGGAAAATAAATGACAAACCAGCTTACTCCGGAAAATATTCTTAATGCCGGCATGGCTTTCTGGCCGGCAAAGACCCTGCTTTCTGCGGTCGAACTGAACGTGTTCACCCAATTGGCGCAAGGTTCATTGAACCAGGGTACCCTTGCCGAAAAGGTAGGATTACATCCGCGGGCGGCACGTGACTTCCTTGATGCCCTTGTAGCGCTCGGTTTCCTGAAACGCGAAGGTGACCATTACAGCAATACGTCCGAAACCGATCTGTTCCTCGACCGCAACAAGCCATCGTACATTGGCGGCATTCTGGAGATGGCGAACCGCCGGCTCTATCCGATCTGGAGCAATCTTACCGAGGCGCTCCGGACCGGCAAACCGCAAAACGAAATCAGAACAGGGGAAGTCGATCTCTTCGAGAAGCTTTATGCCGATCCTGCCGGGTTAAAGGAGTTTCTTGCCGCCATGACGGGTGTGAGCCGCGCGGCGAACATGACTATTGCACGCACTTTTCCCTGGCAGGACTATCATACGTTCATTGATGTCGGCACGGCACAGGGGGACCTCGCNGTGCAGATCGCCCTTGCCAATCCCCATTTACGCGGAATGGGTTATGACCGTCCGGAGGTTGGCCCGATTTTCGAGCGGTATGCTCAAGCTGCGCACGTCGGCGATCGGGTTTCTTTTGTGCCTGGTAATTTCTTCGACGAAGACCTGCCCAGGGCGGATGTCGTGTTGATGGGGCATATCCTGCACGATTGGGACCTGTCTGCGAAAAAAATGCTCATCGCGAAAGCGTTTGACGCGCTCCCGGCGGGCGGCGCGCTTGTCGTGTATGAGTCCATTATAGATGACGACCGTTCACAGAANGCGTTCGGTCTGATGATGAGCCTGAANATGCTGATAGAAACACCGGGAGGTTTCGATTTCACCGGAGCGGACTGCATGGGATGGATGAAAGAGGCGGGCTTTTCCGATATGCGGGTGCAACCCCTGATCGGGGCGGATTCCATGGTGATCGGCATCAAATAAATGTCCTTCCGCTCCCATTCCGCCAGCCTTGTCCTCTCCTGTCATCATCAAGCACCCATATTGAAAAATCATGAAAATCCAGGTCCTTNCACTGCTGGCCGTTTCGTTGCTACCTGCCTGTGCAGGCACGCCTGAATATACGCAAAGTTCGATGAAATTGAGGGATGGAACTACGCACTATTTCATTAAGACACGCATGGGTCCCTGCGCCAACAGCCGGGATTGGGCAACCAGAACGCTGACGAAGGGTGCCAATGAAATTTGCAAGGATGGCTACGTGCTCATTGACCAGCAGACGCCCATCATCCTCGACCCACTACGCGCCGCAGACAAGGATGGAGAGCTTTTGTGGCAAATCAGGTGCGACGATACGGGAAAGTCCCAATCCTGATTCTTTTTTCTCACCCAGGACCCTCGTCGCTGTCTGTTCGAGCCTTGAGCGGCACAAGCGCGCCGTGGTTCGCGCGCAGCCCGCGAAAGAACTCTTCTACAAAGGGAATGGCTCGAGAAGCAGCGCAACCGTCATGATGGAGATTATGTAAGTTACCGGTATCTCAACGATGTGATTTTGATATGCCTGCCCGATTCGCTTATTGAATGGAAACTGGACAGACAATTGTGCTGGCGCCGGCTCCTTCTGGCTATTCAGCCCTAACCAGGCCAAACCAGGCCAAAACCCAAACCAGCATTGGGAGACTCTCTATATGAAACGCTATACCATCGAACAATTCATGGCTACGATCTCGATAATGGGAGGGTCGTTCAGCGCGGATGAAGAGCGCATCCTGTTCAGCAGCAATGAGTCGGGCATTTTCAATGCTTATACACTCCCAGTGATGGGGGGTACGGCCGAGCCGCTGACCCGCTCCGCCATCGATACCACCTTGTCGGTCAGCTTCTTTCCGCACGATGATCGGGTGCTGATCACGCGGGATTATCATGGTGATGAAAATTATCATTTGTTTCTGCTTGCCCCCGACGGCGAGGAGGAAGACCTGACACCAGGGGAAAAGCTCAAGGCCCAATTCGTGGGCTGGAGCCCCGATGGACATGCTTTTTACGTCGCCACCAATGAACGTGATGCCAGATTCTTCGATGTATACCGTTACGATGCCGAGACTTTTGCGCGAACCTTGCTGTACAAGAATCACCAGGGGTTCGATCTTGGGCCCATCAGCCGCGACGAGCGCTGGATTGCGCTGAACCGGTCGCACACTGCGTCGGACAGTGACATTTACCTGTTCGATGTCGAAAAGCAGGAAGTAAGGCACCTCACGCCGCATGAAGGCTCCATCAGTTTTCGTGCTGAAACCTTCGATCCCGCCTCGCGCAAACTCTTCTTTCTTACCACGCAGGGGAGCGAATTCAAGCACTTGTGCACTTATGATCTCGCCTCCGGGGTCGTCTGCGACCACGAGAGCGCTGAGTGGGACGTGATGTACACCTATTTTTCACGCGATGGCCGATTTCGCGTAACGGGCATCAACGAAGATGGGAGTATCGTCATTCGAGTTGTCGAAATTGAGGATGGGGAAAGGGAAAAACCGGTAAAACTGCCTGCGCTGCCCGAAGGAGAAATTCGCGGTGTGGTCTTTTCGCAAAGCAGCGCGCGCATGGCCTTCTATGTAAATGGCGATCGCTCTCCCGATAATCTGTTCGTGCATGATTTCAACACCGGGCAGTTCCACCAGCTCACGCAGAGCCTGAACAAGGAGATCGATCCATCACATCTGGTGGAGGCGGAAGTAGTGCGGTTCCGGTCCTTCGATGGAATGGTGATTCCATCCATCTATTACAAGCCGCATGAAGCATCAGACACCAACAAGGTGCCTGCGATCGTGTACGTTCATGGAGGACCTGGCGGGCAGACCATGCGGGGTTACAGCGCGCAGATTCAGTACCTCGTCAACCACGGGTATGCTGTGCTGGGCATCAATAACCGGGGAAGCTCCGGCTATGGTAAAACCTTTTTCACCGCCGCCAACCGCAGGCATGGACGGGAGCCCTTGTGGGATTGTGTGGAAGCGAAGACCTTTCTGGCCAGTCTCGGTTACATCGACCATGAGCGCATCGGCATCATGGGCGCGAGCTATGGCGGCTACATGACGCTTGCAGCCCTCGCGTTCCGTCCGGAAGCATTCAAGGCGGGCGTGGATATTTTTGGTGTCAGCAACTGGCTGCGCACTCTGGAGAGCATTCCCGTTTACTGGGAGTCCGTCCGCAAAGCCATTTATGATGAAATTGGAGACCCGGTGGCGGATATCGATTCTCTCGTTGCGACTTCCCCGCTGTTTCATGCAAAGGAAATCCGAAAGCCTTTATTGATCATTCAAGGAGCCAATGATCCGCGTGTGGTCAAGGCCGAAAGCGATGAAATGGTGGAGGCGGTCAGGAAGCATGGTATTCCGGTGGAGTACATTGTTTTTCCTGATGAAGGCCACAGTTTTACCAAGAAAAAGAACCAGATCGAGGCCAATCGGCGAATACTGGAGTTTCTGGACAAGTATCTGAAAGGTGGCGCGAACAAGAAGACTGTAAGCCGGGTGTAAAAGTAGGGCAACACCGTTCCGCCNGCCGTCCGATATCATCGGTGTAGGCCGGGCTTCGTTCGCCGTTTGCTTCCATCGTAATGTAATACATGGGATGGCGAATAGTCTCGCCGTCAGGCAGGCGATCTTCATCGCCGTCGCGGCGCAGCCTCCTCTCCAAAAAACTCGCGTATCAGGAAATCCTCCAGGCCCTTGCTGTCTTCCGGCCGGGCGGAGAGGACGACCACACGGTCGAGACGATAAGATTCCCAGTTGAAATCCCCTTTGTGGTATTGCCGGATCAGCTCGATCATTTTTCGAACGATGGCCCGTTGAATATCGCCACCGGGCCCGGCATCGACTTCCACCAGCTCCCGGCGGGGAACGCTGCTATCCTTCTTCCAGGCACGAAACAGAAACTGTGCCGTTCGCGGCCCCATCCTGATGATCTGGAATATCCCGCTTGCACCGGGCTCTTTGAGGTTACGCATTACGTTAGCCATGCGCAGTTCTTCTTCGGAAGGCTCGCGCTCGATTGCTTCAGGTTCAACGGGTCCATCCTCGAAAATCCCGCCTGCCCGGCGCCGCTCCCGCGCCTCGTTCATATACGCCAGTAGATCTTTCGGGCGCTCAGACGGACGTTCAGTCTCCAGAGGTATATCTGGAACAGTTTTCTGAGTCGGAGTTTTCTGAGCCGGCGCGCGTTCCTTGCTGCCCTCACGGTTTTCCACTGCTTTTTCCCGTTTGGGTTTCAGGGGCTTGGTTCCTCCTTCTCCCAATCGCGGTTGGGGCTGATGCTTGGAAGGAGGCTTGGGTGCAGGAGGTATCCTGGGACTGGGAGGAGCAGGGGGCGGTGCCTTCTGTTCCGGCGTCTCTTCAGCGAGCTCCACGAAGCTGGCCTCGATCGCAGGAGGCCCCTTGATCTCTACTTCGGGCGCGGTGAGAAAGAACCCGAACGCCCAGATGATGAGCACCCAGAGGACAGACGCCAGCGGCAGGGGCCACCAGATGCGGATTTCCCGCGATCGGGACTTGAGCATGCGTTCGGGGTTACTCGTGTTTGACCGCTATCAGAAAGTGCTGCGCGCCCGCACTGCGGGCACGGAGCATCGCCTGCACGACAATTCCTTGCGGTGCGTCGCTGTCTGCCGATACCACCACTTTCTGTTCGGAATCGCGCAGCAATGGTTTGAGGGTGTCGCCCAGCGTCTCCAGGGTCACGGGCGTGCGGTTGACAAAGATTTTACTGTCGCTCGTCAAGGTCAATGTAACCGGTGTTTTGGCGCTGAGTTTCTCGGCCTCGCCTTGCGGCAGATTTACCTGCAGGGAATCGAGATTCTGCATNGATAATGACGATAGCATGAATGTGGCAAGCAGGAAAAACATCACATCGATCATCGGGATGATTTCGATGCGCCCCCTGCGGTATTCCCTGGATTTACGCCGCTTCATGACCGCTCCCCTCCTGATCCAGGCGAATATGATCGATGAGACGCGTGCCCAGCCGTTCCATCTCATCCATTGTCTGGGACTGAAGGCGGGAGAAGTAATTGAAGCCGAAGAGCGCAATCAGCGCAATCAGGAGGCCGACGACAGTGGCGATAAGCGCTTCGGCCACGCCTCCCGTCACGGCGGTGGGGTTGACCACCCCTTCGCCGCCAATGACCTGGAAGGCGCGCATCATGCCGATAACCGTGCCGACAAGCCCGAGCAGAGGTGCTGCGGTAACGATCGTTTCCAGCACCCATAACCGGCGTCCCAGCGAGGTTTCGATCAACTGGGCTTCGTCTGCCGCGCGCGACTCCGTCCACCAGGACGGATGATGCCTGTTGCTGATTACGACCTCGAAGAAGCGCTTGTAATAGTGGCGATCATCCAATCCGGAGAGTATTTTTTCCAGATCGGCCCATGCAAAGCCGTAAGTCTCGACCAGGTTCAGCAGGTCGTGAGACAGGCGGGCAAACTTCCAGTAGATGAACGCTTTTTCAAGCATGATCGCCAATGCGATCACTGCCAGCAAAGACAGCGGCACAACGGTAAAGCCGCCGAGTTTCAGCGCGGTCCAGGTTGCATTCAGTTCCTGCATGTTTATCTCCGAGCGGGGACGATAAGTCCCTTGTTGATTAAATTGTCGACAACTGTTTCTTCAGCCCTTGCAATTTACTGCAGTTGGAAAGAACGCTTTCCATCCGCCAGGAGCAAGTTTATGACGCGGTGAGGCAGGTGTGGCACGTCTTTAAGAGATGTGCTTTCCTTCTCCAAGGATAGGGGAAATTTACAGATCAGGCTGTTTTCGTTCTTGTCCCTTTCGGCCTGCGGGAAGGTTTGGTCAAACACTCAGAAACGCTCAAGTCTAATTTTCATCCTGCCAACCTGTAAAATCTTACAGCTATTCATCCAGCCCGTTTTAGGGTTTCATAGCCCTGTTTTTCCCAAGTTTTTTTCGAGTCGAATCGTTCTTGCAAAAGAGCATCAGGTTTTTCCGTAATGATATCCCTAAACCAAAACTACACAGGGAGTGTTGCGTGCGCTTCTGAGAACGCTCGCGATATGACCCGCCTTGCCGCCGTGGAGAATGCCCGTACCCCGATTGCAGAAATTCTCGAGCAGAGCCTGAACGAAATTTATCTGCTGAATGCTCAGACGCTGCATTTCGAGTATGCCAGCCGGGGAGCCCGGCGCAATCTTGGCTACAGCATGGATTCGCTGCAAAAAATGACGCTGCTGGAAGTCGAACAGGAGTTTGACGAGGCATCGTTTCGCGCTCTGATTGATCCACTCGTGAAGGGTGAGAAAGAAATCCTGGTTTTCGAGGCGACGCATCTGCGTGTGGACGGCACGCATTATCCGGTAGAGGTTCACCTGGAGTTGTCCGCGCGGTCTGAGCCAGTGCAATTTCTTGCGATGGCGTTCGATCTCAGCGTTCGCCGCCGCGCCGAAGTCAAGTTGCGTGCCAATGAGGCGCGGTTCCGGACAATGATCAATACCATCCAGCAGCTTGCATGGATAGGGGAGACGGATGGATCCCGGTCCTGGTACAACCAGCGCTGGTACGACTATACCGGAACCACTCCCGAAGAGATGATGGGCTGGGGCTGGCAAAAGGTTCATGATCCCGAACTGCTGCCGGAGGTAATAAAACATTGGAATGAGGCTACTGCTGCGGAGCAGCCGCTCGATATGGAAATTCCACTGCGCGGCGCGGACGGGAAGTTCCGGGTATTTCTGACCCGCGCCGAGCCGTTAAGGAATGAGGAAGGCCAGGTTGTGCAGTGGTTCGGGACCAATACCGACGTCCACGATCAGAGACTTCTGGAAGAAGCGCAGCGTGAGACAGAAAAGCGGCTTCAGGTGGTGATGGAGCACATGACCGAGGGGCTTGTCATCTCCGATTTCAATCGTAACCTCCTCCACTGGAATCCCGCTGCTTTGCGAATGCATGAGATCGACAGTGCGGAAGAGGTCTTGGGCAGTCTTCATGGTTTTGCCCGATTCTATGAGTTGTCGACTACTGAGGGCAACGTCGTGCCTATAGATCAATGGCCCTTGCCGCGCATTCTTCGGGGCGACCACCTGCATGATCTGGAACTGCGCATCCGGCGGCTGGATAAAGAGTGGCTGAGAATCTTCAGCTATTCCGGAACGGTTTTGCACTACGAGAACAGTAAAGGGCTGGCGTTTCTTACCATCAAGGATATCACCGAGCGCAAGCAGGCTGAGGAAGCCCTGCGTGATGCGAAGATTAATCTTGAATACAAGGTGAATGAGCGCACCGCCCAGCTTCTTGCCAAGAGCAAGGAACTGGAAAATTTCTGTTATTCGGTATCACATGACCTGAGGGCGCCCCTGCGCGGGATAGCCGGGTACAGCCGGCTGCTGCTGGAAAACTACTACGAACGCCTCGACGAGGAAGGCCGCAGTTTTCTGACAAATGTCCGTTCAGCCACCAAGCATATGACGGATTTAATCGAAGACCTGCTCGCCTATTCAAAACTTGAGCGGCGAAAACTGTCTTCGACTGTCATCAGGCTTCCCGCCTTCGTATCAAAGGTGCTGGCCCAGTTCGAGGCTGGTCTGCAAAACGTGCGCCTCATTGTCAGTGTGGATGATTTCCACGTTCGCGCTGATCCCGATGGTCTTGCAATCGCTCTACGTAATCTGATCGATAACGCCCTCAAGTTCTCCACACACACTCCGGAGCCTNTCATCGAAATTCGCGCCTGGACTTCAGATAGCAATTGCATTCTTTGCGTGCGCGATAACGGTATCGGATTTGATATGCGTTTTTACGACAAGATTTTTGAGATATTCCAGCGCTTGCAGCGGGCCGAGGAATATCCAGGGACAGGCATCGGACTTGCAATGGTGCAAAAAGCGATGGAGCGTATGGGAGGACGTGTGTGGGCGGAAAGCCAGGTGGGCGCCGGTGCTGTCTTTTACCTGCAGCTGCCACTGTCTGATCCTGCGCCAGGGCCATTCGAGCAGCTGCAAGAACAGGACTTATAGAGTGNGCTTTCATGAACACTGCGTTGCCGATTCTGCTTATTGAAGACAACCCGATGGATATCGATCTCACCCGGCGTGCTTTTGTACGGCACAACCTGACCAATCCGCTCGAAGTGCTGCGGGATGGNCAGGAAGCCCTCGATTTTTTTTCGAACTGGAGAACGAGTGACCTCGCGCCTTCGGTTGTANTGCTAGACCTCAAACTGCCNAAAGTAAGCGGACTGGAAGTCCTGCGAGCCATACGGGAGCATTCCGTGCTCGGAACTATTCCGGTCGTGGTGCTTACATCTTCCTCCGAAGATATCGACGTTCATGAAGCCTATCTGCTCGGCGCGAACTCCTACATCGTAAAGCCGGTGGATTTCGAGAAATTCATCGACGTGGCCCGCCAGATCGAGCTCTACTGGACTGTTCTCAATAC
>JGI26538J50259_1000718_pt1 | contig 23627 bp, 26 predicted proteins | sample ThiBio_1000_plan_FD_50259 | JGI IMG/M metagenome (IMG submission 50259)
ACATTGATGCCGTTGATTGCGAGGCCCCCCTTCATTTCTGCTTTCCTTCTGGACCCGCCATCACTTACCTGAGGTGGGAGGCGTCCATACCATCTCCTGTGAAAATTGTCGGGACGATTTCCGATCAGTTTTCGTCAAGCCGAGCCTCGGCAATACCGCTACTGGAAATTTCCCCGGTTCGGGTGTTTAGGGTAAATAATTGCTGGAGCCTGGGTTCCAGCTCAGGTTTCCTGCACCGGATCAAAATCATGGTATTGAGAAAGATTTGCTCTTTCACTAAGGATCCAAAAATGTCCCATCTGAATGAACACGATTCTTCGGTACGGTAGCGAACATATTTCTCATTCAGGGATTGCCAGAATGCCGGTAGACCTGAAAACGAGATTTCTTTTTAACTGATATGTTTCGGGTTCCCGGNTCGGCTTTTTATTTATATAGGATAGGAAGAAAAAATGGCAACTGGCACAGTAAAATGGTTNAATGACGCAAAAGGATTTGGTTTTATTACTCCTGTTGATGGAAGTGAAGATTTATTCGCACACTTCTCCGCAATCAACATGTCCGGCTTCAAAACCCTCAAAGAGGGACAAAAAGTAACATTTGAGGTTACGCAGGGCGCAAAAGGCAAGCAAGCATCAAACATTCAAGCCGCGTAAGATTGCACGCTGGACGGAATATTCGTTCCAGCGTGCAGTCCTCTTATAGAGTTACCTGACTCGTATACCATTTCTATTTAGCTGACTGGCGGTCGGCCACAAAGAAAACCTGCTTACAGCCGGCCCTCAAATCATTCCATTCAGTTACCCGGCAGCAGATGCCAAGCTTATCTGACGTCGCTATCTTCGCAGGAAAGAAGACGGCGACGTGCCGTCATACTCACCACCGCTAAACCAGCCAGCAGCATCGCGTAGGCTTCTGGTTCGGGTACGAGCGTGCCACGAATCTCTCCCGCTGGAAACAGCTCTGTATGGATGTTGGCGTAGGCCATTCCGTTATTCAATCCGCCTGCAAGCGCGTCGAATGCGCCTGCGGCGGTCCCACCATTAGCCGAAATGAATGCCGGGTTGTAGCTTGATGCTTCCAGCATATTAAAGGTTTGATCATAAGTACCGGCGGTCACTCCCACGGGAAACCCTGGAAAAGAAGGTATGGTAGTGGCAGGGATGGCGGTGCCATCTGGACCAGCGCAGCAATGGATGTGGGAAATTGTCGCATTCCCCGAAAGACCGCTGAAAGTCTCATGCACATGCATCGTTCCCTGGGCCCGATCAATCGTAACGGTCGCCATACCTGTACCGGTGGAATTATTGGGATCCGGCCGTTCGTTCGATCCGAGAAGTTCAGCGGTAAAAATAGACTGCTGGGCGATGGCCGGCCCCGGCACAGCTGCGGCAAGCAGGCATCCCGCGATCAAGGTACTCGGTTTCATGATATTTATCCTCCTTTATTACGGAATTCCCGGCCTTGCGATCTGAGCGGATTAGCCGGAAAAACGAGAACTTGCAGGCCGGATCAGCGATCCGGAAACGCTATCTAAATATAGTACATATCCAGGAGAGCCTCTCAATATTGAACCGGCGAGCAAACAGTACAAACGTCATACTCGGAAGCCGGTATCTGCGGCGTTAAAAGATATTTTTCACTTGAGATTCATAAGGTATATTTGTAGCTCCCTGTGTAATAGAAAACTTCGGCATCACCTTTCGAATTTTTGCAGGTCACATGTTCAAAAAGCTGACATTTAAAAACCTGACGATCAAATGGCGTCTGATCCTTACTCTTTCCTACCTGGTTGCCTTTTTGCTGGGAATGGGAATGATCGGTTTGTTCGGCATGAGCAATGCAATAGAGGGATTGCGGACCGTCTATCATGACAGGGCGATTCCGCTGAGCCAGGTTGGATATATTGAATCACTTTTGCTGCAAAACCGGCTCGCCGTCACGTCTGCGCTGGTAATACCGACGCCCGAAATCATCAGGGACAAGACCGCAAAGGTTGAGAAGAATATTGCGGAAATCAACAAAACCTGGGAAGAGTACATAACCACCCGTCTGACCCCCGTGGAAAAAAAGCTTGCTGCCAAATTTGCTGCCGACCATCGGAAATACGTGACCGAGGGGCTGCTGCCGATCACAGTAGCGTTACGCGCCAATAAAATTGGTGAAGCAAACAGGATACTTGTGGAAAAAATCCGGCCGATGTATTTGCCGGTAGGCGAAAGCATCGACGCCCTTGTTTTGCTCCAGATCGATGAAGCGAAAAGAGAATATGACCGCCAACAAAGCCGGTACGAGATAATTCGCGCTCTTCTCATCGCTTCGATAGTCGTTGCCCTGGTGCTGGCGGTGGTGTTCAGCCTCATGTTCATCCGCGCGATTTTTCAGCCTCTCGAGAATGTAGTGCGAATCTCCCGGGGTGTGGCGGCAGGAAACCTGAGACAGGAAATCGAGGTTCATCCATCGAATGACGAAATCGGCCACCTCATGGAGGCCGTGCGGGAGATGCGCGACAGCCTGGTGGACACAATTGGCCAGGTTCGCGCCAGCGAAGCAAATACGCGTGCCTTGATAAATAACCTGATTGTGGGTGTAGTCTCCATTGACGAAGAGGGCGCGATCAAGACCGGGAACCCGGCAATGGAAGGGATATTCGGTTATTCCGAAAGCGAGCTGATCGGACAAAATATCGGATTCCTGTTCCCTCGGCCTGAACACGGTCAGTTGACGGATTATTTTAAAAATTACCAGGAAAATACAAAACTGCAAGTGCCTGGAAAAACGAACGAGGTTACGGGGTTGCGCAAAAACGGCGCAACATTTCCCCTGGATATCTCTGTGACTGAGATGCACGGCCAGGAGCACCGGATGTTCGTCGTCATTCTGCGTGATATCAGCGAACGCAAACGGGCAGAGGAACAGAAAGCGATACTGATGGCCGACCTGGAGAGCGCCAATGAAGAGTTGAGAAGTTTCGCATATGTGGTATCGCACGATTTGAAAGCACCATTGCGTGCAATTGGGGCACTTGCAGACTGGCTCTCTACTGACTACCTCGATAAGTTCGATGATGAAGGCAGGGAGCATATGCGCCTCCTTGTCAGCAGGGTCCATCGCATGGGAAACCTCATCGACGGTATCCTGCAATATTCACGTGTGGGACGGGTCAGAGAAGCACCTGTGGAGGTGAAAGTCGATGAAGTCCTGCGTGATGTAATAGATTTCATTGCCCCTTCGCCAAATGTTACTATTACCGTCGAAAATACGTTGCCAAGCATAGTGATAGAACCAACGCGCATCCAACAGATATTTCAGAATCTGCTCTCGAATGCCATCAAATACATGGATAAGCCTCAATGCGAAATTCATATTGGCTGCATTGCGGAGGGCGAACACTGGAGGTTCAGCGTCAGTGATAATGGCCCCGGTATTGAATCACGCCATTTTGACAAAATCTTTCAGCTTTTCCAGACGCTTGCTCCGAGAGATCGGGTAGAAAGCACCGGAGTTGGACTCACCCTGGTAAAAAAGATCGTGGAAATGTATGGTGGCAATATCTGGGTGGAATCCACGCCCGGTGAGGGTACGACTTTTTTCTTTACTCTCCCTAAAACAGTAGCAATCGCAAATTCAACCAAAGGAACAGCAGCGTGAAAATAACTAATAGGCCCATTCTCCTGGTGGAAGATGATCAAGTAGATAAAATGACGGTCGTTCGTGCTCTAAAAGAGATTCACGTAACGAACCCGCTCGTCCACCGGGAAAATGGTGAGGAAGCTGTTCATTATCTCCAGGACCCGACAAGCGAAAAGCCGTGCATCATTTTGCTAGACTTGAACATGCCCATCATGAACGGTCTCGAATTCCTGAAAGCGGTTAAAAATGATGANAATCTGAAGCGTATTCCCATAGTAGTTCTGACTACATCAGAGGAACAGCAGGATAAGATAAACAGCTTCGATCTCGGTGTGGCGGGATATATGGCCAAACCGGTGGATTATCGCCAATTCGTCGAAGTCATGCGTTCCATCGATGCTTACTGGACCATCAGCGAGATGCCATGATAAAGGCTCAATCAACTCCCTGATTTTACGAAAACCCATCCACTTATGACCAAACCCCTGATTCGCGTTCTACTCGTCGAAGACGATGCCGTGGATCGTATGGCGTGTCGACGTGCCCTTGCCCGAGACCCTGACTATGAGTTCGTGCTTTCCGAAGCCGAATCGGGTCGGGAGGGATTGCAACTTGCTCATGAGCAAAAACCGGACTGCGTTCTGCTCGATTACCACTTGCCGGATGTGAATGGTCTTGAGTTTCTGGCGGCGCTGACCGACGAGAGTGGCGATGTCTCCATCCCCGTCATGATGCTGACAGGTACGGACAACGCCGCCATTGCGGTAGAAGCAATGAAGCGTGGGGCGAAGGATTACCTGATCAAGGACCTGGAGCATCAATACCTTGAATTATTGCCTGCCGTTATCCAACGCGTGCTGAGCAGCCGGCGGATGCGGCTGGAAAAAAAGCAGGCGGAAGAGAAACTCGCCCAGGCGGAGGCCAAATATCGCTCCCTGGTCGAAACCATTCCGGCAATCGTCTACATTGCTGCCCTGGATGGGAGCAATCGTTTCCTCTATGTCAGTTCGCGTATCAATATGCTTGGTTTTTCAGCAGAGCAATGGCTGAACGATCCGGCCATCCTGCTTGCACAGATTCATCCGGACGATCGGGCGCACACACTCGAGGAACGGGCAAAAAGCCGTGCAACGGGTGTTCCTTTGCGTTGTGAGTACCGTTTGCTCGCTCAGGATGAAAGAGTCTTGTGGTTCCGCGACGAGGCAAATGTCGTGCGGGATGAATCGGGACGCTCACTGTTTCTGCAGGGTATCCTGGTTGATATCACTGAAAGCAAGGAGGCAGAGGAGGAGTTGAAGCAGCATCGTTTTCGTCTCGAAGAACTCGTGGCCAAGCGCACCGATGAATTGGCGCGAGTGAACGAGGAGTTGCGGCACGATATTACCCACCGCAAGCTGATCGAAGAAGAACTGATCAAAGCCAAGACAGAGGCGGAAAAAGCCAACCTGGCAAAATCAGATTTTCTTTCCAGCATGAGTCACGAATTGCGCTCGCCGCTGAATGTCATGCTTGGTTTTGCCCAATTGATGGAATCGAGTTCTCCACCGCCGACATTCACGCAAGCAACCATGCTCAAGGAGATCAATTCTGCAGGATGGTATCTCCTTGAACTGATAAACAAAATCCTCGATCTCGCCGCAATTGAATCCGGCAAGCTGGTTGTTGCGCAGGAGCCGATGTGCATCGGAGAGGTCATGGTAGAGTCCCGAACCATGGTCGAACCACAGGCCCAGGAGCGAAACATACAACTGATCTTTCCACCCTCATCGGACATGCGCTTCTTCGTTCGGGCCGACCGAACGCGGGTGAAGCAGGTTCTGATCAACCTTCTTTCCAACGCAATCAAATACAACCGTGAGGGCGGCACGGTCGAAGTGAGCTGCTCCATGACAGTGCCAGGACACCTGCGCGTAAGTGTGCGCGATACCGGGACGGGATTGCCGCCGGAAAAACTGACACAGCTTTTTCAGCAATTCAACCGGCTCGGACAGGAATCGGGGTCTGTGGAAGGCACAGGCATTGGCCTGGTAGTGACGAAACAACTGGTTGAACTGATGGGCGGGGCAATCGGTGTGGAAAGCACTGTCGATGTCGGCAGCGTGTTCTGGTTTGAACTCACCACTGATGGAGCTTCCAAGGCTGCTTCCGATACAGATAAAAACGAAGAATTCAGTACTGAAGGTTAAGATAACACCTCTGTCCTCTGTCTCCTGACCTGTCCATTCTTCAGCAGATGAAAACGCTTTCACCGGACACTTCACATCCTGCTGAACATGCCGGAAACACCATCGATTCCCTGCGTAAAGCAGCCACGAACTGCCGCGCCTGCCACCTCTGGGAACATGCAACACAGACTGTCTTCGGTGAAGGTTCCCCGCGCGCATCGGTCATGCTCGTTGGCGAGCAGCCTGGCGACCGTGAAGATATCGCAGGCCATCCATTCGTCGGACCGGCGGGAACGATTCTGTCGCACGCACTGACAGCAGTCGGTGTATCGCGAGAAGAATTCTATGTTACTAATGCAGTCAAGCACTTCAAATTCGAACTGCGTGGCAAGCGACGCATGCACAAGAAACCGGTCGATGCGGAAATCGTGGCGTGCCATAGCTGGCTCCAACGCGAAATTGAACTGGTTGCGCCCCGCCTGATTATTGCCCTGGGCGCCACTGCGGCTCGCTCACTGCTGGGCCGCGCCACCCCTGTCAAANTCAACCGGGGGAAATTGCTCGAATATGCAGGTGGCGTATCATTGCTGATTACGGTCCATCCCTCGTTCCTGCTGCGGGTACCGGAGGAAAACAAGGACGAAGAGTACGAGCGCTTCGTGGACGATCTCAAGCTGGCAAAACCCTTTCTCGGCTGAGTTACACTGAGGCAATGGTCCTGTTCGGTCAGCCTTCTGCTTGACCCCTTCCCTGCCTTCCCTGGTCTCCTCCCCCTACCCCTCTTCTCGCGAAACGCGGGTGTTTTTCTGCTGTCGAATTTTGTAATGGATGAGATGGGAGAAATGGATGAAACGTAAAAATCTGCAGTTCGAAACCGGATTTCGCATCGTTCTTGGTAACCCGAGTTCGCAGGCAGCTGAAATGGTTTTACTTCCAGGNAAGGCAGAAGGAGGTCTGCATAATCGTCACCGCGGTGCTGACCAGTGGCTGTATGTCNTTTCGGGAATGGGTATTGCAACCATAAATGATAAGCGCTATCGCCTGGGTGAAGGTTCTCTTTTGCTCATCGAGCGTGGCGATGAGCATGAAATCCGTAATACGGGAGAAGATCTGCTCCGAACACTCAATTTTTATGTTCCCCCTGCATATACGACTGAAGGTGAAGAACTATCGCGTGGACGGAGTTGAGAAGGGGTGAGCGAGACGCGTATCGGCATTTCCGGNTGGCGTTATCCGCCNTGGCGCGGCGTTTTCTACCCCTCCGGACTTCCCCAGCACAGCGAGCTTGAATATGCTGCCAAGATATTGCCGACTATCGAGATAAACGGGACTTTCTACTCATTACAGACACCGGACAGTTTTCAGCACTGGTANGACAATACGCCTCCCGGGTTTATTTTCAGTGTAAAAGGGTCGCGCTACATCACGCATATCCGGCGCTTGAGCGAGATCGACATTCCCCTTGCCAATTTCTTCGCTTCGGGAATATTCAACCTCCGGGAAAAACTCGGCCCCATCNTGTGGCAGTTCCCCCCCAGTTTTCGCTATGANCAGGACAGAATGAGCGGGTTTTTCGACCTCCTGCCGCGAGATACCGAACAGGCTCTGCATCTGGCCCGCCATCGGGACAAACGCATGACGGGGCGCGCACGCCTGGCGATTGGCGCAAAACNTCCCCTACGNTATGCCGTTGAAATACGACATGACAGCTTCCTCGCTGAAACCTTCGTAGAACTCCTGCGCGCACACAATATCGCACTGGTCATTGCAGATACCGCAAGAAAATGGCCCTACCGTGAAGACGTAACGGCAGATTTCCTCTATCTTCGACTGCACGGTGACCAGGAAATTTATGCGAGCGGATATACCGATGAGGCATTGGTACGCTGGGCGCAACGGATTCGACTCTGGCGTGAAGGCTTGCAACCCGATGACGCACATCTCATTTCACCACATCAGCCGCCGCGTATACCTCGCGATATCTACTGTTACTTCGATAACGATATCAAAGTAAAAGCGCCTTTCGACGCGCAATCATTGATCTCCAAGCTCTAGCCAAAAAATGAAATCCGGGAATGTTCTCGCGCTTGTTTCATAACGCAAGATACTGGAGGTTCGTGTTCCGGACCTTTTCCTCCTCCTCGTTCACGCTGGGCAAATCTAAAAATGAACGATGGTCAGAACAGTTCGCCTAAGGGTAGTCGGTGCTCACGGTAGACACGGAAAAGACTATCCTGCTCAGGCAATGGTAGAAAGTTCTACCGGTTAGTGTGATTTGAGCTGTCACGCTTATCGTGCTGCCCGGATTTNCCACTCCGCGGCGAGTATGAGGCTTCCTTCTCGTGCTTAGCACGTGAATCATCTTTTCCACGCGATCCCCCGCCTTTGCGCCCTGCTTCGCGAGCCTCCTTGGAATCGAATTCATGCGCCGTACCCTTCTCATGCGCAGCCTTGCCACCCTTTCTGCCCGCCTCGCGCGCCTCTTCCGAATCAAACTCGTGCGCCGTACCCTTCAGATGAGCCGCCCTGCCCCCTTTCCTGCCCGCCTCGCGTGCTTCCTCAGAATCGAACTCATGGGCAGTACCTTTCAAATGGGCCGCCTTGCCGCCTTTACTGGCGATTTCACGCTGCTTGTTGGCATCCATTGAAGCAAAACCGCGCCTGTCACCGCTTTTTCCTCGCTCTTTCTCTTTACCTGCAACCATGCCATGCCTCCGAATTATCAAATACTTTTTAGAACCTCCCTCTGACAAGCCTCCCCGGAAACTCCCAGAGCCTCATGAGGAGGAGGGTTTCTTTTCTCAATTTGTTAAAATTAAAAACAGAGAATGATCTATCCTAGCCTGGAAAACACATTTGCTCTGTTCGGAAGCATACATAGTCCAGTTTATTCAAGTTGTTGCAATGATTCCTGTTTCTTCACTCGGCAGTATCGATTGGCGAGGGAGAGTCGCTGGCATGGGCGAAATAATTCTGCGATGTCGTGCAGGCCAAATCCACTATTCCGCCGGCTTATTCCTGCATTCAGCAAGATCAATCGGCGTCCGGGTTCCGCCCGGACCGTTGGCAAGATGTCCCATCATGCACTCCCGGATACATGCCGATATTGAAATAGACGCGGAGTGCCGCGAGTTCACAGCCTGCATCATCCTCACTCCCTGCCCGTTGCGATGGACACGAGCAGGATCGCCACTGATGGTCACATCGAAGAATGGGCGATCCGGAACCAACCAGATTGGCGTAATCATCCCCGGATTGTTGATGTGATCGTTTTCCAGTACAGTGGTATCTGCCGTGCCTGGAGCCCAGCTGGAAAAAACCCGATAGCGCGGATCGTTCGGCAAGAGATTTGCCCTGAAAATCTTTCCGATCTGCATATACTGATTTCCCACAGCGGGATGAATATTTTTCCGCTGCGGATGATTCGGATTCAAGGGGGGATGTACGGAATCAAATCCGGCATGGCAGGCTGCACAAGTAATTGCGATAAGTGGAGACCCTCTTGGCAGATTGGGAAATTTGCGGATTCCAATAACACCCCCCGGACTCCGGATCGATACATCGATCGAGATAACCAGTGGCAGCATCGCCTGGAGTGCAACCGGGTCATTGATGACGCCGAACTCATAGAACCGGGTATTGCGCGGCGAGGTCAGCATTTTAATATTTTGCGAATGTGTGTTCATTGCCGCTATCCTGACTATGGGATAACAAGGGGCAATTAAAAACTGATTCTGATGTTATATTTGCCAGGGCTCTTGCATCTGCCGACCTCTTTCTCGTTAGTATCAGCGGGATTGCAATCGCTTTCTACACATCTTCTTTAGGGAATTTAGGGAAAAAAGTGAAATATCTCGAAAAAGGCTTGATTTGGAGGAGTACGAAGCTGCACGATGGAAACGCCAGGGAGAGAAGACGCTGGAAGCAACTTGAGCAGAAATAAATATACATGAAAATATTCTCGCTCATATTTGCCCTCATATTCTTCCTCGCGGCACTACCGATATATGCCAAGCTTGCGGATGACCTCAATGGTTTGGTCGGTTATACAATTACTGCAAGCAAAACCATAAACCGGTGGTATGACGACAAAAAAGGTAATGACACGTTCGAAGGGTGTGATCACGGCCGCGTGATCGTGTTTGACGACAACACATCCCTTACTTGTGCCGAATATGGGTATCAATACGTCTATAGACCGACAGCCATAATTCTTACCAGGAAAATCACTGCTAAAGGAAAATCATTTTACGATGTCAAGATGGTTGTGGGGAACGAGATTTATGATATGAGCATATAAGCGATTTCTGTACCCGTCATCGGATTCGCGATAATTATGCTATTCAAGCTCGGAAGGATGGTAGCGGGAAAGCAGGGAAAGTAACAAACTACCGGATTGATGCTGGGATACCGGCAGCTGAACATAAGGGAAGTCAATGATCATGACTTGGCACCTTCCCCAAAAGTTTGATTTCCTGTTATGTAGCCGATAGATTCGAATAGCCGGTGATGATTAAACTAGGATACCCATTCTGGATACTCAAACCACAGAAGTAATAACTTGGCGAGACGTTCCGCCATTCATCCATCCAGAATTTTTATAGCCTGTTGATTATGGAGGGGGGTCGTGTTCGAATAACTCTTTCTAAAGCTCATGAATACTAGGTATTTAAAATCCATTATAAATTTATACCCCCAAATATACCCCCCAGTATCACAAGCTCAGCATCAGGGTTGTGTATTTTCTTGGTGTTTTATGAGCACTTCTAGCTTTTTATTTATATCGTCTTTTATTTCATTAATATCTGACTTTAAAGGGTTCGTCTTAAGGTATTTGATGTCAGAACGCATAGAAGCGACGTCAATATTTAATTGATCGACATCATTATCTAAACCTTTAATCTCGGTCCAGATAAAACCAAATGCGCCCAGAACAATAGCCGCTAATGTTCCAATGAGCCATTTCCCATCAGACCTTACGGAGTCAATACCCTTGCTAATAGAAGCGAGTGTGGCCTCTGTTGTATTAACCTTTTTATGAATCTCTAAAATCTCAGATTCAATTCTATTCATCTGATTCTCTTCAGGAGTGCTTGAGACCTCAATATATCCAACCTCAATTTTGTTTGTAACGATGACATGGGCCGCCGATAACGAAATAACGATCTGATAGAGCGGTTTATCATTAGAAACAGTCACGTTTCGAGATGCTGACGTAGCTAAATCAGTATAGCTCGCATTTGTTCTTGAAGCAGATGCAACCCACGCTAAGCCTAAAACGGACTCCATTATTTAGACAATGGTTTTGGAGTAAATTCATTGGCATTTGGATCAGTCGGGATCTGTCCGAAGCTCTCCTCGTAAAGTTCAATAATACGAGATAGAGCCATGTTCAATTGTTTTGCAGAAGTTGGGCTTAAACTATAACTAGCATGCCAATCCTTGATTTGTTTATGAGGCTGCCCGGTTTCCTGATCAAAGATATGTCTAGTTTGCCCAATTATTAACGCAATCTCTCTTGGCGCCAAGGAAATAGAAAATTCACTTGCTGCAAAATTCTCTGGAGTCGAAGTCAAAATATTATCCATATATCCCTCTTAAGTTTTTTTACTTTGCATTGGTGAGCAAGCAGATTAATAGAGCTACTGCACCAAAGTAAAGTATCAGGTATCACCAATCTTCTGCAACTCCTCCTCAAGATCTCGTCAGATTTTCCGTATACCGCTGGATTTGATTTAGCTGACCGATGATATGAGTAAGGGTGGATAAGTCCAATTTCAGGCTCAGGTTGAGTTTTAGCTGTTTTTTAATAGTAGGGCAGCCACCCCTAATTTAAATCGATTGTAGAGCCTCTGGTGAAGAGAAACCCGGGGCTAGCCACCAGGGTTTGATCTCTTACCGGTCGCGCAGCTCTTGGAGCCAAGCTGCCATAGGTTGTCGGATTTTTCGCACTGCCCGACTAATCGGATGCATTGAGGTTGCATCTGCCTTTTGTTGAGGTGGGAACCTGAAAGAAAACTCGGTATTGGAATTCATATTCTTCACTGAGAATTCCCCTGCCGCAATGATGTCCATGCCGATCAGCACATCCCACCAGTTCTCAGGCGGATTATTTTTTATAACGAGAACGTTACAGAAAACCATGAAAGATACGTACTGTTGCTTGAGAGGGCCACGGCGGCAATGTCCGCACTCACTGAGCTTGAAAAGACTGGCAAGCCTGAGAAGATTGCCGGAGCCTTAAGTAGCGACTGCCATATATTTACTATACGCTATAGCAGAAATAGTCGTGGAACCGGTCAAGAACCGCATGAATATTGGAGGCGGGGGTCGGAATCGAACCGGCGTCCACGGCTTTGCAGGCCGCTGCATAACCACTCTGCCACCCCGCCTTACTACGGCCTACGGCGACCGTATTGCTACCCTGGCACCATTGCAGTGCGAGAATAAAAAGCAAAAAGGGAAAACGGATATTTTTAGCCTGGGTCCCTCAAGTCAGATCGGACAGGGACTGCAGCAATGATCCATTTTCCCGGTAACTGGAGCGGGAAACGAGGCTCGAACTCGCGACCCCAACCTTGGCAAGGTTGTGCTCTACCACTGAGCTATTCCCGCGAAAAACAGCCTGCCATTATAAGGGCGGCGCTATCTTTGTCAAGAAAGCAACCTCAAAGGTATCTGCCTGAAGGTAAAAAAGACATGATCGAATAGAACACGGAAGGTATTGTGCAGGAAAATTGCCGGCTTTGAGAAGGTAACCCTTCCCATCTATCTACCCTCCGGAGGTCTATACTTCTGGCGGCTCCGGGTTCAGGCCCGACATCACGATGATTTCCATTGGCGCGAGATGACTCAGGTTTGATGCTCTTGCGATCACATCCTGTTCCTGCAGGAGCTGATACTGAAACGCGCCCTCGTACATATCCTCGACCAGNAGTTTTACTACTCTCTTCGGCCATCCTGCCATCCAGCGGTTGGCAATCCCGATTCCCGTTTCTCCCGATTCGCATATCATTTCCCGAACCTCGTCGGGGTATATATCCGGGTTGTACAGTGATTGCATTTTCTCCTCCCTTCTTTCCTTTATCGCGGCTCGGTCAACCATGCTTCACCACCTGCGGAATCGCGATCTTGAGATAATAGGCCATCGACCACAGCGTCAGTATTGCCGCAAGGTAAATCAGCCAGGTGCCTACCTCATGCGGATCGAAGCTTTCCCCTATTTTTTCGTGATATAGCAGCAGCGGAATGGCCGCCATTTGCGACACGGTTTTCAATTTCCCCAGAAAGGAAACGGCCACGCTCTTGCCTTTGCCGATCTGGGCCATCCATTCGCGCAAGGCCGAAATGGTGATCTCCCGTCCTATGATGATGAAAGCGATGAGTGCATCCAGCCTGCTCAGGTAGACCAGCACGATGAGCGCGGCAGCGACCATGAGCTTGTCAGCAACGGGATCGAGAAACGCACCGAAGGCCGAGGTTTGCCGCAATATGCGCGCAAGATAGCCGTCCAGCCAGTCGGTAATGGCGGCGACGGTAAAGATAATGGTTGCGATCAGGTTCTGGTCGGCGTGCGATAGCCAGGTCGAGGGAAAATAGAATATACCCACGAACAGTGGAATCGCCACGATGCGCAGCCAGGTGAGAACGTTGGGCAGAGTAAAAGGCATAAGTGTCGGGAATATGCCATTAAAAAACGAATCCGGAATGCGTCCCACTGCAGGCCACTGAGTCTGCAGCCCGGGTAAGATTCAATGCAGTTCCCTGTAAATTTTCTCTGCCAGCGCGCGACTGATACCATCGGCTTGCTGCAATTCTTCAATGCTCGCAGTGCGCACGCCTTTCAGCCCGCCAAACCTTGCCAGCAGACTTTGCCGGCGTTTGGCGCCGATACCGGCGATCTGCTCCAGGCTTGAACTGACGCGGGACTTGCCGAGCTTTGCGCGATGGCCGTAAATTGCAAAGCGATGCGCTTCATCCCTAATCTGCTGGATGAGATGCAATCCGGGATGATCCTTTGACAATTGTAATGGTTTTTCCATCTCCGGGAAAATCAATTGCTCCAGCCCCGGCTTGCGCTCNTCGCCTTTTGCCACGCCCACCAGGTTCGCATCGCTCAACCCCAGTTCCACCATGACCTCGTGAGCGGCGTTGATCTGCCCTCTTCCCCCGTCGATCAGGATCAGATCGGGCAGATTGCCCTCGCCCTCGGCAATTTTTTGGTAGCGCCGCGAGAGCACATCGCGCATGGCGGCATAATCATCTCCCGGTGTGATACCAGTAATATTGTAGCGGCGGTACTCGCTGTTGCGCATGGCGAAGTTGTCATAAACCACGCAGGAGGCAACGGTGGCTTCACCCATCGTATGACTGATATCGAAACATTCAATCCGGCTCAATCCGGTCATACCCAGAGCCTGCTGCAAGGCTTGCAGCCGCTCCTCCTGACTCGCCTGGCGGCCCAGCATTTGTTCCAGCGCAAGGGTGGCGTTTTCTGCCGCCATATCCAGCCACACGCGCCTGCTGCCTATCGGGTTTATATTGATGATCACCTTACGGCCAGCCTGCTGCGTGAGCAGAGCCTGGAGCGATTCTCGCGGAATTTTCTCCCCCACGATGATCATATCCGGAACGCTGCGATTGAGGTAGTGCTGGGCCAGGAAAGCTTCCACTACCGCGGCGAGATCATATCCTGCCGCATTTTGCGGAAAAAAACTCTTGTCCCCGAGGTGACGTCCTCCTCTGACCATCGCAAGGTTAACGCACACTTGGCCACCGCCGTTGTTCTCTGCCACGCAGGCAACGATATCGGCATCCAGCGCTTGCCCGCTATCCACGAACTGCTTTTCGCAAATCTTTCGCAGGGATTGGATCTGGTCGCGAAACAACGCCGCTTGCTCATATTCCTGCTCATCGGCGGCCTCATGCATTTTTCTGGTAATGCTTTTCAAGACTTCCGTTTGCTTGCCCTGCAGAAAAAGCTCCGCATCCCTTGCATCTTCCGCGTAGGCTTCTTCAGTGACCAGATCGACGCAGGGTCCGCTGCAGCGCTTGATCTGGTAGAGCAGGCAGGGACGCGTGCGATTGCTGAAAACACTGTCTTCGCAAGTACGGATACGGAATATCTTTTGCAGCAACTGGATGCTCTCCCGCACCATTCTCGCATCGGGGAAGGGACCGAAATAGAGGTGTTTCTTGTCGAGCGGGCCACGGTGAAAGCCAAGCCGGGGAAACCTGTGTCCGCTCAAGACCACGTAGGGATAAGATTTATCNTCCCTGAAAAGGATGTTATAGCGAGGATTCAGGCTTTTTATTAAATTGTTTTCGAGTAGCAGCGCCTCTGCTTCAGATCGCGTAATGGTGGTTTCGACTCCCACAACCTGGGAAACCATGAGTTGCGTGCGGGGACCCAGGCCATTCTTCTGAAAATAGGAAGAAACGCGCTTCTTGAGATCAATCGCCTTGCCGACATAAATCACCTGCCCGCCCGAGTTCATCATCCGATAGACCCCAGGCTGGGATGGAAGGCCGGCGCAAAACGCCTTGGCATCGAAAACCGGTTCCGCNTGCAAGGCGATCAGTCCTCCTCGCCCAGCAGGGTGCCTGCGATGGCCCAGCTTTCATGGGGCATTTCATCGAAGGCGATATAAGTATAGGATTTGGGCTTATGCGCGATGCGCTCCAGCGTATCGGTTATTTCCTGGGCAATCTGCTTCTTCTGCTCGCGGCTGAGCGAGCCGGCAATACGGATATTGACATAGGGCATGGTTAATCTCCAGTTTTCCGCTNTGATGACTGCTGTAAAGCCAGGTCAGAGCGGATTTTTGCAAACACTTCTTCGAACATTTCTGTAGTCAGGCGATGGGTCTGGGTATTGTAACGACTGCAATGATAGCTGTCATATAGCATCAACCCGTTGCGTTTCGAGTCATCAGGCCCCAAGTAGTTTCCAGCAAGCGCATGGACGGCGCCATGACGGAAGGCATGGGACTTCGGCTTGAAACCCAATGCCATCAATATAGCCTGATGAGCGACACTGCCAAGAGCCAGCAGCGCGCTGCCANCTCCTTCAGCAAAGGCCGAAATCTCATGCGCGAGATACCTGTTGCACTGCCTGATCTCGCGTGCCTCCGGCTTGTTTTCCGGTGGAAGACATTTGACCGCATTGGTGATACGGCATTGCATCAGTTCCAGATTGTCATCGATGGAAGCAGAGCCTTCATGGCTGGCAAAACCGAACTTGAAGAGCGTTCCATACAAGAGAATGCCGGCAAAATCGCCTGTAAAAGGCCTGCCCGTCCGGTTGGCGCCGTGCATTCCCGGTGCCAGGCCGATGATCAGGAGTCGGGGTTTCGTATCGCCAAAAGCAGGCACTGGCCGGGCATGATAATCGGGATGGCGCGCCTTTATCTCATCCAGAAATCCGGCCAACCGGGGGCAGCGGCGGCAATCCGTCGAAAACTCAACCGGGGGAGAATTATCGGGGTTTTTTTGTAGTAAGATGCGCGCTTCTTGATTCAAAGGAAATCACTAAAAAATATGGCTAAAGTTCTTGCTACCGAAATTCGCGTCGGCAATCTGATTGAATGGGACAAGCGAATCTGGCGCGTACTGAAATGTTACCACGTCCATGTCGGCGGCCGCGGCGGGGCCTTCATGCAGGTGGAAATGAAAGATATCGAAGCAGGCACAAAGACCAACCAGCGTATCCGCACCGAAGACAAGGTGGAGCGTGCTTTCGTCGAGCCGCGGGAAATGACCTTTCTCTACCAGGAAGGCGATAATTATATCTTCATGGATAAGGAAAACTATGAGCAGTTGAGCTTGTCGCGTGATTTCCTCGAAGGCCAGTACGAGTATTTGCTACCGAATACGGATATCCAGGTCAATTTCCACAACGATCGGGCGATCGGCGTGCAACTTCCTGCCAGCGTGGTGCTCACCATCACCGACACCGAACCCAACCTGAAAGGCGCCACCGCCACCAGTTCCTACAAACCGGCCACGACGGAAACAGGGCTGGTCGTCATGGTCCCACCATTCGTCCTGCAGGGGGAAAGAATCAAGGTCAATACCGATAGCGGCGAATATATCGAGCGCATGTAGGCGGTCAGCGCGTTAACCGACTCATTCCGTCGTTCTCGACCCGGGTGTCGGGTTTTAAAAATTCAACTGAGTCCGGAAAGAAATGGCCGAGGGCGTGTCCGTACGATTCGGGGTACCTGGCCCGGNATTTCCAATGGCGTTTTTGGTAAGGTAATAATTGAGCATGAGCCGGACTCCTTTCCGCACATACCAGTTGAGGCCCAGCGTCAATACCTGGGTCCGACATTTCGATGTCCCGGTGCCACAAGGATCCGCAACCAGGCTTTGATCCCTGTTCTCCATTGCGTCATAACGCGCGGCGATCTCGACCGCTCCCCACTTTCCAAACTGCTTAGGCTTGCGGAAAACACCAAGCTCTTTCTGGTAAACCGTCCGTTCGCCGGTTATAAACCAGCTGGCCTGAACGTAATATGCCTGCACGTGAGAGTCTCTTTGCGCGCCTGCCAGGAGATGGGTATTGTCGAGTTTTGCCGCGGCGTATTCGCCTTGCAGAGTAACAGGCCCCAGCGCATAGGCTGCTTCCAGCGAAAGGGTAGACTGGCTTCTGTTGCCGGATGGCCCCATTGCTGCTCCAGCGACACCATAGGATTGAGTAAAACCCCGGCGGCCGCCATAAACGTCGACCGCCTTGGCAGTCAACGACTGGTCGGTTGGCGTATCTCTGCTGTAAGACAGGCCGAAATGAAGCGTATCACCTTCCCTCTGGCGCGGTGCCCAGTATAGCCGGCCGCCGTAGCTTGAGCCCGCTAGGGGCATGCCGATGCGTGTGAGGCTCATGGCATCCACGGCATAACCAAGCTGGTCTGCGAAGACGCCTTGGTAAGCCACTCCCACGAGCCATTGACGTCCTGAATAAATGCCGGCGGTTGAGTTCGAAGGACGCTCCATCAGAGTTATTTCATTTGAAGAGGTCAGTTCCTCCATGCTGCGATGAGGCTTGAACTGGCCGACTGTCACTCGGCCCGGGCCGAGCCCGATCGAAGCCCATACCCGGAGAAGGCCGCGGGGAGAAATTTCACTGGCGAAATTGTTCTGTACTATGAAATCCAGATCATAATATTTGCCCGCGACATCAAGCCAGCCGCGGCGAAAATCGAAACCATTTCGTGATTCATCGCCAGGTATCTGGCTGCCAAAAGCCGGATACCCGGGGTCGGGTTTATCATCGCTGAACGAAGACACGTCAAGATGGGCACGACCACCGAGAACCATTTCAAAGTTGCCATCATTGCTCCTGATTTGAGGTTTATCTTTGATATCAATGATAAACGGATGAGCCCAGCCGANGTTTGCACCTATCGATACAACCAGAGCGCAACATTTCAGAATGTTATTTATAGACATGGAATTGGATTACCTTGCCATAACTGATCCCCTCATCGAGTAATGCCGACAAACCCGTCGCCGTCGTCGCCCCAAACCTGGCTAATCNGGGAATCCGTATATAAATCAAATTCATGAGTTTTCATCTCGTAAGCATAACAATTCNTGGCTGTGCATAACATCAGTCATTAACAAAATCGTCGGCGCTGGCTTGTTGAATACCTTCCGGGGAGAAGCGGGCGATGTAATTTTCAGTTCCACCGGTTCACCCCATGTACCCTCCAGTTATGATCCGGACTGGATTGCACCCCAAGGACAGCTTCGTGTGCTACCGCACTGACCCGCGAGTGCGCACCACGTAATCTTTCAGGCACAGCAATATCGCTGGATCGACAAGAAGGAATAACCATGAAATCATCTTCGACATCAATTAACCGGGGACTGGCGTCGATATTGGCGCTGACAGGGGCAGCGGTTTTCAGCATTGCAGGTGTGGTGTATGCCCAATACGGCGGGGCAAGTTCCGGCCAGGGAAGTTCTGACGGTCAAAGCGGATACACCGGACAAGGTTCGCAAAAAGGACCTGATGGAGGGCCGGCTCCATACGACATCCTTGAAGAGCCTATGGATTCAGGTTATGTAGACCAGGAGAAAAGAGTGGATCGCGCCAAAGATCCGCGCTCACCCAGCCCGGAAGGCCACGTGCCGAATTTCCCCACCGATAAGCAGGGAAGACCCTTAAAGGACCCGAAGTATGAACAAGGTGGACCGATCGGACCGAACTGATCAAGGAATGTTGCCGCGGTATTCAATATTTACCGCGGCAACTCTTCCTTTCAGCCCCATTCTTGGCAGTGCTCACCCATCTTCGCCCATCTATCTATGAGTCAATTGCCTTTTCAACTTCCGTTTCAAGGCCCTTCCGGCGTTTCCATTTCGCCAGGAGAAGCAAGAGGTTCACGTAATGCTGTGGCCGCAATTCCCGCCAGCGCGATCAGTCCCATCCCGAGCAGTGATACACCGTTAATCCGGTCGCCGAACAGCAATACTCCGTACAGGTAGGACCAGGCAATGCCGAGGTATTGGAGGCTGCCGTTGACGAGCAGTTTTCCGATTGCATAGGCGCGGGTAAGCAGTAATTGGGCCAGTGTCGCAAGCAAGCCCATGGCCAGCAGCAGCGCCAGGCCATGCAGCGTGTGCGCATGCCATCCATCTGCAAGGAATGTTACCAGGGCTCCCCCTCCCATGCTTGCAATGGAGAAAAAAAATACAACGCGCGTATCCGGCTCGCCTGCTCTGCCGAGTGCCGCCACATGGAGGTATGCCATTGCGGTGAGCAGACCGGAGAGCAGGCCCACGAAACCACCCCATGTCTGATCATTCTGGATAGCAGGCTGAAGAATACAGATGGCGCCAGCGAACCCGGCAAAAATTGGCCCGATCAGCCGCGTATCGGCTCGCCCCCGCTTCAGAAAAACCGAGCCGCCGATGAGCAGGGCAGCCATCCAGACAGGAGCCGTGTAATTCAGTGTCACGGCGGCAGAAAGTGGCAGCGCTTCTATGGCGTAAAACCAGAGCCCAAGTGCGCACACACCCGCCAGACTTCGCCAGAAGTGCAACGCCGGAACGGAGGTGCGAAGCGTGATTCCCCGCCTTCGCGCCAGCACAGATACGATCNCAGCTCCAATGATGCCTCGATAAAACACCATTTCACCCGTGCCATACTCTGCCGAAGCAAGCTTGACACACATGCTCATGGTGGCGAAAAGCAGGGTTGCGACAGTCATCAGCACGGGCGCCGATATTTCCCCCTCCCCTTGCCTTTTCGAAGTTTGGTCAATCAGCATTCAGCTTAAGTTTAGCCTTTAAAAGACCCACCAAAACCTGGCAGGATATCCTATCCGTTTATTGAATGAAGCAGCAGAATGAAGCGGTAAAAGCTCTACAGGGNAAGGTCCGGCATAGCCAGTTACNGCAAGGAGCAGGCAGTTGGTTTTTTGAGGCGCTCTGTATAAAATCTGCGCCATGAGCATGATTCAGCCACCTTTCGATTTCTCAGCCTCTTCCGCCGACGTAGCACGCTCCCTCATAGGCGCCACCTTGCTTATAAACGGAGTTGGCGGCCGGATCGTAGAGACAGAAGCCTATGACCACGATGATCCCGCCTCGCACAGCTTTTCGGGCCCTACCAGGCGTAACCAGGTGATGTTCGGTCCTCCCTGCCATGCCTACATCTACCGCTCGTACGGCATTCACTGGTGCCTGAATTTTGTCTGCCGTCCGGCGGGACATGGAGCTGGCGTATTGATTCGCGCGATCGAACCGCTTGCCGGCCTGGATATCATGCGTAAGCGGCGAGGTCTGAGCAATGAGAGGCTTCTCTGTTCCGGCCCTGGCCGGGTATGCCAGGCGCTGGGCATCACCCATGAGCATAGCGGAATGCCGATCGATACTCCTCCGTTCCAGCTTACCCCTCCCCCTGATCCTGTTCCAGTTGTAACAGGCCCTCGTATAGGGATTTCCAAGGCAAAGGATGTCCCCTGGCGCTTCGGCCTTGCCGGTTCCCCTTTCCTGAGTCGTCCATTCCGCTAGCTGTTACGCGCACATGTTCCGTATTCTCGATCCCGCCGTAGGGTAAACAAAGGCGGTCGGATCATTATCTACGACATACAGGCCTGCTCGTACACCGGCTTCGGATTGATGCCGATCTTGAGGATCCGTACGGGCAGCATCAGCTTCAACCTCTTCAATAGAAATTCGAATCGGGAGAAAAAATGAATACCATTATCCGCAAACTCGGCTGGTTTGCATTTGCCGCCACCGGTGCGTTCGCCTTTGCAGTCGTCGCCCTGAATCGCGGCGAACCGATTGGCGCTCTCTGGATCGTCGTTGCAACAGTCTGTGTCTTCACCATCGGCTACCGCTTCTACAGCCGGTTCATTGCCAGCAAAGTGCTGGGGCTCGACCCCACCCGCATGACACCGGCTTACAAGCACAACGATGGACTGGATTATGTGCCAACCAACAAATATGTGCTGTTCGGCCATCATTTCGCCGCCATTGCCGGTGCCGGCCCTCTGGTCGGGCCGATATTGGCTGCGCAGATGGGTTATCTGCCCAGCATGCTCTGGCTCCTTGCGGGTGTCGTGCTCGCCGGCGCGGTGCAGGACTTCATCGTGCTGTTCNTTTCAATCCGGCGCGATGGCCGTTCGCTCGGCGATCTCATCAAGTCCGAGATGGGGCAATTGCCGGGCATGATCGCCCTCTTCGGCACATTCTTCATCATGCTGGTCCTCCTTGCGGTGCTCGCCCTGATCGTGGTCAAGGCACTGGCGGAATCGCCCTGGGGAACCTTTACCGTCGCCGCCACCATTCCCATTGCGCTCTTCATGGGGGTTTATGCCCGCTATATACGTCCCGGCTCCATCGGCGAAGTGTCGCTGATCGGCTTTGTGCTATTGATACTCTCGATTGCCGGGGGCCAGTACGTGCAGGAGATTCCCTCGCTCGCCGCGCTGTTCACGCTGACAGGCGAGCAACTCACATGGCTCCTGATCGGTTATGGATTCATTGCCTCGGTGATGCCGGTATGGCTGCTGCTGGCACCACGCGATTATCTCTCGACATTCCTCAAAATTGGTACCGTGGTCAGCCTGGCAATCGGCGTCCTCATCATCTCACCGGAACTTAAGATGCCGGCATTAACGCAGTTCGTGGATGGCTCTGGGCCGGTCTGGTCAGGCAGCCTGTTTCCTTTCCTGTTCATTACGGTAGCGTGTGGAGCGATATCCGGCTTTCATTCCCTCATATCTTCCGGGACCACACCCAAGATGATCCGCAATGAGCGCGATGCGCGTTTCATCGGCTACGGTGCCATGCTGATGGAATCATTCGTTGCCATCATGGCGCTGGTTGCGGCCTCCACTATCGAACCCGGGGTTTATTTCGCCATGAACAGTCCGGCAGCAATCATCGGAACCACAGCGGAATCGGCGGCCCAGACCATATCTCAATGGGGTTTTCATGTCACGCCCGAAATGATCGCGCAAACGGCACAGGATGTAGGGGAGCATACCGTCATTTCCCGCACCGGCGGCGCGCCCACTCTGGCGGTGGGCATGGCGCAAATTCTTTCCGATGTGCTGGGCGGCCGGGCGATGATGGCCTTCTGGTATCACTTCGCCATTCTGTTCGAGGCGCTTTTCATCTTAACCGCAGTCGATGCGGGTACCCGCGCCGGACGCTTCATGCTGCAGGATTTGCTGGGCTCGTTCATTCCCTTCATGAAGCGCACCGATTCCATGGCCGCCAACCTGATTGCCACTTCTGTCTGTGTTGCGGGCTGGGGTTACTTTCTCTATCAGGGAGTGGTTGACCCCCTGGGCGGCATCAATACCCTGTGGCCGCTATTTGGTATCTCCAACCAGATGCTGGCAGGCATCGCCCTGGTATTGTGCGGCTGTGTGCTGTTCAAGATGAAGCAGGATCGTTTCGCGTGGGTGACAATTCTTCCTGCCGTCTGGGTTTTTGTCTGCACACTGACCGCAGCCTGGCAGAAGATATTCGATGCCAATCCACGTATCGGTTTTCTGGCCCATGCAAGCAAATACAAGGAAGCAGTCGCGGAAGGAACGGTACTTGCGCCGGCCAGATCCATCGGACAGATGCAGCAGGTGATTTTCAACGATTATATCAATGCGTCGCTGGCGGCATTGTTCATGCTGGTACTCATCAGCATGCTGGCATTCGGCATCCGCACGGTGTTGCGCGCCCGCGCCCTCGGCACCCCTACCGCCAGGGAAGCGCCATTCGAGNTATTGCCGGTTGAAGCCGTATCGAGGACGTAATGACAGACTGAAGATGGTTTCGGGAAAATTTCGGAAAAATTATCGAGGAGGAGCAAATGATGTTAGCCAGAATTGTGAGTGGATTGCGTTATCTCGGGCAGAGCCTGCGGCTGATGGTGGGCGTGCCTGAATACAGCACTTACGTCGCCCACATGCACCATGCGCATCCCGNGCGGCCCGTCATGTCATATGAGGAATTCTTCCGCGAGCGCCAGGAAGCAAGGTATGGCGGCAATGGCAAAGTAACACGATGCTGCTAGAGCGTTTCCCATAAGCCAAGTGCCTGCGGCAATCCATCCCCCTGTCTTGACTCTCTCAGCCGCCTGAGTTTTTGCTCAAATTCAGAAATGGATACACTGTGAACAGGCGCTCCGCTCTTTTGCCATAAAGAACAGTTAAAAGTCTGGAANACGGGGTTATCAGCGTACGCTTATTTAGCCTTCTTGTCAGTTCACGAGTGTACTGAAAAATCGGGAACCTGCCCCTTATAGTCTTGCTTCAGCTATCCGGCTGAAGCAGGTGCAGACGTATCTGTCTCTTCATATTCAGGGGG
>JGI26538J50259_1000733_pt1 | contig 23315 bp, 8 predicted proteins | sample ThiBio_1000_plan_FD_50259 | JGI IMG/M metagenome (IMG submission 50259)
TATAAAATCCCTCTGAACGGACAGAAAATAAGGGAAAACGGAAAACCCGATGAAAACACGCTTAAACCCTCATAAATAAAGGGATTGAGCGCAAAACACTGATTGTTAATAACTTTCTTGGATTTAAAGGGCAGGAACACCCATTTTAAGCCGATTTTGAGCAAAAATGATGGCTTTTTAATCATTGGCACATCCGGGAACAATAAAATGATTGCTCCCGTTTTGTACCTTATTTATCCGATAGTAGTAGATATTCCTGATTCTTCCAGTATGGCGCACAGCTCGCTGTACTTTAAAAGATAGTTGTACACCTGTAAAATGAGCCGTTCAAAAGCTCCATTATCATTTTTTAGATTTATTCCTTTTCCCACCAATAGAAAATACGTGCTGTAAAGCTCATCTGTATGGTATTTTGCACTAATATCCATTGATTCAAAAATGAGCGTGGAATTATCCGTAAAAAATAAATCAACTTCAATTTGACCATGCTCTAATACATTCATTAGCTGAACAGCACGAATGTCGCTTTCTATTAAAACCCGTAATTGTTCTTTATCTTTCATAGTTTATGCGTAGCGGTATAATTCAAATATAAGCAATAGTTATTATATATCATAACCGCCAAACTCTTTTTTATATGGAAATTGGTTTCCATGACAGACCAAGATTTTTTAGTTCGATTAGGAAAATCTATTGCGGAGATTCGCAAACGAAAAGGAATTAGCCAAAATGAACTTTGTGCTGTTATCAATATGGAGAAATCTAATTTATCTGCTATAGAAAATGGAAGACAAAACGCATCTTCTTTAACACTTAAAAAAATTGCAGATGCAATGAATGTTGAAGTAAGGGAGTTTTTTTAGAAATAATTTTTCAGACATTAACGGCAAAAAAATAATCCCAAATGCCGGNTTTGACATTTGGGATTAAAAGATATTATTATCAAATAGTTACGAAAATTCGAAGCGTTTTTCTAAGAAAGTTTTAGAGGTTGCCCCGCGACCCATTACCGCCCCCTATATTTTTGCATATAGTATTTATCTACAACTTCTGAAAGAGATGGATTTTCCTTCGAATATTTTATTAAAATAGTATCTCCTTTTTTTAAAAACGTATCCGTATCATAAAAACTTCCTTGGTATTTGTGATGATCTACATAATAATAATAATAACTTGTTGGTCCAAAATTCTTTACATGGAAATTTTTAATGTAAAATGCTTTTGTCTCACTGGTATTTTCCATCTGCTTTTCATAGTCATGATTAGAAATCTGGCTAAGTATTATGATTAGTAATATTAATCCCAAACCAATTAATTTATCTTTGTGCTTTTTCATTTTTTTCCTGATTTTTCTACACCTTGCTGAATTAATAAAGAAGTTCCTTCGTTAACTACTTGATTCATAAAAAGGGAATTAGTAAAAGGGACATGATGCATTAATGGAGGCATAATACCAACCAAACTTAATATTGTTGTCTTTTGTAATGAAGGCCGATTGTTTCCTACGCCAGAAAAATATCCTCTGCCTACTAACGTATTGTTTTCATAGTTAATTGACACCCAAGGATCCATTGCTCCAACAAAAGCCTGTCCTTGAATAGATGTTCCGTAAGTCAAGAAGCCTGAAGTGGCAAGTCCTGTGAGGGATTTACCTTCTAATGTCCAATCACCAGTAACATAACTTTGTGTAGAATAATTCCAAGCTATATTAAAATATCCTCCGTTCACCCCAAATGTTAGATGATAAAATCTTGCTGCTTGGAATAAAAAGGGTGCTGCTTCTACTGCCCCTACTGCAACAAAAGGAGCTGCTAAGGAACCTCCTGCATATACTAACAAGAAATTTTCTAAGGCTTGGTGGTTTGCTCTTGTTGCTCCATATTTTTTCTGCATTTCCGGAGAGTCGTAAAAAATTGAATGCCCGCTTGGAATTGCATTTTGCCAGGCTGTTCCATCTCCGAAAAATTGACCCATGATACTGTTACTGTTTCTTTTCGTACGCTCATAATTCTCCTGTCGGGTTTTCTTTACATCTTCAGGATAGATAACTACTGTTTCAAGATTCCCATCAAGTCTCGCCCATCCTGAAGGGCCATCCTCAGATTTAAACCATTGCCATAATCTGCCCTGCATATCCCGATAAGAATCATCTTCTGTTGGATTTTCAGGTGCTCCTTCAGGAACGAAAGGTTTGTCTTCTGAAGGTTCTCCTTCAAGTCCTGTCGGATCAGCAAAAAGTATCGGGCAATTATTAAATGCTGAATAGGGGCTTTGCCATGGGTATTTTGCCATCATCGGGTCAACATTCCACCTTCTTCCCAGTCTGCTTTCATACATCCAGAATTCAGCGGAGTAGGTTCCCGGTGTGATTTCACGTTCTCTTTCCTGTCCGTTCATAGCATATCTATATGAATTATCTACATTTTTACACACCGTTGTAGTAGACGATTCCTGATAAGTAATTAATATATTATCTACACTAAACTGGCAGAATCTGGCACTTGACATATAGAACTCAATTTTATAAGTCATTCCGGCACTGGCGGGAGTGAAGGATATGGAATAACTTCCTGCTGTGGTGTAGCTTGCCGAAGCAATTATCGTATTGGTAACACTATCTTTGATATATACATTAATAGGTTTTGGAGATGACATAGGAGGGAATGAAATCTGGGTTTGGCAAGTGTTCCCTGTAATATCAAAGTTTACACTATGCAATCCGCTACCGGTAATAAATGTTTTGTGAGCACCAATATTAGCAGTTTTGCCAGCTTTTACCTGCATTTCATCTGACAGGTAGGTTAATTCGGTACCCCCTATTCCAATTGGTCCTCCAGATGTATTTGGACTCCATGCTGACCAGCTTCCAAACCCTTCCTGAAGTACCGTTCCTGATGCTCCATTAACCGTTGAATCTTCACAGATAGCCTGTGAGTTTTCAAACGTTCTGCCTGAGAGCATTACCCCGAATGGAGAATAATCATAGGAAGATCTGATGTCTGCCATCCAGTAATCGACTGTTCCATCGTTGTCGTGGGCTACAGGCTTATCAGAAATAACACTCAGCACATTTCCCAGGTGATTGTTAAATTCATAGCGTTTGTTACCGATGGTGTGTGTCACGGAGTCCATAGGTGTATCAATGAACGCCGAGCCGAGGACATTGACTTTTTCTTTGAGCATACCAAGACGGGAAGAGCCATAGATATAGCGTTCCCCGAGGTTATAGCTCAGAGAGCTGTTTATCGTGTCCATATTCAGCTCGTAAGTACTCATTACGTTTCCTTGTGCATCCAGAATGTAATAGGTGGAGGAGAGCAGCGTATTATCCGAAGTTAACACATGCTTGGCTGTTCTTCTTCCCATCGCATCGTAATCGAAAGATAAGTTATTTTTCTGAGAAGCCGGTGTGCGGATGATCATTTTAACTTTTCCGTCCACACGCCACAGGATAGAATCAATTTCTTCCTGCTTGTCTTTTACGAGTCTTCCTTCACCGTCGTAAGCGTAATTGTTATCGGTGTTGATAAAGTTGATGTCGTCCTCAAAGGTGCCCATATCGTCGATATCATCGCTGTACAATGACGATGATACCACATCGTTCACATGGTACAGGCGGTTACGTATCAGCCTTCCGGCAAAGTTACGCTCGTACTTGTAGGCAAGATCATCAATTTTGGTTCCCGTGCTGTCGTGGCGCACCTGTGTTAAGATGTTGCCGTTGGCATCGTAGGTAAATTTGTTAAAGTACTTGTTGTCGTAGCTCCCTGCGTTGCCCCACGCGTTACCGGAAAGGTTCGTAAAGCTTTTGCTTTCTTTCAGGCGGTTGAGCTGGTCGTATTTGTAGCCGTTACCGAGCGGCAATACATCACGGGTGGTCGGGTTGGTGATGGTGGTTACCATCTGTCCGATGTTTCCGTTGTAGAGCTGCGTTCCTGCTGCCAGCAGGTCGCTTCCCGCCTGGTCGGCAAGGAAATCTCCTGCACCCGCTGCAATGGCTTTGTAGTCAAAATTATTGTAATGGAGCGAGTAGGAAAAAACGTCTTTTGCCACAAGCGGACGGTATCCCGTAGCGTCTTTGCCCGGATCTTTGGTTTCGTCCAGTGTATTGGCGTTTACGCCTTTGATCCATCCCTGGACGGTATAGACGTAATCGGTTCCCTGTACTTTCTCATGTCCTGTTTCCACGCGTGCCAGCGGCCCGTGCTTGTAATAGAAGTAAGCGGCATCTTTTTTCCAGAACGGCGACTGCTCCGGTTCCTGCTGTACGGAGCGCATGCCGTAAAGCGGATCGGCGAGCGGTGTTTTTCCTGTTGTAAACACGGCGGTAATGCGGTTGTCCGCATCGTAATGATAGGCATGGTGCCATTCATCCACTTTCCCGGTCTGGAAGTCCACACGGTGCACGTTGCCCGATACCAGGTCATACTGGTAGTCCAGGCGTTTGAAGCGTTGTGCGGAAAGCAGCGGATCGCTCTCAAAAGAAGGCTTGTCCTGCAGCAGTACTTTCACATTGCCGTGAATGTCATACGCGTAATGCGTGGCATGATCATACGTCTGGTCGTCTCCGTCATATAGCTCTTCGTAGCTGACATGAACGATGCGGTTGCGCTGTGTATGCGGCTCGTCCGGGAAGCTCGCCGGAAGCCCTGTAATGTGCAGCGTATCGTAGTAACTGTGAGTTACTTCTTTACGCGGCCCGTTACCGGCGATCCATAAAGCCAGCTTGGTATCGTCCACTACCGAAGGAATGAGCTGCCCGCCGATCTCCGTTCCGAAAATGTAGGCGAACTTCACAGTGAAAAGCCCGGTATTTTCGGTTTTCTCACCCGCTTCAACTACTCTTCCTAACGCATCATACAATGTGTAGGAGTATTTGTCTTCCTTGTACTGGCGCGCATTGCGGCTGGCAACGATGCGTCCGAGGCGGTCATAATAGAAGTTGGTGCCGTACTGCCCGGTCTCATCCTTAAGCTTGCGGGCGTAGCCTTTATTGTTGTGGTTAATGTATGAAGCGGTCATTTCTCCTCCGAATACCCCGTTAAAGCGCGACCCGAAAGAGATCGCCTTCAGGTGCACGAGGGTTTTATCGTTCGAGTTGGCATCGTAGGAAGCGGCAAGGTCGTTCTCGCGCGCCAGCCACTGAAGCCCCGTAATGCCGTAATTGGTCGGGTGCAGCGATACGTTGGCGGAGCGGTAGAATACGCCGTTGTTGCCCAGCACATACCCGTTATAATCGTCGTGGAAGAACACATCGTTAAGCGTTTTGGACGCCGGAATGTTGGACTGAAGGTCCGTAACAGTGCTGCTTGCTTTATTGAAAAGCTTCACCAGGGATGCTGTCCCTACTGCCATGACATTCTGGTTTTCAAAAATATGGATGGCATTAATGGTATCCGTTGCCGTAATGCCGGTAGTTGTTCCGAAGCTCACCGATAGCGAAGAAGTACCACCCGAATGGGTGATCTCGCGGATGCTCTGCGTGGTAGCGATATATCCTTGTGTGGATACCGGGGTGCGGAAATTAATATCGCGGATATCGCCTGTAAAGGCATCATAAGTTACGTAAGTGCCGGTCATTCTTCCCACGTAATTCGTTCCGACCAGGATAGCTGTTTTGGAAGGTGTTGTCCATACCTTGCGGATGGTGGCCGCCACCTGCGTCGGAATGCTGTTGGAAGGTTTTATCTTCTGCCACACAGCGCCTGCGCTGGAAGTTTTTCTTACGAAGAAGGAAGCCCCGACAACCGTTCCGTTGTCCGCATCGGTAAAATGCAGATCGGCGATCGGTGTGCTGTACACGCTGGTGTTGCGCATCATGGTGCCGCTCACCGCATCAATCGTGTAAAGAGCGCCGTTTTCAAAGGACGCGATGATCTTTCCTGTCATAGAGCTTGCTGCCAGAGAGGAAACCGGAGATCCCGTATTCGGTATTTTTTTAGAGAAGCTGTAGCTGCCCGGTACCATGACGGCATGGAAATAAAGATTCTCAGCTGCATATAAAAACAGCGTGTTGGAAGCAAATTCCGTGCGTTTGAAGTTAATTCCCGGGAATACCTGCTCAAACGGTGTGGAGGTATTTTCATTATAGTTAACCTTTGCAACCGTCCATGTGGAAGTTTCCCAGACATACGCCAGCGTGTTGTCACCCGCAAAGAAAAAGTAAGTGCCGGTGCTGGTAATGTCGTTGACATTGCCGGTGCTTCCGCCAAGAGAAGCGATGTTCAGGCGGTTCTGAGAAGAATTGTAATCAGCAAATTTCCCGTTGTTGATTCCTGCCACAAAGCGGTTGGAAGCATTGATATGAAGTACGTTTGCCGAGCTGGCATAGATCGCCGAATGCTCGAGTACCACAGGTGTGGAGCCGATGCCCGTCACACTTGCAAATTCCCCGTTTTTGGAAGCCATAAGGATTTTCCCGTTGCGGTAATCCAGGCGGTAGCTGTTAACGATGTCCGGAGCGGAGGAAAGTGCTGTGGAAGATACGGCTGCAAGCGTTTGCGAAGCAAGGGTATATTTATAGAATTTGCGGTCGTTGACATTCACCGTATAAATGACCCCGTTTGTTTTATCGAAGGCAAAATCCCTGTAATATCCGGCATCGGAGCTGAGCTTGGAAAGTACCGTAAAGGTTCCTCCGAAGGGCGCTTTGAGATGGTGAAGCTGGTTGTTGTACGTCAACCCGATGGCATGCACTTCTCCCGCGAGGACCACGGACTGGAATTTCATGTAACGGTTGGACAGGCCTGCGTCGATATCGTCGATCTGATCGAAATGGTAGTTCCAGTCAATGCTTTCGGTAGTATTGTCAAATACACGTGACTGGGAATAATATCCGTCGTTCATGGAGATGGTGAGATAATGCTCTGTTGCGGATTTGCTCACTAAATCGGAAGAGATGATAATATAGCCCTGCTGGTTCCCCACCTGTGCCTGTGCATCAGAGATAATGCGGCGATAAGTTGGCGCGCCGTTTTTGTGAAGCACCACCTCATACAGATGACTGCCGTAAGAAGGGGTATGGATGATCACATAATCGGCAGTGCGTTTCACCACATTGAGCTGGATGAAATCGATGTGCCCTTCCGGTGCCAGCGAATCCCAGTGGATTCCGCCGTCAAGCGTGTAGAACAATACGCCCGTACTGTTGGCAGCGGTATATTGTTTTTTGACGATTCCGGTATTCTTATCAAGGAAGATGATGTCGTTATAGAAGCCCGGCAGCTGCGCATCCACAGTGCGGATGACAGGATCTCCCGATACGGGATAGGTCACATGCAGCAGCAGGTTGCCCGCTCCGATGTAAGCTGCCGTATCGCTGTAAAAGGAGATGGATCCGAAGTCCGAGCCGTGCAGCGGTACCCAGCTGAATGTTCCGGAAGTTTCTTTCAGAACAGCATCGGCAAAAGTTCCGTTCTGGTTAAGGGTAACGGTGTAGAAAGCGTCCGTTCCGGCTTGTTTCACCACCTGCTTGAGCTTCACGAAGCTGCCTGTGATTCCTGCCGGCAGTGTAAGAGAGCTGCTGGAGAAAGTAGTTCCGCCGTCCGTTGTTTTGACGATGGTTCCGTCCGCGCAGGCGATGATTCCTGTTGTCTGAGATTCGAAAGAAATGTCCTCGAATTGCAGCACCTGTCCCAGTGAGAAGGTATTTAAAAGATCCCATGAATTTCCGCCGTCAACTGATTTTAAGAGGATGCCGTCACTTCCGATGGCATATCCTGTCTGGAAGAAATCGTTGCCGTCTCTTGGGAAGGTTACCTTTTTAAGGTCGGCAGTGACAATAGAGGAGACCCTTGACCAGTTTTGTCCGCCGTCAACAGTTTTGTAGAACAAGCCCCGCTGAATGCTGCCCGAAGAAAGGTTTCCGGCCAGGTATCCCGTGTTTTCGGTCACCATCTGGATCGCGGAAACTTTCAGGTCCCTGTGCAGCCCGTTCGGGTACTGCAGCTCCCAGATATCCATCTGGTCATGATCCGGTGTCGTCTGGCGGATAAGCTGCCCCAGTGAGTTGTACTCGTACGTGGTAGCCATCTTGTGGTCAGTAAGGACGGTGTGCGTTCCGTTGAGCAAGTCTTCTCCCAGCTGCACATACAGCGCATCGTCCGGAGATTTGAAGGCCAGCGGCTGTACACCTTCCGGCGGCACGGTGCGGATCAGGCTTCCCGCCTGGTCGTAATAATACAGTGTATAATGATACTCCCGTTCGAAATATTTCTTGCGCATGTTTTCCACTGTCTGCATACAGCGGGCATCATAATCTTTTAAGAACTGCTGCTTTAAGCCTGCCAGGTATTGGTTGTAGGCATTATAAGCATTGGAAACAGCCACACCGTCCAGGATCGCCGCACAGAAATCCTCCGGCACATATACCGGAAGGCTGTCCGGAATTACCGGGAAGCTTCCCGTAGCACACGGCACTAATGAATAAGGAGAATGGCAGAACTCGAAGATGGATCTGACAGGAGGTTTTGTGTCCAGCTTCCCGTATTTTAAGGTCATATCCGACAGGTAGAAGCAGTAGTCGTCCACACAATCGCACACGCCTGCCTCCGTAAATTCTTTTTTGGTAAGTGTCAGCAGGTAATCAAAGGACTTTGACGAGTTGAACCGGTAGATACAATCCACATAGTTGTCGTATTTCTCTAAGCACTTTTGTACCTCTGTTTTCGGACAGCCGTTAAAATCAACTACATCCATCGGTGCGCCCAGCGAAGCAGAAGGCAGCGCTACGGTAAATTCCTGCAGGTACTGGATATAGGTATCGGCGCAATTACAGCTGACGGAAGGATGTATGGATATACCGAACGGGGAGATCATTCCTCCTCCGTTGTTATAAGGTTGCCCTGTTTCGTCTTCCATAAACCAGTTCAGCGGCCCGGAATGCGGGTAACCGATGGTATAGCTGTAAGCCGTTGCGTAAGGCGAGGCGTTGAAATCACGGATGGCATTTACCAGTTCCGAGAACTTGTCGTAGCAGCTGTTGGAAAGGTCTGTCGGGCAGGAAGTAAATGAAGGCAGTATGTTTGACGGGCATGTTACCGGCTCATCGAAGCTTTGTACAAACAGCAAGTAAGCTGCCGCCAGGGAATCCAGGCTGCAGCAGATACCGTTATCTACAAAATCCTGGTAGGAATACATTTCCGGCATGCTGCCGCACAGCGGCGAACCACCGAACATTTCATTGTCCGCAAAATCTAAGTAATATTGAATATATTGTTCATACACCACTTCGCACGGTTCTTCATATTCTCCGATCGGAAGTGCGCAGTAGCCGAATTTAGGAAGCTCGTTAGGAGTTGGCAGGTCCGCGTTCGGAAGTGCCGTAGTATAGGTATTCAGGTACGTTGCATAATAAGGCAGGCAGTGGCAGAAAGAAGAATCCACCACCTGAGCGAAGCTGTAAAGTACCATTTTCGGTTTTCCTTTGGAAATTCTCCAGGCACTGGCATTGTAAGCGATCACGGCATTGAGGTAGGTGCTGTAGTTCTCCACGCAGGCGGATTCCGTTTCAAAAGGACCGCTGCATGTACCGTAATAAGGCATCTGGCCTGAAGGGCAGGAGGAAGTATCCAGCTGTACCTGTACCCAGCCTATAACGGCAAACATTGTATCGAGGCTGCAGCAGGCTCCTCTGTCGGTAAATTCCTGGTAGCTGAGCATCGGAACGGTAGTGTAATAAGCGCCGCAGCTGCCTGAAGTATACTGATAAGCTGCAAACTTATAGTATTTGTTGACATAACTGGTATATATCAGCGCACAGGTATCCGCTCCCTGAGGCAGCGAGCCCGGACAGTAAGCGAAATCATCCATTGCCTGAGGTGCAGGAAGTGTTGCGGACGGTGAGGCCGTAATATAAGTATTCAGATAGTTTGCATAGTAATCGATACAGAAGCATTTTCCGGCTGCTGCATACATGCTGTATTCCTCATACGCAGGCAAAAGATAGGTGCTGTTGGCCGCTGCCCATGCGCTGGAATTGTATTGCGCCAGCACTTTTACGTATTTATAGAAAGCTTCCTGGCATACGTCCGGTGAAGTATAGAGCAGGTCGCAGGCCGGCAGTACAGCGCCTGTATCTTCAATGCAGGTTGTCGTATCCAGCTGGGCTATGAGCGATTCCAGCAGTGCGCGGGCGTCATCCGGGTAACAGCATAAATTCCGTTCGGTAAATTCGTCATAGCTCAGTACGGGCATCAACGCTTCAAAACCTTCGCAATGCAGTAATGCAGCTTGCGCTTTTACATAAGAAGCGTATTCTTCTAAGTAGCCGGTGTAAAATTCCTTACAGAAGGCATCACCGCCCGTATAAATAGTATCCATACAGGTTTCACAGATCATGATGCTCACACAGCTGGTCCCCCGAAGTGTATCATAGACCATCACTCCGCCGTTGGTCATGACAAAAGGAATGAGGAATTCCGTATAGCTTCCGTCGATCTGCCGGTTGCCCGTAGGAATGATATCCCCGACAGCGATAATCGAATCTCTTTGTAAAAATGCGCCCGGCAGCTTGTCGTATTGCAGTTCCAGAGGACATCTCAGTCCGCTGTCCAAGAGCGCCCGGTAGCGGATTGTTCCTGCCACGGGGTAAGAGAGGGTATCTGTAGAAGGTATTACATTATTGGTTGTATAATTATAATCGAGTACACATTCGCCGATGCCGTCAAGACCGGAATTGGCAAACAGATTGAGAGCGGGAAAAGAAGATCTCTGTGCTAAAATTTCCGTTTTCAGCAGCGCGTTCAGGTCACGGTAGTTAAGTGCGGCTTCACTGCTGCAGCTGTTTCCGAGCAGCTCCGGCCCCGCACAGCGTCCTATCGCTACGGGTGTGCGGTTATCCAGCGCGTCGTTATAGAGGAACATCATGAAATATTCTCCGATCTTCTGATGGGTTGCGGAGTCGAGCACATCAATAGAAAAATAAGTTTCGTTCTGCACATGTGTCTGTCCTAATACCACTGGCCCTGACGGAGAAATAGTCACCGGTGTGCTGTACAGCGGGTATAAGATCAGGAACGCCGGAGAGGAAGGTGTTTCTTTCAGGAGATAGGCAACGTTCACGTAATCCAGCTGCCAGTAGGCTGTTGTGGCATTGATGTTGCCCATTTTCTGGCGGATCAGCGGATTAATCAATGCACTGTAAGGAGAGCTGCCGCCCAATACCTGAACAGGGGTGATGCTGGCCAGATCACCACCTATCGAAAGCGCCATCATCAGGTTCTGCATGCTGACAAGGAAATCGTTTCGTTCGCATTTCGGTTCCAGATCACAGGTTTTGATATTGAGAGAGGTATAACCTTCCAAAGAATCCACCAGGATGTTGCTGCCGTTATCGTATTTAATGTAAAGCTTAAAAGAATAATGGGTCTGTCCGTTGATGAGTAAAAGGGAAGTAGGTTTAAGTGCCGAAATCTCCGTGATATCTGCCCAGGTAAAAGGGGCGGAACCACTTTTGTTGAAAGTAAAGTCCGCAAGGGTTTCCTGTGCGTTCTTCACGGTAGCTTTTATGAGAGAGGAAGAGGCTGTGCTCACCTCGTATTCCGCTGCGGGAATGGCGCCCGTATGGTCGTAATCTTTGACATTCAGAAAAAACCCGGTAAAGGAAGTATAAAGATTAATGTCTGTCTGGGAGGTGTTCAGTCCTCCGTTTGCAAAAATATCTTTGAGCAGCAGCTCTGTGTTAAGTGCCATCGGGCAGGAGCCGGTTTGCAGATAATAAGACTGGTTAACCGACTGCGGTGCTCCGGCAAGATCCATATAATCGTCTGCGGCGCCAAAGCGTTTGGTCTTATCCGCATACAGCTGATAAGTGCTCAGCCTGCAGGCCTGCAGCGGGTTGACAATTTCCCCGGAGGAAGAACCTGTGGAAATCACCGCGTTATACGCAAAGCCATCGTCCGCAATGCTGAAATTGTTGTTGCCGATACAGCCGTTATATCCCAGCAGGTCGGTTCCTGTTGCATGGATCGACTGATAAACAGAATGTTCGTGCGTGTAGGTCTGCTTGAGACTTAAATAAAGTTGTTTAAGCAATATCCAGTCCATGTTACGGATAGAATCGTTCAGCGCAGGATTTGCTGATACATCCATTCCGAATTCCTTACAGTTGGGAGAATAACCTACGGAGGAAAGCGCTGTCGGGCAGCGGTTGATCATGGCTGCTACTTCGACAACTGAAAGCGGCTGGTTCGAATAATCAAAGACAAAATTATTGAATTTATACAGCACCGAATCCCCGAATCCGTCATAGTTAGAAGTGCTGTACACTACAAACGGATCCCATGGTTTGTTTGCTGAATTGATGAACCAGTTCTCCGGACGGTCGTTCGGGTCGGAGAAGGTCGTATAATTACTTTTGATAAAGCCTCTCTGAACGGCTTTGTCCCAGCTGTCGGTGCGCATCAGCAGTTCCTCGAAGCTCTCTGAGGTATAAGTGTCCGAAGGATTTACCTTTTGCTTACGGTCCAGGCAGCTCTCGTAAAATCCGTATTCAGGGTGATAGTACAATAAGCTGTAAGCCCAGGATGTCTGGAAGCTGTCGATAAAGTCTTTTACATGCTTTAATTTTTCAGGATACAGAAAGTAGGTGCTGTCCGTACCGTTGATCTCCTCCATGATATCACCCGGTGTCAGTGCTTCCGGAACGGAAGAAACAACTGTTGAGCCGGATTTCACCACTTGCAGCTGCAGGCGTGCCCTGGTGGTTGAATCTTCTCCGTAATAGCCCGCTGTGAGCACTCCTCCGATCTTGATCTGCGGATGGCGCCAGTCTGCATCTGTTTTTGGAAGGGAGTTGGAGGTTTTTAATACTGAAAGGTGCTTCAGGTTTACATTGATCTGGCCGTTCAGTTCCGTATATTCCGCGTACTGTCCTCCCGGTGTGACGTCTGCAAGCAGCATTTCGCGCTGGATATCACAGTAAGAGAAGGTCTGACACATAGCCTTGCATTCGTTTTGCCTTGCAAAGAAGTCGTTTGCTGTTCCGCCACCCGCAATGAAGTCTTCCATTGTTCCCAGAAGCACCAGGCAGGAGTCGCAGTCGATCTGTACGTTACAGTCGTCGTAGCTGATGGCAGAAGTATATTCATCAATAAATTCGTCAATGGTTTTCAGGCATTTGTTGTAAGTCGTGTCCAGGTATTTATCCAGGTAGGCATATTTAGCTTCACTGTTCACCGTCAGGGTTTTGCTCAGACGGTAGCTGCCCACGCCAAGGAATACCGAAAAGTTTTCGTGGAGCGTGGAATCGGTGCTCATGCAGGTGGTATAGAAGGTCATTGCTCCCGTGCTGTCTGCCGAAAAACGGCCTACTCTGCGTTCCAGCCCCCTATTGTCCAGCAGGTTTGCTCCGCATTCGTCCTCCAGGCGGATCGAAAAGTCATAGATACAGTCAAAGCAGATGCCTGCTTTCAGGCAGCTGTCCTGAAAATTAGAAAAGGACAGGTTGTAATCAAATGTATAATTACCCGCTGTGGAAACGGTGAAGGTCTGATAGAACTCCTTAGCATTGCCCGCCGTATTGAGCAGGTTGGAAAGGTCCCTGCCTGTCTGCATGTCTTTGGTGAACAGCTCAGTTTCAAGGCTGTCACCGGATGCGGAGCTTTCAATTCCCTGCATATTCGGCGGTACATCGCCTGCGAGGGAAGTTGCCACTACCCGGTCTAAGTTATCGACATAGCTGACCGATACCTGTCCGTTAGGGTCCACTACCATGTTTTTCTGGTAATAGCTGTTGTATCCGATTTCATTTCCGAACAGGCGCCGCATCTGGATATCGTCCGGCGTTCCGTAATAATAACGGGTCACTTTCCCGCTGTCCAGATCATACCCTTCGCCCACACCACTCTGACGACGTACGCGTCCCGTGTTATCATCCGTATATTCTACCTGTGAGTAAGGCCGTTTTCCCGCATCGGGAATGTAAGCATTGATGCCCGTCTGATCCGGATTCTGAGGAGAATAATACCGGGAAGCACCGCTGTATGTGCTCATGAGACCTCCGTTAGAGGTACAGGAATTGCTCAGGGTGTCTCCCAGATCAAAATCCTTCGCCGAAAACTTGCTCCCATCCGTATCCGACAAGTTGAAGTCAGGATAGTATTTCAGGCTGGCAGCTGCCGTACCCGAACAGGGAGAAGGCTCTACCGGTGACGGAAGGATCTGGATTGCCGCGCGTCCCTGGTGGTCATAGACGGTTTCTCCGACGATGATATTTCCGTCGGTGTTGATGCGTGTCACCATCTGGCGGCTGCGAAGCGTACCGTCCGCGAAGGAAATTACCTCTTTCTGTTTTCCTTCCTCGGCAAAGCTGGCAGTATATTGCCAGTTCACGGTAGGTTCATAGGAAAAGGTCTTTTGCAGATAGCTCGAAGACAGAAAGCTGCTCACTGCTCCCGATTCCTGCTCTGACCAGGTACCGTAAACGGTTCTTTCCGGGTCATAGATATCCCTGCCGAGTCCCCGTACACGGTAGCATAAATAACCTCTGTCATAGATCAGGCTGATATCATAATAATGCCCGTAAGTTCCGACACGTGTGGAATTGTTTTTGAAATCGACAAATACGTTGGAAGCACTTTTGTAAACACCGGGACTGGTTCCGTAATCGTTCACAAAGCTCCATTCAAACTGGTATTCTTCGATGCCCAGGCTCGGGCTCCAGTAAACGCGCAGAATGTCGGATTTACCGTCACAGTCCAGGTCGATGAGCGCTGTGGAGTCGATCAGCATTGCTGTTGCCGCATTGCTGTAAGCATAATATCGTTCTACAAACAAATCCAAATCTACAACAAGATTTGCCGGCAGGTCGGTTACCGTGCTGCCGTTCACCTTAATGCCCTCAATAATTACTTTATAGCTGTCAATATTATCAATTCTCAGGGAATGCTCGTCGCGGATAACGGATCCGTCGGGTGCATACTGCAGGGAAAGTTTTGCCGTTGTATCTCCCAGGTAGCTGCCGCCCGACCATTTTTCGATACGGACAGTGATCTCCACACCCATGGTGGTGAAATAAGTCCCGTGGTGATGGTCGGCTTTAAAGGTCACATAGCCGAATCTTCTCGGAGTAATATACGTTCCCGTATTCACCAGAGAGGATGAAACCTGCGCCTCTGCATAAATACTTCCTACCCGTACTGCTGAATCTACTGTCGAGATACGGTTCGTGAAATTGTACAGGCCGGCCATTACATGACCGTTCACGAACAAAAAGCAACTGATAATTAATAATTTAAACAATTTCATAAGTAGCTTATTTTTTTTGTCTTACATCGTTTAATTCAAATCCTTTGTAACCTGCCGCAACAGAAAAGCTGTTTTTGGTTACAGATATATATTTTTCTTTTAGCGGAAAACCTGTTTTCCCGAAAGTGATTTTCTCAATAATGATCTCCTGAACAGGTGATTCTTTTTCATTTAGGTGATTTTCATCTTCATAATATTCTCCTTCTTTGTAGAAGAATATGATCTTTTGAAGGACGTTTGATTCTTTGTTAAAATAGTATTGAATAGCCTCAAATTCCATGTTGAGAGAGAAAACATCCACATTGTAAACAACAGAATTACCTGATACTTTTTTCTCTATCCTGACTTTTTCCAGGAACTCCTCTTTGACAAAAAAGTTAACAGGTTCCTGATAAGCTTCGGTATCGGTAATGTAGATGATCTTGTCGGTGCTGTCCACAACAATCCGGTATTCCGGAAGGTTCAGAATTTCAAATTCCGGTGCTTTATGCGCATAGCTGCTGCCTTTCCTGGAAAACTGCTGAACAAAAGACTCGTACGGTTTCTGACGGTCATAAACGTACGTGTTCTGCCGGAAAATAATCGTGTATTCTTCCGATTTGAACTGCGCTTTGGAGTGTTCCAGCATTTCCAGGAATTCTCTTTTTATGTCACTTTGGGAAAAGGACAGAAAAGCAGCAAAAAAACAGAATAAAAAAGTCAGATATCGTTTCATTGCTTGAAGGTATTTTCACGTGTTTCCTGAATCGTCATAATTCCTTTCTCCGTTTCTTTTTTGATCCGAATCAGCTTTCCTTCCTCATCGTATTCGTAGATTTTAGCATAGTTCCGCTCGTCCAGTTCCGCGATCAGCCGCAATGTCAGCGGATCATAAACATACGTGATCATAGAGCTGTTAAACGGATGAACCCGGATATCGTCAAAATAAGCGGTTCCTGATGCTGTGAGCAGCTGCAGCTCAAAATCACCGTCAGAAGGAATAGTAAATATCCCTTCGATTTTCTGCCAGCCGTCTATAATGCTTCCCGAAGGATAGAACTGCTCATTGGTGGAAGCGTTCGGGTGAATTACTTTTACTGACGGATTCGTATAGCTGGTTATCAGCGGAGAAACGCCGTCTTCTTTTACCCACGCGGACAAGACATATTTTCCCACAGGAGGATTGAAACGGGGAAGACAGTCGGAGCAGCTTATTTCCGGCTGGAAAATGTTAACATCTCCGTGGCTTATTGAAAGTGTATTGTCGCACCCGGACAGTACCACCTTTATAATGTATATCTTACCAAAGACCAATGAATCCGCCTCCACAGTTCCCAGAGAGAAAGTAGGATATGTCATGGAAGGTTCTTCATATATTAAATTTGTAGGACTAAGAGCTAAACAACCTGATCCCAGGTTTTCAAAAGGCCCGTAAAGCTGGACGGTAAAAGCATCTCCGGCTCCTCCTCCTTTGTATGAAAAAACAGAAACCCATTCATTATAATAGGTCGCATTCGGAGAAAAGTAAGCGTAGAAAGTGCTGCTGCCACTTTCACAAGGAATAGCAGCTGCAGGAATACTGGTCTCTGCTCCGACTAATACAGTGGCATCCGGACATCCTTGCGCTAATAGCTGTTGCGAAGAGAGCATTGCAAAAAGTACTGCAAAAAATAGTTTCATTTTCATAGTCATTAGTTTTGTGGAGGATATTGAACGGTTTTTAACAGCTGGCAACCTTCTGCATCTGTGATCTTTACTGTTATTTCATAATCTTCATCTGTCAGATTGTTTATATGAAGCATTTTGTTCGTCACATCAAAATTCACAACAGGTATGCCATAAACAATTTCATAATCCAGCTGGATATCTCCGGTGCTGTTCAGAATCTTCCATGATTTTTCAACTGCTGACAATTCAAGGTTACATCCCGGTTTCGGGCAGGAAATATCCGAGGAATTAATGGTTACAGGCTGTGCTGCCGTTACCCGGATACTGTTTCTTCCGGTGTGAGCAGTCCCGGATTTGTCCATAGGGCTGACGGTTCCGTTGGAAGATCCGCAAGCTGAAATATCATCTTCAAAATGGAAGTTGATATGCTCTTTCAGGCTGGCATTCACCACGGCGGAAGTCTGCAATGTATTATTGAAGCTGTAAGCTGTTGAGCTGTATCTGCCGATAGCGTCTTTCGTTTCCAGTGTCGTTCCGTTAGGCCCGAACTGCGTCACTTCCGAAACAAAGGTCCAGTTGGCAGGATTTACTTCCCATTTGCTTCCATTCAGATAATAGTACGGAGTGTAAGACGCAAAAACACCATCCTTACGGATATTTGTATTACCATTGTAGTTGGATTGTACGCGGTCTGTAAGATGGGTGAATGACTTGGACGGTCTCCAGAATCCTTTTGTTCCCATGACAAACGGATTGGTGGTGTAAGTCGGGTCACCCGGACGGATGCATTCACAGTAAGTGCTCCAGTGCTGAGAAAACTCAATCGCGCTTGCATTCAGCACTTTCGAATAGTTATTGTACTTAATTCTCGGGATTGGGTTGGACATGCTGGTCAATGTCGCCATCGGCTCTGTCTGCTTATTCTTTCTTCCGGAACGGATAATGGTCAGCGTGGCATTGCTTAGAGAGACAGGATCTCCCTGTTTGTTAATGATCTTTATGTTGTCCTGGTTCACCTCTGCTACCCAGCCGATGATATTCGTATTTCCTGAGATGATTGCTAATTCATCACCTTCCGCAAATGTTGCCGGGGCATTATTCCAGCTCAGGGTACCCGAGGAAATATCCACGCCGGTCTTATATGTATCCAGGTTTTTATAGGCCATTCCCATATTCTCGTATTTCCAGTAGGCAGGATATGTCACATTGTAGATGCTGTCGTTGAAATTATTGATGGTTTGTGTAATCAGCGGCTGCCCTGAATTGGCATCATAAACCAGGTTGTTGGTTTCTATGGAAGCGCCGTTTTCCGTTGCCCTGGTCTTTTGCAGGATTCCGAACTGCTGGGTTTGCTTGCTGAGTGTTGCACTTTTGAAAAGAATCTGTGTTCTTTTCATACTTGGTATGATCATCGGGATTGTTATAACTACAAAGGCATAGATCCCGTTTGCATTTACATTTATGCTCATTGACCGTGATTTGGTCTCTGATTTTCTGAAATCTCCCACGGCTTCCCTTCTTACGCCTATTTCCCTTTCTTGTACCGTACCGTCAGGATAAATTACATCGACAGTATTATCGAGCTTTGTTCCTTCCGTTTTGTAGCTATATTCGACATCACTGATCGGGTAAGAGGAGTTTTCGCCGTAAACAGTCTGTTTTTTCTCTTTCCCGTGCATGTCATTTGTAACAAGGGCAAAGCCCTGAGATGCGTGCATGGTGTTTTTGGTCATCTGGAACATACCGCTCTGGCTGTATGGCCGGGGATCTATTGTTGACCATGTGATCGAAAACGGGAAATCTCTGGCTGTATAGTACTCTTTAACAATTTTTCCGGTGGCTGTCCTTATAACTCCCGGCCTGGAGAGATTTTTAATCTCGACTCTCGCGTAGCCGATATTCGGGCTTGGGAACTGTGATTCCAGCGGAAGCGCATCCACATATAGATTCTGATCCGGAGCCATGCGGTATTTTTCATTATAAAAAGCAGGCTGTCTCAGCGGAGATTCGTCCGCTCCCAGCATAGGTTCATTTTCCGCTACACCGGATGTGATCCCGTCCGCGCCTTTATACGAATACTCCTGGCCGTAATAAAAATTCCCTTCTCCGGTCATTTCCTGCCAGTTATCATACATTAAAATTCTTTTCACACGGTGTCCGCCTCCGTATTTGGTTTTTGAAGGGCATTTCAAACGGATCCAGGACTTATTGGTTACGATCTTTTTCCCTCTGTCCAGGTTGTAAATTTTCAGATTAGGTGACTGGAACAATTCGGAGAAGCTGGCAAAGCTGTTCAAAACCGCATCTGCAAGATCCAGTAATCCGTTTTCGGTATCATTTCCGGAAGGAGCCAGGGAAATATCGTTGATATATTCACTGAGATACATTCTTCCGAACTGTATCGCTGCTTTTGTAATCGGACTGTAAATACTATTTCCGGAATCCTGCAGCTTCTCTCCTTTTAATTTCAGCCACCCTAATTTAACACCGTTGACAACCGTATCTCCGTAGTATTCTATTTTACCATAGCCGGAAATATATTCGTAATTCTCCGGAGCTCCCGATCCCTGTCCTCGCATGTCTGTCAGGCAGCGAAAATAAAGGTGTTCCACTCCGTCAATATAGTCATGGATATTATTATAACCCGGTATCATTTTAAAATAAATCCGCTGATTCTTGTCGAAGTTATCAGAAGCAGGGTGTAATTCATAGGCATCCGGATCTGCAGAAGCTAATTCTTCTTCCGTAGAAACGATCTTAAACATTCTGTTGGCTTCTTTATCCTGAACATAGCGATAATCGTCCGCTTCATATTGAACACTTATGACACCACCGGAAGGCAATTTAATTGTTGTCAGGTTCCATGCGCTTGCATATTGATCTGCCAGCGCCTTATTCTGAACAGTATAAGGATATTCAAAATTAGGAAGCGCAGAGCTCAGTGGATTGTGTGCGCCGGAACCATTCACCGGGCTGTAAGCTCCCCAGCGGTCCACCGCTTTTAAATTATACCCGGGATTGAAAGCGTAATTAAATTCATACGGGGAGTATTTCATCTTATTGGAACCCTGATATGTAAAATATACTTTTTTCAGTGTCAGCTTTCCGCTTTGCCCGGAAGGCGCTCCCGAAGTAGTAGGATTCCCGGAACAGAGCGAATAGTCATATTCAAAATGAACGGATTGTATCGGTGTTGCATTGGGACCGTTTTGCTCATAATCAATCCGTGAGTATTTGTCTATTCGTTCGATTTTCAATCCTTTTTTCCCGGTATTCAATCCACCGTCTCGTCCGTTCACGCTGTACATATCGTAACGATCGGAAAATGTGAATAAAATCACATAGTTTTTACTTTCAATTTTTGTAACGTATAAGATGTCTTTTTCTCCGTAGATAAAGCTGGCCTTATCATCTGATTTAATGGACTTTAATCCTTCATTATAAGAAGCTTCATTCGCTGTGGGAGGATTTCTCCATTTATAATCGGAAACTTTCAGGTAATTGAATTTGACATAGTTACCATAGTCATTTTTACTCGGCCCTTTTATATCGTCACTGTCAATATAATCATCCGTTAATACACTGGACAGCATGAATGCGTGCGCATACGCAGGTGTTGTTCTGGAATTATAATAATTATCTACTCCGTGAGAGTTGTTTTCTGATGCGACAGAAGGAGAACCGTAATTAACAATACCGTTGTATTCGTCCGAAGGGAGCAGTGAGCTGCCATTTCCGTTCAGTCCTGATCCGACCGCGAATGTTACGTCTTCCTGGACATTATTATAGGCAGGAATATCAAACACATACCGTCTTCCGTCATTTCCCAGATAGATCAGCTCTCCCAGATGGTGGTTTTTTGCTTCTGAAGAAACACCGGAATAGAGAGTATTAATACCAAATCCCTTGCGCAGATCACCTATTGTTTTGGTTTGCAGCAGCGTGTTTTTAGGATATTCCGCTGATCTTTTAAATTGAGTTCCGGAGGCGCTGTTTAGCATTGTTCCCGGAGTCAGAGCATTGATGATTTCGTAATTTCCCTGCAGTCTGAATCTTACAGCAGAGTCCCCTGCAAGCTGTGAGTTGAAGAAGTTATCCTCATCTACGCTGAAATCATTTGCTTCGATCAATGAATAATTGTTCCTTTTTATAGTGTTGGATCTGAACTTGTTTTGATTTTTCACCATGTTATTTGCATCATCCCAGGAAGAAGACTCCGATGTCGTTTCAGACATATTGATGTTTGCTGCTAACTTGAATAATCCGGGTGCTCCCATTTCAAATCCAAGACTTCCCATATCGGATACGTTCCTGCTCTTAGGATCGAAAACGTAGCCAACATCATTCCTGTATCCTTTAAAGCTTCCTCCTATACCCTGAGCCTGAACGGAAAAGACATCGTTTGTCAGCGTAGCGGAAGGTAAATAAGGGATCTGATCTGTAAATGTTCCGTCATTATCTCTTGTAAAATCCAGTAAAGCATGTTTATCTGTCTGGCCTTTTTCCATATTGAAATAGCCATAAGACGGGCTTGACAGCTTTTTCTGATCGTCCGGAATAAATTGCTTTGAAAAGCTGATCGTTACGGATCCTGTCGGGTCAACGGTATAAACATCCAGCCCCAGCTTGAAATTACCGGAGAAATTGATGGTTTTCATGTTATTCTGAACAGCTACCGGAAAGCTGGTTGTTCCGATATTAAAAGAACTTCCGCCGGATAAGCCTCCCATGGAGTTAGGATTAAAGGCCTCTTTTTGTTTGGAAGACATTCCTTTCGGATTTTTCCGGGCTTCTGAAGCAGACATGGAAAATCCGTAGCTGATCTGGGAAAGCCCCGCTCTTGAATTAATGGAGCAACCGATATTAGTCCCCAGGGAAATATTCCTGTTATCACTTTCTTTTCCGGAAACAGATAAGCCTAATGAAGGGCTGAAGCTGGCTCCGTTTTCGCTGCTCCCTGAAATTGAAAGTCCCATACTTAAAGCGCCCTGAGCATCTTTCCCGTTTTTTAAGGAAATATCTACTCCAAATCCCTGCTCCGCAGCCCAGCCTCTGTAATCATTAAAGGATAATGCCTGTGTGGCTGATAAAGTAACTCCTAAAGTGTTCAACGCGACCACTTCTACTGACTGTCCGAAATCAAGAGAGTAAATTTTATTTTCCTTTAAGTTTTTCTTAGTTATAATCGTATCTCCGTCAAAATCATCCGGAATTCCTCTCAAATAACGATTTACCGCTCCGGCGTTCAGGTTCCATCCCAATCCGACCCAGGAAGCCTCCTGATCCATTGTAACACCGGCATTATACGCCAGATTCAGCGGATATCCTTCGATTTCCATCAATGGAATATTATAGGAAAAATCTCCTGTGAACGGATTGACCATATTGTCAAACCCTATAGGCATAAACGATTGTACTTCCGGTTGAGTAGGCCCTCCCGCATAAGAGGCCGGGACGTAAAAAATATTAATACAAAACGTAATAATAAAGAACCAGCTTATTGAACGGGCGTTGTTCATGTTCTTCTGTTCGGCTTTTTTCATCGCTTTAATTTTTGATTCGTTAGAGTGATCAGCTTATTTTCGAATAATTTATCATTAAACTCAAGAGTTATTTTCTTTATCTTTTTCAGGTCGTCGTTTTCAAAGAACAGGACAAACCGGTAGATATTAAAGTTCTGAAAGGAAGGTTCCATCCTGCATCCCAGCACTTTAGACTCTGTATCATTGACAGATATATTCAACAGCGTACTCAGATGAAAACCTGTAAACTGCACAAACTCGTCATTCGTTCCGAAGCTTGCTCTTGGGTCTTTATCCGAGGTCACCTCCAGAAAATACTGATACGACCAGCTCTTGTCCGCTTTTTGCGTTTTGTTGCACTTCAGCGTATAAAGTGTTGTTCCTTCGCTCTTTTGCGCAACCGTCACTACATCCGAATGTAAAGCAGTTCGGAATCCTGACAGAAAGAGGAAAAAAGCAAAACCGGCTAAATAGATTTTCGCTCTCATTTTTTATAGTAGAATTGAAGGGAATATTTTACATTATCAACGGTAACTTCAAGTAAATACATTCCTGTTTCCAGCTTTAGATTTTCCAAAGGCACATGGTAGTAGCCATTATCCAGGTTCTTATTTTTTTTCTGAATATCACTGACTTTCCACGATTTCTTTGAATTATCCGTTTTTCTGATAATACATTCTTTCAGGTCTTTCCCGCTATCTTTTATCACAAACCGGATATAATCTTTCTGCGCATTATAAACAGTGCTGCTAAGAGTGGTCGTCATACGGAAAAACTGATCTTCCACGAGCTTAGGAAGTCTTATCGTAAATTCTGTTTGTTGCGACTGCATGATGGGCATTCCGTTCATCATGACACTGACCTGCCATGCGTAGGTATGTCCTGGGATGAGCTCCTGGT
>JGI26538J50259_1000766_pt1 | contig 22736 bp, 18 predicted proteins | sample ThiBio_1000_plan_FD_50259 | JGI IMG/M metagenome (IMG submission 50259)
GCCTCCGCTGCGGTTGCCAAGGCGGCGGCGTCGTTGGCGACGAGCGCCTGCGCGGCGCCGACGAGGTTGCGGTTGAGGGATGCGTCAACGCGTGGGGAGTCCTGAACGAGCAAGGACTCGCCGTACGCCTTGGCGAGCCTCACGTACGCGGCGTCGGGCTCCGTTGCCACCAGGCCGTCTGCGGTGGTCAACTCGGTGGAGATGGCTCCCGCTGCGCCGGCCTCGAACGCCAGTCGTAACCCAGCGGCCGTCGTAGCCGCCGCCAGCGCGGCCTGGTCGCCTTGCGCGAAGCTCAACCGTTGGGCGAGGTGCTGGAGGCGCCCGCGTGCCGTGTCGAGGTCACCGTTGCTGGCGGCCAGGTAAGCGGAATCCATGACGAGGCGGCTGAAACCACCGGCTAGTACTGCCGTCTGAACGGCGATGTCCGTCTTGCTTTGGTTGTCGACGGCGACGCGCGTGCGCTCGAAGGTGCGCTCCATCGCCTGCACGAGGCTGGTGCTAGTGGCGTCGCGCGAGAGGGTCAGGAGCGCGTTGAGGGCGCGCTCGAGTTCGTCACGTGCCTGCGCGCCGTCTTGCGGCACGCTTGCCGACGCCACCTGGAGGTTCTCGATGGCGAGGTCGTAACGTTGGAGCACGGAATCGCCTTGCGCGAAGGCCCCGCTCAGGCAGGTGAGCACCACCAAGACACCAGTAGCGAGAATCAGTTGACGCCGTATCATGCAGCCTCCTCGAGAGCGGCGCGCGCGTTCAGTACGGCACCGATGTTTACGTTGGCGTTGGTGACGACGACTACGCTGTCCTCACCGAAAGGGAAGAGGAAGAGAACGCCACCGGCGCGCTCGACCGAAAAGGCGCGCAGGTCTCCCGAGCGCGCCAACAAGTGACGAGATGAAAGTACCAGACCCGGGAGCCGCGCTGCTTCGATACCGTGGCCGCGCTCCAGGACAACTTCCTGGCGCCTGACCACGATCACTTGCCGGACCGTCTCGATGTCGCCGAAGAGCTGGAGCGCCTTGCTCAACGCCTCCTCGCTCAGGCGAGCGATGACCTTGGCTGGCGCAGGGGCACCTTTGCCGGAGCGCTTCGCCTTCGCGGGCGTTGCCCCGGCCTCAGCAAGCTGGGCGAGATTTCGGCCAGGTAGGCGCCCGACGCCGGCGGCCGGAGCGTACGGCAGAACCGTGACAGGTGCGAGGCGGGGGGTGACGACCTCAGCGCCCTGAGCTAGCGCGCCGGCGGCGTACTGAGCCTCCGGTGGCTCTGCCACTGCCGCACCGCTCGCTGTCTCAGCGACCAATGCCGTAGAGGCCGCTGCCGCCGCGACCGCTGCCTCAGCGACCGCTGCCTCAGCGACCGCTGCCTCAGCGACCGCTGGCGAGGCGACGGCCACCGCAGCGCGTGACGCTTGCGCCATGAGCCGCTCAGACGTGAGGCTGATCATGGCGTGCTCGGCGTCTACCTCGGCGATCAGCGCCTCGGCGACTGGCGCCGAAGGGCCAGCGCCGAGTTCGGAGTTGGTGGCAAGCTCGTCGGCGAGGCGCTTGAGGGTGCTCGTTAGGCCTGCGCGGGGCAAGCTCCCGCTGAGCTCCTTGCGCACCCTGCCAGCCAGCAGGTGACGCATCGCGCTGGTGGTGACGGTGTCGCTGTCATGGCCCTTGGCTGCCATCGCGGCCTCGAGAATCGCGTGAGCCACACGAGGCGAAACGAGGGCCGATAGCGCCGCGTGCGTGTACCTGTAAACGTCGTTAGGCATGCCCCTCCTTCCGCCTCCCCCGCTGCGGAGCATAGTGCCGCGAGGCACGTCGTGGTTGTGAGATATTCCGTTGGGAAGCGACTCGGGTAGCCTCTTGGAGACCGAGCACCGCGCCGTGCGGTCAGCTGTTGGCCGCGGTGCGGCCGTCGGGGCGTTCCAGCGCCAGCGCGAGGCCCTGCGCCACGGATAACGCGGCCGGGTAACGCATGCGCGCCGGGCCAACGAGTGTTAACTGGCCGCTCGAGCGCCCTAGCGAGAACGAGGCGCCCACGCGAGCAACGCGGTCGTCCAGCTCGAGGCTGAGGCCACTGCCGTCGTCGACCGCGGGGGTGTCGAGTTCCAGCTGCTCGAGCGCGGAGCGCACGAAAGCGGGGTCGGCGCACTCGGGCTCCGCTAGTAGCTGGCTGATGCCCTCACGGAACAAGCGCGGCGGCTGCAGGTCATTCCAGGCCTTCGCTAACGCGACCAGCGTCCGGCCAAGCTCCGCCTCCGCGCGCTTGGCTATCTCGAGGAGGGCAGCAGGCACCTCGCCAAGAGGTTGGGAGAGCTGGCGCAGGTTGCGTTCGGCGTCGTCTATCACGTCCTCCGTTGGCGCGGGGTCGACGGTGACGCCCAACTGCCTCACGATGCCGTTCTCGAGCACCACGACGGCCAGCATGCGGTTGGAACTCAGTTGCGAGAGGTGGATCTCGAGGATGTGCATGGTGTCGTCAGCAGGCAGCCTCACCGTAACGGCGTAACCGGAGAGTTCGGCCGCCAGGCGCGTGGCGAGGGTGAACAGGTCGTCGCCCTCTGCGCCCTTCAGGCGTTGGTCCAACTGGGCGCGTTGCAGCGCGGCGAGCGGTCGCGGTGGCAGGAAGCTCGAAGCGTAGGTGCGGAAACCGAGCGTGGTCGGGATGCGCCCGGCCGACGTATGCGGTTGTTGCAGGAGACCCGCGCCTTCGAGGGAGCCGAAGTCGTAGCGCACCGTGGCTGGGCTCACCTCGAGCTGCGCCGCGATGTGCCCAGACGCGACGGGGTGCGCAGTAGCGATATACGCTTCTGCGACCAGTTCCAGGACGCGTGCCCGGCGCTCGTTCATGGCAGCGATGCTACCACCGGCGCGACCGAGACGAAGTAAGGCCCCGTTTAGTTGCCGTTCAGCTCTCTGCCAACAGGGCGATTCGTTCCAGGTGCTCCGCGGCGACCGGCATGACGCTAAGGCGGTTGCCGCGCGCGAGGAGTTGGAAGCCCGTCAAGTGCGGGTCGGTCTTCATCTCGCTTAGCGTGACTGGCCTCGCCAACTCACGCACCGGTTCGAGGTCGACGAGGAACCAGCGCGGCTGCTCGTGCGTTGCCTTCGGGTCGTAGTACTCNCCTTGCGGGTCGAACTGCGTGGCGTCCGGGTAGGCGTCCGACGCGACACGCGCCAAGCCGACCACGGCTGGCACGGCCGTGCTCGAGTGATAGTAGAGGACGAGGTCACCTAAGCGCATGTCATCTCGCATGTAGTTGCGCGCCTGATAGTTGCGCACCCCTTCCCACGCGGTGCGGCCGTCCTTGACGAGCTCCGCGAAGGAATAACAGTCGGGTTCCGACTTGACCAACCAGCTACCTGCCATGCCCGACTCTACCTGGTCACTCCCACTCGATCGTGGCCGGCGGCTTACTCGTTATGTCGTAGACCACGCGGTTGACCTCTGGTACGGCGTTGACGATGCGGTTGGCAACGGTGGCGAGGAACTCGTGAGGCAGGCGCGTCCAGTCGGCCGTCATGCCGTCGATGCTCGAAACGGCGCGCAACGCGACGGTGTTGGCGTAGGTGCGGCCGTCGCCCATCACGCCAACGGAGCGCAGCGGCGTGAGGACGGCTAGCGCCTGCCAAGTGTCGTGATAGAGGTCGAACTCGCGCAGCGCCGAGATGAACACGTCGTCGACGCGCCTGAGGACGTCGAGGCGCTCCTCGGTGACCTCACCGATGATGCGCACGGCCAAGCCCGGCCCAGGGAACGGGTGGCGGTCGCGCAGGTGCGGCGCGAGGCCGAGGCGTTCCGCGATCTCGCGCACCTCGTCCTTGAACAGCTCCCTGAACGGCTCCACTAGCTCGAACTGCAGATCGGCAGGCAGCCCGCCGACGTTGTGGTGCGACTTGATGTTGGCCGCTCCCGGCACGCCAGCCGACTCGATGACATCGGGGTAGAGCGTGCCCTGGGCGAGGAAGCGGATGGCGCCGCCCGCTTGCTGCCTGCGCGCCTCAGCGGTGAAGACCTCGATGAACTCACGCCCGATGACCTTGCGCTTCGCTTCCGGGTCCGTAACGCCGGCGAGGGCAGAGACGAAGCGCTCGGATGCGTCGACGACGGTAACGTTGACACCTAGGCCGCGCAACGCGCGCTCCACTTCTTCCGCCTCGCCGAGACGCAGGAGCCCATGATCGACGAACACCGCCACGAGCTGCTCCCCGATGGCTTGGTGCAGCAGCAGGCCGAGGGTGGTCGAGTCGACGCCGCCAGAGATGCCGAGCAGCACGCGCTCCTTCCCGACTCGTTCGCGCACGTTCGCAACGGCGGCTTCGACGATGCTCTCAGGCGTCCAGTCGCGGGGCGCTCCCGCGAGCGTGATGAAGCGCTCCAGGACAGCCATGCCCTTGGGGGTGTGGTTGACCTCTGGGTGGAACTGCAGCCCGTAGAGCCGGCGTTCCGGGTCCTCCATGGCGGCCGTCACGCCGCTCGAGCTCTCAGCGACGGCCGTGAAGCCCGCAGGCAGGCGTACGACGGCGTCGCCGTGGCTCATCCACGCTACGAAGTCGCCCTCGACACCCGCGAACAGCTCGCCAGAATAGTTCCGCAGCGCGGCTTTGCCGTACTCCCCGCTCCCGCCGCCGCCGACCGCGCCCCCGAGTTCCTTGGCGAGAAGCTGCATGCCGTAACAGACCCCGAGCACCGGTAGCCCGAGGTCGAGCAGACCGGGGGTGAGGGTAGGCGCGCCAGCGTCGTTAACGCTGTTCGGGCCGCCTGAGAGGATCACGGCAGCCGGGTCGAGCGCGACGATGCGTTCCACCGTCGCGTTGGCGGGCACTATCACGGAGTGCACCTGCAGCTCGCGCAGCCTGCGCGTGATGAGGCGGCTGTACTGCGAGCCGTAATCGACTACGACGATGCTCTGTGGCATGGGTCTGCTCCCTAGTTGTGGCTGGCCATGGCGGTCACGGCGCGGCGGGTTGCTCCTCGAATGCGAGCGTGATCACCGTGTCTTCCGGCACCCGCAACGTGACCTGCGCGCTGGAGCGGCCCTGGAACTGCGCGTGCACGGTCCAGGTGCCGTTGGCGTCGAAGCTGACGCGCCTAGGCACCGAACCGATGATGGTTCCCGGGCTGTAACTCGAGCCGTCTGGACTGCGGTCGACCACCAGGCTGACGGGCGGCAAGTTGCTCGGGCTGACGCGCACGTCTACGAGGTGCCTGACGGAGCTGCCACCAACTTGCGCGAGGTCGGAGTTGCGTTGCGCACGCAGCGCCAGGAAACTACCGAGGGCAACGACGAGGAGCAGCAGGATGAGCAACCCTGGCCCGCGCCACGCCTTACGCCGGGCCTGCCCGTCGTGCCTGTCGTCGATGCGGATGGGCGCCGGACGGATCGTCTCATCGAGGCTGCCAGAGCGGTAGGTAGCGCCAGGCGGCAGGTGTTTGACGAAGCCAGAGTCCGCCGCGCTGCCCGAAACGGGGGTCGTCTTGAGGGTGCCGCTGCCAGGATCGCTATGCAGCGTTATCGGGTCGGGGTCGGATAGGGCTTCGGCCGGCGTCTGCTGCGGTCGAGGAGGCGTGACGCGCGGCGGCGGCGTCTCGCCTTGCTCGACGCGCAAGTCGGTGCGCGGGGCAGACCCACGCGGCGCCGCCCCCGCGTCGCCGACGACTTCGTTCGGGTCGTGGCTCAAGCCTCGAGCCGCTGATGGCGCAACTGGGGTGAAGTCGAGCGCGTCGAGGTCCAGGTTCGACTTGCCGCCCGCTCCGCCCGTTTTGGAGACGGGTAGGACGATGTCGACGAAGCCAGCCGACGGCACGGTGACGGCCCCGCCAGCCAGGCGCCGCACCACGCCTTGGAGACTAGCGGCGTCAGCGCCGCTCTTCCCGCTCGTCGCGCCTCTAAGTGCGGCCGCTACCTCGGAGCTGATGCCCTGAGCACCAAGCGTGAGCAGGGCCTTCACTGCGCTCTGCAGGTCAGCGGTCAACGCAGCGGCCAGGGCTGGGTTGACCGCAGCGGCGCCAGTTGACACGGCGGCGGCTGCCGGTCGCGGTAGGCCAGGCTTCCACGGAACGCCGTAGCCTTCGAGGTAAACGCGCCTGCCTGACCACAGGAACCTGCCAGCGCCGAGGTCGCCGTGAGCCAGGCCGCGCTTGGCGGCGTCACGCAAGATGGTCAGCGCCTGTAGTACGAACTGGTCGTCGACGACGGACTCGCCTGGCGCAACCAAGGTGGCGTCACTTGGGTAGGCCGTCACTAGGGTGCCTTCGTCGTCCTGTACCCAGGAGGCGAGCACGGCTGGCAAGCCGTTCACGTCCTGGAAACCTTGCTTGAGGAGCGGCTCGCCGGGGAAGTCGTAGATCAGCACCGCCAGGCCGGTAACGACATCGACTCCAAGGCTAGTGACGACCTTGCCGTCACGCCTCAGCTCCTGGTTTCGCTGAAATCGCCCTGCCTGCTCCACCCGCCTGTGAGTATAGCCATGGCTGCCTGATGNCACAAGGCGACCACGGTCAAGGCTGGCATCANGNGCTGACTACCGCTTCGTCACNCCGCGTGCGGCGCGGAAGGCCGGGCGCTGATACGCTTGCGACACTTATGGCAGTCACTCGCGAACGCGTACTCCAGGCCCTCAAGGGCGTCAACGACCCCGAACTCCACCAGGACCTCGTCACGCTTGGCATGGTCGACTCCGTCGAGATCGTCGACGACGTCATCAAGCTCGAGGTAACCCTNACCACCCCGGCCTGCCCTATGAAAGCGAAGATCGAGCAGGACATCAGGGCGGCAATCCGCCAGGAAGTCGGGGTTGACAAGGTCGAGTTGACCTTCGGNTCCGCCGTGCGGGGCCCGACGCAGATGCCGCTGCCTGGCGTGCGCAACGTCATCGCGGTCGGTTCAGGCAAGGGCGGCGTCGGCAAGTCGACGATGGCGGCCAACCTCGCAGCCGCGTTGAGCTTGGAGGGCGCGCTCGTTGGTCTGCTCGACGCCGACATCTACGGGCCAAGCCAAGGGAAGATGTACGGCGTCGAAGGCAAGCGCCTCATGGCGGACGACGAGAAGCACATACTGCCACTGCGTAACCATGGGGTGAAGGTCATNTCCATCGCCAACCTCGTNGAGGACGGCCAGGCGCTTACCTGGCGCGGCCCCATCCTCCACGGCACCCTCACGCAACTCCTGAAGCAAACGGTGTGGGGCGAGCTCGATTACCTCATCATCGACTTGCCGCCAGGCACGGGGGACGTCCAGCTCTCGCTGGCTCAACTAGTCCCCGTGACNGGCATGGTCCTCGTCACCACGCCGCAGGACATGGCACTGGTAGACGTGCGCCGCGCGTACACCATGGCGCGTAAGACGCATATCCCGGTCCTCGGGGTGATCGAGAACATGAGCTACTACGCTCTCCCAGACGGCACCAAGGACTACATCTTCGGCGAGGGCGGCGCGTTGCGCTGGGCAGAAACGGAGCGNTTGCCTCTGTTAGGCGCCGTTCCCATCACCCGCGCGCTGCGCGAAAGCGGCGATAGCGGCACGCCGCTCGTCATCTCTCACCCTGATGACCCGAGCACTCTCGAGTTGCGGCGCGCGGCGCGTTTGATGGCNGGGCAGATCAGCATCCAGTCGGCTAACGCCTTGCCGATGGTCGGGTAAGCAACCGCGCAACATGCCGCGGGTGCTATCATCCGCCAAGCGGGAAGAGTAGGCGTCCGCCCCTCTAACAGCGAGCGTGGGTCACGGCTGAGAGCCCACGCGAGAGGAACCGCCGAACGTCGCCCGGGCCGATCGGCCTTCGAGGAAGAACGCCGCTAAGGCGGTTACTAGAACCTCCGGTTGCCACCCCGATAGCGTGGTCTCGAGTGCCCCGGATTCAACTGTTCGGTTCGGGGAACTGCGGTGGTACCGCGGGGCTTTCCACCCCGTCCGCAGCTGTGCGGGCGGGGTGTTCTCATCCCTCCAGCAGGAGCGCCAACTGACCCCACCGCGGGTCTTGAAGCAGGAGGAGTAGATGAACAACGTCGATGAGCACCCCGAAGCTCCAGGGCTAGCAAGCCGTTACCAACCAGCGGAGGTCGAGCTGCGCTGGGCCAAGCTGTGGGCTGANGAGCCGTTCCGCGCCGACGCCAACAGCGACAAGGAACCGTTCTGCGTGGTCATCCCGCCGCCCAACGTCACGGGAAACCTGCACCTCGGGCACGCCTTCGACAACACCATCATCGACGTCCTCACCCGCTTCAAGCGCATGCAAGGTTACGAGGCGCTGTTCCAACCNGGCACCGACCACGCTGGCATCAGCACGCAGGTCGTGGTGGAGAGGGCGCTGCGCGAGCAAGGCATGAAGCGCCTGGAGCTTGGCCGCGAGGCGTTCAACGAACACGTGTGGGCGTGGAAGGAACGCTACGGCGGNGTGATCTTGGGGCAACTGCAGCGCCTGGGCGTCAGCGCGGACTGGTCGCGCACGCGCTTCACCCTCGACGAGGGCCTGTCGCAGGCGGTACGGCGCCAGTTCGTGGAGCTNTATCACCAGGGCCTCGTCTACCGCGGCGAACGCATAGTCAACTGGGATCCGGTGAGTCGCACGGTGCTCTCCGACCTCGAGGTGGACCGCGAGGACCGGCCCGGCAAGCTCTACTACCTCGCGTACGAGCTGGAGGGCGGCGGCGAGATCGAGATCGCTACCGTGCGGCCCGAGACGATCTTCGCAGACGTGGCGATCGCCCTTAACCCNGCNGATCCGCGTGCCGCCGAGCTGGCGGGCCGCAGCGCCCGCATCCCGCTCACCGACCGGTTCGTGCCCGTCATCTTGGATGAGGCGGTCGAGTTGGAGTTCGGGACGGGCGCACTGAAGATCACGCCAGCCCACGACCCGACCGACTTCGAGATCGGGGAGCGCCACGGCCTTCCAAGGCCGAGCGTGATCGATCTCGATGCGCGCCTGTTCGGCGAACTGGTGCCAGTCGAGCTGCGCGGACTCGACCGCTTCGAGGCGCGCCGCGCCGTAGCCGCCATGCTTGAAGCAGCCGGGTCACTTAGGCGAACCGACGACTACAGCGTCTCGCTGGGCTTGAGCCAGCGCAGCGGCGAACCGGTGGAGCCCATCTTGTCGCTGCAATGGTTCTACAACACCGATACGGCGGCTGCGCGGGCGTTACGAGGGCTGGACAGCGGCGAGGTATCCGTTCACCCCGAGCGTTTCACGAAGGTGAACCGCGACTGGCTCGAGAACCTGCGCCACTGGTGCATATCTCGGCAGCTGTGGTGGGGGCACCGCATCCCGGCCTGGTACGACGCAGACGGCAAGACCTACGTGCCTTCCCTCGACGAACCGAACCTCGACCCACCGGACGACCCGCGCTACGCTGGCCTCGACCTCGTGCAAGACGAGGATGTGTTCGACACCTGGTTCAGCTCCAACTTGTGGCCCTTCAGCACCCTTGGTTGGCCCAACGTAGACGACCCGTTCTACCGGAAGTTCTATCCGACGAGCGTGCTGGTAACGGGTTACGACATCCTCTTCTTCTGGGTGGCGCGCATGGAGCTGGCCGCTTATCAGTTCACGGGCCAACGGCCGTTCGACGACGTGCTCCTTCACGGCCTCGTGCTTGACGCGAACGGCCAGAAGATGTCGAAGTCGAAGGGCAACGGCATCGACCCGCTAGAGGTGATCGACCAGTTCGGCGCAGACGCGCTGCGCTTCGCCATGGGCTACGTGTCGACCGGGGGGCAGGACATCCGCTGGGACGACCGCCGCGTGGAGATGGGCCGAAACTACGCCAACAAACTGTGGAACGCCGCGCGCTTCGGGCTCATGAACCTCGCAGGCGACGAGGACACCAGCGCCGCCGCGCCGACCCGCTTGGCCGACAGGTGGATCCTCAGCCGCCTGCAACGGACCGTTGGCGCCGTGACCGCCGCGCTGGACGCCTACGACCTGGGCGCCGCGACGCGCCTGCTTTACGACTTCACCTGGTCCGAGTTCTGCGACTGGTACCTCGAGGGCGCCAAGCCGGCGCTGCAGGCAGGCGACGCCACCACGCGCGCGACTTTGCGCACCGTGCTTGAAGGGGTGCTCAAGCTGCAGCACCCGCTTATGCCTTTCATCACCTCGGAGCTCTACCAGGCACTCGGACACGAGGAGCAACTCGCGCTCGCCGCCTGGCCGACGGTCGACGAGTCCCTCACGGACGCCGCCGCAGAGGCCGACTTCGCGCGCTTGCAGAACGCCGTAGCTGGCGTGCGTGGCCTGCGCCGCGACGCTGAGGCCTCCCCGGCGGCCTGGTTGGAGGTGCACGTGAGTGGACCCGCCGCAGAGTTGGTGACCAGCGAGGCCGAGGTGTTCGGCGCACTGGCGCGGGCGAGGATAGCGAGCGGGCTGGTGGCTGGCCCAGCGCTAAGCCAGGCGGTACCAGAGTTGGTGCTGACCTTGCCGCTGAGTGGTCAGATCGATGTGGCCGATTACGTGGCGCGGCAGGAGCGCAGGGTGGCCAAGCTCGAGCAGGAGCGCGAGCGCTCGCTGCGTAAGGTGGCGAACGAGAAGTTCGTGGCGAACGCGCCCGCCGAGGTAGTGGCGGAGGAGCAGCGGCGCATAGCGGAGGCAAGTGACCTCATCAGCCGTGTTACCGGACTGCTCGCCCAACTGCGAAGCGGAGGCGCCGCTTGAGTAGTCTGGACACATGGCCCTGGCGCAGACAACAGCTTACGGTGACCTAGAGCTTGACGACCAGCTGACCTTAGCTGACCTCGAATCGGTGGCGCGCGGTGGGCGGCAGGTGACCCTGTCCGCCGCTGCGCGCCAGCGCGTTGCTAGCAACCGCGAGTTCGTGGAGCGGCTAGTCGAGGACGGTAGCACCGTCTACGGCGTTTCCACGGGCTTCGGGCGCTTCGCGACCAGCCGCATACCACCCGCCGAGGTGCGGCAACTGCAGCGCAACCTCATGCTCTCTCACGCCGTCGGCGTAGGGGAGCCGTTCCCAACGGAAGTCGTGCGCGCCATGCTGCTCCTGCGCGCACAGTCGCTGGCGCTCGGCGCCTCCGGCGTGCGGCCGCTGGTGGTTGAGCGGCTGCTCGACCTCCTGAACAGGCGCATCCACCCGGTGGTGCCGTCGCAGGGGTCGGTGGGCGCCTCTGGTGACCTGGCGCCCCTAGCTCACATCGGTGTCGTCCTGCTAGGCGTGGGCGAGGTCGAGGTGGGCGGCGAACTGNTAAGCAGCGCGGCCGCGTTAGCTGCCGCCGGCCTCGAGCCGCTCGAGCTGCTGGCGAAGGAGGGCTTGGCGCTCATCAACGGCACGCAGGCCATGACGGCCATACTGGCCCTCACCCTGCTTGACGCCGAGCGCCTAGCGCGGCATGCGGACCTGGCCGCGGCAATGACCGTTGAAGCGGCGATGGGCAGTCACATGCCGTTCAACCCGGCGGTCGTGCGGTTACGCCCTCACCCTGGCGCAGTGGGCGTTAGCGCCAACATGCGCAGGCTCCTAGCGGGTTCGGAGATAGTCACGGCGCATGCGGAGTGCGACCGGGTGCAGGACGCATACTCACTGCGCGCGGTGCCGCAGGTACACGGCGCCAGCCGCGACGCTCTCAGGCACGTGCGGTCGGTGCTGCAGGTGGAGCTGACCGCCGTCACCGACAACCCGCTAGTGCTCGGCGACGGCTACAGCGAGGAGGAAGCGGCCTGGGGCGGCTCGGACGTGGATGGTCAGGGCGGCCTCGTCATCTCGGCGGCGAACTTCCATGGGCAGCCGCTGGCGTTAGCGGCGGATTACGCGGCGATCGCCGTTGCCGAACTAGCGAACATCAGCGAGCGGCGCGTCGAGCAACTCGTCAACCCAGCCTTGTCCGGCCTGCCTGGCTTCTTGACCGAGCACGGCGGACTCAACTCTGGCTACATGGTGGCGCAGTACACCGCCGCTGCGTTGGTGAGCGAGAACAAGGTGCTGGCGCACCCAGCTTCGGTCGATTCCATCCCTACCAGCGCCAATCAGGAAGATCACGTGTCGATGGGCACGCACGCCTGCCGCAAGCTCGCGCAGGTCGTGGCGAACGCCAGTTACGTCATCTCCGTGGAGCTACTCACTGCGGCGCAGGCGCTCGACTTCCGGGCGCCACTCAGGCCTGGCGTCGGCGTGGCGGCCGCGCACGCACGCTTGCGGGCACTGGTCCCGCACCTAGACGGGGACCGCTACCTCAAGCCGGAACTCGAGGCAGTGCGGGGCGCCGTACGCGACGGCAGCCTGCTAGCCGCGGTCGCCGCGGCCGGAGTGGAGTTGGCGTGAACAGCAGGCATCTGGAGCTCACCTTCACCGGCCCTGCGACCTTCTTCAAGGCCCCGTTGCTGTTGGATGGAGCGGCGGGCGCTGGGGCTAACTACGACGTTGCGTTGCTTGGGGTGCCGTACGACTTCGCGGTCGGTTTCAGGCCAGGGGCACGCTTCGCGCCCGCCGCCGTGCGCGCTGCCAGCGGCCGCTACGCCTTGCCGCCACAGGGGTTCTACGACTTCGCTACCGACAGTCACCGTTTAGCTGGCGCGCGCCTCGTCGACGTTGGCGACGTCGACCTTGCGCAGCTGGAGACGGCGGAGAGCCTCGCGCGCATCACGGCAGGCGCTCGCCGCGCGCGTGGCCTTGGGCGCCTGCCGGTGTTCGTAGGTGGCGATCACTCGGTGAGCTACCCGCTGCTACTGGCGTTCGCCGACGTTGGGGACCTGCATGTGGTGCAACTCGACGCTCACCTCGACTACTCGGAGGCGCGCAACGGCACGCGCTTCGCCAACTCGAGCCCGTTCAGGCGCGCGGTCGAGGCGCTGCCTAACCTGGCGAGCGTGACGGTGCTCGGCTTGCGCGGCGTTCGCGCGGACGCCGAGGCATTCCGCAGCGCTCGCGCGCGGGGCCACACGCTCATCAGCGCCAAGCAGGTGCGAGATGACCTGGAGGCGGCCGTTGCCAAGCTGCCCGCCGGCGCGAACGTCTACCTGAGCATCGACGTCGACGCCCTTGAGCCGGCAGAACTGCCAGGCACGAGCAGCCCAGAGCCGGAAGGGCTCAGCTACGCTCAGCTGCGCGATCTGGTGGCGGCTACGGTCGCGCGCAACCACTTGGTCGGGCTAGACCTCACGGAGCTAGCGCCCGACCTTGACCCTAGCGGACGTAGCGCGTTGCTAGCTGCGCGGCTGGTGGCGGAGACGCTGGCGCTGTGGTGGGACGCTGGGCCAGCTGACTAGCCGTCCTTGCGCCACACCGTGTTGCCGCCGATCACCATCTCGCGCAGCGACGGCGACCCCCAGGTATAGAAGGGCGTTAGCGCGCGGGGCGAATCGACCACCAAGTAGTCGGCAACCGACCCGGGCGCTAACGTGCCCCACGTTGGCTGACCTAAGGCCAAGCCGGCGTTGGCGGTGCCGGCCACGAGGGCTTCCTCGACGCTCATGCCGAGGGTGGCGACGGCCAGGTTCAGCGCCAGCATCAGGCCGTAAACGGGCGAGGAGCCGGGGTTGTGGTCGGAAGCCACCGCCACCCTCACGCCGCTGGCGCGCACCGTGGCCCAGTCCGGGGTCCCACGCCGCAGCAGTAACGCCGCGACAGGCAAGAACGTGGCGACGGAGCCAGCCGCGGCCATCGCCCCTAAGTCTTCCGCGCTGGCCAACTCCAGGTGGTCGGCAGACACACCGCCTAGCTCGGCCACCAGCCGCGCGGCCCCCGTGTGCGTGAGCTGCTCGGCGTGAGCCTTGATCTTCAGGCGGTAGGTCAGTGCGGCCTCCAGGATGCGGCGCGTTTCGGTCAAGGTGAAGGCGCCCTCGTCGCAGAACACGTCGACGGCGTCGACCAAGCCAAGGCGTACCGCCTCCGGCAGCGTTTCGCTTAGGAACGTGGCGAGGTATGTTTCGCGCGGCACGTCCTTGTCGGGCACGTGCGCGAGGAGCGTGGTCGTCACGCGCTGCGGACCCTCCTCGCCGAGTTGGCGTGCGACGCGAAGCATGCGCAGCTCACCTTCGGTGTCGAGGCTGTAGCCCGACTTGATCTCCAAGGCCGTCACCCCGCTGCGCAGGAACGCTCCGGCGCGGCGCCTAGCGGAGAGGAGCAGGGACGCCTCAGACGCGCTCCTCGTGGCAGCCACCGTCTCGTAGATGCCCTTGCCAGCCGCGAGGATCTCGGGGTAACTCGCGCCGCGTGCCCGCAGGAGGTACTCGTCAAGGCGGTCGCCCGCCCAGATCAAGTGGGTGTGGCCGTCGACGAGGCCTGGGATGACGGCGTTGCCGCCCAAGTCGACGCTTGGCCAAGCTGCATATGCGCTGGGGAGCGCGGCCTCGGCGCCAACCCAAGCGACGTGGCCGTCGACTATGGCCATGGCCGCGTTCGGCACCGCTTCGTAGGGGGTGAAGAGCTCGCTTATCCCTTTGACCTGGGTGCCTTCGTTGCTCATACGTCCTCCACGTCCGTGATGCCAGGCAGATCCATGCTTCGCGTTCTCGCCGTGTTGATCGCCAGATCGTAGCCGGCGTCCGCGTGGCGCATGACGCCAGTGCCAGGGTCGTTGAGCAGCACGCGCGCGATGCGCTCGGCCGCGGCCTTCGAGCCGTCCGCCACGCACACCTGGCCAGCGTGCAGGCTGTAACCCATGCCGACGCCGCCGCCATGGTGGAAGCTCACCCAGCCGGCGCCACTGACGGCGTTGAGTGCGAAGTTCAGCAGCGCCCAGTCGGCAACGGCGTCAGAGCCGTCGAGCATGGCCTCGGTCTCGCGGTAGGGGCTGGCGACGGACCCGGCGTCGAGGTGATCGCGGCCTATCACGATGGGGCCGTCCAAATCGCCGTTGGCCACCATCTCGTTCAGGCGCAGACCTGCGCGGTCACGCTCGCCATAACCGAGCCAACAGATGCGCGCAGGCAGACCCTGGAAGGCGAACTTGTCAACGCCCTCGGTAAGCCAGCGCCTCAAGCCGACGTCATCAGGGAAGAGTTCCAGCATGGCGCGGTCNGTGCGGTAGATGTCCGCCGGGTTGCCCGAGAGCGCGACCCAACGGAACGGNCCGCGGCCCTCGCAGAACTGGTCGCGGATGAANGCGGGCACGAAGCCCGGGTACGAGAACGCGCCCNCGAACCCGCCCTCCTGAGCGAACGCCCTGAGGTTGTTGCCGTAATCGAAGGCGATGGCGCCAGCTGTNGCCAGGTCGACGATGGCCGAGCAGTGCCGCGCCATGGANGCAAGCACGCGGGCGCGGTAACCGCTAGGGTCCGCGCTNCTTAGGGCGTTAAGGTCTTCGTCTGGNCGCGCAGTNGGGCGGTAACCGACCATGGGGTCGTGGGCGCNCGTCTGGTCCGTCACTAGGTCGACTCTTACACCGCGCCTTACCAGTTCGGGCAGCACCTCGGCTGCGTTGCCGAGCAACCCGATCGAGAGTGGCGTGCGCGCCCGCCTTGCCGTCTCCAAACGCGCTAGGGCGTCGTCTAGGTCAAGGCTCGACTCGTCGAGGTAACCCGTCTCGAGGCGCCTTTGAATGCGGTGCGCGTCGACCTCCACCACCAGCACCGCGCCGCCGTTGAGGGTGACGGCCAGCGGCTGCGCCCCGCCCATGCCGCCGAGGCCAGCCGTTACGGTCAGCGTCCCCGCCAACGTGCCACCGAAGTGCCGTCGCGCTGCCGCCGCGAACGTCTCGAACGTGCCCTGCAAGATGCCTTGGGTGCCGATGTAGATCCAGGACCCAGCCGTCATCTGGCCGTACATCATGAGGCCAGCCTGGTCGAGGCGGTCGAACTCCTCCCAGTTAGCCCACTTCGGCACTAGGTTAGAGTTGGCGAGGATGACGCGGGGGGCGTCAGGCACGGTCCTGAAGACACCGACCGGCTTCCCTGACTGCACGAGGAGGGTCTCGTCGTTCTCAAGCCGCTCGAGCGTAGCGATGATCCGCCGGTANGCGTTCCAGTCGCGAGCCGCGCGGCCGCGGCCGCCGTACACTACGAGGTCTTCCGGCGCCTCGGCCACCTCGGGGTCAAGGTTGTTCATCAACATCCGCATGGCCGCCTCTTGGATCCAACCCTTGGCGGTCCGCTTGTTACCCCGCGGCGCCCGGATGGGCCAGGACGGTGGCGTTCCAGTTGGCATCTGTGCCTCCTTACGGCTAGGCACTGCCCGACTGCTGCGCTGCCCACACCATTATCGTTCCCCGGTGGTGCGCCCGACCGGCTTGAAGCGGAACGCGTGTAACCTCGGGCCTGGAGGTAGTGATGTTCNGCCACCCAAGTAGGTGGAGCTTCTGGGCGCTGCTTGCCCTAGTGACGGTGGGCATCAGCGCCTGTGGCGGTGAACTCGGCGTGCGCGTTGACGGCTCCTCGACCGTCTACCCAGTGTCGTTGGCCATGGCTGAAGAGTTCACGATCGAGCACCCTGGCCTACCAGTCTCGGTGGCTTACTCCGGCACGGGAGGCGGCCTCTCCAAGATGTGCGCTGGCGCACTTGACGTTGCCGACGCTAGCCGCGTCGTCAAAGCGNGCGAGTTGGCGACTTGTGCGGCGGCNGGCATCTCGCTCATCGAGCTACCCGTCGCCGCGGACGCCCTCACGATCGTGGTGAACCGCGCGAACGACTTCGTCACTTGCCTAACGTTAACGGAACTAGCGGCCATCTGGGCGCCTGGGTCGGGCATCACGANGTGGAGTCAGGTTCGCGCCGGCTTCCCGGACGCCGACATCACGCTATATGGCCCTGGCACCGACAGCGGGACGTTCGATTACTTCACGGAAGCGGTCAACGGTCAGACGGGGGCCATCCGCACCGACTTCTTCCCTAGCGAAGACGACAACGTACTAGTACAGGGCGTGGAGAGCGACCCTTACGCCATGGGCTTCTTCGGCTACGCGTACTACGCCGAGAACTCACAGCGCCTTACCGCGTTGGCGGTCGATAGTGGGCATGGCTGCGTGGCGCCGACCCCGGAGACCATCGAGGCGAACAGCTATACGCCGCTCTCGCGCCCGCTGTTCATCTACGTGAGCACGAAGTCCCTCGAGGCCAAACAGGCCGTTACCGCGTTCATCGACTTCTACCTGGCGCCGGCGAACCGCGAGTACATCGCAGGAACCGGCTTCGTCACTTACCCGCCCGCCGTTTACGAGGCGGTCGCCGCCCGCTTCAAGGCGCGCGTGACGGGCACGGCCTTCGCGGACTTCCACCCGGGCGACAGCGTGCTGGCCGCCGTCCAGGCGCACGAGTGAAGCGGGGAAGCGCCAGTGCACCATTGGCGTTGCGCCCTTCGGAGCGCATGCGCGAGCGGCTCGTTGCCGTCGCCCTCGGCGCCGCGGCGTGGGTGACGGTGCTGACGACCATCGCCGTCGTGGCCGTGCTGGCCCGCGAGACGTTCGCCTTCTTCACCGACCCGCTAGTCAGCGTCGTCGAGTTCTTCACTGGTGACAGGTGGACGCCGCTCTTCCTCGACAAGCACTTCGGCATCTCCCCGCTCCTGGCCGGTACCTTCCTCGTCACGGCGATCGCGATGCTGGTCGGGGTGCCGCTCGGCATCGCGAGCGCCATCTACCTCTCCGAGTACGCCACCCCGCCCGTTCGCAGGCGNGTGAAGGGCGTGCTCGAGCTACTGGCCGGGATCCCAACCGTCGTGCTTGGCTACTTCGCGCTCCTGTTCGTTACCCCGTGGCTGCAAACGTTCATTCCAGGCCTCAAGCTCTTCAACGCCCTCTCNGCCGGACTCGTCATGGGCTTCATGATCCTGCCCATCATCTCGAGCCTCGCTTCGGACGCCATGATCTCCGTGCCGAACTCCCTGCGTGAGGCAGGTTATGGCCTTGGTGCGAGCAAGTTGGACGTGGTCATAAAGATCGTGTTGCCTGCCGCGTTCTCCGGCATCGTTGCCGCCGTGATCNTGGCGTTCGCCCGCGCCGTCGGGGAGACGATGATCGTCACCCTCGCCGCCGGGCAGCGGCCGATCCTCACCCTCGACCCGCGCGAGACGATCGCCACCATGACTTCCTTCATCGTGCAGGCAGCCACCGGCGACCAGCCGGCTGGCTCCCTCGCCGCGCGCTCTCTCTATGCCGTGGCGAGCGTGCTGTTCGTGATCACGCTACTCCTCAACCTGGTGTCGCAAGCGCTCGTACGGCGCTTCAGGGAGCGCTACGAGTGACTGCCGCCAGCGCTCGGCGCGCACGCGGCCGCCTGTTCTACGCGGCCGTCCTCACCCCGACCCTGTTGGCGCTCGCGGTGCTTGCCGCCCTCGTCCTCGACGTGCTCGGAGACTCGGTCTCATGGCAAGTCGTCGAGCCGGCCGGCAGCGGATCGAGCTTCTCGGTCGCGGAAGGCTTCAGGTTCACAGGCACTTGGGAGAGAGTCGTGCGGCTAGAGCTTGCCGCGCGCGGCGAATCGGCCGAGGAGGTGGATGCCCTGCTAGCCAACTCGGAGGAGCGCCGCATCTTCGCGGCGCGCAACCGCGTCGAGCTGATGTGGGCGGTCGACGGGCAGCCGCTTAGGTGGGTCGTGACGAGCAGTCGCGACAAGCTGATCTCTGACCACGCCCTGGTCGCTGGCGCGAGGGAGCGCAAGGCCTTGCTTGCCGAACTGCGGCCTGGCCAACACCTCTACCTCAACCAGTGGCTTGACGGTTCGATCTTCGGGCGCAACACCTCGCGGTCGCCGCTGGTCGCGGGGTTGGCGCCCGCCCTGCTCGGCAGCTTGTGGGTGATGGCGCTCGTCATCCTCATCGCCGTGCCGCTCGGCGCGGCGGCGGCGATCTACCTCGAGGAGTACTCGCAGGACACGTGGGCGGCGAGGGCCATCGAGGTCAACTTGCGCAACTTGGCTGGAGTGCCGAGCATCGTCTACGGCATACTTGGCCTCGCGGTCTTCGTGCGCTTCATGCGGCTCGGGCCCGTGGTGTTGGCCGCTGCGCTCACACTCGCGCTGCTCGTCGTTCCCGTCGTCGTCATCGCGGCGCGCGAGGCCATCAGGGCGGTACCTGACTCCATGCGCCAGGCGGCGTACGGCCTTGGAGCGACGAAGTCGCAGGTAGCGTTCCGAGTGGTGCTGCCCGCCGCCCTCTCGAGTATCGTGACCGGCGTGATCCTCGCCGTCGCACGCGCTGTTGGCGAGACGGCGCCCCTGCTCCTCATAGGGGCGGCAGCGTTCGTGCCGGGCCTGCCGAGCAGCCCGATGTCGCAGTACACCGTCCTGCCCGTGCAGATCTACTCGTGGGTGGGGGAGAACAACCCCGAGTTCGCTCACGTAGCGTCTGCCGGGATCGTCGTGTTGCTCTGCGTGCTGGCGCTACTCTACGGGGTGGCGTTCTGGTTGCGGCGGAAGTTCGAGCGGCGCTGGTGAGCTACTTGCGCCCGAAAGGAAGAGCGTGAGCCAGGTACTGCCTGACGACCACGAGACGGTGCGGACCGACCCGGTGGCCGCCGAGGACGCCGTCGTCGAGATAGATTCGTTCAGCCTCTGGTACGGGGACTTCAAGGCGCTCAAGGGCGTCTCGCTGACGGTGCCGCGCAACAGCGTCACCGCGTTGATCGGCGCGTCAGGCTGCGGCAAGAGCACCCTGCTGCGCAGCATCAACCGCATGAACGACTTGGTGGAGGGCGTGCGCACCGCGGGGCGCGTCCGTTACGAGGGCGAGGAGCTGTACGGCGCCGGTGTCGACCCTGTCGAGGTGCGGCGCCGCGTTGGCATGGTGTTCCAGAAACCGAACCCGTTCCCCAAGTCCATTCACGACAACGTCGCTTTCGGTCCGCGCCTGGCTGGGCGTCGCTTCGATCTCGGCGCGGTCATCGAGCGCGCCCTCAAGGACGCCGCCCTGTGGGAAGAGGTCAAGGACAAACTGCAGGGTTCCGCGTTCGGGCTGTCGGGCGGGCAACAGCAGCGCCTGTGCATCGCGCGGGCGCTGGCGACCGAGCCGCAGGTGCTGCTGATGGACGAACCTACCAGCGCCCTCGACCCGATCGCGACCGACAAGATCGAGCGCCTGATAGCCGAGCTCAAGGGCCGCTACACGGTGATAATCGTGACGCACAACATGCAGCAGGCCGGCCGCGTTTCGGACCGCACGGCCTTCATGCACCTCGGTACCTTGGTCGAGGAGGGGCCAACGGACCAGATGTTCACTGCGCCGCGGCACGAACTGACGGAACGTTACGTCTCAGGGCGCTTCGGTTAAGGCAGCTAACTAGACGAAGCGGCTACGTCTAGACCGTTGACCTCGTTCATGGCGTGCTGCGGGCCGTACCGCGCCACGAGTTCGACGGCGTCCGCAGCTGCCGCCACCACGCGTTCCACGAGGTCCGCCTCTGACTGAGTGAAGCGGCTCAACACCCAGTTCTCCGTCGTCCACTCAGGCGGGGGTCGCCCCACGCCGACTTTCACCCGCACGTAATCGGGGCCCACGGTCCGCGAGATGTCGCTAACGCCGCGCTGGCCGCCACTGCTGCCGCCGAGCCTCACCCGCAGCTTGCCTAGCGGCAGATCCATGTCGTCGTGAACTACCACCATCTCGCCCGGCCTGACGGACCCGCGCGTGAGGGCGGCCTGCACTGGGCGGCCGGACAAGTTCATGAACGTTAGCGGTTTAAGCAGCATGCAGGCGCCAGCAGCTAGCGTGCCAGGCGCCAACTTGGCCGTTGCCGCTTCGCGCTCGACCCTGAACTGCGCCCCGTGGCGCCTCGCTAGCTCATCAATGACGAGGAACCCGGCGTTATGCCGGGTTCCCGAGTAGCGCGACCCTGGATTGCCGAGGCCGACCACGAGCTTGAAACTTGGTGGGGACGCCTGGTCCACCCTAGAGGTCAACCCTCTTCCTGCTCCTCGGTACCGGCGCCGATGACCTCAGGCTGCGTAACGGCTTCGGCTCCCTCGGTCTCTTCCACGACGCGTGGTGGCACTACTGCCACGATGGCGAGGTCGAGCTCGTCGAGGATGTGCGCCTCGCTCGGGAGCTTGGCGATGAGGTCCTTGACGTGCAGGCTATCGCCGACGGCGAGGGCGCTGACGTCTGCCTCGACGTGGTTGGGGATGAAGCGCGGCAGGACCGAGATCTTGATCTCGCGGCGCTGAACGTCGAGCATGCCACCGTCGCGCACGCCGACGGCCGTGCCGACGAACTCGATGGGGACGTGCACTTCGAGGGGACGGTTGGCGGTGACGGCGTAGAAGTCGACGTGCATGGGAACGCGCTTCCGCTTGTCCATCTGGACTTGCTTGACGACGACGGAACGCTCGGTGCCATCGATGACGAGGTCGATCAGGCTCGAGGTGCCTTGGGCGCGGAACGCCTTGTCGAAGTCACGCATGTCGACCGTGATCGACTCGTTGAGTTCCTTGTTGTAGACGACCGCAGGGAGCTTCCCCGTGCGGCGCAAGTCAGCGGCCGTGCCCGGCGCGCGCTTTTCAGCGTTGATTCTCATGGTTCCTCCGGTGCGCACGGCTATCTCGCCGACGCGTTAGCAACTACTGATGCTACTTGGTAGCGCCCGCCGCTGTAAAGGTCGGACGCGGTTTCAGCTGTCGAAAAGGGAACTCACGGACACGTGATCGTGCACGTTGCGGATGGCCTGGGCGAGTAGGGGAGCCACGCTAAGTACCTTGATCTTGTCGTTGGTCTCGACCAGCGGGATGGTGTCGGTGACGTAGATGCCGCTGACGGCCGGGTGATCGAGGCGCTCCATNGCCGGTGGCGTGAAGACGGCGTGGGTTGCCGTCACGCGCACGTCAGGTTGCGCGCCGAGGTCGAGCAGCGCCTCGATGCCACGACGCATGGTGCCCGCAGTCGAGATCATGTCGTCCATGATGATCGGACGCTTGCCTTCGACGTCGCCGATGACGTGAGTGACTTCGGTGTCCGTNGGGCTAGTGCGGCGCTTGTAGAGCATGACGAGCGGCAGGTTCAAGTAGTTCGCAAGGCGCCTGGCCTCGGTCGCGCGCCCGACGTCAGGTGACACGACCACGCTGTCGGTCAGGTCGGTGCCCCTGAGGTGATCGCCGAGTATCGTCAATGCCGTCAAGTGATCGACGGGGACGTCGAAGAANCCCTGGATCTGGCCAGCGTGCAAGTCGATGGTGATGACGCGGTCGGCGCCGGCCTTCTCGAGCAAGTTGGCTACGAGTTTGGCGGTTATCGGCTCGCGCGCTTGCATCTTCTTATCCTGCCGCGCGTAACCGAAGTACGGGATGACGGCGTTGATCCGCCAAGCCGAGGCGCGCCTCAGCGCGTCGATCAGGACGAGCAACTCCATGAGGTGGTGGTTAACGGGGGCGCAGGTCGATTGGATGATGTAGCAGTCGCCGCCACGTGCGCTCTCGTCGATGCTGATACGCGTTTCGCCGTCAGGGAACTGAGAGACCGTGCCGTGCGCTAGGCGGCCACCCAGATGCTTGGCGACGGCCTGAGCGAGCAACGGGTTGGCGTTGCCGCTGAATAGCTTGACGTCCTCGCCGCTCCTCACCTGTGGTCACCTACTAGCCGCGTGCAACGGGCGTGGGGGGACTCTTCGCCACGGTGGGGCGAAAGGTGGAGGCAAGTACTGAGCGTCACTGAGCACCTCGCAGGGGGACTAGGGTGTGCGGCAGAACTGGGCGGTAGCGGCACCCTCTGGTAGCCACGGGCGAGTATACCCAGGCCGGCGCGCCTTGCCGTAGGCGGGCCGGACGGTACTGCGACTAGCGCGCGGCTTGTTTGCTCAGCGCGCGTACTCGACGGCGCGCGACTCGCGCACGACCGTCACTTGCACCTGACCTGGGTACTCCATGTCCTGCTCGATGCGGTTGGCGATGTCGCG
>JGI26538J50259_1000812_pt1 | contig 21850 bp, 30 predicted proteins | sample ThiBio_1000_plan_FD_50259 | JGI IMG/M metagenome (IMG submission 50259)
CGATCTCGTCCATCATCGATCTTCCCCCTCTCGGATTGGCGGTGCATCTGCACTTGCCCGTCGGCCCGGCAGCAGTTCGCGGATCCGCCCGCGGGCCCGCCAGAGCCGTGAGCGGACCGTCCCCACCGGGACCCCGAGGGCGGTGGCGATCTCCGGGTAGGAGAGGTCGGCCCAGGCGTAGAGGAGGAGGACCTCCACCTCCGCGGCCGGCAGCCCGGCCAGCGCCGCCGCGAGATCGCGCCCGAGGCCGGCGGCGTCGAGGCGGTCCTCGACTCCCTCGAAGGCGTCGAGCACCGGGTCGACCCCCGTCCTCGCGTAGGCCCGCAACTGCCGGACCACCTGGCGGCGGTGATGGAGCAGGAGGTTGGTCGCGATCCCGAAGAGCCACGGCCTGGCATCCGGTCTCGAGCGGTCGTAGCGCGCCCGGCCCTCGAAGGCGACGAGGAAGGTCTGCGCCGCCAGCTCGTCGGCCGCGTCGGGACCGACCCGACGCTGCAGATACGTGTGGACGGCGTCGTAGTGGCGGTCGAAGACCGGCGCGAACTCGGCGGGGCTCGTGAGCGAGGCGGCAAGCGCCGCGCTGTCGGGGATCGGATCCTCCACGGTCCGCACTTTCCCGATCGGCCGTAAACGGTTCGCGGATCGGGCTTCATGGCTGCGCTCTCGATCCGGACGCTCGAGCCCGGCAGCGGCGCCGCCAGTCGCGTGCCCACTCGTTGCTCGGCTCGCCGAGCAGGTCAAGGATCTTCTGGGGGCAGCGGTCGTCGTCTGGACCCATGTCCTCGCTGATCCGCTTGACGTGAAGGCGCTTTCCTTCGCGCTTGATGATGAGGACGAGTCCCCAGACCTCCGGTGGGTCTTCGCCTCTCAGGGCGGCGTATACAACCTCTCCGTCCCTGGTCGCAGCGAGTAGATGCTGCTCTGCGTACTCTGCTCCGAATACAAAGGCAACCGCTGCCTTCGCGGTCAGTCGTCCATCGAAGTCACCGCTCGTCCAGGCCATCGCTCTCCCTCTCGGTCGTTTCCCGGTCAAGGCCTGCGCGGCCTCCGATTCACCCCCTTTGACGGGCTCAGAGTCCGCTGGATGCGGCCGATTTCCGCGCGGCAGGCGGTTCACGCCACCCGGCGATGACCCGCTCGACTTCGGGTCGGACCCGGGCTCGCGCTTCCGCCCGGTCCACACCGTTCATCATCAGCTCGTCGTAGGGCGTGTCGACGTGGCGGACCGCGGCGGCCACGGCGAGGTGCAGCGCCTCCGGGTCGAGATCCCGTCCGGCAGCGCTTCGCCCGATGCGTCCACTGCCGCGGGTGAAAGCGTGTCCGGCGATCTCCTCGGCTCGATCCTGCGGGCAGCCTGGGTAGTGGCGCCGGATCTCGGCTGCCGCGCGCACCTGGAGGTTCGCGTCCCAATCCGCCCGGCGCTGTTGGTCGCGCAGCTTGCGTCGCGCTCGCGAGTCCTCGTCGGCCAGGCATGCGCGCTCGGCTTGATCGAGGGCGTCCTCTTCCACCAGGATGCCCTGCCGCTCGTATCGGCGTCGGGCGCGGCTGAAGCGCACTACTACGGCGGAGAGGCCGCTGGCCTTTTTCGCCCGCCGCGTCAGCGCCGCGTCACCGGCCGGCAGGTAGACGAGGTGGCCGAGGTCGGCGCAGCTCAGGCAGAGCGGTCCCGTGTCATCCATCGTCAGGAGGCTGCCGGTGCCGGAGCACTCGGCACAGGTCCAGCTTTTCAGCGCGGAAACCACCACCAGCTCCGGCGCCTTGTCACCTCGCTTCGTGGCTTCCCCGGCCTTCCCGGTCATGGCGATCATGTGTAGCGATCGCCACCGCCGCGCGCAACCCGGAGGTCGCTGATGTCGGCCGCGCCATGGGGCAGAATCGCCACTCGTGACCTCGCTCGCCACCTTGCTCGACGAGGCGAACCTGCGTCGCCTGGCCGGGGATCGCTCCTTCGACCGCGGCGTCCACTACGCGGAGGCCGGCGCGGTCGCCCGGCTGACCCGCGACCGGTCTTGCCGCGCTCGAGGCGGGCGAGGACGCTCCGACGCCGATCTCGATCGATGACGTGCGGGCGCATCTCGGCTCGCTGAAGAAGGGGGAGCTGATCGAGCTGCTGGTCGCGGAGGCACGCGAGGACGAGCGCCTGCTCGACCGCCTGTGCCTGCGCGTCGCCACGAGCAAGGACGGCGTCGACATGGCCTCGTTCCGTGACGCGATCGACCGGGCCGTCGACCCGGGTGGCTTCATCGGCTACGCCGAGGCCTACGACTATTCGCGCACCGTCGACGAGACGATCGCCTCGCTGCGCGCCGTTCTCACCGCGGGTCATGCTGCCGAGGCGGTGGATCTGATCGAGTACTGCTGTGCGGCAGTCGAACGCGCCGGTGATCGGATGGACGACTCCGACGGCCATCTCGGCATCGCCTTCGAGGGCCTCGAGCGTCTCCATCGTGAAGCCTGCGAGCAGGCCGACCTCGCGCCCGCGCAGCTCGCCGAGCGGCTCTTCGACCAGATGATGGCGACCGACTACGAGCTCTTCTACGACGCCGCCGACGTCTACGCGCCGTTGCTGGGGGAGCCGGGCCGGCGGCGCTACGCGGAGCTGGTGCGAGCCGAGTGGGAACGGCTGCCGGCGTTGCGGCCGGAGGACGATCGCTACAAGGGGAGTGCGTTCTCAGCTGCCTTCGAAGACGAAGGGGGCGCGGAGCGCGACTCCCGCTTCCGGATCACCTACGTGATGAAGCTCCTGGCGAAGCAATCCGATGACCCGGACGCGCTGGTCGCCGTGCTCTCCCATGACCTCTCTTCCCCCTATTCCTTCCTCGGCATCGCCGAGGTCTACGCCGAGGCCGGCCGCGACGAGGACGCCATCGAGTGGGCGGAGCGGGAATCGAGGCGTTCCCCGACAGGGGCGATCCCCGCCTCGTCACGTTTCTCGCCGCGGCCGGGCGCAGGCGCGGCGAGCACGCGCGGGCGGCGGAGCTGATGTGGAGCCTGTTTGAGGCCCATCCTGGACTCGGCCACCTCGAAGAGCTCAAGCCCTATGCGGAAGCGGCCGGGACGTGGGACGAGGTCCGTGGCCGTGCCCTCGACCTGCTGCGCGAGCGGATCGCCGTCGCCCAGGACGAGCGGCGTGCGCGCGGATATGGCTGGTCCCACCGCGACGCGACCGAACTCGTCCGCATCAATCTGTGGGAGGGCGACGTGGAAGCCGCGCTCGCCGATGCGCGGGAGGGGGGCTGCCGACAGGAGGTCTGGCGGGCGCTTGCCGAGGCCCTCGAGGAGGCCGAGCCCTGGGAGGCGATGATCATCTACCGCGAGCAGGTCGAGTCGACGATCGAACGCAGGCGCAAGGCCGACTACCGCGAAGCCACCGACATGCTCGCCAAGGTCCGCGACCTGATGGACCGCACCGGGCACGGCGATGAGTTCCCGGCCTACCTGGAGACGGTTCGGGAGAGGCACAGGCGCAAGCGCAACCTGATGAAGCTCCTCCAGGTCCTGGAAGGCGCTCGGGGCGACGCCGGAGGCGCGGCAGAAGTATGACCACCACCATCAAGGTTTCGAACGAGGTGCGCGACCGCCTCAAGGCCCAGGCCGCTCTGGCACATCGCAGGCTCGGCCAGCATCTGGAGCATCTGGCGGGCCTCGGAGAGCCGGAGGCGCGCATGATCGCCCTGCGCGCGGCCCAGTTGCAAGGGTCCATTCCATATTCCAAATTCTGGAATATGGAATGAGCAAGCCCTAGACTTGGCGACGTGTTGGGTCCATCAGACATTTTCGTGCTGCTGAAGCTCGCGCGAATCGGCGACTTGCCCTGGACGTACGACTCCGTGGCTCACGAACTCGGCTTGAGCAACTCGGCGGTTCACCGCAGCGTCGAACGCGCGACGGAGAGCAAGCTCTTCAACCGCAACCGCCGTGAGGTCGAACGTGCTTCTCTCCAGGAGCTCTTGGTCCATGGGGTGCGCTATTTCTTCCCGCCCGTGTGGGGAGGAGAGGCGCGGGGACTTCCGACCGCGTGGGCTGCTCCGCCGTTGTCGGAGCGGCTCGCCCAGTCCGACGGAAATCCACCCGTCTGGCCGCTTCCCGGCGGGAAGGTCCGAGGAATAGCGCTGAAACCCTTGGACCCGCGAGTGCCGGATGCCGTCCTCCACGATCGGCCGTTGCACGAACTGCTGGCTCTGGTCGACGCGATCCGTATCGGCGCCGCTCGGGAAAGAAATCTGGCCGCGAAGGAGCTCGTCGCGCGTCTCAAGGACCAAGCTGCATGAGTGCGGCGACGATCGAGATGCTGGAGTCCGCGGCAGCGGCGCTGGGACCTCTTGTCGACGGGGATGTCGTCTTCGTCGGTGGCGCGACCATCGCCCTGTGGACCACCGACCAGGCGGCCTCCGACTTTCGACCGACTGATGACGTCGACGTGATCGTCGAGGTCGCTTCTCGGTCCGAGTACTACCAATTCGAAGATCGCCTTCGCGAACTTGGCTTCGTGAACGACCAAGGCGGCGTCATCTGCCGCTTCCGCCATCCGGTCGAGGATCTGACCCTTGACGTGATGCCGACGGAGGCGACGATCCTCGGCTTCGAGAATCGCTGGCAGAAGGAGTCGTTCCCGCACGCGGTTCCGGTCGAGCTCCCTTCCGGCAGGACCATCCGAGCTGTCCCTCCGCCTTGTCACGCTGATCGATCGTCGTGAGGAGCTGGTCGAGGAGGTCGATGCGGCTCCGATGGGGCTACGGGAATTCGTCGCAACCAAATTCGCGGATCTGCTCCGCCATCGTGACTTCGATCCGGCAGGCGAGGGAGCGTTGGCCGGCGGTCCGGAGACGCAGGCGCGCTTCGAACGGATCCTCAAGCCGCGAATCGTGGCGATCGTCGACGGCCGCTCGAACCTCGGATCACAGGACTGAAAATCGTGATGTCGCGGGTTCAAGTCCCGGCCCCGAGACGAGCGTGCCCCCCTGGGCTTCGGCACTGTTCGCGTCCGGTTCGGCCAGGTTCGGTGCTCTTGAGCCTCATCGGGGCGAACGGTTCAAGTCGGCATGAGAAATGGGTTTGCGAGGTACTGCACCCCATTTGCATCCCGGGATCCGGGGTTGATCCGGGGTATTCCAGGCTTCAATCCAGGCCGTCTCCGCCCCCTCAGGCTCTCCCGCAGGTCTTCACCGGGTCACGCCGTCCATCGATGGCCGCCGTACCCCGTCGACGGTCGCGGTAGTGCTCTCGTATCCAGTCCTCGACCTCGGCGATCTTGTAGCGGTTGGCCATGCCGCAGGGGAGGAAGGGCATGCCGAGGCGTTGCTGCGTCTCGATCCAGCGCGTCGTCATCTTCAGATGGCCCGCCAGTTCGCGCTTGGTCACCCAACCTCTGCCCGCCGTCATCTCGTCAGAGCGCATCGGGCACATGCTTCTTGCCGTCCTCGCGGCGAACGCCCCGGGTCCGCACGACGGTCTCGGGCGTCGCGGACGGGGTGTTGGGGGCCAGCCTGTTTCGGCTGCAGTCGATCACTTTGGTCCTCACATGGCCGCACGCCAGAGGCGCCTCGCCTTCGTCCGCACGGGCATCCGGCGAGGCGAATATGGCGCCCGGCACTTGACTGTCTGGCCCCGTTCATGTCCGCCGATCGACGCGAATCGGTACCAAGACGGACCGGCTTCGCCTACGATCGCCATCGTGAAAACGCGAGGCCGGGACGCAACGTCTCGAAGAGCTCTTGACCAACGTCGCCGCCAAGGGGCGGCACGCCAGGATGGTGGATGAGATCTGGCTGTTCGGCCCTTACGCGCGCGGTGCCCAGGCTCCGGGCGACCTTGACCTCGAGATCATCATCACCCCCGACGAGAAATACCAGCGTGACGAGGTTCAGGCCTTTTTCGGTCACCGGCACCCTGGCATCGACTTTCTGCGCGAGCTCCGGGGAAGGCGGCGGGGGTTCGAGATCGGAATCAGCCCTCCAGCGAAATTGACTTCCCGGAGAAGGCCCTCCTCTATCGAAGGGGCGACGATCTGCAGCAGGCGATGGATCGGCTCCATGCGATCCCGATCGACCCGGGTGCCGCACCTGCGGAGCGTGACCCGGTCGTCCCGGAACTGGAGGGCCTCGACAAGGAGCTGACCCGCTCTGAGCGTGCGGAACTCAGCGCCTTGTCGTCCGCCGACTGGCTGGAGATCGAGCGACTGACCCTCGAAGGTGAGGCTCTGACCCAGGAAGCCGAGGTCGCGTTGCATCGCCTCTACGCTGAGGGGAGCCCTCTTGGACGGGCCGCGGCTCTCGCCCTCACCGAGATGGGGCACCGCGGCGTCGCCGCGTCGGTGGTCCGGGTTGGTCCGAATGACCTCGGCAACCAGTGGGCTCTCCGAAAGCGGAGACCCGACCCGGATCAATTCGTCGAGTCGACGCATGCGGTCGGATGGTCACGGCCGGTCGAGGATGGCGTGTCGTTCCTCGCGTACGGTGGTGCGGAGTACTGGTATGTGCTCAAGCCGAGGAAGAACGGTCCGGTAACGGTGCTGGTCCTGCGGATCGGTGAGAAGGGCCTGAGGGACGACTTGCGAGAGTTCTGTAAGCACCGCCCGGTGGGCGTTACGACATCCTCCCGGGCTGGTCGACTGGGTGGAAGGAACGCCCTGAGCCGAGAGTTCGCGACGAAGGGTGAGGATCCAGGGGTAGGCTGTTCCTATGGCAGCGGGGAAACTGCGGGAGGCCGTCCTGGCCGCCGGCGGGACGATCGACGGAGAGCGGATCCTCTTCGATGACGAACTGCAGCTCGAGCATTGCGTCGCGCTCGTGATCCAGGACAGCTTCGAGGCGCTCGGCGAGATGAATCGCAAACAGCGAGACACCGCCTACGATTTGCTGGATCGGTGGCGGGAGAGATTCGGACCGCGATACGAGAGGTTGGGCACGGAGGACCACTACGCCGAAGGGGTGGCGCTCCACTTCACCGGGGTGAATCGTCGCCAGCGTCGCACCGATCTCCCGAAAGCCCAGCGCGATGAGATCGAGGCGCAGGTGCGGAGTGTGGCGGAGCTCGCCGATCACGGTTCGTGATCGGAGCCTTTAGGTCGGGCGCTGAGGTCAGTATGGACAAAGCGAACCTTCACGAGGGCCGTGACTACGGCTTCCGGGAGAACATCCGGGCGTGGGAACGTGCCGAGGACCGGCCGGTCCGGGTCGGCCTGGTGGAGGTCCTCCCGAAGGGGCAGAACCTGATCCGGCTGCCCGACGGGACGGAGGTACGGGCCCGCTCCGCGCAGCTGATCCTCGAGTGGGGCGAGGAGGCCGTCGCCTCGCTCCTCCGTGACGAGGAGCAGGAGCGAGGCTTCCGCGCGACGACCTTCAGCGATCGGACCGTGGCGGGTGCCGCGAACGTGGTCCTGGACGGTCTTCTGGGCGAGGACTGGGGCTACGTCGAACACGATCGGGCCAGCCTTCGGCCGGATCAGATCAAGGCGGTAGGGGCGGCGGCCAACATCGCCCACGATCTGGCCGACCTCAGTCCCGGCGTGCATCGCGACGAGGATTTCATCTGGTTGCCCATGCCGGTGGTGGAAATGCTCGTCAAGCGGATCGCCGAGCGGGCCCCGGACGCCGTCGTCACCGAGGTGGATCGGCTCATCGCTCATTTTCAGGAAGGAGACCACTCACGTGCTTTGATCGAGCACTACAAGCCCGACTGGGACCTTGCCTTGGAGTGGGCAGGGAAAGATCCACTCGAGCTCCAGCCCGAGGAGATCGCACCCAGCGAGGGATACCGTCGACTGTTCGACCTCCTGCGCGGACAGGGGACCCGTTGCGTCGGCTCGGAGGAGCGCGCCTGGGTGGTCGAGGAGTCCCAATTGCGAGAGTTGGGCCCGCTTCTCGGCCCGGTGACCCGATACATGGGAAGGATCTCCGTCCGGGAGCTCGGGGAGGGCAGGTTCCGACTGGCCCTGGATCTGCCCCGGGATGCCGAAATCCTCGACACCAGGGATATGACCAGCTTCGCGCTCTCCCTCAGCAGACCGCAGATCAAGATGCTCGTCCGGATTCGCGAGGCCGGGGAGTGGGGTCTCGAGTTCCCGTCCGAACTCGGCAAGGACCGGACCCTCGAGAGCCTGGTCGACCGGGACCTGGCATGGGAGTCGGAGAACCGGGAGACGAAGCGCCCGGAGCGCCTCCGACCGGGGCGGTTCAGACTCACCGAGGGAGGCTGGCGAGTGCTCGAGCTGATGCAGGCGGAGCTCGACCGGGAACGCGGCTAGCCACCGATCCGGCTCATCGCGGTGTCGACCTCCGCGATCGCCCCCTCGATCACCTCGACGAGGAATTCCAGCGCTGCCGCCGTCGACCTCTCGCCTTCCATCGCCACGGGGAGGGCTGCGTCGATCGTCCTGGCGCCCAGCGGCGTGTCGAGCCGATGCACGATCTCGTTTCTCGTCGATCGCCAACGACCGAGCTCGCGCCACAGGGCCTCGTCCCACTCGACGATGACGCCGTGGGTCCTCAGCGCCTCGAGGTAGCCCTCGATCTTGGGGTTGGGCACCCTTCTGGGCGGTGGTTTGCCCCGGACCGCCGCGACGTTCTCGAGGCACCCCGCGAGGCAGCTCTAGAGCAGGCTGAATTGGTAGACGATCAAGATGCCGAAGAGCATCAGGGGGAGCTCGTCCCGGACGGCGAGGACCTCCTCATTCAGCGCCATCTCCGTCTCCCGGGCGTATTCGGCGGCCACGGGGTCGGCCCGGGTGAGGTCGAGCTGTTCGGCCGCCTCCGTGGTCGCAGCTTCCGTCAAGGTGGCGATCAGGACCTCGACGCCGCCGAGCGCCCGACGCGACACGGCGAGGCGCTGTTCGGCTTCGAGGAGCGGGACGATGCCGGAGACAGAGGACCACTCTTCGGGGATGTCGATTTCGTCGGCTTCCATTTGGCGGCTTCGCGAAGTATCCGACTTCGGGCTGGGGCCGAAATCAGGAATGGTCAACGCGGTCGCGAAGGCGGGCGATCCGTCGGGGTCGGATGAAGCGTCTAAGGATCAGCACCGCGCCAATCGCGACCCCGCCCATCACGAGTGCGGCGATCAGCCGATCGTGACCGCTCTTGACCGGTTCGCCTGCAAGTTCCAGTAGATAGCCGAGTCCCTGGAACAAGAATCCGAAACCGAGCACGGTGATGCCGATCTCGGCGTCGGCCCGACTTTCGATGCGCTCCACCACGGTTCCTTCGGAGAGTCGGCCGACCGTCGGTCGGCCCAGTTCACTGATCGTCGTCGCCGAGGCGAGGAGGCCCATCGCGAGGATTGCGGCGCCCGCGAGGTCCAGGGCGATGCCGACGAAGAACAGATCATCCAGGGAGAACATCGCCCAGAGCCCACTTCCTGGGTCAGGCCGGATTTTTCGACTCGAGCAAGGTCGAACGACCAGATCTCGGAGCCGGTGCCGACCGGCCCGCGCTCGCGGTGCTGTGCGTGTCCGGCGGCGAAGTCGGCGTTCTCCACCCAGGCCCGAAAGTCCTCCCCCGAGTGCCAGCGGGTAATCCCCAGGGAGCCGTTCCGGTCGTCGTTGGGTCGCAGCAGCTCGAAGCCCTCGAACCCCTCGGCCTCCTCCAATCCTGGCACCACCACGCCGAGCGCATCCAGAAGAGGCGGTGTGGCTGACCGGTCATCGCGCAGAGCACCGCTTGATGATCGCGCTTGTTCCGGCGGAGGGTCCGCTCTACATCAGACATCTTCCAGAGCATCGACACAAGACCCATTCTTGGCCTCGACGTAACGTCTCCCACACCTGGAAAGGTGGATGAGGGCGTTATCGTCCTGCCGATAAAACCTTCAGAGAGGGAGGGGCAAGATGGCCGAAGGGGAGGCCGAAAAACGCTCGTTGTCGTTTCCGCTGGTACCGCACGGCAGTGACCCATTCCCGGCCGACGTGGACATCAAGCCGTCCAGAGATCGTTACGTCGGTTTCTATGAGAACCAGTACGGCGAGCAGCTGGTTTTCGTCCGCGAGAGGGACAAGGAGTCGATGCTCTACCACGGCGACTGCGGATGGGTGCCGCTGAAGGCCGAGTGGCCACAGATCTCGACTCTAAGCCCCACCTTGTCGCCCTGGGTGAGCGGGAACACCATCCTCAACGAGGGAGAGGTCCTCTGGCTGGCCTCCTGCCTGTCCGCGAGCAACACCCTGATGGGTGGCGGAGGCGACGGACCGGGCCCAGTCGATCGTCTGGCGCTGGAGCTGATCCAGAGGGCGACCAAACGCGAGAGCGCCGAATTCGATCGCAAGTGGTCCCTGCGAGAGGTGGCACTCGAGCGGTGGCGGGAGAAGCATCAGGAGCCGCCGAGCTACGAGGAATATCACTACGCCGAAGGTGCCATCCTGGTTGCACTCGGCGTGAACATGAAACAGCGCAAGCCTCGCACGGGCGTTACGAAGGAGATTCGCGAACGGATCGAGAGTGAGGCGGGCGCGGCAGTCCGCGAGGTTCAGCAGACCTCATCAGGCGGGCCGTAGACGTCGGTGGATCTTCCGCTGATGCTCCTCGGGTTCAATCGCGCGGTGGGTCGCTTCCTCGGCTACGAGCCTGCCGACGCCAGGCAGGCGATGCATCTGGCATTCGCGGAACCCTTCCGCCCCGATCTGCTGGAGCTGGTGCAGGACGAACTCGCGGCGAACGATCGATCTGAGAATGATTTGGACGAAGAGTTGCTGGCCTACGAGCGCTATCTGGCTCTGTTCGAGGCCTTGAACTGGGGCGTCAGCCTCGATGACCGACTGACGAGAGATTGGCCTTTCGAGGAGATCACCTTCAGGAGGTACTGGTGCGACGAGTTCGCAGGCGGGGGACTGATCCGAGGGTTCCGATGTGCCCGGAACTCCGTCCACCACGATTGGTCCTACGCACTCGATGTCGATCCGACCAAAGTCATCTTCCTGCAGCGCATCGATCTGTTGTCGCTCTGTTGGAGGGCCGATCTCAGGCCGGACCGGCCGGATGCCGCCGCGGAGGCGGCCTATGAGGAGTACTTGGGCGGAAGAGTCGTCGGCGACACGCTTCTCGAGATCGGTTCAATCTTTGCGGCGGGCACGAGGCTGGCGATGGACGAAAAGCTCGACGGCGACGAAGGTGCGGCGAGAATCAAGCTTCGGTCAAACGACAAATACGTCCCTCCGGAGTCTGCATCCGGATCGGAATTCATTCCCTAGGCATTCGTCCGATGCAGGGAGCGCCAGAGTCGTACCGGACCGGGGGCGGTCGGATATCGTGGCTCCCGGACGACCGGCCATGTCAATGAGGACGGCCGCGAGCAGCGGCCGAACGGCCGGTGACTGCTCGACGGACGAGCGGTACTTCCATTGCCGACGATGGGTGGATCCGACGGTCGATCTCCAGAGAGTCGTTGTCCGTGGTCGACGGGGACCGTACGTGAGCGTCGAGGTTCTGGACGGGCCGGAAACGGGGGAGACCATCAATGTCGTCGCCTCCACGCTCTGGTCCGAGGATCAGATCGACCATGCGAGGGATCGGCGTGGGAGGGACCTCCGGATCGCCGAGATCGATCGTGAGAATCCGGAAGACCACATCTCGAGCCTGGCATCGAGATCCTCTGCTCCTTTGCGACCGGCGACTCGGACGTCGAGAGCCGGGCGACCGTGGAGACGGTTCTGACCCAACTCGGTCGGCCCACCGATCTCGGTGAGTTGCATGAGTTGGCCTATGCGGATGGCCGACCTTGGTCGCCGGTCGCAGCGCCGGCGGAGGCCTGGCGCCGGCTCTTCGAGGAGTTCGCCCGGTCGGTGCAGGGTGTGGTCGAGGAGCGTGCCGCCGAGGTGGCGGAGCGATGGTCGTGGATCAGCGACGCGGAGAGGTGCGCTGCGGTCGCGCGGGTCCGGCTCTGGGCGGGGCTTCCTCCGATCGCCGCTCCGCTCGAGTTGGATGCTCTGGGTGGGGAGCCGAAGGCGGCAGCCGGGTCGCTCGCGGCAGCAGCGGGTCCGTCGACGGACGCGCTCGCGGAACTCTTCGGCGCCTACCGAAGTGCCCGGGACAAGGCGGATCAGTCAGAGCTTTCCTTCTCGGATCGACTGGACATCAGCAGGCGGGCGCGGGAGCTCGCCGGACCACTCTGCGATCTGTCGGCGAAGGCGGCGGAGCCACTCATGCACTGGCTCCTCGAAGAGGTCGGTATCCGGAGCCCGTGGTGCGACCACATCGTCTGGTCGGACTACTCCGCCCAGCACCCCCGCACCCTTCACCTTTTCCCCGACGGACACCTCTTTCTCGAGGAAGGACCCATCACCCGGGCCATGGAGAACAGCTTCACGGCCTGTGGCCTGCAGATCCACCTCTCGTGGAGGGTCGATCGTTCCTGGACGCGAGCTACCCCGGGCGAGTGGCTCGAGCACTACCACGCTCTGGTCGGATACCGGGAAAAGGTTGAGGCACATGAGGCTGCCGGTGAACGATTGCCGTACCGCGCCTTTGATCCTGACTACCAGGAGGCTCGCCGCATATGTCTGAAGTGCGCCGCCTATCACGGCCAGTCCATCGAGTGCCTCGATCCGGGAGACGAGACCCGAAGGTGGCCACCGTGGCGTTTCGCCGAGATCAGGGAGCGGACCCTTTCCCGGGCGCTCGACCGCCTCGGTGACGGAGCCCGGATCGATAGCCTCGAGAGCGCGCGGCGCATCGTCATGGAGGCGTGGCTCGACGCCGAGATCGCGATCACCGCGACGGAGCTCAAGGCCAGGGGCCCGGGACCGCTGCGGAGGCTCTTCGGGGATCGCCAGGGCCGGACGCCGTCGCTCTACCAGCGGTGGGGCGAGACGTGCGAGCCGTTCGCGCTCGAGCCGCACGAGCTGCTCGGCCGGTCGCTGTGGGAGAGGGTACTCACGGAATCGCTTGGTCTCTTCGACCAACACGACGTTTCGCCCGCGGATCGCGGCCGGGTCCGGGATGGGATCCAGCGTGTGGTCGAGGCGAGGGTCGCGGGCCTGCGCTGAGGTTGGCGCGCTTCATCGAACTCTGGTTGGTCGGAAGGTTCGCCGTAGGCGTCGGACGCGATGCGGGATCTGATTCGAGTGTTCGGGCCTCGTCCTTGTATAGACCGTGACGTGACCGCTGAAGCCGAGGAGCCCCTGTTCGAGCCCGATCCCGAGTTCGCCACCGGATGGCACATCGACGAACCTCTGGCACAGGGTGCCCTCAGGTTCGCCTCGGTGACGATCCTCGAGCACCTTCGCGACGCCGGCGACGAGGCCGCATCCCCACGGCCGGATCTTGGCGACCTCGGTCCGTTGGGCGTCTTCCCGCCGGGCGTCCGATCGGCGATGACGCCCCTACTGATCCACAAGCTGACGGTGGCCGCGACGGTGATGGGCTGGAAGCTGTTCCAGCCTGGAGAGGCGATACGGCCTATGTGTGTGGCGGAAGAGTTCGTCCTGGAGTTGATCCGACGTGAGGCGATCTTCGCCCTCGATCTGGTCGATGCGGACAGGGGAAGCGCCTCGGCGACCCGAGGGGTCTATGAGGTCTGCGAAGACGACGACATCCTCGCCGTCTTCGAGATGGAGGAGCCCGCCGACGCCGCCCTCGCCCTCGGAGATCCCGTCAATCAGATGATGGGCAAGGTCGACATGCGTCTGCAGAACTGGTTCGAGCCGTTCTTCGGCGATCCGAAAGGGATCCTCCACCCGCTCTACTTCGAGTCCGAAAGAACCCCGGCTGCTTCTGGCGAGGTCGCACTTTCGCTGGAGGTGGTCGATCCCGGGCGACCGCTGAAGCTCGAACCGATCCGTTGAGGGTTGACGAGGCCGACCTCGCCAAGAGGCCGCGTGCCGACGGCGGAAGACGCCTCGACGAGGTGGACAGGTTGATCGGCGGCCTACGACGGGACCTTAATGATGACCGGATCGCCGAACTGATCGAAGGCGCCCAGCACTGGGCTCAGCATCGCGGCGACGAGGAGCTCCATCGCCTCGCCCGCGAGGAGCAGATCATCGAAAACGAAGTCAATGCCTTGGAGGAAGACGAGCGCGATGACGAGCTGACGCGTCGCAAGGCCGAGAACTAGTTGGCGAAATTCGCACGTATGAAAGAGCTGAGGCGCGACACCGACATCCGTGTCGATCTTTCCACCGTTGGATCGTTGCGCAACCGATTCGGCCGACTGACCGAGAAGTCAGGTATCGCGAACATGCTGGATTCCTACTGCCAGCTCGACGAGCTGGTGGAGGTTCTTGAGACGACTGTCGAGTGGGCCTCCGATTCCTGGGAACGTTCGGTGCAGCAGGCGATAGACGAAGCTCGCGGGAAGTGATCACAGCCTGGGTCGCAAGACATCCAGCCTCGGCAGGTTGGCCCGATGAAGAAGATGGAGCTTTCCTCTCTCCGGCGCGATCAGCGACGATGACCGTAATGCTGATGACGCCAATCCTCATGACGATGATGCCCATCGTGGCGCCGACGACGATGAGGCGGTGATCTTGCTGCTCAGCAGATGGTTCCGTGCGCAGATGCCGCGGACCCCCGTTCCGAGACGTGAGCCGCCCGTACTATGTCGCGGCGCGTAGCTGCTCGGAATAGGCCAGACAGATCGCTCGCACCCGATCCTCGGGCAGCGCCACCCGCAGCGCGCGGATCGCCATCGCGATCCCCTCACCGTTCCTGCGGCCGAAGAGCTCCTCGAAGTAGGTCAGGCCGAGCTCGGTCGAGTCGGCCGCGCTCCGGTCGGCCCGCAGCGCGTCGAGCGCGGCCGCCATCTGCCCGGCAGTCTGCGACTGCATGATCCGCACTATGTCGGAGGCGTCCTTGTCGTAAGTCCGGTCCTCGATCCCCGCCTCGATCCGGTCGTGGATCTTGTGGGACTTCGCAATCAGCAGGGCCGGAAGCCCCGCGACCCGGGCCTCGGCGCTCCGACCGTCTTCGGGATTTAGTGCGGTGATCCGCATCGGCTTGTTTTCGACAAGCGCCGCCTCGAGGCCGGCGCTCCGGCGTGCCGCCCGGTTGCCATGGGTTCCTAGCCTCGCGCCGCGTCGTCCGCCAGCCGAAGCCCCCGCGGGGACGATCAGATCGAGTGGGATCTTCACCTCCACGCCTCTCAGGACGGCGTCGATCTGCCAGGAACCGGGTTCCGGCCCTCCGCCGTGTTCGACGTGCTCAAAACCTCCTGCTTCGAGCATCGCTTCGAGATCGGGGGTGGGGGAGAGGAGAGTCGGGTCGAGGGCCAGGTCCGCGTCGGTCGTCAGATCTGCGATCGGCAGAACGCTGGCCCCGGCCCGCATGTAGATCGCCTGGGCGCCCGCGACGACGACCGCCCCGCTGTGCTCACCTAATGCCTCAAGGGCGTCCAGCAGGACGCCTCGAGCTGCGACGTACTCGGGATCCAACGGTAGGTCAGCGCCCATGCCGATCCAGGCCGGGCTCCCGCCAGGCCGATTCGTTGTCTACCATCCACGCAAGGAGCGCCTCGCCCTCCGCGGGCATCCGCCCATTGCCGGTCAGGCAGTCGACGACGACCTGGGAGGGGGCGGCATAGGTGAGATGGTCGCGGAAGGATGAGCGCTCGACGGCCACCCGATCGAACGGCGAGAGGAGGACGACGTTCGCGCCCTCGTCGCTGGGTAGCAGCCCACCCTCGGCTGCCACCTCCTGCGGCCGTTCGCAGTAGGCGACGAGTAGCGCCGGTGCGGCGATCGGCGCCGTCATCGCCGCCGCCGCGAAGGAGCCGGTGATCACGATCTCGGGGTCGGCTGGGTCTGCCCTCAGGACTCCCTCCAGCAGGGCTTCGATGCCCGACGGAGCGATCAAATTGAGAGCCTGGTTCGAGCGAAAGACGTCGTAGGAGTTCGCCCAACGGCGGAGGAGGCCGCGGATGTCGACCGACTCGACCGCTCCGCGAGGAACGCGCTCGATCAGCGCCTCGCGGTCGAGCGTGTCGAGGAGCCTTGAGAGGTAGCCGGGCGCCAGGCCGGTGGCGACGGCGAGGTCGCCGAGGTCATAGGGAGGGCGGACGTCGATCAGGAGCCTGATCAGCCGGGCGGCTTTCGCCCCGCGCAGCTGTGCCTTGCCTCTCTCCTTGGGGGCCGGATTCCGTTCGGCCCCCGTCGTCTGCAGGTAGAACGGCGGATTGTCGAGTCGTAGGAGGGCGTTTCCGGTCAGGTCGATGTAGCCGAGATCCCGTTCGGTCAGAAGCTCCCGCGTCCGTTTGCTGAGCCAAGGAGCGATCACCACCAACGGCAGGTGTGCGCCCATACTGCGCGCGGTCTGGACGCGCGGCGATATGAGGTCGAGAACCGTCCTCGGCGTGACCGCGTCCCGTTCCTCCACCGCCACGGCGCCGGTCGTCTGGTTAGGTGCCTTGAGGAAGATGCGCGAATCCAGGGAGACGCCGAGCGGATCCAGCGCCCCCTCAGGGGTTCCTTCGACACTCCAACCTCGTGGCAGGTGACCTTCCAGCCAGGAAACTGCCTGCTCTGCGTATCTATTTTCCGGTTTGGGGATGTTTACGCTCTCCACAAAAAGGACAATATCAGGTTGATTTGCCGATCTACGCTATTTTGCGCTTGAAGCAAAATAGCCGATGAAGGAAACGCCGTTCCTCGATTGCACGGGCCTGATGCCAGAAGGCGCAAGACGGCGGCGCCTTCGTAGCTCTCGGATACCGTCTCCGTGATGACCGGTGATCCGGTGCGCGACGAGCTCGCCGAGGAGCGGGGCCACAGATGAGCGGCTCGCGCCCTTCGTCAGGGCCGACGCCCTCTCACGGCTCGCCATGGACGAGGACCCCCGCAAGGTGGAGGTCGAGATCCTGGAGGCGACCGCCAGAGCACGGCTCGAGGCCCAGGCCGCCGAGCTGCCTAGATCGATGCCGACTCTCCTGCAACGCGCCGAGGCGGCCGACGCCTATTGGGTCGGTCGAGTTCCCTCCCTCGAGGACACCTCGACCACGCGCTCCTATCGCTGCCTCTACGCCGTCGCCTGCCAGAGTGCCATCGCTCACGCCAGTCTCCTGGGGTCTGAACTCGGTCATCATCGAACTCCCCGAGGGTCGGCGGAGAGTCCAACGCGGCCGTCGTGACCTCGACATGCATGGGCCGTTCGGGCTGGGCGTGATCCTACTCGCCTTCACTCTCTTCATCTCCGGACAGACGCTCGGCTGGCCTGACGCAGGTGCCGTCGCTGCTGCCTTCGAGTAAACGAAACTGAAGACATCAAGGTGACGGCGACCGAGTGATGGATGCGAGCCGGCCTCTCATCGCTCTTCTGCCTGCCGTCTGCATCCCGACATCACCGAACCGGCACGAACGAGATCTTCGCAAAGCTCCTTGGCTTCGGGCCCGTTCGTGCCTGTTCGAGGTGGTTCGGTGAATTTGAACTTAATCGGGGCGCCCGGATTTGAACCGGGGACCTCACCGACCCGAACGGTGCGCGCTACCAGGCTGCGCCACGCCCCGAGAGGAGCGGATTGTCGCAGAGGGTGGGGGCGGGGTGCGGCGAGGGTGCCCGACGGTGCCGCTACTTTGGCCGACTGCGGGTTTGAAGGCGATGACGATGCGACAGGTTCGGCTCTTGATGGTGGTCGTGGTGGCGGCGCTGCTTGCGCTGCCCGCGAGCGCGGGCGCGTATCTGCCGCCGGGGTTCGTCGGGCTGTCGCCGCAGAACTCGCTCGGGCACAAGGACTTCGAACTGATGCGGGAAGCCGGGATCGACAGCGTGCGGCTGCCGATGTTCTGGATCGGGATCGAGACGAAGAGCCCGCTGGTGGTGCGGCCCGACTGGTCGGGCTTCGACCGCGAGGTCGAACTGGCGGCCGAAGACGGGGTGCGGGTGATGCCGTTCGTCTGGGGCTCGCCCGAATGGGTTGCCGCCGACGCGCTGGAGCTGCCGGTGAAGACCTCCTGGCAGCGCTGGGCGTGGCAGCGGTTCCTGCGCGAAGCGGCGCTCCGCTACGGCGTCGACGGCGAATTCTGGGACGACCACACGAAGCTCGACTACCTGCCGATCACCCACTGGGAGATCTGGAACGAGGAGAACATCGTCACCCAGGCCGCCGCGCCCCTGGACCCGGCCGAATACGCGAAGCTGATCCGCATCTCCGGCCGCACCCTGCACGCCGTGCAGCCGCAGTCGAAGGTGCTGATGGGCGGGCTGTTCGGGCGGCCGCTGCAGATCCCGCCCAACGTGGCCTCCGGCGACTACCTGAAGCGGGTTTACCAGGCCGGCCGCGTGAAGCCCTACTTCGACGGCGTTGCGCTGCACCCGTACGTCGCCGAGGCCAAGGCGATGGGCCCGGAGCTGAACAACTTCCGCCGCATCATGCGGAACTTCGGCGACTCGCGGACGCCGATCTACATCACCGAGCTCGGCTGGGGCTCCCACAGTGGTCCCACCCGCTGGCAGCGCGGCCCACAGGGGCAGGCGAACCAGCTCTCGCGGGCGTTCGAAATGCTCTCGGCCAACCGGGTCCGCTGGAAGGTCGACGGCGTCTGGTGGTTCACCTGGACCGACGAAGGCGGCACCTGCATCTTCTGCGGCTCCGCGGGCCTGCTCACGACGCACTACGAAGCCAAGCCCTCCTGGTACCGCTTCGTCGAATGGACGGGCGGCAACCCGGAAGCCGTGCCCTCCGCGATCTACTCCGAATGACGTAGATCGCGCCCCCCGGAGGTGTGCGAGAGCCGCCGGTGGATAGGCTCTCAGGAACCCAGATATCGCACGAAGGGAGAACCCAGATGGCTTTCGAGGTACCTGATCTGCCGTACGCCTACGACGCGCTCGAGCCGTACATCGACGAGACGACGATGCACCTGCATCACGACAAACACCACCAGGCCTACGTCGACAAGGCGAACGCGGCGCTGGAGGGCACCGAGTGGGCCGATCGCTCGGTCGAGGACGTCCTCACCAACCTCTCGAGCCTGCCCGGCGACAAGCAGACCGCGGTCCGCAACAACGCCGGCGGCCACTACAACCACTCGCTGTTCTGGAAGATGATGGCCCCGAACGCGGGCGGCGACCCGACCGGCGACATCGCCGCCGCGATCTCCGACACCTTCGGCTCCTGCGACGACTTCAAGGCGCAGTTCAAAGCTGCCGGCGCCAACCGCTTCGGCTCCGGCTGGGCCTGGCTGGTCAAGGACTCCTCCGGCCTCGCGGTCGTCTCGACCCCGAACCAGGACTCGCCGCTCTCCGACGGCTCCGCGCCGCTGCTCGGCGTCGACGTCTGGGAGCACGCCTACTACCTGAAGTACCAGAACAAACGCCCGGAATACCTCGACGCCTTCTGGAACGTCGTCAACTGGGACTACGTCAACGAGCTGTACGCGGCGGCCTGAGCGTCGCCTTCGCCTTGGGCGGGCACGTGACTCATCGCGTGCTCGGCCAGGGCGGTGATCGTCAGTGACGGGTTGACGCCGACGTTCGCCGGCACCGCGGAGCCGTCGCAGACCAGCAGGTTCTGGTAGCCGAAGACGCGCTGGCGCGAGTCGACGACCCCGTCCTCGGGCGAGTGGCCGATCACCGCGCCGCCGAGGATGTGGGCGGTGTTCGGCACGTTGAAGAGCGCCTCCGACATGCTCGACTGGGCGATCCCGCCGGTGCGCTCGGCGAGCCATTCGGCCGCCTCGTTGGCGACCGGGATGAAGGTCGGGTTGGGACGCTCCGGGTCCTGTTCGGTGGACAGCCGCACGTCGCCGTTGCGCTTCACCTTCGGCCGCAGGGCGATCGCGTTGTCGAGCGTCTGCATCACGAGGACGATGATCGTGCGGCTTGACCACCCCTTCGGCCACATCACCTTGGCGAACTTGCCGGGGTGGCGGACGATCTGCCCGAGCAGCTTGAGCGGCCGCGTCAGTTTGGTCCCGTCGCCGACCAGCAGCGTGTAGAGCGTGTTCATCGAGTCGCCGTCGTGGCCGTAGGTGACGGTCTCGATGTGGGTGTGGGCGTCGGGGTAGATCGAGGAGGTGATCGCGACGCGCTTGGTGAGGTCGTCGGGGTAGTCCTCGGGGACGGTGACGGCGAGGATCATCTCGCTGTTGGTGCGGACCAGCTCGCCGAGGCGGGCGGAGATCTTCGGCAGGGCGCCGCCGAGCCGGCAGCGCTGCATCAGCTTGTTGGTGCCGAGTGGGCCGGCGGCGAAGACGACCCCGCGGGCGCGGATCGTGCGCTTGCCGCGACCGGGAAGGAGGCCGGAGCGCTCGCTGGTGACCGCGTAGCCCTCGGAGCCGTCGGCGGCGCCGAGCGGGCGCACGTCGGTCACCGTCCGTTCGGCCTCGACTCGCGCGCCGCGCCGCTCCGCCAGCCAGAGGTAGTTCTTGACCAACGTGTTCTTGGCGCCGTGGGGGCAGCCGACCATGCAGCGCCCGCACTGCAGGCAGCCGGTGCGGTCGGGGCCCTCGCCGCCGAAGAACGGGTCCGGGACGGTCACCCCGGGGTTGTCCTGGTAGACCCCCACCGGGGTCTTCTGGTAGGTGTCGCCGACGCCGAGGTGCTCGCCCAGCTCGCGCAGCAGCTGGTCGGCCGGGTCGTCCTGGCGGACCTGGTTGACGCCGAGCATCCGCTGCGCTTCGGCGTAGTGCGGCGCCAGCGTCTGCTCCCAGTCCTCTAGATCGGACCACTGCGGGTCCTTGAAGAACTCGCTCGGGGGGACGTAGAGCGTGTTGGCATAGCCGAGGCTCCCGCCGCCGACCCCGCAGCCGCTGACCACGGCGACATCGCGGAACTGGGTCAGCCGGAAGATCCCCTTGAGCCCGATCCGCGGCGCCCAGAAATAACGCCTCAGGTCCCAGGTCGACTTCGGGAAGTCCTCGTCCCGAAACCGCCGCCCGCACTCGAGCACCTGGACCGAATAGCCCTTCTCGGCAAGCCGCAGCGCGGAGACCGAGCCCCCGAACCCGCTCCCCACCACCACCCAGTCGACGTCAAACTGGCTCACCAGCCAAACCCTAGACGTTCGGCCGGAGTCCAGGGGGATTCGGCGGTGCTGCCCGGGGGCGCGGGCTCAGACCTCGTCGGGCTCGAGGGGGCGGAAGTCGCTCGTCCGCGCGCCGCAGACGGGGCAGAACCAGGTGTCGGGGATGTCCTCGAAAGCCGTTCCCGGTGGGATGCCGCCGTCTGGATCGCCGATCGCGGGGTCGTAGATGAATCCGCAGCTCTCGCAGATCCACATCGTCGCGTCTTTGGTCTCAGTAGGCATCTGGGCCACCGATTTTAGCTATTTGTCGAAGCTGACCGCGACCGGCTCGCGCTCGGATTTGTCTTCGATTTCGAAGTACTGGCGCGCGGTGAAGCCGCCCTGGTTGGCGATGATCGACCCCGGGAACTGCTGGATGTCGGTGTTGTAGGCCTGCACGTTGGAGTTGTAGATGCGTCGCGCGGCCTGGATTTCGTCCTCCAGCTCCGAGAGGTTGCGGCTCAGCTGCTGGAAGTTTTCCGTCGCCTTCAGGTTCGGGTACTGCTCGGCGACGGCGCGCAGGTCGGTCAGCGCCCCGGTCAGCTTGGTCTCCGCGGTGGCGGTGTCCTGGACGCTCTGCGCCGACATCGACTCGGCCCGCGCCTGGGTCACTTTCTCGAACACGGCCTGCTCGTGGGTCGCGTATCCCTTGACCGTCTCGACCAGGTTCGGCACGAGGTCGTGGCGGCGCTTCAGCTGGACGTCGATGCCGCTCCAGGACTCGTCGACGCGGTTGCGGGCGGAGATGATGCCGTTGCGCTTCGCGACGTAATAGAAGGCCGCGAGCAGGATCAGAACTACGACGACGATGATGACGATGACCATTGAGTCTCCCTCGAGGGTTCGACTGACTTGGGGGAAACCTTAGCGCCCGTCGGGGCCGCGACGGACGGGTCTCCGGGGACGGTCCGCGCCGCGAGGGTCGAGA
>JGI26538J50259_1000844_pt1 | contig 21124 bp, 13 predicted proteins | sample ThiBio_1000_plan_FD_50259 | JGI IMG/M metagenome (IMG submission 50259)
GCATGTATGTATTATTGAGATCGTTATTCCGATGATGAGATTCCTGGGATTCCTAATCCTTAGAAATATCAAGAGTCTAACATTTCTAAGGATCGAGAAAGGGCAAGAATCCAACTATTTGGGTCGTTAGCAACAATACATATATTTATATGTATTATTGAGATCGCTGTTCTGATGATGAGATTCCTAATCTATTCCAACTTATAGAAATGTACCGATAGGCATATTGATGTTTCCTAGAGTCATGAACCCAACGGAATCGATCTATTCCTCTCAAGTCCATTGTAAGATACATCTACATGCCTAGTAATACATTCATGAGCTAGGAGATTAGATTAAAGTAATATCACAATTCATGAGTAACCTTACAAAGATTAACATTCGAGTTTATAGAGTTACCTGCAGATTGTATACAAATTATCAACATTGATTCCACTCACAATCATCATTACGCAGTATGTCCATATTTATATTGCTTTTTCACAAAATCAATGTTGGTCAGAACGACCAAACATATTGTCCGGACCGCAATTAAACGTCAACAAAGCCCTAATTAGCAGGTTTGTATTTACCTACTTTGAACCTCATTTGCTATTAATAATTGGTAAATACAATTAGGGCAAAAACACGTGAAAACGCTCGAAACAGGGTGTCATGAGTAGTAATACATCATTTGTTTCAATGTCATTCAAGTGCAACATTAAATGCAATTAAAGAATCTGCTTTCAGAGAAAATGTCCATAGTTATATTGAAAATCAATGAATTCATTGTCGTAAGCAGATTTACTCTCTTACCTAACTCACAAATGTAGAGAGATCTAGAAGTTTCTTAGGGTTGGCCTAGAGAGTTCACGAATTGGATCTCTTGAAGTAATATACTTTTTGTGACATTACTTTAGTCTAATCTCCTAACTCATGAATGTATTGATGGGCAAGCAGATGTATCTTACAGCAGACTTGAGAGAATAGAACAATGAATATATAGCAATAGTGATACAAAAATCCAAATAGAACGATTTCTGACTTTCCCAACTTGTAGAAACATCAGGATCTTTACATTTCTTAGAGTTAGAGAACTCATGACTAGAATATTGAGATCGATAATATATGCAAACTGTATATATTCTTATCAACAGTCCAAATAGCTACATTCTTGACTACTCTCAATCCTTAGAAACTTACTGAGTTTAACATTTCTTAGAGTTGGGAGAGTCCAAATCAAGTATTACGAGAATCTCGATATCAACAATATATATTCCTTCTAGCGATCCGAGTATTTACATCTCTAATCTTTTCTAACTCTAAGAAACATACTGATAGGCATGTTACTATAAGTTAGAGAACCTATGAATCTCGTCATTAGGATCTCGATAACAAGAATGTATATAAATTATATGTATTCCTTCTAACGATCCAAATAGTTATACTTCCGAACTCTCAACTTATAGAAATGTAGACAGGCTTACATTTCTTAGAGTTAGGAAACCCAATAAATCGATCGTCAGAATCTCGGTAACAAGAATGTATATAAATTATATGTATTCCTTCTAACGATCCAAATAGTTACATTCCTGACCATTCTCAATTCTTAGAAACATCAAGATTCTTACATTTCTTAGAGTTGGTAAACCCAATAAATGGACCTCAGAACATTGACTTCAATAATATGCCTACTAATATGCATATACTTTATAATAGTCCAAATAAAGATGCTCCGATGACTTCTCAACTTATAGAAACATACAGATCTCTACATTTCTTGGAGTTAGAGATCGAGATTAATCATCATCAGAGCGTAATTAGTAAGAATGTATATAAATTATATGTATTCTCATCAACTGTCCAAATATAACCATTTCTGTCCTTTCTCAATCCTTAGAAACATCAAGATTCTTACATTTCTTAGAGTTGGTAAACCCAATAAATCGATCGTCAGAATAGTGATCTCGATAATGCATATAAGTTATATGCATTTACATTGACGATCCAAATGTGACCATTTCTGACCTTTCTCAATCCTTAGAAACATCAAGATATTTACATTTCTTAGAGTTGGTAAACCCAATAAATGGACGTTAGAATCTCATTGGCAAGAATACATATAACTTATATGCATTTCTAATCATGGCAAAATATAACCATTTCTGTCCTTTCTCAATCCTTAGAAACATCAGGATCCTTACATTTCTTAGAGTTAGGAATCGAAACTAACCATCATCAGAATCTCGATAACAAAAATGTATATAGCTTATATACATTTCCATTGACGATCCAAATATAACCATTTCCAACCCTTTCTCAATCCTTAGAAATATACAGATCTCTACATTTCTTAGAGTTGGTAAACCCAATAAATCGATCGTCAGAATAGTGATCTCGATAATACATATAACTTATATGCATTTCCATTAACGATCCAAATATAACCATTTTTATACCTTCCCAATCCTTAGAAACATCAACATGCCTATCGGTACATTTCTTAGAGTTGGCAATCCAGACTTAACCATCGTCATTACAATCACCATATACCTAATATAGGCATATTCATTCCTCTTCATTCATCCTCCATCACAAACTTGAACACCTTCTTTGCCTTTGCAACAGTGCCTTGTACCTTGTTGATTGGTTTGTACACTGCTAGTAGCTCTTTCAAGTCAGACTTCCACAAGTCCTTGATATCTGTTAGAATCAGCGTGTCCTTCTCCTTTTCCAGTTCAGCCAATTCTTTCTGCAACTTCTCAATACCTTCCAGTGTATAACTATTATTTCCAGTCTTTTCACGAATCGTCTTGGCCAGATCAAGGTCCATGCCCCAACTAACCATATCATTCAAGATGTCACTATTCTTTCTCTTGAAGATGATGAAACGATCTTCTACCACTTCTTGGACATAGTAAATCTTCCAACTTAGCAGCAATATCTTGTATTCCATCTCTCTTATCATGTAATCCTTTCTTACTTGGTACAGTTCTAGTCGCTCAGTGTAGAAACTCTCCAAAATGTCCAACACTGATGCATACTTTATCACCTTATTATCTCTATCTAACGCATGCAAATTCGTCAGAGATATAGTCTTTATCAAATGCAGATTCTTCAAGTTTGGCTTCTCATTGTCCGGAAAGCTCACACCATTCAATGTATATACGATTCTATCACCTTCTTTGATCGACTTGTCCTTGATTGTACCATTTTCGATCCAATCATTCACCAAGCCATTATACTGTTGATACCACAATCCAACGGGCAATTCACTGACAACCACATCATTACCTGTAACAGTGAATGATCCACAAAAGTTTACTCTAATAGTATCCTTTTCCGTTACTTCCTCTTCGTCATCAATAATATCATTGTCTTCTACTTTGCCCACAGTAATCTTGCCTCCCTTGTTAATCTTCTTTTGCTTAGTCTTGATATCAACAATCTCAGTATGTCCAGTAAAACCATCATACCAGGGAAAGACTTCAGGTAACGGCGAATCGTCCATTCGAGCAATCAACCATGCAATAATATCCTTTGGATTATGCTTTGGAATGGTAGTGCTCCAACCAGTACCCATGCCATTTGCTCCATTTACTAACAGCATTGGTATAATTGGATAGTAAGTCAGTGGTTCGATCGACTTACCTTCATCAGTCAAGTATTCCAAAATGCCATCATCCTCTTTTCTAAAAATGTAATCAACAATCTTGGTTGGTTTCGTCTTTGTGTAACGACCATTAGCTGCATCTTTGCCTCCTGCAATTCTACTACCCATGTTACCATCTGGCTTTAGTAGCAAAATGTTGTTAGATCCAACAAAATCTTGTGCCATTGAGATGACTGCTCCTTCCATGCTAGTTGGACCATGATGATAACTAGTCTCTGCTGAAATGTAACCAACTGCATCAGACACCTTTACTGGTTCTCCCCAATTCTTGGATCGAAAGCCAAACAATATCTTACGCTGTGATTCTTTGAATCCATCCAACATTCGAGGAATGGCACGCTTATTGCTTTCAGTCGCAAATTCTACCAGCTCGTTTTTAATAAAGTAACTAATGGGTTGATTCTTCAACAGTACAATTTCCTTGTTATTGTCCCAAGAGCTGATCCAAACTTTGCGAAGATCTTCATTCTCCTTTTTGAATGCTAGTGCTAATGAATCTTCTGCTTCATCGTCATAGACATGGTTGATTATCTTATTGGTCTTACTATCTTCGGCAATAATTGCCTTGTTAGAACTACCTAATCCCTTGAAATATTCGATTTGCCAACCTTTTGTATCTCCTGATGCCTCCCACTTTTTGAATTCAGTGCCAGTGTAAAATTTCTTGACCATCTTGCCCTTTGTTACTCTAATGATTGGAGTATAATAGCTCTTGACAAAGCCAATCTTTAGCAGTGATGGAAAGCGTTCTTTCATGAGATTTAACACCAATCCGGTAATGTGTTTTCCGTCAACATCTGCATCAGTAAGAATCATCAATGAACCATATCTTAGTTGCTTCTTGTGTTCAGGAAGAGTATAGTCAGTGTCATCCTTTAGTCCAAGCATTTGCTTCAGAGTGCCAATTTCCTCATTATTGTTAATCTTGTCATCGATTTCACGCTGTGATCTGCCTGAAACCTTTGATACATTGAGGCACTTCCCCTTCATTGGCAAGATTCCTACTACATCATAGCCGCCTGGTATATATTTGACTAACTCGTAAACATAACCAGCAGCAGATGTACCTTCAGTAATATACAATGTAGTATTCTCTCGTCCTTTGCGTCCTGCAAAATTGGCATCCTGAGCACCTGCCTTTTTAACATTGACATTCGGAGTACATTTTCCATCAGTCTTTTTGGTCTTTTCCTTATCTTTGGCAATCAGGACACTTTCGAGTCTCCTCTTGAGTTCCCATTTCTTTACCTTTTTGAGTTCGGAAGGCTTAATCTTAATGGGATCAGGAGCAGGAGCAGACAGCTTCGATTTAGTTTGTCCAGTCAATGAAGGTTTGCCAGCCGGAAAGTATGAAATGACAACAGAAAGGTGATTCTTCACGTGAGCCATTGTAATCTTGGTTCCCTTGAGTTGATCCTTTGTTGGAGTTGAACCCAGTGATTTGGTGAGATATCTAATTGTTTCAGCATTAATCTCTTTGACTGTCTCGGTAGCAACAGCATCAAGGGCAGCCAAAACGTGAATACCTCCATCAGGAACATTGACATTATTGACAAAAGACAGATTGTAAGAAGAGCCAGGTGTATCAAGAACTAAGAATTCAAGAACTGGATTTCCAACACTCTTCTCTTGGCCTTGTGATGCTTTGATCACAACAGCATCCTTCTTCCATTGGTAGTAACAAACTGCAGACTCTACAGCAGCTTCAGGATAGTACAATCTGGCGTAATCACGAATCAAAGTATAATTAAATTCAATGCCATTGAATACAATAGGAACCTTTGAAGTAAACGACAAATCCAAGGCGTATCGAGCATAGAGACCAATAATCTCAGGAGAGTACTGTTCAAGTTTGAATCTCGCAAAATCCATATCATAAGAGATTGTAACAGAAGATGTCTTGCCAGTGTACTTTCTAATGATTGGCTCGGTTACATTCAACATATTGTTTGTCCATTCTTGATGGTAATCAAGGTGTCTTTCGTGATCTTCAATGAATACAGAGAATCTAGTACTGTAGACATTGGTAGCTTTTGCACCAATACCATTAGTACCAATGATTCCTTCTCCGTTAGTTTCCAAGTTGGATCCAGACAATAGATCACCAAGAATGACTTGTGCAACATACAAATTATATGTTGGATGAATCTCCACAGGAATGGGCAAACCATAATTCTTGACAGTTACAGTTTTTGAATCCATTGTTACTTCAATGGACTTTGGATCTACATTTGCAAGTCTACATCTAGCTGCATTATCTCCTGCATTACCAAGAATCTCCTTGTAGAGATGCAGTGGACCATTGCCATATGTAAATTTGGAATCAACAATTTTACCTTCCTGAAGGTGATAAATCTTTTCCTTCATCTCTTGAAGATTGTCTCCACCAATATACATGTCAGGTTTCGAATAGACATGCGTCCGCTGATCCATCTTGCTATAATCAGTAACATTTGTGAGTTTCGTGGTCATAGTTCGTGGGTATTACCCTTTCCAGCTGACCTGTCAATTGTCATTCAGATGTACATTCGAAAATGTACCTCCCAGTGTGTCCTCATCAGTGTCTCTTTCCCCTTCCACCCACAGATGGCTTTCTGGCGAACCATTTGTGAACAGCAGATGGAGCCTTCTTTTGCCATATCCATATTGGATAATAGTCTTTTGCAGATTGGCAACCAATTGTTCCAATCCAAGATGCGTCCTTATTCTTGTCAATCTCTTCATTGACATTTTTGCACACTTTCTCTTGATTAGTGTCATACATGCTCAATATCAAGAAGCCTCCTGGCTTTACCATCTTCCACATGTGCTTGCTCGTTTCATCACCAAATACAATATCGTATAGTCCTTTTTCGGGCAGAATAGGAGTGGAAAAGTCTTTGCTAATCTGCACAAGAATATCATTACCTTCTCTTACTGAATAATCCATTCCAACAGACAAGGCAGCAATGAATCTGGCTCCATCAGTTGGATGAAGATCCAAACACTTTCGATCTGTTAAACTAGTCAAAAGTTCATTAATAATAGTTTTATATGCCATTACAGAATATGGACTGTTCATTGGTCTAGTTGCAAGATACAAATCATCCCAGCTTATAGAGGTGCTTTCTGAATATACATCTCTAAGGCTAGCTAACAGCATTTGAGGATTAGACAACCAATTGTTAATCTTCTCATAATGTGATATAATAGCTGAAGTCTGAATGTAATTCTCTTCTTTGATTACCACAGGTTTTCCTCTACCTTTGGATCCAACTTCACTATACAATGGAGGCATAAACTTTGAATCAGTGTAACCGCACAGATAGTAATTGGTCACAGTAATTGGACTTTTTAGATTTTGAATAGCTTCTAGCTGTTGATATTTGTCTGGAAGGTGCAAATCTGGATAAGGTACGTCCATTGCTATAAACTTGTCAACAATCACAGACAAATCTTGTCTTGCTATAACTTGATCATTTTCTGATGCAATGCAAATCGTTGGGACACGTGGCTCTAACACAAATGATTTCTTGTCTTGCTTGACAATTATCTCTTCATCATCAATAGTGCTCCACGATATTTTGTTGTCCATACGGTGGTGTGATAACTGAACTCTTTTACTAGTGAATCAAAACATCACGCAACATGAGTTGGGAAAACATCCACGAACATTATGATGAGCATGATACTCCTCGAAAACTTACTTCTGAAGAAATCGATTATATCATAAGCCATCATCCATATCCAAGATCTGCTGATGATTTCTCGCGCGATTATGCAAGAGAGCAGAGTATGCTACAATTGGCTAAGCAGCTGGAAAACTTGAAGGTCTGTCCCAGTTCGATTCCTGAAATCTGTCAATCCATTATCGATACGCATCAAGATAGTCTTATTGAACCAGGAACAGCTATTGGTATCAACATTAGTGAGTCTGTTGGAGCATCATCAACACAGAATACACTCAATACCTTTCATCATGCTGGTTCTTCTGCTACTTTGGGTTTGGAACCAATGGAAGACTTGATTTATTGTCGTGCAATGCCTTCTAATCCATATGTCTCTGTATACTTTGAGAATAAGCATCTTACTTATTCAGAAGCAAGAGCAAAGAGACACCAATTGGTTGGAGTTACTGTTTCACAGTTAATCAAGGATTTTGATATCATCCAGATTGATGATTTCTTGGATGAGATTGAAAAGAAGAATCAATGGTGGTCAAAGCTTACTTATAGCAAAAACGAAGAATCCATTAAAGAGAGTAGACACGTGTTGAGATTATACATGAATGCCTCGGAAATGTACAAGCATCGTATCACAACTGTTGAAGTTGCAGAAGTTATTGGATCAGACGTACCTTCTAATAGTGTTTTTGTCTCACCATCTCCCAACAATATGGCAGTTATTGACATTTTTGCAAACAGTCCAAATCTCATTGGTGTGCTGGAAAAGAATGATATTCTCTATGTAGAAGATTATGTTGATCAAGTCTTTTTTAACAGCATTGTATTAGAGAGACTCGAGTCTGTATATGTAAAAGGTATTAGTGGCATTACTGATATGCATGTAAAGACTGTAAAGATTACTTCAGTGATTGCAAAGGCAGTGAATCAAGGTGAAGAGTGCTTATTCTATTATAACATGCGAGCAATGATGGAAAGTGGTGTAAGCAGTGATAACATTGCGTTGATGCTAAAGACTTGTGGCGTTGGTGTGATTGCGATTGAAGATGAGTATATTGTAGCAACTTTGCCTGAAGACAGATACATTTCTGAGAATGGAATTCCTTGCATTTCTTACAATGGTGACTATTATGAGAGAAATGATAATGTTATTGAACATGATGGAGACTATTACATTCCTACTGAGAATGGAGGCATTGTAATTGGTAATACTGAATACTCGTTGGTTCAGGTAGTAGAATGGAATGGTTCTTATTATGCAAAGACCAATGGTAAGACCAAGGAAGTCAATGGATTGGATTATATTACCAGAGTTATAGATGAAGATACCAATGCTCATCAAAAGGAAGTGCAATTGGCTAGTGAAGCATTGTTGAAGGAACACATTGATGATCCTACTGTGCTGGCACAAAATATGGAGCAACAAGTTACGCAAACGGACATTATGAAGGCCAGTGAATTCCATTATGTTGAAGCTATTGGTTCTAATTTGTTGGAGATTCTGACTATTCCAGGCGTTGACCAAACATTGACCAAGAGCAACAATATGCGTGAACTTCGTGCCATTTTTGGTATTGAAGCATGTAGATTATTCATTGTTAGAACTTGTAAGATGTTGTTTGGCGAGAGTGTCCATTCGATGCATATTATTGCATTGAGTGACTTTTTTACCAATAGAGGTGATCCATTTGGTGCAAACTTTACTGGTGTATCTCGTCAGGCAGCAGGTCCATTGTCGTCAGCTACTATGGAAAAGGCAGTAAGCATCATTGCATCAGAAGCGAGTGTTGGTTCATCAGAAAATGTACACAGCATAAGTGTATCCATCATGCAGGGCAATAGAGTGCCACTTGGAAGTGGATATTCGAATATTGGTATGAATCTAGAAGTAGATGGTGAGATGAAGAAGGTGTTGAACGAAGAGCTATTTAGATTATCGTTTGGTGATCAGGACTTTAATATTCCGGCGGTAGGTGGTACAGTGGATGAAGATGATGAAACTGGTGTAATGAGAGAGAACTTTGAGGATGTGGATGAGCTTGATCCAAGTACTCCTAACATTGATGCAAATATTGGTAGACCAGTACCAGAAAGCATAGCAAGTGTGACAGTTGTACCAACGCCAGATAGAGTTGCTTTGAGTGTTGGATTGGTAGTGAGACCTGTGTATGATCCTGCACCAATGGCAGAGTCAGAAGTCTTGATGAAACTGCTTGGAGAAAAGTCGATTATTGGAGTTGGTAATACTGCCAACAAGTTGAAAACGAGAACAACAGTGGTTGTAAAGAGTGATGCTGATTTGTCTGCAGACATGGATATTTAGAGACCTGACGAAAGGAAGGAGAGAGATATGCCTAAATTAGGTATATTGTTGTTTGGGTATGTTATCGAGATTGGATTCGGTTTCCTGACCCTTAGAAATGTTAGAGTCTGTATGTTTTATAGAGTTGGTAGGGCGATAGAATGGGTATATTTGGACAGTTGGTAGGAGGTATATAAACTATATACATTATTGAGATCGATATTCTTGAGATCATTAAGATCGACTCCTTGATCCTTAGAAATGTTAGAATCTATATGTTTATAGAGTTGGTAGAGCGATGGAATCCATCTATTTGTGTCATCATAATGAATACATATAGTTTATATATACTATTGAGATCGATGTTATCGGGATTAGTTAGATTCTGTTTCTTGTTCCTTAGAAATGTACCGATAGGTATAGTTACATTTTCTATAGTTGGTAGAATGACAGAGTGAACATATTTGGACAGTTGATAAGAGATATATAGTTTATATATACTATTGAGATCGATATTCTTGAGATCACTAAGATCGACTTCTTGACTTGTGGAAATGTTAGAGTCTGTATGTTTATAGAGTTGATAGGACGATAGAATGGGTATATTTGCTTCATGATTGAATGTGCATAGTTTGTATATACTATTGTTGATATCAAGATTATTGACATCGTTGGATTCGGTTTCCTGATCCTTAGAAATGTTAGAGTCTGTATGTTTATAGAGTTGATAGAACAATGAATTCTGTCCATTTGGATCGTTGGCAAGAGATATATAATTTGTATGTATTATCGAGACTGAACTTTCTGAGGTTATGTTTCTCAGGTTTCTGATTTATAGAGATGTTAGAGTCTGTATGTTTATAGAATTGGTAGAGCGATGAAATAGATGTATCTGGATCGCTAGCAAACATGTATATAGTTTATATACATTATTGAGATTGATGTTCTTGAAACTGCATTTCTCAGGCCTCTTGATCCTTAGAAATATACATATGCCTATCGGTACATTTTCTATAGCTGTCAGACCAACAGGATCTCTATATTTGGACTATTAACAAGAATGTATATATTGTAAGACATATATCGAGATTGAATTTCAAGGTTATATCTCGAGTTTCTGACATCCTGATCCTTAGAAATATATAGAGACCAACATTTCTATGAATTGTGGAGTCGTGAAAATCTATTTGGATTGTTAACAAGGATATACATACTATCATGCATATTGTTAGCATTGAACTTCTTGAGGTTGCATTTCCCAGGATTCTTGATCCTTAGAAATGTTATAGACTTTACATTTTATAGGGTTGGTAGAACGATGGAATCTGCTTATTTGTACTACTGATAACAATATGCATAACAGTATGTATATTGTGATAGATATTCTTGGGACTAGATTCTTGATCCTAAGAAATGTAAAGTCTATAACATTTCTTAGAGTTGGCAGATCGACAGAATAGACTTTCTCGTTCATCAATAATGAAATGTATATATTGCGGCATGTATATTTCATTATTAAGCTTCTAACTCGATCTATACAAATCACAATTTGCTACTTTCATGATTTCAATACAAGTATGGACATTGATGACTATTGAATGATACTATTCATGTTGTATTTCACAGGAAATGTATAGCTCTCAAAGTTACAACATACCATTGTTATATCTAATGTTAGGAAAGTTGGAAAGAGTTATTTCTTTAAATGCGGCACTTGAATGACATTGAAACAAATGACGTGTTATATACTTCTGATCATGAGTCAATATTTCGAGTGTTTTCGCATGTTTTTGGCACATTTACCATTATCAATAATTGCTATGAAATATAATATTAAATCAATGAATGAGACAATGGACAAATCGAGCTTCATTGACGTTTAATGGCAGTCGGGACAATATCTTTGGACAGTCAGATCAAAATTACAGTCATGATATTTCTATATAATAGTATACCTTTCTGTCAACGTTGTGTTCATGGTTATCTATTTCTGTTGGTATATCCATATTTGTATTGATATTTCGTTACTTGTCTTCGGGCGATCGATTTGTCCTGATTCCAATCCTTAGAAACATACTGATACTTACATTTCTTAGAGTTGATGGGACGGCTAAATGGACCTCAGAAATATTATGATGGAATATACATGCCGTAATATATACATTTCATTATTGATGAACGAGAAAGTCTATTCTGTCGATCTGCCAACTCTAAGAAATGTACCGATAGGCATAGTTACATTTCTTAGAGGTGGAAGTCTGACTATTTGGTCATCAGAAATTATGTTTCGATATTATACATGCCCATGGTATGTATATTTCTAATCATGATGTTATCGTGGTTACTCTGATAATTTCCTAACTCTAAGAAATATATAGAGACTTACATTTCTTATAGTTAGGAATCCAATGAAACAGTCTTCTTTGGATCACGATTAGAAACATATAAATTATATGTATTATTGAGATTGAACTTCTGATGTTGATTTCTGTCTGACTCAAGCCTTAGAAATGTAACTATCGGTACATTTCTTAGAATCAAGAATCCAGCGAAACAGTCTTCTTTGTATCATGATTAGAAATACATATAATTTATATGCATTATTGAGATTGAACTTCTGATGACCAAATAGTCAGACTTTGAACCCTAGAAACATTAGAGTCTCTACATTTTCTAGAGTTGGTAGATCGACAGAATAGACATTTGGATCATAATTAGAAATATATATGCAAATAGGTATATCATCGAGATAGAACCTCTGATGACCAAATAGTCAGACCTACAATCCTTAGAAATGTAGAGAGACTTACATTTCTTAGAGTTAGGAATCCAACGAAACAACCTCCTTTGTATCATGATTAGAATGCATATAATTTATATGTATTATCGAGATAGAACTTCTGATGACCAAATAGTCAGACTTTCAATCGTTAGAAATGTAGAGAGACTTATATTTTCTAGAGTTGATAAACCGTCAGAGCGATCGACTTTGTATCATGATTAGAATGCATATAATTTATATGTATTATCGAGATAGAACTTCTGATGACCAAATAGTCAGACTTTCAATCGTTAGAAATGTAGAGAGACTTACATTTCTTAGAGTCGGTAGATCGACAGAATGGGCATATTTGGATCATGATTAGAAACATACATACAAATAGGTATATCATCGAGATAGAACTTATAGCGACCAGATGGTCAGACTCCCAATCCTTAGAAATGTAACTATGCCTATCGGTACATTTCTTAGAGTTGGGAATCCCAGGAGAGCAATCTCGCACGATCATTAACAATAATACATATAAGTTATAAATTTCATTATCTAACTTTAAGGTCCAACCAGACTCTTTCTCAACCCTTAGAAACATCAGGAGACTTACATTTCTTAGAGTTAGGAATCTCAGGAGAGCAACTTCATGCGATCAGTAGTAAAAGTATATACATAATATATGTACATTTTGCTATCTAAATTTAAGATCTATTTAGTTCGACCTCCAATCCTTAGAAACATATTGATACTTACATTTCTTAGAGTTAGGAAACCCTCGAACAGGCTTCTTTTCTATTTGCCAACAATAATGCATATAAGTTATATGCATCTCAATATCTAACTTTAAGATCCATCCAGACCCTTTCTCAATCCTTAGAAACATACTGATCCTTACATTTCTTAGAGCTAGGAAACCCAAGAGAGCAACCTCGCACGATCATTAACAAAGTATATACATAATATATGTACATCTTTTCATCTAACTTCTGATGTCCATCCAGACCCTTTCTCAATCCTTAGAAACATACTGATCCTTACATTTCTTAGAGCTAGGAAACCCAAGAGAGCAACCTCGCACGATCATTAACAATAATACATATAAGTTATATACATTTCGATATCAAACTTCTGATGACCAATTAGTCCGATCTCCAATCCTTAGAAACATACTGATCTTTACATTTTCTAGAGTTGACAGACCTACCAAAAGGATATTTCAGCCACTAACAATATACCTAATTTAGGCATATTTCTCATCTCATCACGAGTTAAATATTCTGAAGCGTTGGCTGCACTTCTTCTACTCGTCCATCTGGATACTTTCTCAAAATGTACAAGTCGAGATTACCAGTATAATACTCACGAGTAGCAATCTCTACTGGGTCAAACGAATCATCAGGCACTGGCACAATAGGAGTAATGTTATTGCTCAACAATCTAGCACGAGTACCAATGATTCTTGCTCGTTCATACTTGTTCAACTTTTTGCTTGGCTGTTCTGGCACAACCTTATCCTTCAAGCTATACTTTTTCTTTGCAGGCACATTCAAGCTGTACTTGCCATTAGGAAGCACAGTCTCAGTAAAACCAGAGTACTTCTTTCTATTCTCTACAATCTTGCTCTTTTCACCAGGCTTTACCCATCCTCGCTTGCTGTTGCACTTGTTCACAACAGACTCCAAGTCAATAAAGCTACTTCCATATGGAGTATTCACCATCTTGTCCACCGAGTGCCCACTTCCATAACAAGGAGTAAACAAAACACCAATCGAATTACGAATAGAACCATCAGAAAAGATTGTAATATTCTCCAGCGATTTTACCAGTCTACGCTGCATGTTACCAGTTCTGGCCGTCTTCAATGCAGTGTCCAAAATACCCTCACGCCCAGCAATCTGGATAAAGTACAAGCCTGCTGGATCCAATCCTTTGGTAAACGATTCAGTCACAAAACCATTATCACGAGGATCAGTACTTCCAGGAGTGACAGAAGGAAGATATGGCATTTCACCTGGTGATTGTACTGGCTTACCTCCATAATACTGTTGACCAGTATGTACTACCATTTGCGACGTGTTTGCTACACTTCCTTTTGCTCCTGAACCCTTCTCTCCATTCTTGGCACCACTGCCTCGATCAATCATTACACCCAGAGAATTCTCATCAGTAATGTAATCGCGTGTAAACTTGAGACCAGTACCAGTCGCAGCGTTCAACAAGTTTTGCACGCGTTTTCTTCTTACATTCTCTTCTGAAGGATCTGTTCTTGCTTCACCAAGAGCTTTGAGTTGTACTGTCAACTTGTTCAACTCTTCCTTTGCCAATCTTTCACCAGCATTATATTCAACTCCATCAGGTCCCTTTACCAAGGTAATCATGTCAGGAATGCCCACAGAGAAACCAGTCTCCATAATCCATTTTGTTGAAACAAGACTAGCATCAGTAAAGAAATCTCCAGTTCTGTCATTTCCATATTGTCGAACCATCTCTTGAATGATACTCTTGTGAGCATTACCTACATGAGCTTTGGTTAATCTGCTCCATGGCATTACTACTCCTTCATAAATCTCAACGTCCTTGAATAGGTAGCAAAAATCGATAGGCATCAATGCAGACAGCAAAGCATGTCCAGATCTAGGATGCACTCCATATTTCTTGAGTCTTTGGTACAAGGTAGGAATAGAATCTTGATTGGTCAACAAAGAAAGAAGATATTCGAACAAGCGGTCATCAATCATAGTCTTTGGTGAGGACAAGAGATATACAGCAGTAACACTATCCATCACCAAACCCATATTTGGACGATTTTGCTCAGTACTCATGATATTCTTCTTGACTCCAACCAATTCTTGAAACTCGGCTTCCACTTCCTCATCGCGACATACCCAAACGTTAATTTCATCACCATCAAAGTCACAATTCATTGGACTAGTGCAACTAAGATGAATAGTAATGGTATTGCCTTCAATGAGTTTGGCACGATAACCCATAAAACTAGTCTTGTGAAGTGTAGGCTGACGATTGATACCAATTCTGTCACCATTTTGCAACTTGCGCTCTACAATATCACCAATTCGAAGTTTGTATCCCTTGTCTTTGATGAAAACTCTAGTAATTCCAGATGTACCACTGATTATATTCATTACTTGGTCATTCTTCATCAAGTCAAGAATGTAGCGATAGTTTCGCTCTGTAACCTTGACTTGTTTAGTCAAAGAAGAAGCCCAAATAGCAGGAATGCCAGCTTCATCAAAGTCAAGTTGTATCCCAGGATCAGCAACTGCACGACCACTGTAATTACCTCTCTTACTCATGAGATTTTCTCTGATCAGTGCTTCTTTGCCTTGAATGCGAGCAGTCAATGGAATTACTTCTTGTTGATTAATCTTCTCCTTGTCACTGTTATAGTAGATATTCTTGATTCGATTGTAAATGGCATTGGCAGGATTCTCAGTCTTCTTAGTTCCAATCACCAAAGATACCAAATCCTTGTACCAAAGTGTAAGATTGTCATGTCTAATCTTCATGCCATCACTAGCATGAGGTCTTGCAACAGGTGGAATAATCAATATACCCTTCATGATAAAATCTCTAGGATGAGCACCATGAGTAAAACCAAGTACAGCAGCAGACTTGGGACTAATATTGTCAAGAGTTCTATAAACATCAACAATACTATATTGAATCAAGGTTTTGCCATCTTTGATGGTAAAGATACCCTTGTCTCTTAAATTGTCAGTCGAAAAATCAGGATTCTTTGAGCAAATTGTAGTAGGACCCCCAGAAATCTCTGCTTTGCGAGCAACACAATCAACGCCGAGAGAAGCCTTTTCAATAGCAAACAATCGCTTTGATGGAGAAATGCTCATGATACCTTGATCGCGAAGTAAAGTCTCTGGAACTAATAATTCACCGCAGCTATTGCATATTGATCTCAACACTGCGACAACTTGTCTGATGGTAACAGGATTTGGAATGAGATAATCGCCAAACGGAAGATAACCATAATGTCCAGGGCAATCTATTTGGTTACAGCCTTGGCAAAGTTTATTGAGATCAACACTTCCAAGTCTAGGATCATTGATACCATTAAGAGCAGTCAAGTCATCACTCTTGATCGTAACTTGCTTGCCAATCTTCTTCATCTCTTCATTGGAAAACATCTTCATAATAGATCTCACAGGAATGACAGCTTTTAGGCGGTTCATCTTCTCATTAATCAGAACTTGATTGTCCTTCTGCTGCTTATATGAAAGCGTAGTAGAAGCTAATTCGTTCTGAACATTAGTGCGACCGACATAAATGTTCTTTTTGTGAAATGGATTCTTGGACGTCATGTTGTTGTTATATTGGGAATAAATCGAATCAGTCTTTTAATTATATCATTGAGTTGATTCTATACAAGTATGAATAATGAATTACCTCGGATAACATAAATGGGATCTTCCGTGTTGCCTAGTATATCAATTACATTTACGCAAGGTAAGATATTACTCAACGATTCAAGCTGTTTGTCTTCTGATGAGAATTATCTGCATGCCAAGATTGTGCCAAATAAGACGGGAAAGTATATAATGAGTGTAAAAGTTTATTACATGCTGAATGGACTAAAGACAGTAGAAGATTGTCCATTTCCAAAAGATATTGAGAACTGCGTGCATTCTCGATACAAGCATGAAAAGGGATTTTCTGAAATGGTGAGAGCATATATCAAGGATTTGTCATCTTTTGAGCGAGACATGTTGGAACAGTATTACGTTGACATCTTTCATGATATTACCTTGTATGAAGGAATTTCATGTAGCATAGCTGCATACATTGCATTTATCTGGTTGTTGAATAGAGATGATTTCAAGGCATTACTTCCTTTTGATGTAGATATTCCTGGTTTGGATAATCCTATTGATAGAACTACATTTTCGTATCTTCAACTTCCTCTGACCACAATGAGTCGCTTCTTGACTGGTAAATTGTCATTTCTTTCAAGATTATCACTATATTGCTTAAACTTTATTAACTCATGGGGTGGTTTATTCGCACACAGCAAGACCATTGATCCAACAGTAATGAGTACACTTTGTATTGATATAACAAGTGGATTTGCTGCATATATTGACTTGCAAATGTCACTGTATAACAATCGCTTGACCGACTTGGTAGAAATGGAAGAGAGATTAAATGCAAAGATTGATATAGCAGTTAGAAATCTAGAGAGGCAGGTCAGAAACAATGGCGGAATGGTAGAAAAGACTATACCATCTAGAATGATATCGGACACGAGAGAGCCAATTCAGAAGAGAAGCAAATTGGAATTTTCTTATGATCCTAAAGATGGATATGCAGATGATACAATCAAAAGTATGTCTTCAACAGGAACGGACTTCTCTGGATTTGTTGAGAGAGGTAAAGGCATCAACATTTATTCCCCCAAAACTAATGCTAAAAAGATACTCTGATGTTGATCCAAGGAATTGGATTAATCAAGGAGATTACATGATAAACATTAATAAAAATGCGAGAAGAGAAGATTTGTTGTTCACTCATGACTTTGCTTGTCTATTCGATGAAGAAGATTGTGACAATAATGAAATTAACACTGTAAAGAAGTGGTATTCGAACAATAAGAATGTTGAATATATATCATTGGGACTAATTGTTCCTAATTGGGACAAGCGAATTGGTGCTATTATTAATACTGCTATTGGTAACAATGGATTGGTATTGTTCAAGACAGTATTGGACTTTGACCAAACAGTAAAGAACAAGATTCCAAAGCATCATTATGCAGAAATGCAATGTAATTTGGCAATTAGTAAGAGATGTTGGTGTGATTACGTGCTATTTTCGATAGAACAAGGATTTTGCTATACAGAACGAGTGTATTTTGATTCAGTGTACTTTCATGAGTTTCTGTATCCTTTGATGAGTGAGTATCTAGGAGATCTTAGTGAATAAGATATAACTGCATCCAGTTATATCGTTGAATAAATAATACTGCTCATTATTTCATCAGAGAAATAATGCTAGTGTTATAAAATGACCTCTAACTCGAATAGTGACAGTCTGAGTTATGACATTGACAAACACAAAAATAACCTTGTAAATTATGCTGACATCCATGAATTAATTCAACCTCTTGATATTATTCTAATGTATGGAGGCAATGGAACCAAAGAAATTATTGACTTTATTACCAACAAGAACATTAGTATTGGTGTTGTTACTCATCTTGGCATTGTAGTGACTTCTGACATTCTGAGACACTACAGAAAGAATGGTAAGAAATACAGATTAAAGGAAGGATCCAAATATCTCATGGAAATTAGTCTTCAAACGAATAGAAAGAATTCTGGTGCAAAGTCAGTAATCACTGTTAGAAATTTGGCCAAAGTAGCCAAAGAGTATTATAATGGCAAGTATATCAAGTTTGGTTGGTCAAAGCTTAAACCTAGCAGTAAGCTGAAGGACAAGGAGACAATCAAGAGTTTGCTTACTGAATTTGTTAGAAAATATACCGGGAAGGCCTATTATGCCACTTCATTGTTGTATACAGCATTCCCAATTCTGAGACTGTCAGAAGATGCCGTTAATCAACACAGTAAATCGTTTACTAACATTTTGGTTGATGTTACCGGAAACAACAAGCCTTTGACTGGTGGTGTTGCACTTTGTTCTCGCTTGATTCTTGATGTATATAAATTGGCAGGCATTGTGAGTGTTGGATATAGACCAGAAGAAGCATTGCCCATTGACTTTTATGGTTATGAACTTCCTCCTATTGTTGAGAATCCCTTGTACATCAAAGATGCATACGAAAGTGGATTGGACAACTATGACAATGAGAAACATCTTGTTGTATCAACAAGTGGAAGTGATGACTTGGTAGAAATGAAAAAGTCATCGAGTGAACCCAACTTGTCCATCGGCCGTGGATTGCCTGTAAATAAGAGAGCCCTCTTGATTGGCATTAATTACAAGGGAAGCAGTTGTGAATTGTATGGTTGCATTAATGATGCCACAAATGTTAGAACCGTCTTGGTCAAGAATTATGGATACAGTGAAAAGAATATCTTACTGTTGTCTGACACTGGCATTGCTCCTACCAAGGCTAACATTCTGAAAGGCATTGAATGGTTGTTGAGTGGAAGTCCTGCTTCTGACTTTAACAAGACCAAGTATTTGCCCGCAAGTGGTAATACCAATTACTTCTTCCATTATTCTGGACATGGTTCGACTGTTAGAGATACATCAGGTGATGAGACAGATGGCATCGACGAGACTATTTGTCCTGTTGATTATAGCAGAAGTGGCATGATTGTTGATGATGACTTGAGATCCAAGTTGGCTGTAAAGATTCCTGTTGGATCTCAACTTTATGCGATCGTAGATGCTTGTCATTCTGGTACTTCCTTTGATCTTCAACAAGTATACAAGGGAGGTGCTCTTACGACTGAAAAGTATGCTCCTACAAGTGGCAAGGTAGTAATGATTTCAGGTTGCAGAGATAACCAGACTTCTGCAGATACTTGGGTAGATAGACAAGCTCAAGGTGCATTGACAGCATCATTGCTAAAGACTTTGAAACAGGCAAATTACAATATTACATATTCTGACTTGATTGCAAACACAATGATTAATGTTCGTGAATTGTCAACGCAAATTCCATGCTTGTCGTTTGGCAAGGTGGAGAACTTGAATGACAAGTTCTTGCCATAAAGGTAGGTAGAATGATATATACCTGTTACAGGTATATTTGTGATGAAGAGAATGTACTTGTAATAAGTATATTATTGAGATTGATATTCTGATGACGATTCACTGGATTCTTGATCCTTAGAAATGTACCGATAGGCATAGTTACATTTTCTATAGTTGGTAGACTGATGAATTGGTCTTATTTGGATCGTTAGAGAGAATGTACTTGTAATAAGTATATTATTGAGATTGAACTTTTAGTGACTGTTTTGCTGGTTTCCTGATCCTTAGAAATGTAGAGATCTTGATGTTTCTTAGAGTTGATAGAACGATGGAATGACTTTATTTGGATTATTGGTGAGAGATATATAATTTATATACCTTTATTGAGATCTAACTTCCGATGACGATTCATCGATTTCCTGATCCTTAGAAATGTAAGTCTCTCTGCATTTTCTAGAGTTGATAGACTGGCGAATTGGTCTTATTTGGATCGTTAGAGAGAATGTATATAAATTATATACCTTTATTGAGATTGATCTTTTGGTGACTGTTTCTTGGGTTCCTGGCTCTTAGAAATGTACCGATAGGCATAGTTACATTTTCTAGAGTTGATAGAACGATGAATTGGTCTTATTTGTACTATGATTAGAAATATATAATTTATATACCTTTATTGATCTTGGTGTCATGAGAACGACTTATTGGGATTCCTAGTCCTTAGAAATGTAGAGAGACTTACATTTCTAAGGATTACCAAGCCGTTGTAACGACCTTATTTGGACTACTTGTAAAAGGTATATAAATTATATACTTTATCGAGATTGAACTTCTAATGACTATTTCTTGAGTTCCTGATCCTTGGAAATGTAAAGATCTTGATGTTTCTTAGGGTTGGTAGGTCATTGTAATGATGTTATTTGGGTTATTGACGAGAGATATATAAATTATATACTTTATCGAGATTGAACTTCTAATGACTATTTCTTGAGTTCCTGATCCTTGGAAATGTAAAGATCTTGATGTTTCTTAGGGTTGGT
>JGI26538J50259_1000852_pt1 | contig 20960 bp, 19 predicted proteins | sample ThiBio_1000_plan_FD_50259 | JGI IMG/M metagenome (IMG submission 50259)
AACAATAACAATAACAATGACTTTATCCGTAATGAGAGCATTATTTTTTCTATTGTTGTTTATCAACCTCGCTTTCGCGTTATATATCCAGCTTGAACCGGACGAAAGCAGGACTCCCCTCCCGGCAGAGCTTCAAGCGAAAACCGGACCGTCATCAGAGACTGCCCCGCCCCCATCCATTTGCCTGGAATGGGAAGCCTTTGCCAAACCGGATGTGATTCATGTCGAAGCCGCCATTTCCCGCCATAATCTCGATGGCAAATTGAAATCCCGGACCATGGGCATGGTACCCTACTATTGGGTACACATTCCCCCGCTCACCAACAAACAGCATGCCGAACGGAAGATAGGAGAACTCAAGCGGCGCGATATTACCACTTACCAGATCGTGGAAGGCGACAGCAAGTGGAATAATGCGATTTCGCTGGGATTTTTTGAAAAAATCGAGGACGCCCGCGCCTTTCTGGCAGCCCTGAGGACCAAACGGGTCGTATCCGCCATTATCGGGGCAAGAAATGTTGAACAGGTCAAATTCGTCGCGGAGAACTCCTCGCCGAACCTGGAAGGGCAACTGGAAAAATTGAAGGCGGAATTTCCGAATAGCCGTATCAACAAAACCANTTGCGAGCCAGGTGCGGGAACGCATGGCAAGATGAACACGACAGAGCAACAGGCGCAATAAAGAGCCTGGAAAAATCCTTGAATGCAGAATGCTCCTCTCCCGCTCCGCCTGCTTCTCTCCTGTCATGCTCATGAGTGTGCGATTTTTAGCGAAGTATTCTTCCGCTGCGGTTTTTCCGACTTTGCTGCGGATCGGCAAGTCTTGCAATAAGATATTCCCATCCTCATCATATAAGCTTTTCATTCACATTTATCGGCTCATGGCTTTGGAATCTGTATGACGGTGCATCTCAAATCCTCTGATGAAATAGAGAAAATGCGGGTAGCGGGCAGGCTTGCATCGGAAGTGCTGGATTACATCACACCGTTCGTCAAGCCCGGAGTGACGACCGATGAGCTTGACAAGCTGTGCCATGATTATATGGTGAATGTGCAGGATACCATTCCTGCGCCTCTCAATTATGCCCCCCCCGGCTATTCGCCTTACCCGAAATCCATCTGCACCTCGGTCAACCATCAGGTTTGTCATGGTGTACCAGGGCATAAGAGACTCAAATCCGGGGATATCGTGAACATCGATGTAACCGTCATCAAAAACGGATATCACGGCGATACCAGCCGGATGTATCTCGTCGGCGAACCGGGCATCCAGGCAAAGCGCCTGTGCAAGGTAACCTATGAAGCAATGTGGCAGGGCATNGAAATCATCAAACCCGGAAAACGTCTGGGGGATATCGGCCACGCCATTCAGCAGCATGCGGAAAAACATNGATACAGCGTGGTGAGGGAATTCTGCGGTCATGGAATCGGGGCAAAATTCCATGAAGAACCGCAGGTGCTCCACTACGGCCGCGCCGGCACGGGACTCGAACTCAAAGCCGGAATGATCTTCACCGTCGAGCCGATGATCAACGCCGGCAAGCCGCAGATTCGCCAGCTGGCCGATGGCTGGACCGTTGTCACGAAGGATCACAGCCTCTCGGCGCAATGGGANCATACTGTGCTCGTCACGGAAACAGGATACGAAGTGTTGACACAGTCGGGTGGCATGCCGCCGCAGCCCGCCCTTCGTTCCTGACGACCATGAAGGGGCTGAATGCAAAAACTTTCAGCCACGAAGCGGTCAGGCAGAANCTGCTGAGCGGCCGCAAATCGTTGCAGCTTCGCTACTACGAGAACAGAAACAGCGCAGCCCTGCTGCAGGATCACAGCCGTTTGGTAGACGGTATTCTACGCCAGATATGGCATGAAATGAACATGCCCGGCTCTCTCGCCCTGCTGGCCGTGGGCGGATACGGCCGAAGACAGCTCTTTCCCTATTCCGACATCGACCTTGTGGTATTGCTTCCGGATAAAGGGAGCGCCGAGGTGATGGACAATGCGCTCGGGACATGCCTGGAGCACTGGATAGGATTGCTGTGGGATATCGGCCTGGATATCGGCCACAGCGTGCGCACCGTCGCGGAATGTGGCGAAGAGGCAGCCAACGATATTACCGTGCAGACCAGCNTGCTTGAAGCNCGCCCTCTTGCCGGCAACCCCCATCTGTTCGATCGCTTCCTGCGGGTGATGGAAGCCATGCTCGCACCCCCGAAGTTCTTCGTCGACAAGCAGTTCGAACAGCAGCAGCGTCATAAGCGGTACCAGGACGCNCCCTACAAGCTCGAGCCGAACATAAAAGAGGGGCCCGGCGGATTGCGCGATCTGCAAAACGTGTTGTGGATCAGCCGTGCCGCCGGATTCGGAAGAACCTGGCCGGAACTGGCGAAAAAAGGTTTCATCACCCGCCGCGAGGCCAGACTCATCCAGCGTCAGCAGACTGTGCTGCAAGACCTCCGCATCCGGCTGCACTATCTCGGTGGCAAGCGCGAAGACCGCCTGTTATTCGATTATCAGAATTCCCTGGCCGAAGAACTTGGCATCGCCGGGAAGCCGCCGCGTCGTCCCGGAGAGATGCTGATGCAACGATACTACCGCGCCGCAAGATCGGTGACACAGGTCAATACCATTTTGCTGCTTACCCTGCATGCGGAAATTTTTCCGGACAAGGAGGCGGTGACGACGCTCATCAACGAGCGGTTTCAGAAGCGCGGCAACCTGCTGGAGATACGCGACGAGGATGTTTTCGAGCGAAACCCCGGCGCAATACTGGAAAGTGTTCTGCTACTGCAACAGCATCCCGGTCTCAAAGGCCGAAGCGCCGCGACATTGCGGGCAATGTGGCGATCGGCGCCGCTCATTACCGCTTCATTTCGCCGCGATCCGCGCCATTGCGCCATGTTCATGGAAATACTGCGTCAACCCCGGGGACTGACACGCGAACTCCGATTGATGAACCGCTATGGCATCCTGGGGCGCTATATCCCCGCTTTTGGCCGAATTGTCGGCCAGATGCAGCATGATCTCTTCCATGTATATACAGTGGATGAGCACATCCTGATGGTCGTGCGGAATCTGCGCCGCTTCATGGCACCTGAATTCGCCTATGAATATCCGCTCTGCAGCAGACTCATCAATGAATTCGAACGGCCTGAAATACTCTATATTGCCGGATTGTTCCACGACATTGCCAAAGGTCGGCAAGGGGATCATTCCTTGCTCGGCATGGTCGATGCGAGGCGCTTCTGTGAGCGGCACCGGATGCCTGCGGAAGATACCGAACTCGTCGTCTGGCTGGTGGAAAATCATTTGCGCATGTCCGCCACGGCACAAAAGAAAGACATAGCGGATGCGGACGTCATTGCAGATTTCGCCGCAAGCATGCGGGATGAGCGACATCTCATCGCGCTTTACCTGCTCACGGTTGCAGATATCCGGGGCACCAGTCCCAAGGTATGGAATGCCTGGAAAAGCAAGCTGCTTGAGGATCTGTTCCACCGCACACGGCAGTATCTTTGCGGCCAAATGGCGCTTACCGACATTTCGCTGGAAAACCGCAAAAAAAAGGTGCTGCAACTGCTGCATCCGGATGAGGAAGCGATGCGCGCCTACGAGCGGTTCTGGTCGGGGCTCGATTCCAGCTATCTGATGATGCACGATCCCCGGGAAATTGCCTGGCACACCCGGCACCTGAGCCAGAGGATGAAGTCACCGGCACCGATAGTCAAGACACGCACCGCCGAAACCGGGGCAGGGGTAGAGGTACTGGTTTATACGGCCGACCAGAAGGACCTGTTTGCCCGCATCTGCAGCTTTTTCGATCGTATCGACTACAATATTGTCCAGGCAAAAATCCACACGACCCGCGAGGGATATGCGCTCGACAGTTTTCTGGTACTGGATCCCTTCAATGTGACAAACCATGATCCACGGGAGTTTCAGTTCATCGAGCAGGAGCTGGCACAGCAATTGAAGCAGCAGGCTTTACTGGCGCCTCCCGTGAAAGGGCGCNTGAGCCGCCACCTCAGGCATTTTCCGATCACGCCGCAAGTCAGCATCGAGCCGGACGACAGCGGCGCCTATCATGTGCTGTCCATCACGGCGGGCGACCAGCCNGGGTTGCTCTCGCATATTGCTCAAGTGCTCGTGCGGTTTGGCGTGAACGTGCACAGCGCGAGGATAAACACATTGGGCGANCGTGCCGAAGATACCTTCCTGGTTACAGGAGGCATTTTGAGCGATTCCCGGTCAGTGATCCAGCTCGAAGCAAACCTGATAAAGGTGCTGCACACGTCGCCGCAACCGGCGGCATCCGGAAAAACGCCCGAAAAGCCTTCTGCCGAAGACCGGATTACCCCGCACTGATCCGCGCTGGTTCCTTATCGGATTCGGATGTCTCAGGTTGCAACTCGGCTTCCGAATATCCGAGACGTGCCCGTAACAGGTGTGCGGCTTCCACCATTTGCTTCAAGGCAGTCATGACTTCCCCCCATCCTCGCGTCTTCAATCCGCAATCCGGATTGACCCATAATTGATCAGGATCGATCACCTGGCAGGCTTTCTCCAGCAATTCCAGCATCTCCCGCGCGCGCGGAATCCGTGGGGAGTGTATGTCATAGACGCCCGGTCCGATTTCATTGGGATATTTGAAAAGGCCGAACCCATCCAGCAGCTCCATGCGTGAACGCGACGTTTCAATCGTGATTACGTCCGCATCCATATCCGCGATCGCCGGAAGGATGTCATTGAATTCCGAGTAGCACATATGGGTATGTATCTGGCTATCGTCCCTTACGCCCGAGCTGGCGACACGGAAGGCATGCACCGCCCATTCCAGGTATGCGTTCCAGTCGCATTTTTTCAATGGCAGGCCTTCGCGAAAAGCGGGCTCGTCGATCTGGATAATCGCAATGCCGGCCTTCTCCAGATCCACAACCTCGTCCCGAATGGCAAGGGCAAGTTGCAGCGCGGTGACGGAGCGCGGCTGGTCATCGCGCACGAACGACCACATCAGCATAGTGACGGGACCGGTCAGCATTCCCTTGACCGGCTTTCCGGTCTGGCTTTGCGCATATCGAATCCAGTCGAGCGTCATGGGCTCGGGACGATAAATATCTCCGTATAGAATGGGCGGTTTCACGCAGCGTGAGCCGTAGCTTTGCACCCACCCATTCTCCGTAAAGACATAACCCCACAACTGCTCGCCAAAATACTCGACCATATCGTTGCGCTCGGCCTCGCCATGCACCAGCACATCGAGCCCGATTTCTTCCTGCTTCCTGACCGCCAGCCGTATCTCGTCGCGCATCGCTTCAAGATATTGCAAGTTGCCGAGCTCTCCTTTCCTGAAAGCCGCGCGCGCTTTGCGTATCTCCGCAGTCTGAGGAAATGACCCGATGGTTGTGGTAGGCAACGGCGGAAGCTGCAGCCGCTGCCGTTGCAGTTTCTGCCTGATCTTGAACGGGCTCTTGCGCCGGCCNTCCTGTTCAGTCAGCCGATTCAGACGGTCCTGCACCACCGGGTTGTGAATGCGCGATGACTCCTGTCGGGCCTGCCTCGCCGCGATGGAANCATCCAGTTGCCGGCGTATCGACTGCTCACCCTGATTCAGCCCCTGCCCCAGGATAGAGACTTCTTTTAATTTCTGTACCGAAAAAGCCAGCCAGTTTCTTATTTCAGGCTCCAGACTGTTTTCCAGCTCCAGATCCACCGGGCAATGCAGAAGCGAGCAACTGGGNGCAATCCACAGCCTCTCCCCGAGGAGGGACTGGGCATGCGACAAAACCGAGAAGGTGGGAGCAAGGTCTGCTCGCCAGATATTACGCCCATCGATAATGCCCAGGGACAGCACTTTTCCGGCAGGGTAATCCTCCAGAAAAACACCGAGTTGACCAGGCGCCCGGCACAAATCGATATGCAGGCCTTCCACGGGCAGCCTCTTCAATCGCTCGGCATGATTGTTCACGCCATCGAAATAAGTCGTTAAAAGCATTTTAGGAAGCGGGGCAGCTTCCTGCGGGTCAGCGGGTTCCATCGCAATTTCTGTCCCATGCCCCCCATGTTCCTTTGAGTGTGAGTTTGCCTGGCCGCGCAATTCAGCATAGGCGTGATCCAGACCCCGCAGCCAGTCTTCATCCAGGTCGAGGGCCAGCACCGGCTCGTCGATCTGGACCCATTCCACGCCAAGCGATGCAAGCCGGGCGAGAATATCGCGATATACCGGTAGCAGCCGGGGCAACAGATCCAGGCGACTGAATTCCTTTGCGTCCTGCCGGACAACCTCTTTTCCAAGATACAGGTAGGTCAACGGCCCGATCAGCACGGCCTTAGGCTTGATGCCAAGAGCCTGCGCTTCGGCAACTTCCCTGAAGAGTTGCTCGGAAGCTATACGAAAGCGGGTGTGCGCATCGAATTCCGGGACGATGTAGTGATAATTGGTGTCGAACCACTTGGTCATCTCCATCGCAGGCTGATCGGCGGTGCCGCGCGCCATGGCGAAGTACAAGTCCAGCTCCGTTTCACCCTTGCCCGCTCCGAAGCGTTCAGGTATTGCACCCAGCAGTGCGGTCATGTTCAGCATCTGGTCATAAAGGGCGAAATCGCCCGCGGGAATGAGGTCAATACCCTGCTCGCGCTGTAAAAGCCAGTGCCGCTTCCGCAATTCCGCTGCCGTGGTTTTGAGTTGCTCATCATCGATATCGCCGCGCCAGTATGCTTCGAGTGCGCGCTTCAGTTCCCGTTGCGCGCCAATGCGCGGAAATCCCAGGTTATGTGTCAGTGCCATTGGTCATTCTCCTCGATCGTTCGATCCCACTTCAATTGCAGTTCCAGTGGAGTGACTGACGATTTTGCGGCAGACCAAGTTATGAATCAAATGAAATGTTGTATCATATCAATGAATATAATTCATAATTTCTACATAACGATGACTTCCCTCTCCCTGCTCGAACTCCGGCACCTGCGCACCCTCGCGGCCCTGGATGAAACAGGCAGCGTCTCGCGTGCGGCAAAACGCGTGCATCTGACCCAATCGGCCTTGTCGCACCAGATCAAAGTGCTGCAGAACCATTACGGCTTGCCGATAGTGCGCCGCCAGGGACAAAGCATCGAANTCACCGAAGCCGGAAAGCATCTGGTCACATTGGCGCGCAGNGTGCTTGAGGAAATACAGGCTACCGAACGAAATCTTGCCAAAATGTCGGAGCATGCCTCGGGCAGCCTGCGCATCGTGCTGGAGTGCCACACCTGCTTCGACTGGCTGATGCCGCTGATGGACGTGTTTCGCCAGAACTGGCCGGAGGTCGAGCTCGATCTCGTTTCGGGATTTCACAGCGACCCCATCCAGCTTCTGGAAGAAGGCGGCGCGGATGTGGTGATCGGGTCGGAGCAGGTCGAGCGGCGCGGCATCGCTCACCACCCGCTCTTTCGCTTCGAAATTCTTGCAGTGCTGGCACCGGAACACCCCCTGCGCGCGAAGAGAATCCTGCATGCACGCGACTTTGCCGGCGAAACGCTGATTACCTACCCCGTGCCGGAAGAGCGGATCGATCTTATCCGCAACGTGCTGAAACCGGCGGGCGTTCAACCCGAGCGGCGCACAGCCGAGCTCACGGTGGCGATCCTGCAACTGGTCGCCAGTCGGCGGGGAATTGCGGCACTGCCCAGTTGGGGCCTTAAAAACTATGTCGAGCACGATTATGTGATTGCGCGACGGATCGGTTCACAGGGACTGTGGAGCGACCTGTACGCGTCCACGCTGACGGAAACCGCCACACGGCCCTATCTGCGCGATTTTCTGGTTACCGCAAGGAATACGTGCTTTGCAACGCTGGATGGAATCATTCCCCTGGAGCCGGCGGAGCAATAGGCGCCGGAGAGGTGACAGGGTGGAGAAGAAATTGAGAAGAAGGAGCGGAGAAGAAGTATAAAGAGAATAAACGGGATAGACGGGCGGATATAGGCAGATGCCTGGGCTTTATCAATAAATCAGTAAACCGGCAGGTTCTGCAATGATGAAGAACCTGCCAGACGAAGTTTCCCTGGAATTTACTCAGTGCAGCGTGACCGGCTCTTCTTCTTCGCACGCGAGATCGGCGCAATACTTCTCATAAACGCCATCCAGGAATCCCCACAGGGCCTCGCATGCGCGCAGGGTCGCGGCGAGCACCTCGGCCTGCTTCTCCGGGGTGTCCGCAAACCGCTCGATCAGCATCCATTCAGCCTGGGAATGATATACATCCGCCTCCTCGTGAACGCTGAAGAACTCGTAGCTTGAAGGATCGCTCATCCCGTAGTATCTCTCCAGCCCATCAATTTTTACCGATGCGATCGAAGGCACCTGCGATTCAAAGGCGTGCAACGCGGCAAGCCCTGCGTAGAACGGCTGGTTCAGGCAGATGTCGCGGAAAGTGGAAACCAGCCGCGCCGTTCCGGGCAGGGCAGAAGCCTGCGCGAGGTCCTTGTCGCTCGAACCCAGGGCCAGGGCAAAATTCTTCCACAGTGCCGGATGGTTCTTGTCACCATGCTCTTCGCTGATGAGGTTGTTGAGCACTTCCTGGCGCACACTGATGTCGCCGCTATTGTCTTCGCTATGAAAATGCGGCGTATTGAAATGTACAGCGCTCAGATAGGTCGGCTCGGCCAGCACATTGTGAAAATATTGCTCGGCATAACCGCGCAACTGCTCCTTGGTAAGCTTGCCTGCCGTCCAGGCCTGATAAAAAGGATGCTTCAACAGGTGCTTCGCATCGATGATGGAATCGACTTTTTTCTTGAAAGATGAGTGGGTTGTCATGGTTTTCCTCTAAAGCAGAGATGGTAATTCAGAGAATTTCCGGAGTAATCGGTTTGCATATCATCTACAAATAACGCGCGTAAGTCAAATTCGGTTCATTTTCTCGTACTGGAATCCTTCAATTTTTACCGTCTCTTGGCATCGAAAAGAGCGTAATACCCATACCCGGCATCGGCTGTAATGGCTTGGTTAAGGTGGCTCGCTAATCTTGAAATGAGAAGATGTTTTTGAGAAATCCTTCAGATCTGGATATCATCGAGGAACCGATGCATGACATACGCATCCACATATCCCAGACTCTTATGCAGGAAGACTTTGGGCAGTATTCCGACGATGGAAAATCCCAGTTTTTGCCACAACGAAACCGCTGCTTCGTTGGTGCTCACGACAAAATTGAACTGCATAGCCAGATAACCGGCTTTCTTTNCCTCACGCAGGCAATGCAGTTCCATCTCTCTTCCCACACCTTTGCCACTGCAACTCGGGTTTACCATGAAAGAGGCATTGGCAACATGCGATCCAAGGTCTCGCTGATTGGCAACAAACTTGTACATTCCGATGACTTGCCATCATTTTCGGCCACATATGAAGTAATCCCTGGCGCAAACCAGTATGCAAAATGCGTCGTGATAACTGGTTTCTTCTGCAAAGACATAAGTTGTTCCAGGCGCTATTACGGCCTGNAAGATCGGCCACATGGCGACAAAATCAGATTCAACAGCTTGACGGATGCCCATCTTTTGCAGTGCGGCTGCAACCCGCATTCAAACACTCCATAAGCTCTTTCCAATATTCAAATTCCAGCTAATACTTGAATTCTGGAATCTGACGTTTTCAGATTTAATTCATGTCAAAAAGCCCTCTCCCTTGTTCTGGAATCAACGGGCGAAACAATTCTTCCCCCTGATTTACTACCTTTCCCACTGCCGGTGTTACAGGCCATGCTTGCATCCTGTCGGCATCAAAGGGCTTGAGCAGGGACAGCAGGATCTCATCCCTCCTCAGGTCCGGGTCAAGCCATGTATCCCAGACCTCCTGTGAAAGAATGACCGGCATCCGCTCATGAATCGGCTGCATCAGCGCATTGCACTCTGTCGTGATGATGGCGCAGCTTTCTTTCGTCTCTCCCGTATCGGTGATCCAGGTTTCCCATATGCCGGCAAACGAGAATGGTGCGCCGTCCCGGCTCGATATAAAATACGGCTGCTTGCGCCTGTCCTCCGTTTTCCATTCAAAGAACCCGGAAGCGGGGATCAGGCAACGCCGCTGGCGGAAGGACTGCCTGAACGCGGGTTTTTCGGCCACCGTCTCTGCCCTGGCATTATTCAATACCGGCAGCTTCTTCATATCCTTGATCCAGTGGGGAATGAAGCCCCAGCGCATCATGGAGCCCATGCGGCCCCTGTCAGTATCGCGCACGGCCAGTATTTCCATGGTGGGCGCAATATTGTANCGGGGTTTCAGTTCCGGCATGAACGAGGCACGGTACCAGTCTGCCAAAACGGGATCAGGGTGATTCAAGCCGTAGCGTCCGCACATTTTCGGCTATCCTTCCAGATTACATTTTTTTCATATTGCATCAGGGCGCACCTCTTGGCAAACATTCCGCTCCCTGGGTTCATGATTTTCCCCTGCTCCCCGTCTTCGCGGTAACGCCTCTTCCCGGTTACCTCTCCGGGGATACTCGAGTGGGCTTCCGGATGGTCGCCAAGGGCTTGTTGCTGGTACAATCCGATGAGCTAATCAGGCGCAGGAGTCATAATCAGGATTTCCAGGATTTAGCGCCTTTCACTCAGCCGCACGCCTTCACTTTGCAAGCCTTTTATCGGGGTGAAGATTTATTCAACGCTTTTCTTAGCTGAAACGCGGCTTTAATTTCTCAAGCAGGGTTGCCATGGATGAGCAATCGAGTCTGCTGGCGCTATTCACCAGCAGCTTTCTTGCTGCCACGTTACTTCCGGGCGGCTCGGAAGCAGTACTATTTGGCGTGCTGACAGCTTACCCGGGGCTTTACTGGCCTGCTCTGGGGCTTGCTTCGGTCGGCAATACCATGGGGGGCATGAGTTCCTATGCGATAGGCCTCTTGCTGCCCGATGAGAAGTCTCTGCTTAAAAGATTAGGGGGGAACACGCGGGGTTTGATCTGGGTGCGCAAATATGGCAGTCCGGTCCTGCTGCTCGCCTGGGTGCCTGTCATTGGGGATGTGCTATGCGTGGCAGCAGGATGGCTCCGGATTAACTGGATATCGACCATGCTGTTCATGGCCGCGGGGAAGTTTGCCCGGTACTGGGCCATTGCGGCTGCGATCAGCCTATAGACAATCCATAGCCTAGGCAACCTATGGACATCCATAGGCAACTATGGACGAAACAGGGTTGCTTCAGTCCTGCCTCATGAGGCACAAGCGCCCTTGATGGACTCAAGGGACCGCCATTGGACGGCGTTCCCCTCGTCGATATCGGTCAGTTGATCAATTTGCCTGGATTTACTTTGCTTCGGCGCTTTCCAGCAGCTTCTGCAGTTCACCGCTCTGGTACATTTCGGAAACAATATCCGAGCCACCGACAAACTCTCCATTGACATAGAGCTGCGGGATGGTCGGCCAGTTTGAGTAATCCTTGATGCCCTGGCGGAATTCCGGTTCCGCGAGCACATCCACTGCGAAAAGATCATCCACGCCGCAAGCGTTGAGGACTTTTACCGCGTGGGCCGAAAAACCGCACTGCGGGGCTGCCGGCGAACCTTTCATGTAGAGCACCACGGGATGCGTGGTGACTTGTTGCTTGATGATTTCCTGCGTATCCATATCTGACTCCTCAAAAAACGTTAGCTCTGCAAACCGGATTATCGAGGGAAAGCCCTCCAGGGGCAGGCAATTCTTCGATTGTTATTGCATTTTAGCAGCTTCTCCCGGGAAACTCCTAAACCATCCACCGCTTACCCGCATTATTCCGGCAAGATCGGGATGGGAGAACACCTCCCTGAAGCCTGCTTCGCTCAGGAGACGTCTGCAAGCTTCCGCCTGATCGTAACCATGCTCCAGCAGCAGGGCGCCTTCCGGTGCCAGATGAGCGGGCGCGGAACCAATAATCCACCGGATACAGTCAAGGCCTTCTCCTTCGGCCACAAGCGCTATATGCGGCTCGAAGCGCAGATCGCCCTGGGCCAGGTGAGGATCATCCGCCGCTACATAAGGCGGATTGGATATGATCAGGTCAAAGCTTTCGCCAGCCACCCCCTCGAACCAGTCTGCCTCGATAATGCGCACATTATTCAGCTTGAATCGCACGGCATTGGCGTCGGCAACGGCGACCGCGGCTGCGGACACATCGACTGCGGTAATCTCCGCCAGCGGACGATGCCTGGCGAGCGTCAGCGCTATAGCACCGCTGCCCGTCCCCAGATCAAGAATCCTGCACCGACTATGAGGAGGAATCCGTGCCAGGGCGAGATCGATCAATAATTCGGTCTCAGGTCGAGGAATGAGTACNGCAGGCGTGACATTGAACTCCAGACTGTAGAACTCACGGCCGCCTGTCAAATAGGCAACCGGTTCGCCCCGGATGCGTCTCTCTGTCAGCAGATAAAACGCTTGCGTCTGTTCGGTGGTCAGTTTCTGCTCGGAATGGGCAAGAAGGTAGGCATGATTTACGTTGAGGACGTGCTGCAACAGCATGCGTGCGTCGATATCGGCAATGTCCCGGCGGGTTTGCCTCAGCGCTTCCAAAATCGTGATGGACGACACCGGAACGAGGATCTACTCCGCCATTGCCGCCAACTGCTCGGCCTGATGCTCTGCCAGCAGCGCGGAGCAAAGCTCGTTCAAGTCCCCATCCATGATCTGCTCGATCTTGTACAGCGTCAGATTGATGCGGTGATCGGTTATCCGCCCCTGGGGAAAATTGTAAGTGCGGATACGTCCTGAACGATCGCCCGTACCTACCAGGGACTTGCGGGTTGCCGCCTGCTTGCTTTGCTGCTCCTGCATCTGCTTGTCGCGGATGCGCGCAGCCAGCACGCTCATCGCCTGCGCCTTGTTTTTATGCTGGGAGCGGCCATCCTGGCATTCCACGACGATCCCCGTCGGCAGGTGAGTGATGCGCACGGCGGAATCAGTCTTGTTGATATGCTGTCCTCCCGCTCCGGAAGCACGGAAAGTATCGATCCTCAACTCGGCAGGATTGAGCGCGACATCCTCGATCTCGTCTGCCTCGGGCATCACCGCAACGGTGCAGGCGGAAGTATGGATGCGCCCCTGCGTCTCGGTCGCGGGCACCCGTTGCACCCGGTGCCCTCCGGATTCGAATTTAAGCTTCGAATAAGCACCTTCACCGCTGATTTTGGCAATGATTTCCTTATACCCGCCGACGTCGGACGGGCTTTGCGAAATGATTTCCACCTGCCAGCGCTGGCGTTCGGCAAAGCGTGCGTACATGCGAAAAAGATCGGCCGCAAACAGCGCAGACTCATCTCCCCCGGTCCCGGCCCGGATTTCCAGAAAAATATTGCGCTCGTCATTCGGGTCTCTGGGCAGCAACTGCTTCTGCAATTCCGCGCCGTAGCGCACCAGCCTCTCCTTGGCATCCCGTATCTCGGCATCGGCAAACTCGCGCATGCCGGCGTCGGCCGCCATCTCCTGCGCAGTATGGATATCCTCCTCGCTTTGCAGATAAGCGTTATACAAATCGACCACGGGCGCAATCTCCGCACGTTCGCGCGCCAGCTTGCGGTATTGATCGAGATTGACCATGATGCTTTCGCTGCTCAGCAGACGATTCAACTCCTCCAGGCGCACGCTGAGTTGCGTGAGCTTGGCAGCTATACTTTTGTTCATTCTGAGGGATGAAGGTGATACAGGCGGCTGATCAGGCCGACCAGATCGTCGCGCTCGTCCTCAGCGGCATGGTTGAGCGCGTAGGAGGGTAAATGGAGAAATTTGTTGGTAAGCCCGTTGCTCAGGGATTCGATGATTTTCTGTGGATCCTCACCTTTGGCCAGCAGTTTTTTTGCCCGTTCCAGTTCATGGCGCCGGTAACGCTCCGCCTGGTCGCGCAAGGCGCGTATGGTGGGCACAACGTGGCGCGATTCCAGCCAGTGCATGAAATTGAGCACATTCGAGTCGATAATCGCCTCTGCCTGCGCCACCGCTCCCTGCCGGGAATCCAGACCTTCCTTGACGATATCGGCAAGATCATCCACCGAATAGAGGAACACGTCATCCAGCTCCGCCACCTCGGGCTCCACATCCCGCGGCACAGCCAGATCCATCATAAAAATCGGCCGGTGCTTGCGTGCCTTGATCGCCCGCTCCAGCATGCCCTTGCCAAGAATGGGAAGCGTGCTCGCGGTACAGGTGATGACGATATCATGCAGCGCCAGCTGGTCGGGAAGCTCGTTCAGGGTGATGACTTGTCCGTTCAACCGATGCGCCAGGGCCTGCGCCCGTTCGACGGTCCGGTTGGCGACGGTGATGCGCTTCGGATGGCGGGCAGCGAAATGGCTCGCACATAGCTCGATCATCTCGCCGGCGCCGATGAACAGCACGCGCTGCTCGCCGATGTCTCCGAAAATGCGCTCCGCCAGCCGGGTGGAAGCCGCTGCCATGGAAACGGAATTTGTTCCGATTTCAGTAGAGCTGCGAACCTCCTTCGCAACAAAAAAGGTGCGCTGGAACAGCTTGTGCAGCAGCATGCCGAGCGTGCCTGCATGCTCGGCCGATTTCACTGCGTCCTTCAACTGGCCAAGTATCTGCGGTTCGCCCAGCACCATGGAATCCAGTCCGCTGGCAACGCGGAAAGCGTGCTTTACAGCCTTTTCCCTCGGCAACCTGTAGAGATACGGCTCAAGCTCACGAGTCGGCAACTCGTGAAAATCCGCCAGCCAGTGAGTGGCCTCGTCCGGCTTATCGGTACTGCAATAAATCTCGGTGCGATTGCAGGTGGAAACAATCGCCGCCTCTCTCACCGGACGCTGACTTACCAGATCGTGCAACGCATCCTCCATCCCGTCCGCTGGAAACGACACCTGCTCGCGCACATCCAGCGGCGCGGTCTGGTGATTGATGCCGAAGGCAAATAACTGCATCGAAGACACGTTGGCTCAGTATCGGCTGAATTTTGAAATTTCGTGATTATAGTATTACAAGCATTTGAATACCAACAATCGGAAGAGTTTCGGGTCCAGAAAAAAATATGGGAACAGTGTCAGGCGGGCTCAATAACCTGTGCGTCAGGGAGGGGAACCTCATAGTTCAATTCGATTGAGTGGAAGGGCAAGGCTGCAAGCTTCACCATGTAGTGCACTGTGGTGCTCCAGGGGAACATCATTCCCAACATTAAGAATCTTTTCCAGGAAATCCCCGTGACTGGTATTCTGAGTCCCCAGCCCATTGTGCACTGATTGGTCTTCAGATTACCTTAGCCACGCTTGATATCAGTATCCGCGGAGTCACCAGGACGATCAGAGTGGATTGTGCACACACGAAAGCATGACCCTATCATTTAGCCCAAGAACCCCATGAACTCACCCTCTGATGAATCGACGATCGAATTGAAGGCACCCACCCTTGAGGTTGCCTCACCGATTGCTACCGAAAAAATAACTCTCCTCGACGCTGAGCCAAGGGAAANGAGCGCAACGGCTCTCTGGATACTTGCATTCATCGCCATCATTGCTGCGCTATATCTGGCGCGGGCTTTCCTTGTCCCGCTATTGTTTGGCATCCTGGTAAGCTACACATTAAGCCCGGTAGTGGGCTGGTTTGAACGCTATCGTATTCCCCGGGCGTTGGGAGCGATATGTGTACTGGGNGTGCTCGTCGGAGGTACTTCCTGGATGATGCTCTCTTTAAGCTCCGATGTGGTAATAATGGCTGAGCAGCTTCCGGAGACCGCGCGCAAGTTGCGGCAAAGTCTGGACATTTTGCGCGATGGGAACTGGAGCACGTTGCGTCATGTTCAGCAAGCTGCTGATGAACTCCAGCGCGTTGCTATCGATGCCGGCCTGGAATCAGAAGCAGATCGCTCAGTCATAGTCAAGGAATCGGAGAATAGCACGTGGCTGCGAGATCTTATGCTCACGCAGTCAGCATTGCTGGTCGCGTTTACCGCACAAGCCCCGGTAGTATTGCTGCTTACTTATTTCTTGCTGGCTGCAGGCAGCCATTTCCGGCGCAAGCTTGTACAGTTTGTCGGCCCGACGCTTTCTCAGAAGAAAGATGCGGTGCGGATACTTGAAGAAGTGGACAGTCAAATCCAGCGCTACCTCCTTGCCATGTTGATATCGAATGCTTTAATTGCCGTCATGTCCTGGTTGGCGTTCGAAATGGTGGGACTGAAGCATCCCGCCATATGGGGGGTAGCTGCCGGAGTACTGCATTTTATTCCGTATCTGGGAACTGTCGGGGTTGCGCTTGCCTCCGGCATTGCCGCGTTGCTGCAATTTGGATCGCTTGCCCAGGCATTTTTACTGGTAGCGGTATTTCTGCTTATTTCAGGCGTAGTGGGAATGGTGTTCACCACATGGCTGCAGGGCAGATTTGCACGCGTGAATCCTGCGGTTCTATTCATCGTACTATTATTCTTCGCCTGGCTGTGGGGCATAGCAGGTTTACTGCTCGGAGCCCCGTTACTGGCTATTGTCAAAGTAATCTGCGATCGAGTCGAATCGCTCAAACCGGTGGGTGAACTCTTGGGACAGTAATCAACTTTTGCATTGACGGATGGCCGCCCCCGAAGAGGCAAAACGCTAGAGGCGGCTAATACAGCGCTCAGTGCATGGAACAATAGCGACACTACCAACGTTCCGCCGCAAGCTGTTAAACAACTTAAGGTAATCTTTTTCAAATGTGACATGCCGAACAGTGTGAGCTGCTAAAAAACGTTAATCTGATTTCCAATGCCGTAACGAATTTACTGAAATAACGGCAAATCATTTCAACAACAGCGAATCACTATCTCTTAATTTCGTAGAAAAAGGAAATCGGCTTATGAATAAGGATCAAGTGAAAGGAACTGCGAAAGACATCGCAGGAAAAATTGAGGAAGAGGCCGGAAGGGCGGCAGGAAGTAAAGAGCATGAGGCCAAGGGTCTTGGCAAACAGGTTGCCGGCAAGGCACAGAAGAAATATGGAGACGCCAAGGAAGCAGTGAAAGACGCGATAGACAAGCATTAAATTAACTCTCCAGACCTCCCCTCTCTCAACCAAAACCCGCTCAGGCGGGTTTTGGNTGTTTGATTCGCCTGCAAGCCTTCCCCTTCTTTTTCTGAAGAAGACTTACATCCTCCAGGATTGCCGTCCTGCTGGCTCCAATAAAGATGAATCGGCATATCTCAAGGGTCAAGATTAAGGATTAAGAGATCAGGGCAGAATACCCATCACTTCACTTGCGTTTCATCTTCCTGCCGGNTTCGCTCCCGGGAGCCTCTTTCTTGATAGAGATCAAGGATATTGCCGAGCGTCTCATGCACAGTATCAATTCTGTAACAAACCGTCCATACAATCCGTGCTTGCATTCACTTCAAGGAGCCCGATAAATGGCTAAATATGTTCCCTATGTAAGAACCGAACAAGGCTACATAGAACGACGTTCTTACGCTGTTTTCAACTCCCCGGATAGCAGTTCCAGCAACTGCGTGGCGCCCTATATCCACGAAGAACAGCTTATCGGATGGCCTGAATCGAAGGTGTACTGGGCTGCCAAAGTTGGACCGAGCGTGGGCCTGGCTCCACTCGATCTCTGCCCGGATCGCGCTCTCGGCCGATAATAGTCCCACAATAAACCCCGCAGCGATGAGCATGCCGGAAGTACGCTGACGGGGACCGTTTATTCGCTCGAAGGCAGCTTTTCGCTGAGCTCTTCAAGAAAACCTCGCTGCCCGGGACGAATGCGTCGCTTTCCTTCGGGAATATCGAACCACTCCGCTCGATCCACCTCCGGGAACTCCCGGATTCTGCCGGAGCCTTTCGGCCATTCCATGCTGAATGCATTCGAGATCAGTCCGGAGGAATCCCAGTCGCTTTCCGCAGCCCAGGCATACACCCATTTCCCGCTGGGTTGCTTGCGTGGCATGAGCGAAAGAAAAGGCCCGGATGGACGATGCCCGGTTTCCTCGAAAAACTCCCTCAGCGCAGCCTGAAGCGGTTCTTCACCCTCCTCGCATTCGCCCTTCGCGATCGACCANGCGCCGAGATCCTCGTTTTTCCAGAACGGACCTCCTGGATGGNCAAGCAGAACTTCCAGCCGGNCGTTTCGTCTGCGATAGGGCAGAATACCTGCGCTTTTCTTACCCATGCCGATTTGACACGCAATCCATGTGCTTTCTCAGAGAAGCATTTATCGGAATATTTTTCTTCGGGCACAGGTTATTGCTATCCGTAGAAAACATGAGCGGAGGCCCTAAACAGGTTTATCATTAGCCCCCATCATCACACTGTGAGGCGAGAAATTCTAACCCAATGAGGTAGCCGCATGCTGAGACGCGTGGGATTTAATCTGATCGATCTGATACGTGGAACGTCCTCCATAGCGTTGCTTCGTGAGCTGGAAAGCATACAGTTCGAGTCGGGCATGGCGATACGGCAACGCCAGAAACAGTTGCTGGACGACTATTTCGATGCCCTTCGGGCAGCTCTTCCTCTCTACGCCGAATACCGCTCTTTTGAAGAACTGCCGATAATTGACAAGGCTTTTGCAAACCGCAATCGAGAGCAGCTGACAAATTCCCATTACCGCGGGAGACGCATACGTAAGAAAACCGGGGGGTCCACCGGAGAGCCGCTCGTTTTCTATACCGGAACCCAGTCCCAGTCTTACCTGTGGGCCGGGATCCTCCTGAGNTGGCGCGCGGCTGGCTACCGGCTTGGCGAACCGGTCGCTTTTCTTGCCGGCTCATCGCTATTCGGCACTGGCTTCAAAGAGAGTGTTTACTATAAGCTCATGAACATCAAGNTGTTCTCAGCCTTTGAACTTTCGGANGNACGCTTGCAAGCTTATGCCAAAGAAATAGCTTCGGGTGGCTTTCGCCTCATCTATGGATATGCGGGGGCAATTTACCGGCTTGCCCAGCACGTGATTGCTTCCCCGACGCGTCCTCGTTTTGCCCTGCGCGGCGTCGTATGTACAGCAGAGGTCTTGACGCCAATGATGCGCCGAGTAACTGAGGCCGCATTTGACGCACCCTGCTTCAACCAGTATGGCTGCCATGATGCAGGAGTATCCGCGTATGAATGCGAGCGAAGACAGGGCCTTCACCTTATTACCACTCGATGCCATCAGGAGGTGCTCGAAGGGGGAAAGCTTGTTTCCACCGATCTTTCCAATCATGTTTTTTTTCTGCCCCGGTATGATACGGGCGACATGGTAGTGATGGAGGACAAGCCTTGTCCCTGCGGACGCGGTTTTCCATTGATTGGCGAGGTGACCGGGCGAAGCAACGATCTGGTTTCCGACCCGGAGGGCAATACTGTCCATTTCATGTTCTTTAATTATTTGTTCCGTGAAGACAGCAGGATCTCCTCCTTTCAGGTTCTATATGATCGTCATAAGCTCGTAATCAATCTTCATTGCGAAACGGGGAATGACTGGTCGGGTTATCTGAAGCGAACGGCTTCTTCTCTCAAATTCGATCAGGTCGCCTTCGTGGAGAACCACTCCTTTGTATTGTCGGCAAGCGGCAAGCATAGATTCGTAGTTCGGGTAGACGATGTCGATGCAGTATTGGCCGGGACTGAAAGAATGCATTAATGCATCAAAACTGTGCCTGGATGAGGGCGTTCACAGCGCAANGCCTCGCCGTTATCCCGTGATCCGGNTGAAATACCCGGGCCAGCCACTGCTCTCCAGGCCGGTGCCTTTCAGCACACAAAAAAGAGCGTCCACCCGGGACGCTCAAATGTGGAGAGTTTTTCTTTTCCTAGNATTTTGCCGAGTTGAAGTTGCCCAGGAGAATCAGGTCGCCCGGCACGGCGCAACTGCTGAACGAAATGTAGTCGTTCGATGGGAACAGCAGGTTTTTCAGCGCGAATACCGAAATGGANTCNAACTGGATCGACAGCTTTTCCGCAATCTGCGCCGGCACCTGGCTCTGTATCTGCTGGTTGACCTGGGCTTTCAGGTCGTCGGAACCACTGGGTCCCCCTCCCGACAAGTGACCGCTGACCACCACGCCCTGACCGGAAGTCTTGATCTCGATGGTCTGGTTGCGCCCGCTNCCACCCACACCCAGTGGTAATGCTGCCTTCACCTCGATTGTCACNTCCGTTGCAAGCATGGAATCACTACAGCGGGTGCAACTCCAAAAGCATGGATAGACCGTTGTGCAGGAGTGCTGTTTATACTGCAATGACTGCCCGCGTGACCCGCTGTAATACATCTGCCCGTTTGGCTGCACAGTGATGGTAGTATCCGCCAGCGACCAGGACACATCGTTACCACCGGGAATCGAGTAGGTATACTCGGTGGTCGATCCGCTGCCATGACCGCTGCTGGTGGATGAACTATGGTTGAGTTTGCTCAANTCCACGCTGCCGGTGACGCTGGCGCTGGTGAATTTGGCCGACCACGCCTTGACTGAGCTGCCCGGATCGATCCCTTGCAGCGCCCAGCCACTGTTTCTCAAACTTTGCGGAAGCACATCCTTGAATATCAGCGCCGAGCGGACGATCATGCTGTTACTCTGACCCTGCGGAATCGGCTCAGGGATATTGTTCAGGAAAGCCTGGGAGTAATTCANCGCTGCCCGTCCCCCGGTCATGATGAAGAGCTGCAGCATCTCGTTATTGCCGGGTGTCTGAAGCGGCTTGAAGATAAAATCGCTCGGCTTGAGGGACTCCAGCGTGGGAATGGCGGTCAGGTCGAGCTGGTTGATCAGGTAGACCACAGGGTTATTGACGAAGTATTCCTTCACCGCCTTGTTGAATTCCACCTTGGTTGCGTCGCTCAGATCGATGTTGCTGATCGTGAACGTTCCCTCCTTCATGTCGAGTTGCACTTTCAAGACGTTGTGATTGGTGTTGTCAATCTTGACCGTTCCGGCCACCTTGGCAAGCTGAATCACCGCCGTCAAGGTTTCGCCCCCGATCGATTGGGGGGCATCGCACTGTTCAGGAAATGATCCCACTTTCGAACAGCGCTGCACGGAGCCGTTCAAAACCTCCATTTTCAGC
>JGI26538J50259_1000900_pt1 | contig 20018 bp, 18 predicted proteins | sample ThiBio_1000_plan_FD_50259 | JGI IMG/M metagenome (IMG submission 50259)
GTCTACACCAAGGTGCTGCTGTCGGCAATTCCGCCCGCCGACCCGATCGCCGCATACGAGCCTCTGCGGCTCAATGCAGAGGGCACGGAGATCGAGATCGACGAATGACTAGGGGTGAAGGAGCAGAGCTTGGCAAGGGGCTAGAAGGAGGCGAGTGCGTCGAGATGGCGCCAAGTACCGAGAGTCCAGCAGGCGAGCCACCGCTGTTGGAGGATGCGGTGTCCATAGGTGGTAAGGAAACAGTGCGCTCACAAGGCGCGGGAGTGGAAGGCTATCATCATGAGCAGTACTAATGAGCATGAATTCTCCGTCGAGTTTCGGCCCACCAAATATAGCGGGTACCGGTCCTATTCGTACCTGGAAGCCGGCAAGGACTACGAGGAATTCGCACTGGCAAAGGATCTTGGACGCGTCCCGCTTCACGACTTGGGGCTGGATGAAGCCCAGGTCGAACGCACCAAGCGAATCATCAATGACAACATCATCATTAGTCTCCACGACCATCCGACTCTGTTTCCCGAGGACATGTCACGGACCCGCGACTACATTCGGACGGGCCGTGAACTCACGAGCTACGAGGGCCTGTCGCGGTCCGGCATGACTGCGGTGTTCGACAACCTCATGGATGGAACAGCGTGCGTCACGAGCAAGTTTGGTTGGAAGTGGGACGACATCATCTACGACCTCGGTATGCGGCTGTCCGATATCGCACATCAGGACTACGTGATCATCGCGTACGGTCTGAGCGATATTCGCAGGGCACACGAGAATGGTCAGCTTGCTCTCGTACTGTCTCTCGAGGCCGCGACACCCATCGAGAACGAGGTTGATCGGCTGGACATTCTCTATGGCTTCGGGGTACGACAGATCGGAATTGCGTATTCGGAGGCTAACGGTCTTGGCTCCGGGCTCAAAGAGCCGCGTGATGGTGGATTGACGGTGTTTGGTCGCCGCGCGGTTGAGCGGATGAACAAGCTTGGGATTGCGATCGATGTATCGCATTCCAGCGATCGCACCTGCCTGGACACCTTCGAGGCCTCATCCAAGCCGGTGCTCATCACGCATGCGGGGGCCCGTGGCGTTTGGCCCACGCCCCGGATGAAGCCGGACGAGGTCTTGCTGGCCTGCGCACAGGGCGGCGGTGTCATCGGCCTTGAGGCTGCGCCCCACACGTCGCTATCGGAAGCACACCCCCGTCATTCGATCGAGTCGGTGATGGATCACTTCGAATACTGCGTCAATCTGATGGGCCTGGAGCACGTGACCTTCGGCCCAGACACTCTCTACGGTGATCACGTCGGATTGCACAAGCTCTTTGCGGCGAACTTGGGAGTGCACCAGGCGCACAGCGGTCCCGCGTACGAAGAGGTGCCGTATGTGTCGGGGTTGGAGAACCCGACCGAGAACTACTTCAACATTGTCGGCTGGCTGGTCAAGCACGGTTACAGCGACGAAGACATCGTGGCGGTGACGAGCGGAAACATCATGCGCGTCCTGGAAGAGGTGTGGTACTAGCCGGGTTCCGGAGGCGTGACGCTGCGGTCGCGGTTGCATGGTGCGATTGCACGCTGATCGGCGACGGGTTCCGGATCGACTGACTGACTGAGCCGGTGCCCGTCTCCGATGGCTGGTCGGGGTTCGCCGCATGCGGCCACCCGGGCGGGACGCCGGTGGCGGCCGGCATCGCGATGCAGGAGGAACGGATGGGTAGGGGAGCGGAATGTCGTTTTCGATAGCCTTGAGCGGCGATAGCATGATCACGCGCGGCGCCGTGATCTCCTCGGATGCGCGAGCTCAGGCGCTCCGGGAGCTTATCCAAACCGCCGATGTTGCCTTTACCAATCTGGAGGTCGTTGCCACCGACATCCGTGGCTATCACAGCACCGGGGCGTTCACCCCGAGTCTGGTGGCGCCAGCGGCGGTTCTGGACGAGCTGGTTGGGCTGTTCGATGTCGTGTCGTTCGCCAACAATCACACCTTGAATCTTGGTGTCGAGGGCCTGCTTGACACGATGGACGGCTTGCGCGCCAGGGGAATCGCCTATGCCGGGGTCGGCCGAACGTTGGCCGAGGCATCCATGCCTGCGTATGTGGATCGACCAGGCGGCAGCGTTGGCGTCGTCGCGTGCGCTACAACCTTTACTTCGGGGGATGAGGCAACTCGACCGTCGGACAGCATGATTGGCCGCCCGGGGCTCAACCCGGTCAGACACACCACCCGGATGGGCGTCACCCCGGATCAGCTGGAATGCCTGACCGAGGTACACCGGCAGCTGGGGCTACAGGAGCAAGTGGACTACTTGCGGGATATGCGGTTCCTGCCGCCGATCGATCCGACTGACGCGCTGTTGTTCGGGGAGAGGTTCTTTATCGCAGATCAACCTTGTCGACGTACGACAACTGCGCCGGCCGATCTGGATCGCCTGCGAAAATGGGTCGGTGAAGCGAAGGCTCGCTCGCGAGTCGCGCTGGTCAGTGTCCATTCGCATGAGAGCGGCGCGACGCTGGTGGAGCCGGACGAATTCTTTGTCGAGTTTGCGCATCACATGATCGACGCTGGGGCCGACGCCGTCGTCGGTCATGGTCCGCATCGGGTCCGGGGCATTGAGATGTACCGGGGCCGACCGATTTTCTACAGCCTCGGGAACTTCGTCGCACAGTCGGAGCTGGCCATGTTGTCATCACACTCCTATGACGTTTTTGGTGTGCCAGATGACCGTGCGCCGCACGACGTTGTTGGTGCGGCGCACGTCGGATTCGCAGACCACGAAGAGTACTGGCGCTCGGTGGTTCCGACCCTGCATTTCGAGGGTGATCGCCTGGACCGGATCGCGCTGAGCCCGATCGCGCTGGGTTACGACCGTCCAGAGCATGAGCGCGGGAGGCCTTCACTATCGGACCGCCGGGTCGCCGACGCGGTTTTGACCGATCTAAGGAGCCTGTCTGCACCGTTTGGAACTGCGATTCGAGAGGACAAGTTCGGGGCATTTGTCCAGTTGGCAAACTAGCACCAGCTCGGTGCAACGGAGAGGTATTGGATGATGAGTAGCGACAGCGTCGGCTCGCGAGCGTTTTACACAGCGCGAGGAGTGTTCGACGGCCTCGGGAGTGGCCTGCGACTAGGCGAGGGTGTGCTGGTCGAGGGGGGCAGGGTTGTCGCCGTTGGCCGTGCGGGAGATGTGGCGATGGGCGGCGCTCAGACATACGACCTGGGCGATGCGGTCATCGTGCCAGGCTTCGTCGACGCACACACCCATGTGACAATCCGGCCTGGTGAAGGAGACCAACATGGCCAGCTGGTTCGCCCGGCGGTGTGGCAGACCATTCGCGGCGTCGAGAATGTCCATCGAATGTTGCAGTCGGGCGTCACGACCGCGAGGATCATGACAGAGCAGTACGACATCGACTTCGAGTTTCGCGACGCCGTAAGCCGCGGCGAGGTTGCCGGACCACGCCTGCTGGTTGCTGGGCCCGGCTTGAGCCCGCCAGGTGGACATGGCAGCTCCGGTGGTGGGGTCGCCGGCGTCGGGCCACTGCGTGAGGCCGTTCGGGATAGGGCCGCCAAGGGGGCCGACCACATCAAGATCTTTACCACGGGCGGTGTGTCATCCGTTGGATCGACTCTCAAGGAGTCGAACTACAGCGGTGAGGAGATCGCGGCGATCGTCGACGAGGCACGCATGGCCGGTTTGCAGGTATCAGCACACGCTCACGGCGGGCCTGGCGTCGATCTTGCGGTGGAAAACGGGATCCGATCGATCGAGCACGGCGCGATGCTCGATGAGGGCAACATCGAGCGTATGGTGAAGTACGGCACGTGGCTCACCCTGACCAATTCGATTTCCTTTCACCCCGATGGCATCGAGCGAGGCGATGCCCGGATACCGCAGATCATGGCCAAGGTTCTGGAGACCCGGGAGTACGTCAAGCAGAATGTCGCCCGGATTCGGGAGGCGAAGATTCCGCTCGCGCTGGGCACCGACTCGATGCATGGCTACTTCGGATTCGAGATTCAGTGGATGGTCGATCACGGGTGGACCGCCGAGCAGGCGATGAAGTCGGCAACCAGCGGGGGAGCCGGCCTGATCGGTGACCCGGATATCGGTGTTTTGCGGCCGGGGTCGCGGGCGGACTTCGTCGTACTTGGTGGCGACCCCTTCCAGGATATTGCTGCGGTCTACGCGGTCAGGGCCGTCTATCGCGCGGGTAGTGAAGTCGTCGACGGTGCGGGCACCGTCCGCCCATTCGTGGATCCTGAATATCGCGCAACGAAGGAGTAGAGATGACCACATCCGTAGCGCCTGTCACGCCGGCGGCCCAGGCTGCAACAGGGCCCGACGCGACCGGGGTGACGCGAGTCGCGTACGTGATACCCGGCCCCATGCACCTGACCGTCTTGGGTAAGGCCGAGGTGGATCGTCGCGAGTCAAAGCTGGCGTCCTGGGCGGGTCGTGACACTCAAGTCGCGGTCCGGACCGTCGAGTCTGGGCCGGGATCGATCGAGTCGATGTACGAGGAGTATTTGTCGATCCCGCCAACGGCGAAGGTCGTGAGAAGCGTCCAAGCTGAGGGATTCGACGCGGCCATTGTCGGCTGCTTCGGGGACCCTGGCCTGGATGGCCTTCGCGAAATCAGCGACATGCTGGTGGTCGGGCCGGCCGCGGCATCGATAGCGCTCGCGACCACACTGGGACATCGCTTTAGCATGGTCACGGTGGCGGCAAGCATTGTTCCCGCGCTGCGCCGGCTTGCGTGGGAGGCAGGAGCCATTGATGCGCTCGCGTCTATCAGACATATCGAGGCCTCGGTATTCGAGATCAATCAAGAGGCGGACTCAGCGCTGGAGCGAATGGTCGAGCAGGGTCGCGCGGCGGTGCAGGTCGACGGTGCCGACACCCTCATCCTGGGCTGCATGAGCATGGGATTTTTGGATGTCGCGGAGAAGATGTCGGAGGAACTCGGTGTCCCAGTCATCAATCCTTCGAAGGCCGCGCTCAAGGTTGCCGAGGCCACGGTATCGCTGGGTCTGACTCACAGCCGAAGTGCCTACCACAAGCCACCCAAACTCGCTCACGGCGAATCGGTGGACGGCCTGGTGTTGGGCGCGTAAATGAACCTGAAGGTCAATGGCAGACGGCTCCGGGACGACCTGATCGAGCTATCCCAAATAGGCCGTTCGGTGTCTGGTGGGATCGACCGGACCTCGTTCTCGAAGTCGGATTTGTTGGCGCGCCGGTGGTACGCCGAGCGGTGCGCCGCGGCGGGCCTGCACCTGCGAGTTGACGGTCTTGGCAACATGACGGCCGGGGCGATGGTCACCGGCGACGGCCCAGCCCCGGTGTGGACCGGATCGCACATCGACACGGTCCCGAACGGGGGAGCGTTTGACGGCGCGGTCGGATCCATTGCCGCGCTCGAGTGTGTCCGAACGCTCTCTGAGGCTGGCGTGAGTTTGGTGCGACCAGTCCAGGCGGTGGTGTTCTCCGACGAGGAAGGAAACTACGGTCACCTATTCGGGTCGAGCGGGATTGCTCGCGGCTACACGTCCGAGCAACTCGCTGCGATGTCCGGTCGCGACGGCGATCGCCTGATCGATGCGCTTGCCAACTGCGATTTCGGATCCATGTCCCCGACGGATACCCGGATTCTCAGAGGCACGATGCACGCCTTTATCGAACTGCACATCGAACAGGGGCCTCGCCTGGAGGCGGCCAACATGCAGATTGGGACCGTTACCTCCATTGTTGGCTTAGGCGGCGGGATCGTGGAGTTTACCGGTCGGGCGGACCACGCGGGCGCTACTCCGATGGACGCCCGGCGCGACGCATTACTGGGAGCCGCGTCGTTCCTGACTCGATTGCCCGGGGTGGCCGCATCCGTTAGCCCTGATGCGGTGATCACCTGCGGGCGCCTGAGCGTTCAGCCTGGCGGAGCGAATGTGGTGCCCCGATTGGTCACGGTCACGCTCGACTTTCGCGATCCCGATCGCGGGCGGATCGACGCATTGACCAAGGCCGTCATTGAGGCCGCTGAGAGTTCAGCTCGGCAGTACGATCTGACGGCGGAGTTCCGGCCGGACACCGTGGTCGACCCTGTGCCGCTCGACGACGGCGTGCAGGCAGTCATATCCGCCGCGGCCGACCGGCTGGGGCTCAGTAAGATGCGGATCCCCTCCGCGGCAGGCCACGACTCGCAGAACATGGCACTCCTGGCGCCGACCGGCATGATCTTCGTGCCGAGCAAGGGCGGTCGCAGCCACTGCCCGGAGGAGGAGACCGGGTGGGACGACATCGAAAACGGCGCGAATGTCCTGCTGGAGAGTCTGGTCGAGTTGGCGTCATCCTGAGTAAGGTTTGCGGGCGAATCCGCTTGGGCCTTGGCTCCGGCTGCCGGCTGGTCATACGGGGAATTCTAGGAGGTGGCCTTGCGGGCGACGGGAGTTGGCCCAGGTCGCCTGACCGTCTTCCTACTGTTCATGATGTTGGTGCTGCACAACATGCAGCGCACTGCGGTGGTCCCAATATTTGTGCCGTTGCAGGATCGTCTCGGTACTGATTACGCCGGGGTCGGGGCACTATTCGCCGCCTACGTGCTCGGATATGCCGTTCTGCAGATGGTGGCTGGGCTCGCGCATACACAGCTGAATCCTCGAGTACTGCTGCTCGCTGGCCTGGCGGCCAGTGCGGCGTTGTCCCTTGCCTTTGCCCTTGCCGAAAGCTATCCGGTGGCGCTCATACTCAGATTCCTGTTGGGAGCGATTGGCGCTGCCTTGTACACACCGTCGTTATCCGTTGCTATCACCGGGTTTGAGCCATCCAGGCGCGGCCGGGTCATGGGTCTGATGCAGTCCGGCGCCGGCATCGGATCAATTGCGGCGCTGACGGCGCTTCCAGTCGCTTGCTCGTTGTTGGGCATGACTGGTGGCTTGATGACATTGCCGATACTGTGTGGATTGACATACGTCGTGGTGGCTCTGCGGTTTGATGCCGCTGTCGATCATGCGCCAACCTCGGTTTCAGATTCAGATGGTGCCGGGTTTGGTCGTGGTCGGGCATTCTGGCAGTTGCTGGCGGTGAGTTTTGTCGGAATGCTGGCAACCTATGGGCTCCTGGTGTGGTTGCCGACGTATCTGACGGATGCATTCGGGTACTCGACGGTCTCAGCCGGTTCGTTGGCTGCGATCCCCAGCCTGGCGCTGATGGTGGCGGCGCCGGCGGTTGGTCGGCTGGCTGATTTGCATGATGGCAGATTTCGAGTAGTCATGGGTGGTTCACTGATGGCCGTCGTGTGTTATGCGTTGCTGGGCGTGCTGCACCTGCCGGCTCTGGTGCTGCTACTGTCTGCCTTGATCGGCATCAGCCTGGCGGCAACCACAGCGCCGTTCATACTCTTGGCTGGCGAATGCTTCAAGCGACAGATTGTTTCACGGGTGGTTGCGTTGATGGCCGCTGTTGCGCAGGGCGGTGCGACGCTGGCAGGGGTGCTTTTCGGAATCGTGTTGTCACACGGGTCCGGCTTCGACGCGGTATGGGTTGTGTGTGCCGTTCTCGCCGGTATCAGGGTGGTCACCCTGATACCGGCGGCTGGGCGACGGGCGAATCATGTGGCGCCAGCGGGATAGGGGTCTTGTGTGCTTGCGCACCGCGGTCGATCCACCCCTATCGTGATCGTTAGGTTGCCTTCCCGGGCGGTCGGCGCCCCGTCATCATGTACCCCACCAGGAGTGACAGTCCGATGGTGGCACCCACCGCAATCGCCAACCGAGCAGAGCCGAAGGCCAGCACCACACCCAGCAGCAGCGGCGTCAGTAGATTGACAGCCCGGCTGGCGATCGCGACTGCCGCGAAGCCGAACACCCGCTCCTGCTCGGTGGTCGCGTGGGTCACATGGATGTTGGCTATGGCTATTCCGAACCCGATGGCGATGCCATGTACGGAAAACAGCGCAATTCCCCACAGCATGGACGAGGTCACAATACTTCCGCCGAGGGTTATCAAGCCTAGAGATGCGGCCCAGATCCATATTGTCCGTAATGCAAAGCGCCGGCTGAATAGTGGCAGAGTGGGCCCGGCGGCCACGGCGAGTAGGTCGCGGGCGCCAAGAGCGACACCGACATAGACCGAACCATAGCCCCGATCGAGAGCCAGGATCGGAAAGAAGGACGACCCCACCAGGAAGAAGATGGCGAGTCCGCAGTTGACGAGTGCGGCGCGAGCGACTCCGATCGACCTCAATGCGAGGGTATAGCTCCGCGCGTACGCTGCGCGTACGCCGGCCCGGGACAGTGAGCTGGCCGACCCACGGGTGCCTGTCGATATCTGGAGCGCACATGCGGCAACCACCAGGTAGCCGGCTGCGACTATCAACTGAAGCTTCGGCAGACCTCGCTGGGTTAGCAGCAGCGCTAGCGCCAGCGCCGCCAGGAGAGAACCCAACCGTTGGACTGCGGCGTTGCTTCCCTGGACTAGGGCGGGTCGCTCCTGCCTATGCTCGGATAACGCGCTGAGGGCCGGATTCACGATGCATGACATGGCGATCGCTGCGCAGAGCGCGTAGATGGTCACGGTGACCGGGTTGAGTTCGCGCGCCAGGCCAATGGAGGCTAGGGCGCCCACAATGCCACCCAAGCCAACCACCAGTGGCCGCCCGATCCGGTTCGCCAGTGCGCCGGCAATGGGATCCAAGAGCAGGCCCGATCCGCCAAGAATGGCCAGGACCACTCCCAACCCCGCCGCCGGCATTCCGGCCGTGTCCGCGGCGAACGGGAGCATCGTCAAGATGATGCTAAAGGCGACAAAATGTGAGAAAATCAGGCCCAGGAGACTGGCAAGGGACTGCCGCGTAGTCACGCAACCCTACCGAGGCGGTGCGGGCCTGCCGGCGATCCTGGGCGGCGGTTCTTCCGGCATGAGGGTACTGGGCAGGTGCTCCGGGAATCGGCGTGGGCCATGCTAGCTCCTCCGGGCGAGGTCGGCCACCGCGGTCCCATAGAATTCGCGGCCATGGAGCCCGGAATGCCGGATGGACGGCCGCCTGCCGCTGACTGCTTGGCCGAATCCTAGCGCCTCGCGGCGCCCTCGCTAGACGGTGACGTGGCCCAACGGGATGGTTCAGGAACGGGGCCGGCTTGCTGTGACGCTCAGCCGTGACACTTGCACTGCCCGGCGTTGCGCGGTGGCTATTCACCAGCGCGGCGATCACGACGACCTTGCCGTAACAGCCGTTGCCGGACGGCCACGGCACCGGGATCTCTCGTCACCCGCGGCCGCGTCCACGATACCTGACTCCGATCACCTGAGGATCCGTTTTTCAGGGCGAAGTAGCTAGCCGCGCAGGATTGTGTCGCGCAGACACCAAGAATCACGGGCATTTCCCGGACGCCGATTCGGCAATGAAGTTGATCTACCTCGGGCTGAGGAACATCAGCAGTCGACGGGCGGTGAATCGAGCACCGGAACACAGGGTTGGGCCATCGCCCTGAACACGCTGGAAGTCTCTTTCCCCGGCAGGTTACCTATGTGATCACCGACTTGCTAGGTTTCAACACAACACGGAATATGTTCTTACACAAAGGGTCTGACAGGATCGTTGAATCGCCGGCTCGCCAAGCGGTTGCGGACCCGGCGGCCGCTGCGCAAGCATCGTCGAGGGCCGGACGAGCGGCGTTCGCGCTACGTCGTGCCACATCAGCGGATCCACCACCGTCCAGCCGTGGTCAACGAGCGCAGCCGGATCGGAGACTGGGAAGGTGACCTGGTCGTGGGGCCGATGAGTCGTTCCGCGGTGGCCACCCTGCTGGAGCGCAGATCACGGAGAGGTCGCCAAACTGTTCAGCCAAGGCGCCTTCTTCGCCGAACTGAACCGCCCTGGGTTGGTTGGAGTCTCTGGCCGCCTTTGACAGTTGGAACCCAGCCTGCCGAACTGCCCAGTCTTGCGGTGCCGCCGATAGCTGAGATCAGAACAGCTCGGCGTTGCCGGCTCGATGCATTCTGGTAGTGGATCTCCGCCCAGGATGCGTGCGCCCTTCGCAACCTAGCGATCAGAACCATGGGTTGGAGTCTTGACATACTGAAATTTCACTCTAGTCTTCACTGAAACATCTCAACGAGCTGAGGAGTGCCCATGAAGGTAGTGCGGTGGCTCACGGTGATAGTGGCACTGGCTCTGGCGACGGCTGCCTGCTCGGGAAGCGGAGGCTCCGCCGGGTCTGCGACCGACGCGAGCAAGGCCGGTGCGTCCGGTTCAGTCACGTCGGGCGCGCCCGACTCAGGCAGTCTGACGAAGGTTCGTTACGTGCAGCCCTCGAGTTCGATGGCCTACCTGACGGCTGAGGTGGCTCTCGCGATGGGCTACTACGAGCAGGAGGGCTTGGACGTCGAGGTGCTACCCAACTCTGCGCAGACCACTCAGGCCGTGCTGGACGGGCAGGCCGACATCGCCAGCGCCTCGACGCCGCAGGTGCTGAACGCGATGCAGGCTGGGAGGCCGGTCAAGGCGGTCGGGGTGATGACGCCGAATTCGCCCAATGACCTGGCGCTCAGCAACGAGGCCATCAAGGCCTTGGCCGACAAGGGCGTGACCCCGCAGTCGAGCATCACTGACCGGCTCAAGGCGTTGAAAGGGCTGACCATCACGCTGCCGGCAGAAGGCTCGACCTCGAACTTGACGTTCCGAGCCATGCTCGCGGGCGTAGGGCTGGACCCCGACACCGACCTCAAGCTGATCGCGATCTCGGACTCGCAGGCCAATGTGACGACGACCCGTGAGGGTCACGCGGACGGTTACGTGTTCTCGCCGCCGGTGACCTCGGTGGCGCAGGCAGACGGATTCGGGCAGCGTTGGTTGGCCTTCTACGAAGATCCGACGATGACAGGCATCTACACGATCCTGATCATCGCGTCGCCCGACTACCTGGCAGCGCACAAGGACACCGTCGAAGCGTTCCTGCGGGCCACCGACAAGGCATTCCATGCATTGAAGGACGACAAGGCTGCAGCGGCGAAAGCGGTGAAGGACAAGTGGTTCGCCGATCTGGACCAGAAGACCTTCGACCTCGCATTCGACAGCATGGCGCCGGTGTACGCAGATGGGATGTCCCCGGTTCCCTCCAACGTTTCCCGCATGGTGCAGTTGACGTCCCAGCAAACCAAGACAGACCTGAGTGGGCTGTCATTCGACAAGATTTTCGACCTGAGCTATCTGCCGAAGCCGGGAAATGGCTGAGGCGGCCGGTCTGTCGTAGCGTCTTGTCCACCGTCGTCGCCGAGACTCATCTCGGAGGGCGAGCTCGATACAGTGAAAGTTGCACAGATGACTGCGGAATCGCTCGCGTCGGACGCGTACCGACGAATGAAGGAAGACATCATCTCCTGTTCGCTGCCGCCCGGCAGCTTCCACACCGAGGCGGAACTGGCCGGCCGATACGGCGTGAGCAAGACGCCGGTGCGGTTCTCGCTGACGTTGCTGCAATCGGAGGGGCTGGTGACGGTGCTGCCGCGGCGAGGCATCCATATCGCGCCGGTCAACGTACAGGAGTTGCAGGCCGTCTATACCCTGCGTGGGCTGTTGGAGCCGTTCGCTGCCTCCCTGGCCGCGACCAACCGCAAGCCGGATGATCTCGTTGAACTCCGCCGGCTGTGGAACTCCGTGCACGGCGATGGTAAGAGGGACCTGGCCGTGGACCAAATTCGAGCGCACTCGCAATTCCACGTGTTCCTGGCAAAGGCCTCGGGGATGCGCCAGTTGTGGGTTCTGATCCGCACGCTGCACGAATCGATGGACAGATTCTTGAATTCGATGCCGCAGTTGGGCAGGCAAATGCATTTTGGTGATTTGGACGCCAAGCTGCTGCAGTCCGTCGAGGACGGTGACGCGGCGGCAGCGGAGGCGCTGACCAGGGAGGCGATCGCCGCCTCGGCCGAGGTCGCCACCAGTTCGATCCTGGGAACGATCCGCGCGGCTTCCGCGAGTGCGGCTCCGGTGCCCGCCACTGGACTGTCATGACGGCCGCGCCCGGTGGGCCCGCGGTCGCCGTGGACCCGGCTTCGGGTGCTCCGCAAGGCGCGCCGATCATTGTCGCCGAAGACCTCGCGGTGGCCTTCCCCTCTGAGTCGGGCAGCACCAACCTAGCAATCCGAGGGGTCGATCTCGCCGTCAACCGTGGCGAGACGGTGTGTTTGATCGGCCCCAGCGGGTGTGGCAAATCAACGTTCCTGAATGTCGCCGCTGGCCTACTGACCCCGTCCTATGGCACGGTGCGCTATGACGGACATGTACTGGAGTCGGTCAACGACCGAGTCGGCTACATCACCCAACAGGACAATCTGTTGCCATGGCGGACCGTCATCCGGAATGTCGAGATCGGACTGGAGATTGCCGGTGTGCCAAAGCGGCAACGGCGCAGCAGGGCGATGCAGACGCTGGACCTGGTCGGCCTGACCGATGCGGCTCGTCGGTATCCGGGTCAGCTATCTGGCGGGATGCGGTCACGCGCATCACTGGCGCGAACCCTGGTGCTGGAGCCCGAGACTCTGCTGATGGATGAGCCGTTTGCGGCGCTGGATGCGCAGCGGCGGGTCAGTCTGCAGGGCGAGATGCTCAGAATCAAGGAGCGCACAGCGGTGACGATCGTGTTCGTCACCCACGATCTCGATGAAGCGATCACCATTGCCGATCGCATCGTGGTCTTTGCGCCCGGGCCGGCCAGCCATGTCAGGGCCGTCTACTCGGTGCCCTTCCCCCACCCACGCAACATCCGCGACCTCAGGCAGGACCCGCGCTACTCCGAGCTGTGGACCGCGCTGTGGCACGACCTATCCGGCTGAACGAGGCGATCCCGATGACTGAGACTATGAGCGTGGACCGTGCTGACAACGGCCATGGTGCCACCTTGGACCAGGTGGTACAGCGGATTTCCGTTACCAGGAAGAAGCGACACCGCCGGCACCGCATTACCATCCTGCTGTGTCAGGTAGGTGTCGCAGTGCTGTTCGTTGCATGCTGGCAGTTGTTTTCCGGCACGCCTGGCAAGGATCGGTTTGCCCTGATCGACTCGTTCTACGTGAGCCGACCTAGTGCCGTCCTCACCACCCTGCGGACCTGGTTCGCCGACGGTAGCGTCTATCGGCACATTCTGGTGACGTCAGAGGAAACGGTGATCGGCTTCGTTCTCGGTGCCGCGATTGGCCTCTTCCTGGGGTTGGCGTTGGGGTCCAATCAGTTCCTGGGCAAGGTGCTGTCGCCATTCGTATCCGCGGCGTATAGCGTGCCTCGGCTCGCGCTCGTGCCGCTATTCGTGTTGTGGTTCGGCCTCGGACTGTCCTCCAAGATTGTGTACATCGTCATGGTGGTGTTCTTTCTCGTCTTCTTCAACACGTTCAGTGGGGTGCGCGAGGCGTCGCAGGACCTGATGAACATCCTGCGGGTGATGGGGGCGGGCCGCTGGCACCTGCTTGCGAAGGTGAGCATCCCGTCCGCGATGACCTGGATGCTCACCGGGCTGCGGGTGTCCGTCCCGTACGCGCTGGTGGCGGCCGTCACCGCAGAAATCGTGTCCTCTAACCAGGGTCTTGGCTACCTGTTGGTCCGCTCATCTAACCAGTTCTACGTCCAGGGCGTCTTCGCGGCCATTGCTCTCATGGTGGCGTTGTCGCTGGTGATGCTCGGCCTGGTCGTTGCACTCGAATCTTGGCTGTTGCGTTGGAAGCGCTCGACTTCCTGACCAGCCCCCCATTCCTCGGAGTCCTCGTAGAACAGGTTGATGCCATGCCTGCTGTACTCGCCCATCGCCCGCAAGACCTGGTGATCACGGGTGCTCGAATCGTCGATCCGCATCACCCGCACTCTGCTGACGGTCTCAGTCGGATCAGGGTTTCTGGTAGCACGATTCGCGAGATCGGGCCTGCGGCTGCGGTGTCCGGCGAGAAGGTAGACCTGGTGATCGATGCGGACGGCAGGTTCGCGGTCCCCGGCCTGGTCAACGCGCACGACCACCTGTACTCCCACGAGCTGCGAGAGCCGCTGCCGGGGCTGGGGCTCGCGGGTATGCGGCGTTGGCTGGACAGTCGCACCGAACACGAGACCATGTTCACCATGTTGGCCACCGCGCAGGGCCAACTGGGGCAAGGAATCACGACAATCAGGGACCTGGGCGCGGCGGGAGGGTTGAACACCGTCCTGGCGGGGCTGCTGGGACACGGCACGGTTGCGGGCCCCACCATCGTTGCTGCGGGCCGCCCCGTCGTCATGACTGGGGGCCATGTCTGGACCTTCGGACGCCAGGCGGACGGACCCTGGGACTGTCGTCGAGCCGTGCGTGAGCAGGCCCGGGCGGGTGCCCAGGTCATCAAGATCATGGGCTCCGGTGGACTGTCCCACTACCCTGCGGAGGACTTCACCGTCGAGCAATTCACGGACGAGGAACTGGCCGCGGTGATTGATGAGGCGCATCGCGTCGGTCTTCCGACCTGCTCCCACGTGTTTGGTGCGGAAGCCGTGGAGCGGGTTGTTCGGCTCGGGATCGACAGCGTCGAGCACGGTGTGCAGATCAGCGACGAGACGCTGGAACTGATGGCCCGCAATGGGGTCGGCTACGTTCCCACGCTGACCAATATGGAGCGCATCGCCTCACCGGAGTACAACGCCGCCGCCGGCACTCCGGGACGGTCCGAGGTGCTGACGGTCGGCGTCGTGGAACCCCATCGGCAGACCGTCCGTCGTGCCATGGAGGCCGGCGTGCGCATCGCCGTAGGCACCGACAGTACCGGCGACTACACCGAAGAACTGGTGCGGCTGGTCGAGCTCGGCATGGATCCGCAAGGCGCGCTCATCGCAGCAACCATCAACGGGGCGCATATCTGCCGACAGCCTGCGGGCTTGATCACGCCGGGCCTTCGCGCGGACCTGGCGCTGTACAGTGACGATCCACGTGACGACATCAGTGTGCTGACGCATCCCGGCTACGTCGTCAGCGCGGGAGCCGTGGTGCGCGTGCCGATGTGACGACATTCGTCGGTGACCGATAACCAGCCGCTTCAGCGGGCCGATCCCCGACGACGGGGGGCGATGGCGGCACGAACTCCGGCAACGGCCAGCGCAGCATTCCATGACGACGACCCAGCCAAATGTGCACGTCGTGTCGGCTGCCTGGACGATCTTGGCGTCGATGCGGTGTGCCGTCGATGTGGCCGCGGCCGTCAGACGCTGCCGTCCGGGACGCGTAGCCCCCTGAGATCGCCGAACCGTGCAGCAACTCCAGCACTGCCTTGAGCTGAGACCGCCGGCCCGCCGCCGTTGACAGAAGTGTGGACCCATGGTTGGATCCAATAATGTGCGACTGGCTGACGACGGCGACCGAAATTGCCGGTTTGCGCGCAATGATGTTGAACTGAGACATCGAACTGGATCCTATGTGATGAGAATATGTAGGCCAGCGACGGAGCGTGTGAGGGCTCAGGGGTGACGATGATCTGTATCGGGCACGTTGATGCCTGGGAGGCGCTCGATTCCAGGGGGCACCCCACGGTGGGATGTCGGGTCGAGCTTTCCGATGGAGCGGTAGGCAGATCGTTCGTTCCAACCGGAGCTTCCACGGGGAACTTCGAGCGCGCCGACATCCGGGACGGCGGTGAACGCTACGGAGGCCTCGGGGTCCAGCGAGCGGTGCGGCTGATCACCCAGGATTGGGCCGTGCGGCTGGTCGGCATGCAGGCAACCGCGATCGAGGCAGCACTGGACGAGGTACCGGACGCCCCGTCGAACGTGTCCCTGGCACTGTCCCAGGCAACCGTGAAGGCGCTGGCCGCGGCCCACCGTCTGCCTGTCTGGCAGTATCTCGCCGAATCAACCGGCAGCGCACCGACACTGCCCACTCCGATGGTGAACATCTTCTCCGGTGGGCGACATGCCGAGGGCGGCCTTCGGGTACAGGACTTCCTGGCGATCCCGCTCGCGGCGACGTCCATGGCCGAGGCGGTGGAATCGGTATGGCGCATCCGTAGGGAGGCGGCGCGGTTGGTCGCGCAGCGGTACGGCACCCTGCAGTCGAAACTCGTCGCGGATGAGGGCGGGCTGGCCATTCCGGGCACCGACGAGACTGAACCGCTGGCGATGCTGGCTGAGGCGATCGACATGTCCGGCGTGGCCGCCGGTATCGCGATTGACGTGGCCGCCACTCAACTCGACGACGTCGAGGCATTTGGGCAGGTATTGCAGGAATGGGTAACGACCTATCCGATTGTCTCGGTCGAGGACCCCGCGGGTGACGATGACTGGGCGGCGTGGACGGTGCTCAAGCGTCGGCTCGAATCCGTTCAGCTCGTCGGCGACGACCTGTTCGCCACGACCGCGGAACGGGTGGCGCGCGGTGCGCGCCTGGCCGCTGCGAATGCCGTGCTGATCAAGCCGAACCAGGCCGGCACGCTCGCGAGAGCCTACGCTGCGGTCGAGGCAGCGCGGTCATGTGGATTCGCGCAGATCGTGTCGGCACGGTCCGGCGACACGGAGGATGACCTGATCGCTGACCTTGCGGTGGGCTGGGGCGCCGGCCAGATCAAGATCGGATCGGTGCACCGATCCGAGCGGCTGGCCAAGTACAACCGGCTGCTGGAAATCGAGGCGCTCCACCCGCAGCTGCCGTTCTGTCGTTGGGCTCCGCCACCCGGCGCGGGCCAAGCGGAGCCAGGCCAGGCCCGGTCGGTCAGCCGGCCGGGCGCCGAATCGGAAGAAGGATGACTGCGGTGGCGCTGTTGGATGGGCGAGTTGCGCTGGTGACCGGAGCAGGGCAGGGCATCGGCGCGGCCGTGGCGGAGGATCTGGGCCGGCTCGGTGCGCGAGTCCTGGTCAATGATTTGGGCACCACTGGGACCGGAGACGGCGCGGACGCTAGTCTCGCCGAGGCGACCGCCAGCCGCATCCGAGCCGCCGGTGGGGACGCGCACAGTTGTGCCGTGGACGTCGGGAACCACGACGAGGTGGGCGAGATGATCGGTCTCGCCGTCGCCGAGTGGGGGCGTCTGGATGTGGTTGTCAACGTCGCCGGCATCTTGCGGGATCGGATGATCTTCAACCTGAGCGAGGCCGACTGGGACGCCGTCATCCGCGTGCACCTCAAGGGGCACTTTAACGTCATCAAGCACGCCTCGCGCCACTGGCGGGAGCATCGGGAGGATGGCGCTGCGCGGCGCGTCATCAACTTCACCTCCATTTCCGGCTTGCACGGTAGCCCCGGACAGCCGAACTATGCTGCCGCGAAGATGGGCATCGTGGGCCTGACCTATTCCTGCGCCAATGCGTTGGCCAAGTACGGGGTGACCAGCAACGCCATCTCACCGGGCGCGAATACCCGCATGACCATGTCGTTATCCGATGACCAGCGCATCTCCACACCAGAGGAGCAGCGTGAGCTCTCACCCGATCGTGTCGCGCCGGTCGTCTCGTACCTCGCCAGCGCGGAATCCGGTTGGCTAAACGGCAGGGTTATCGACGTGCGTCGGAACAGGGTAGCGCTCTACAACATCCCCGAGCAGATCCGAGTCATCGAGTCGAACGAGCGGTGGACCGCCGAGACTGTCGGAGCGAAGATGCACAGCGCGTTCCGCAGGCCTGCGGCGGCTCCGCTGGAGTTTCCCTTCTAGCGCCCAGATGCCCCCTTCCGCTCACCAGACACTTCGGAGAATGATGACCGATCAGCAGGGCTCTATTGACGTCGTTGTGGCGCGATCGTGGCTGGACAAGAACGCTCGCCGCAGGTCCGCTGACCAACGCCGGGTGTTCTCGCTGGCCGAAGCGAAGGAGTGGCAGGAGAGGCTGTATCGCGCTGGCCTGGTGGGCCTGACCTACCCGCGAGAATATGGCGGTGGGGGCCTGGGGCAGAGTGAGGCGCGGCCGATCGATGAACTGGTGCAGGAGTACGACCTGCCGTTCGAATACTTTGCCATCGGGCTGGGCATGTGTGGACCGATCCTGATCTCCGAGGGCACCGAGGAGCAGAAGCGCCGCTACGCGGGTCGGCTGCTGGATGGTTCCGAGATCTGGTGCCAGCTATTCTCCGAGCCGGCCGCCGGGTCCGACGTTGCCGCGTTGCGTACCCGAGCTGTCCCGGCCGAGGGCGGGTGGGTCATTAACGGGCAGAAGGTGTGGAGTTCCGGAGCCCACCATAGCGACTACGGAATCCTACTGGCCCGAACTGATCCCGACGTACCCAAGCATCGGGGCATCACGATGTTCATCCTGAAGATGAACACACCCGGAGTCACGGTGCGGCCGATCAAACAGATCACCGGCAGGTCCCGCTTCAACGAAGTATTCTTCGATGACGTGTTCATCGAGGACTCGGCCGTCCTCGGCGGCATCGGAGACGGCTGGCTCGCCGCGCTGCGCACGCTGAGCGTGGAGCGATCGTCCGTTTCCTCCTGGGACTGGAACCGCCCGCCGACCCTGACCGCGCAGTGGCTCTATGAGCTGCGGGCGAAAACCGGCCGTGTCACGCAATCAGACCTGCGCGAACTCGCTGCGCTCTACGCAAGCGAGGTCGCGCTCGGCAGCCTGGTCCGTATGCAGAAGCGCAACGCGGATGCCGGCCTGGGGAGCGCCGCGCATGGGTCGCTCGCCAAGGTGGCGGAGTCGATGCATAAGGATCTCTCGGTGAGCGTCGCCTCGTCGGTTGCCATCGCGGAGTTGGTGTGTCGTGACCCGGCGGATGCGGGCACTGCGAACCTGCTGACCGATGTACTGGGCACCCGGGGCTCGTCGATCGCCGGCGGCACCGACGAGATTCAGCACAACATCATCGGCGAGCGCTTGCTAGGTCTGCCGAGCGAACCGCGCGTGGACAAGACGCTGCCCTTCCGTGATCTGCCGACGGGCAGAGTGGGCTCGGAGCGGGCGCATGGCCAGCGATAACGCGCCACGCGCCGCGACGTGACGGGCCGAACGACGTCGGCGCCGACGGTACTGTTCCATTTCGCCGACGATGAGGGGCTGCGTGCTCGCCTCGACCCGCTGCTGCGCGGCATGGACGTGATCTGGTGCGCTGCTGAGGATGACGCCGGGCTGCAACGCGCGCTGCCGCGGATTGACGTCTGGTGGCACGTGCTGCAGCCGATCAGTGCCCAGCACATCGAGCAGGCAAGCCGGCTGCGGCTAATCCAGAAGCTTGGCACTGGGGTGGACACGATCGACGTTGGCGCCGCCGAGCGCCGAGGCGTGCTGGTTTCCAACATGCCCGGGCTGAACGCACCGGCGGTTGTCGAGATGACTCTCGCACTGCTGTTGGCCGTGGTCCGCCAGATCGTTCCGCTGCACGCCCGGACGCTGCGGGGAGAGGGTTGGCCGCTTGATCCGTCTCTGGCGGGTCGCGTCCCGGAGGTCGCCGGAAGCACCGTGGGTCTGATTGGATCTGGTGACATCGCAGGCAGGCTGACACCCGTGCTACTGGGCCTGGGTGCGCGGGTGATTCACACATCCAGGACCCGCCGGGACGATCCGAACTGGTGCGATCTCGAGACTCTGCTGCGCACCAGCGATATCGTGTCCGTCCACGTTCCGCTCGACCGCGATACCCGCCACCTGATCGATGCACGGGCTATGGCCACGATGAGGCGTGGCGCCATTCTCATCAACACCTCCCGCGGCGGCGTCATCGACCAGGTCGCGCTGGCCGACGCGTTGGGCAGCGGTCAGCTAGCCGGGGCGGGGCTCGATGTCGTCGAACCCGAACCGATTTCCGGTGCGGACCCGCTGCTGCGCGCGCCGAATCTCGTGGTCACCCCGCATGTCGCCTGGCTGTCCGGCCCCACCCTGTCCAGGTGTGTGGCGCTCGCAGCCGACAACGTCCGGCGACTTCTCGCCGGCCACGAGATTCGCAACAGAGTTGTCTAGCTCGAACGAGAGTGCGGGCACTCCGGCGATAAGAAGCGGCGTCGAGAACGGCAGGGACGCCCGGCTCCAGGTGCGATTCGACCAGGGAGTGCTGCGGATCGCCTTCGACAGGCCCGCCACTCTGAACGCCGTCACTGCCGC
>JGI26538J50259_1000909_pt1 | contig 19922 bp, 20 predicted proteins | sample ThiBio_1000_plan_FD_50259 | JGI IMG/M metagenome (IMG submission 50259)
CCTGTCTCAAGCCTCCCCAGGCCTTTAACAGAAACCTGCCGCATTGGAAATAATTTCTTTCCCGTTTTAGATAATCATACCACCTGTAAACGACGTCATATCCGCCTGCCACATCAGTCAAACTCATCCATTTATAGTTGGTAAAGGTGATGAAGAAAGTTGTAAATGTATAGGGTATCGTTCTTCTGACAGGCATTCAATAAAGAAAGCGCATTGTATTCATTCGCAGCGTCCCCTTTGGGGAGACGCCGCGGAGAAAAAAAGTGAACATACTTCCTGGGAAAAAGCCCATTCCTATTATTCTCTATTTTTTTTAAGCCTGGCATTGCAAATACAATTGTCGTTGTGTATCGAATAATTATTGAGAATCATGATTGCATTCCTGGGTTGTATTGATTATTATTGCAGACTGTTTGATTTTATCTGCAATGTTTACATTAGAAACTCTTTTTAAAAGTATATCTGTTTTATGAGACGACTATTTCTTGCGATGACTCTAATGATGACCGTTACTTTTATGAGTGACGCTACGATCCCACTTGCTACATGTACTGGCGCCAAAAATTGTAAGGCATGCAAAAATTGTAAGTATTGCAAACACTGCTCAAAGGCAGGAGCATCTTGTGGTGTGTGTAATAAATCATAGGCAGGAAAGTGTAAATAGAAATCAGTTTATTGAAACTGGAACTTTCAGAAATTGCAAATGAAAAGAAAGTTTTCACGGCCCGGAAAGAAAGTTTACTTGAAGAATTAAAGTTAACCAGGCAAGCAACTACCAGTCCTGATTTAGCCATCAAAGAAAGAGCCATCAAAGAACTTCCAGCTTTGGAAAAATCATATACAGCTATGCATCTGACTGCCGACAATTCAAAGCCTTTGTTCACCAGATTAAGCTATCTTCAAGTCAAGTTACACATCAGAAAAACCCAGCGTATTTCCGGTTTTATTTCATTCATCACTTTTAAAAATTGAATCATTATGAACCTTCTCAAATTTTCCCTTATTCTCGCGTTATTTTTATCTAATTATCATTCCACCTCACAGATAAATGTTGTACAAATCAACTGCCCGGATAGTGTTGGTTTCATTACGAATATGGGTGCGTCCAAAACCTGTAAGTTTGTTTTTGAAAATGAGAACCCTAACCTTTTTTATGTTGAAAATTTCACGCACCAGAATTTCCATGACCTGAATTATGAGAAGGACCTTACATTGATTTCCAGATCCAAATTGGTGATATCTTCCTACATCCCGAAGATTCATGATTTCATTTATGCCTGGAACAAGAATAATCAACTCTTGTTTTATTACATCCTGAAAGATCATAAGGAAGAAAAATTATTGGTACCATGAAATCCATATTCCATATATACAAAGTAACTGTGACCTGCCGCGAAGAATTTGAAATGATAGTCCGGTCCATGGCCAGGCAAAAATCAAAACTGTATCTCTGTTAAATTTCAGGATATATTTTCAGGATTGCGACTGCAACGAAAGTGCAGGAGTTTGATTTCAGTGGGTTTGAATCGGAGGAGGAGATAGTAGCGTATATCCAGGCAGCCACTCATATTTTGCAGAAAACTACTAAGAATAATGTACTATTCAACAATTCTTAAAACCAGAATATATAAATTTGAAATGGATAATGTAACTTCCGATACAATGAAACGACAACTAACAACAAGCCAACTAACTGACCACCAGTTCTATATTCTTAAAGCGTTCATAAAACAATTTCTGCCAAAAACTGGAACTAAAAGACACCACTCAGGTAATGAGCTTGAATTTATTTCCGCTGCATTGAATAGGCTCTTTGCACGGAATTTTGGATTTCATCTTAAACCAGATCAGGTTCTAAATGCATTTCAAACCTTGGACTATGAAATATTTAATAAGACAAAAGAGGTAGATTCCAAATATATAGCATCCAAAATCTATGTTGAAATAGACCCAACCACCCTTCGCGAATTACGCTCTACAACCTATGGTGATAATCCTAGAGCAAACCAATCTTCCCTTCAGTTCAAACGACAACAACAAGAAAGAATCGATTCTTTTAAGAGTTCAATACCAAATGCATAGCATATTTTAATGGCATGAATTTATTCAGCTATCCGCATGAAAGTTATACTAATCAATTTAGCACAATGAATATTTTTCTACCTTCACTCCATGCCCCATTACCGCATCACCATCAAATTAGAAAACAAACCTGTCCAGGAATACCTCATTGAAGATCCACGCAATCAAATAGATTTCGTTTACCAGGAATATCGTAACCGTGTATATAAAAAGAATGGCGCAGGCAGAGTAACCTATTTTGATTTGGTGATGCTGGCGGATGAAAGTGTGAAACACCTGGAAGACCGGAAAGAAGTATTTAATGAAACCAACAATTTTGGAATTTCAAACATCACTAAATTTAAGAAAACACGGCCAAGCCGAAAAGACCCAGGCCCTCAGATAACACTTGCAGAACGTGCAAGAAGATCAAAATAAACTATTCCTTTATCAGGATTTCTTCGAGCTTCTTAACCACAATCTGTAGTTTCCCTTTATGCTCCGTGATGGGTCCAGTAACACAAATTCTTTTATCCTTATAAAAACCATTATGCTATTCTGGAAAATTTTCTTTATTTCTTTGTAAACCGAAATTCTTCTTTGAAAATCCTTGAATGAGATATTGAATTGTTTATTCGTAAAAGAATAAATTAGCTCTATGATTAAAGTTCTTTGAGAACATTTCTTCCTGCTTTTTAAATAAATGATTTATGCGAAAAGACCCAATGCCTCTTTTTATTCAGGCAATGTATGGTACTATCTTAGGAGTTGCATTTTATGTAACGGCAATTCCTACTGCAGCCCACCTCACATTTGAATTAAGAAATATCCTTTCACTTGCAGACATATTTTCCTATATGGATTCAAAAGAATCATTCAAATTCTGCTTATTTCTATTTACCTTAATTTATTGCTGCCCATGACTGGTTTACTACTTTTTCTGTAGGAAAAGACCGAGGAAATCTTCCCAACTTCTTAGCTTATACGCCACGAATTCTTTCTCTATTTTTTCTTTCGCAAATGTTTGTTGCAGCCAACGGTCCCTGGCTACAATATTTGTTTCTGTTTGGTTTTTGGTACACAGTTTCAAATATCATTGTCTTTATTATTAACAACAAAACCGAGTCTTCCGAGAAAAGCAACAATAAATTTATTTGGTTGAAATACATAATTCATTTGACTTTAACCATCGCTTTCTTTTACTTTCTTGAAAACAAATATCATCCTCTTTCCTATCTCTGNTTATCTATAACAGCCGTAATAGTTACTGGGTTATGGTTTTTCATACATAAAAAAACTCACAACAACTCAGATCAAACACCTCCAACTAATACGGCTATAGATACTTTAATTGGACAAATAAAAGTGATGCAAAAAAAGCTAAAGAGCAAAGGGTAAATGCGTGGGCTTCAATTAGGCAACAACAACCAACCTTAGACCCTCAGATTGAGGAATCAACGGAAAATGCAATCCAAGAAGCAGAAAATGCTTTCATTAGTAAAGTCGAGGAACTCAAAACTTCATTTCAAAATGTACATTCCTTTTTAAAAGAAAATTTATCCGCTTAATTTGAAGCGGCACTTCCAATTACTATAAGTCCTTATTAACCTTTGAAATGTCTTCATCTGGCACACCTAATTTAGTGGCTATACTAACTAATAATTTGACTTGCGCTTCTTGTAATTTTATATTCCTTACTGATTTTGTTGCGCCCTTTATTATTTCTGATAAAATCCAAATATTTATCAAGAAACTGATAAGAATAATTGAGATGAGAGATGTAGTGTCCATTAGTTTTGGTTTTAATTAAGTTTTCTTATTATAAAATTGAATTTGACATATTCCCGGTCGTTTTTTAAGCAAACACTTACGAGCTAATTTATGGAATAACCAAAACATTTCAAATCCTCCTTGTTTTAATACCAGACTGATGCAAATCTCTAACCCCACTAATTCTGCCTGCATTTGCCAATCATCCACTCCTTAGATTTCTCTTCTCCCGCAAAAAAATAACTACACTACACTAAGTTACTCCGTCTGTTAAGGTGCATTACCTATCAGTGCCTATTTATTGTCGACAACCAGAACCAAACTCAATTCTTACTATGCCCGCAAGCTCTGTAGGTTAGAACCTGAAAAATTGCACACCTATTCTGACAAGGATATTTTGCATGACAGAATTTCGAAACCTGGTTCATCGCAACATGATATTTTCAGGATGGGAGTTTATTTCAGCCAATTCATTAAGGATCTAGATAAACCAAGATCGTAACCACAAAAGCCAGCGAATCGCTGGCTTTTGCTTGGATTGTACTTATCAGTGACGCGTACTTTACAAAGGTATATATTACTATTCAACCCTTTTTAATATTAAAAGCTAAATCACTGATGATAGCTTTTTTTAAATTGCAAACCATTACCAATGCTTTACCTTTTGTTTACCTTACTAACTTTTTAAAATAATACATTTTCAATGTTTGAACAGACTTTTAAAAATATTGATGACATCCTGCATAAAGATGCAGGATGTGGCAGCGAGCTTGATTATGTAGAACAAACTTCCTGGATATTGTTTCTTAAATATCTTGACGACCTGGAAAGGGACAAGGCTACCGCCTCAGAACTCACAGGTAAAACGTATAAAAACATTATTGATAAGCAATTCCAATGGAACGTTTGGGCTGCGCCAAAAAAGAAAAAAGAGACCAGTGAGCTTGCCGAACTGGACCATCACAAAGCAATGACCGGCGATGACCTTACTGACTTTGTAAACTCGAAACTGTTTCCATACCTCAAAAAGTTCAAGACTGATGCTGAAAGCGCAGACACCATTGAATACAAGATTGGTGAAATTTTCAGCGAACTGAAAAACCGCATACAAAGTGGCTACAATTTGCGTGAAGTGATTAACCGCATTGACGAGTTGCGTTTTCGCACCCATGCGGAGAAGCACGAAATGAGCCACCTGTATGAAGACAAAATAAAAAATATGGGCAACGCAGGGCGAAACGGTGGCGAATACTACACGCCGCGACCGCTGATTACCACCATTGTAAAAGTAGTTGCCCCAAAAATTGGCGACAAAATTTATGACGGTGCAGTTGGTTCTGCGGGCTTCCTTTGCGAAGCATTCGACTACCTGCGAAACATCAAATCACTTTCTACCAAAGAAACCGAGATACTGCAAAAACGCACCTTTTATGGCAAAGAGAAAAAATCATTGGCGTATATCACAGGGCCGCTTTTCCTCTTAATTTTTTTATCTTCAAATTTTCTTTACAATGAAATCCATTCAAATCAATTCAAGCTACATGTCCGAATTCCTTCGTGCCTGTGAACTACTCAGCCTTGACGCTGAAGAAGTGAAAGGTCTTAGAAAACAGGGGATAATGCTGTTCAGGGTTTCAAAGCCTGGTTTGTCTCAAAACGATATTTTCAAACTTTGCCTTTACTACAGCCAGTTCTTTGAAGAAAAGCAGTTGCAAAAATGAATTTTAAGCTAGCGATTCGCTGGCTTTTTTATTTAGATTAAATACTTCCCGTAAAAATATAATACACTCATAATCAAACGAATCTACCTGTCCTTTTTGCCTTGCGATTTTGATTTCATATTTGTTCTCAAAAAAATTACAATGAAAAAAACACAAGCTTCCAGAGCCGATTATAACAAATCATTTGACAAGGCAGTGAAACATTTCAAGGCAGCACAATTATGTGCAGGTTCAGGGCAATATGACCTGGCAACACCCCACCTAATTCTTGGATTAGAGGAGCTGATAAAATACCAGGTAATCCTGTTGTACATACTCAATAACTGTCTATTTGAGAAAGAATTATTCTCTGAACGAGGACCATCAATTCTTAATGACCATGCTTTAAAACACAAGCTTTCGAGAGAATTTCAAGAAGCTACTTCTGCTCACTTTGCAATTCAGTATTTAGAAACCCTATTTCTTTACAACGGAGATTCTGAATTAACAAATAGCAAATTCCAAAACAAATTTGTTCCATGGGGCCTAACATTCCATTTATTCGGTGAGGACTGGATTATTCCAGAGAATAGAATTCAAGAATTTTTTGATCTCATGAATTCTGCTAACAATACAAAGAATGATGGTTTCTATACAAATCCATTTAAACCTAATCAGGCAAACCTTGAAAAAAAACAAAAGGATAATTATTATCGGTATTCATTCTTTGCCTGGATTCTTTTGAAGCAAGCGAAATACATGAAAGATGTAGATATGACCTCCGAAGAAGTAAATGAATGGCGGAAAAACAACCCTACCCTGAATAAATGACCTAAGTTTTCTTGAATAATAATGTAAAATATTCCCCCATAAACTGTTACAATAATTGCCAGTATTCCGTTCAGGATCGTAATCATATCTTTCTTATGTTCTATCTCTGATACATGGTAGGCCCTCATCGCATCAAATGCCATCCTATAATTCTCCCGATGAATTTCAATTTCTTGATTTTGCTTTTTTGGATTATTTAAATCTTAATTACCTTCTGATTTGTTTATTAATGGTTTAGTAATATTTGCCCATCTCATTGTGTTTCAAAATCCCCCTTCTATTGCTGCAACTTATTTAAAACAAAGCATGAAGATAACAACAAATGTTACTTGCTCGCCCATGAGCATAGAGTTGGTTTGAAATCAAATTTGATTGGAAAATGAGGACTGGTTTATGCTGAATAACTTCTTGCGGCTTTGACAATGATTAACCATAATCTTTGTTCAAAGAATCTCAATCAATAGCCAGCAATTAAAAGTGGTGATTAAAGTGAATGAATAGGTTTCTCTCTTCACAATCGCGCCTGACTATTTCCCTCCTCATTAAACCTTTTATACACTTTCTGCAACATCCAATCCTGCACTGCTTTCTTGAACGCTGCACTATCCATCACCTTATCAAATATCTTCTGATTATCATCCATCCTGTCTATAAGTGTGCGGATGAACACTTCCTCAAAACCGTATTTAAAATTATCAATGGAGTTGGCGTGTGCCTGCAACTTTAATGTTTCATTCTGGCTCAACTCTGCTTCTATCTGATCAAAGAATAGTTTATCCGCATCATCAAAGTCAGTTCCGAATTTTTCATTCAATACATTAATTATCTCTGAGAGTTTTGCTTTCTCCTCCTTCGGCCTGCCGATTCCGGCTTCGCTCACCTGGATGATGGATTCCTCACCAGTAGCATTCAATGTAATACTCCCTTCCGACATTTTTTGAAGCCGATAATATTCCAGCGCCACCTCATCATCTAACTTTAATCTTTCTATGTAATCTGTCTTAGGAAGTTTCAGTAATAATAACCTACCATAAGCGTAAAGTTTTTCCAATTCAACATCTAAGAATGGAATTACCTGGGATAAAAAAGAATAGAGCCGCACAAAAGATGTGAGTGCTTTTTTGAATTCATCTTGCTTTTTCTCATCCAATACTTTGAATCGATCTCGTGCCGGATCAACCCACCTGTATAATTTTGCCTGGTCTTTTACCAGGTATTCTCCCCTCTTAAAAAATATTTCAGCAAATGCATTGATCTCACTCCACTGATATACCTGGGTAGCATCTAACCTTTGTTTCAAATCATACAAATGGTTTGGATCTGTATTCTCCTTCAATGCTGTCAATTCATAATAAGGCTGGAAGGATTGGTAAATGGTATCCTGGTCATTGGCAAAGTCCAATACAAAAGTATCTTCCTTCCCTGGCGCCATGCGATTCAGTCGGGAAAGTGTTTGCACTGCTTTCACGCCGGACAATTTCTTGTCCACATACATGGTATGCAAAAGCGGTTGATCAAAACCTGTTTGATACTTATCCGCCACCAGCAAAATCTTGTAATCATTGGTATCAAATTTATGCGGCAATTCTTTTTCTCCAAACCCATTCAATTGAGCTTCGGTAACTCCATCCGGATACTCCGTATCTATCACTTTTCCTGAAAAAGCAACCAATGGCCGTATATCCTGGTAAAAGTTTTCTTTGATGTACTTCTTAAACTCAAAATAATAACGCAATGCGTGCAGCCGCGAACTCGTTACCACCATTGCCTTGGCCCTGCCTCCTATTTTCTTCATGGTCACTCTCTTGAAATGCTCTATAATGATTTCTGTCTTTTGTGCAAGGTTGTGCGGGTGCAGCGACACAAAACGCGCAATGGCTCTTGTTGCCTTTTTCTTATTGAGCAACGGATCATCTGCTATCGCTTTGTTGAGCTTGAAAAAAGTTTTATAGGTCATGTAATTTTGAAGCACATCTAAGATGAACTTTTCTTCTATCGCCTGCTTCATGGAATAAAGGTCAAAAGGCTTTGGCTTTCCGCTTTCGTCTTTTGTGCCGAATACTTCAATGGTCTTTGCCTTGGGGGTGGCAGTGAAGGCAAACAAGGAAATATTCTTTTGCGGGCCTCTGCTCCTGATCTGTTCCCTGACGTAATCGTCTGTTGTCTCTTCACTTTCCGCATCATCCTTTTCTGCTTCATCCAAGGTTTTAGCAGCTAACAATTCTTTCATCTTCCGGCTGGCTTCCCCACCCTGGCTGCTGTGCGCCTCATCGATGATAATAGCATAGTTTTTGTCTTCTAAATTTTTTATCTTATCTAAAGTAAAGGGAAATTTCTGTAGCGTGGTAATGATGATGTCTTTGCCTTTTTTGATGGCCTCTGCTAACTGCCCGCTGTCTTTATCTATGCGTTCTACCACTCCGGCTTTGTGCTCAAACTGGTAAATGGTGTTTTGCAATTGCTGGTCCAATACATTCCTATCGGTAATGACGATTACACTGTCAAACACTCTTTTATCCTGAGCATTGTGCAGACTGGCCAACCGGTAACTGAGCCAGGCAATAGTATTGCTCTTACCGCTTCCGGCTGAGTGCTGAATGAGATAATTATTTCCTGGCCCATTTTGAAAACTGTGATTCGTAATTTTCCGAACAGCTCTCAATTGATGATAGCGTGGAAATATCATGGTTTCCTTCTGATACTTTTTACCATCGATAAAAAAATCTTCTGTCTGCAAATGCAGAAAACTTTTGAGAATATTCAACCAACTGTCTTTCTGCCACACTTCTTCCCACAAGTAAGCAGTTCTGTATCCTTCTGCCGGCGGATTTCCGGAGCCATTCCGGTAGCCTTTGTTGAAGGGAAGGAAGCGGGTCTTTTCTCCATCCAATTTCGTGGTAAGATACACCTCATCTGCATCCACTGAAAAGTGAATCAAAGCTCTCTTCTTAAATTGAAAAAGCAATTCGCGTGGATCTCGATCATAATTGAATTGCCGCTTTGCATTGGTAACATCCTGGCCGGTAAACTGATTTTTCAACTCCACCGTTGCAATGGGCAATCCATTCAGGCTAAGCAATAAATCAATGCTGTTTTCATTTTTAGTGCTGTACTTCACCTGGCGCGTTACCGTCAGTTTGTTTTCTTGATAGAGTTTTTCTGTCTCTTCATTGAGCCTGCTGTCCGGCTTGAAAAAAGCCATCTGAAATTTGATTCCGCTATCGGTGATTCCATGCCGCACCACATCCAACATACCGCGCAACTCTATTTCCTTGCAAAGTCTTTGAATGATTTGTGCCTCTGCATCTGCTTTATAAAACTGGATCAATCGCTGCCATTCTTTCGCCTGGGAAGATTTCAAAAATTCAATGATGTCTTTTGAAACCAATGCTTTTTCCCTGTCAAAATCCTGGTTACTTCCTTCTGTCCATCCTTCGCTGCACAGAGATTCAATGATGGCAGTTTCAAATATTTGTTCGGTATGAATTCGCATAAGCAAGAATAAAATAGAAACGAAAGGTAAACAAAAATGTGTCTATTTCTTTATGTTCACAACTGCATTGGCTTTCTCTATCAACTGATTATTGTAAGTAAAAACCTCTACACCTTCTACAAAAAAATCTTTGTCATCGGTTATAATAGTAAACCCTTTCTTCAATGCCAGCTTGTAATAATATAAATCATTGAAATCAAGACTTATCGATGGTGATGTAAGAATGTCTTTTTGCTTGATTTCAGTTCCTAAACCATCAGCTACCAAAACATAAAAGTTTTGGTAGGATTTAATATCCTCACATAAAGAAATATAATCTGATTGGAATTGCTGAGAACTTCTATAAACTTCTTTGTAGTAAGATTTGTCTGGGTTTATATTTTGATTCTTATTACAAAACATCGGAAAAGTTACATCCCTCAAATAACGATTGATAATTTCTGAAAGCAACAGAGCAGTAACCGCTATTTTGGGCCGTTGAGGATGATTTCTAAACTTTTCAAAAAAAACAAGATATTTTTCATCTCTCTTTTTTAGGTGCATTTGTGGCTTGAGTATTTTCAACCAAAGATTCGCATCAAAAAAATAATGTTTCTTTTGTAACCCGATATTAGCAAGATTTCGGATGTTGTAGGCCATTTCTTATAGGGTAGCACGTTCTATCAGGCGATCATATTCTGCGGCATTCAAAGCATTTTCTTTTACCTCCTTAATTTTCTCAGCAAGATGTGGAATTATACCAAGATTATAAGACAAGTACTCTTCAATAGTTTTTGAAGAATATTTTAGGTAAAGCTTACCTATCGCAGCATTAAGAAATTGTGTGGAACAGTGCTTAACTCCATCAAAAGACAATACAATATGCTTTTTACTTTTAAGATTTTTATCCAAAACAGCAAAAACCTGAAGACCATCGCTATGAAATGCAGCTACTGAACTATTGATGATATTTCTTACCGTAGCTTTCATGTTGTGTAGATGTATATAAATAAATCAATACTAATATACAAGAAATCGTGGGCAAATCTAATAATATTTCTACAAAATTTATAAATCTTTACGAAAAATAAGATTGATAGTAATTCCAATGAATGGGGCTTTTAATACCCTTCCTCCCTCGAAAATGGTGCCCTCCAGATCCGATGACCAAAAACCATCATTAGAAATTATTTGTAAAACTCCTCCATTTTCTTTACAATATTTGTACATATTTTTGATGCCCAATCCCCCGGGGCATTTATCGAAAAATAATTTTGTACTATTTCCCTGCAAAGCCCATAAAATGGCATCAAGATTTGAACCTATTTTACCATTTGTTGCCTTATTGACTCTTGGTAAGAAACCGTCACCAACATCAACCATTGTAAATTTCAAGACTCGCTGTTTAGGGTAGTATTGTCCTCCTACAAATATGGGATCAGAAGTGCCTGCATGATGCTGTGAGTTACAAAAAACTTCCAAAAGATCTTCCATGATTTTATCCTTTAAATCCTTGCCTAAGGCTGGCATTCCCCTATGGGATAACAGTTCATCATTTACATATTTACAAAATCCCTCCTTGTCGCTACAATCAAAATCCTGAATGGGTACGGCGCTTTTTCTATTGTCAAGTATTACTTCACCTGTCCTCAAAAACCCGTTCCTGAAAAGAATATCAAAACGATTTTTTATTTCTATTTCATCGGTACTTATGAGATGCCCGAAATTCTTTTTCAGCACATAAGCTACTGCCCAAAGCAAAGCACAAAGATTACCATCAAACCATTCTGCCTCCGTAAAATCAAGTTGAATCTCGGAACCTTGAGGCAACCCCATGCCAAAATGATAAAATCTTGACAACTGATGGTGGCCACTGTATTCAGTAGTTATTTTATCTTCTAATCTAAAGATTTCCATAGGTATTATTCAATTATTTTTTTTCCGGTCACCGCTTCATTGATTAATGCGGATTTGTATTCTTTAAAGAGTTCTATTTCTTTTTCGAATCTGCCAATGTTTTCTTCAATTGATCTACAGTTTGTTTCAATATATTCAATTATCTCCTGCTGATCAACTTTGTTTTTAGGGTAAGCTAATTTTAGTTGATTAATAAACCCATCCCAATTGGCTCTTGGCATCTTTGTACCTTGAGTGGAACTATTCACTACATTAATAAATCCCTTACTGAAAAGAATATAGAACAAGTATTTCGGAAGGATATGCCCTATGGAAGATATTACCAATAACTCCCCGAAAGCGCCTCCATCTCGTTCAGCAAAATATACCTTGTGCAAGTAGGGTCTTAACTTGTTGAATAAAATGTCACCCGAATTAAATCTTGATAATGTACTTTGATAATTCCTTTCGTTATCCATTAAAACTAACATCCCTGATTCACTTTCAATATTCTCCACTGCAATTTTGAAATCACAAACATCAATTGTTTCCTCTCTAAGTTTAGTTAAATACTTCAACTTCTTCACCTCCCAATCCTTTGGTATTTCTCCAATCCATTCCACACCGGAATCTTTCATTTCAGCATTAGGGTCAATGCCTTTTGTTACAGCCTGGTTGATGATAGCTGTGCGCTCTTCCCTCAACCGCTCTATGAGCAATTGCTTTTTCGAAATGAGGTCGTCAATCAAAGTTGTTTTTTCATCTAAGTATTCTGCAATGAGATGCTGCTTCTGAAGTGGTGGAAATATGATTTCCATATTTTCAAAAACATCCTGATATAAATGAACGATGGTAGAACCTCTGGAGGTATATTTAATAAATTCTGTCATAAAATTAGATTGCAAAATCCAGTACAGATACTCATTATAATAATCATCTCCTTCAGGACGCACGACAAAAACTCCACTGTTAAGTGTTGCCTTGCCAATTAGGTTCTTTACTAAGGCTACCTTACCAATTGTACCGTCCTTAGTAATTAAAAGGTCATTCTCTTTAAGCTGAATATAAGGGTCTTCTTCAAATCTCTCAAATGGAACTTTATAACAAGAATCCCAATTTATAATTCTATTTGTGAAATCAGTCCCTGTTATACAATAAGCACCATTTCCATCAAAAAAAAATTCATCGGCTTTAAGACCATGCCATCCTACACGCGCTTTAATATAAGTAATAAACTTCAGTTTTTTCACCTCCCAATGCTTAGGTATTACCGGACACCAGGGCAGATTGGTGGATTTATATCTTATAGTTTCCAGCATTATTTCAAATAATATTTTTACTTTTATACAAAGAGTTTTTATTCCAAAAGTTTAAAGATAAAAAAGGAAGATAGGTGGAATTGGTACTGGATACTTTATCCGCATTTCTTCGCTTCTTCCTTAAGTATTGAAGGTTCACATTATGTGAGCCTTCTTTTTTATAAACTCCTTTCATCATTTTTCCTATTCAATTACTCTTTCCATTATCCCTTCCGTCTCCTGCTCTAACTTCAAAATATCCGCTCTTATTTCTTCTAAGCTACGCAACGGCTTAAACTCATAGAAGTATTTGGTAAAATTGATTTCATACCCCACCCTGGTTTTGCTATGGTCTATCCACGCTCCGGGGACATTCGGTAATACTTCCCTTTCAAAATAAGTTTGTATGTCTTCCTTCAACGGTATGTTTTCATAATCTCTCCATTCGCTGTCCGGTACCGGATGGCCTTTTTTGTCTTGTACCGGTTTGCCTTTTTCATTCGCCTTTGGTCTTTCCACTGTTATCCTGTGATACCCAAAGTCAGCATTGTCAAAAATCTTACAGTACTTCCCTTCTTTAAACTTCCCATATAGTCGGGTGATCTCTTCTATCTGTTCATCAGATATTTTCTTGCGCTTACTGCCTAAGCTGCGCATCATATCCACACAAAAGGATACGGCATTGATGAGCTGCACTTTCTTTTTGCGGACTTTGTTTTTACGGTTGGTTACTATCCAGAGGTAAGTACTGATGCCGGTGTTGTAAAACAACTGATCGGGCAGTGCAATGATCGTTTCCAAAAAATCATTTTCAAAAATCCATTTCCTGATTTCNCTCTCCCCGCTTCCGGCGCTGCCATTAAAAAGCGGACTACCATTGAAGATGATACCAAGGCGGCTGCCGGTATCATTATTTTTCATCTTGCTCATCATGTGCAACAGAAAAAGCAAGGAGCCATCATTAATACGTGGCAGTCCGGCGCCAAACCGGCCGGCAAAACCCAGCCCTTCATGTTCCTTTTTGATAAAGCCCTGCTCCTTCTTCCATTCCACTCCAAAGGGAGGATTGGAAAGCATGTAATCAAAATGCTCCTTTGGCAATCCATCTTTGGTGAACGTATTTCCAAATTTTACCTGGTTGGGATTCTGATCCTTAATCAGCATTTCCGCCTTGCATATTGCATAACTTTCCGGATTGATCTCCTGGCCAAAGAGTTCTAACCGTGCATCGGGGTTGAGTTGCTTCAAATGCATATCTGCCACAGATAGCATGCCGCCGGTACCACATGCCGGATCATAAAGTGTGCGTACGATACCTTTCTTGCGCAATATCGCGTTGTCTTCCTCAAAGAGAATATTCACCATCAGTTCAATGATTTCGCGCGGGGTAAAATGTTCTCCAGCAGTTTCATTGCTTATTTCTGCAAACTTGCGGATGAGATGTTCAAATACATATCCCATCTCCAAATCTTTCAGGTCTTTGTAGCTTTTTTCCGAAAACTCTTTGGTAACGAGATAGAGAAGGTTTCCATCGCTGAGCTTGGCTATCTGTTTATCAAATTCAAAGTATTCAAACACTTCCTTAGCATGTGCGGAGAAGCCATTGATATAATTTCTGAGATTCGGTTGAAGGCCATCTGCATCCTTTACCAATGTTTCCATAGTAAACTTGCTGTGGTTGTGAAAGCGGAATCCCGATTTGATATTCAGTCTTTGTTCTATCACCTCCGGTTTCTGTCCTTTTATTTTTGCATACTCTGCCAAAACTTTCGATTTGGTCGGTTCCAATAATTCATCAAATCTTCGGAGTACAGTAAACGGAAGAATGACCTTTCCATAATCATGCTGCTTATAATNCCCCCGCAGCAGATTGGCAATGTTCCATATATCATTGGCTCTTTCCTGAAAATTCATTGGCATGTTTTGAGTTTAGCGTTCTGGTTTTGTGAAATGTGTTTCATGGTTTTCAAAGGTGAGGAAAAATGTGGATGGGGAGAGAAGAAATCTCAGTTTTGCTTTATCACAAAATAAGAAAATGTTTTCCGCGAATTGCGCATTAATTTCATCACTCGTAAATAGTACCTTTATAATTAAACCAATAACAATTCAGTGAAATCTTACCACAATGGAAACTTATCTTTCTACATTATCGATATAAAATCAGCCAGATAAAACGGTCTAATATTTTAGCCGGTATTGATTTAAATTTCCTGAATTGACTACGGTGGCAGTTCCTGTACTTTACTCCACTTCCACAAAAACAATATGCTACCCTATTAGGCTCCTGATTTTGTTTGATATAATTTAGCATTTGAGCAATTTTAAAATGGTCTGCCGTTTTAAACGACTCTTCGAAAAATTCAATATTTCCCTTCCGGCCGTGTGAACGCTCCATTAAGAAATAGCCATAGAGTTCACGGTGTTTTTGGTTGAAAAAATAAGGAATTACATGATTAGAAATAAAGGATTGCAAAGTAATACCTTGTAAACAAAATATAATTTCTTCAGGATAGGAACAGATGCATGCGTTTCCTGCAAGGTGAATGTGCCAATCTAAATTGATTGGAATGCGGCCTCCTGTTTCAAATACAAATGGGAAGGTCAACGGATAATTACTACTACAAAGAATTCTTACTTTATAGGAGTCAATCACAACATTTTCTTCTGAAACTAATGGCAAAATTCCCTCGAACGCAGGTATTCCTGAACCATCTTGCCTATAAGTTAATCCCGGATACCGCTCCTTCAATTGAAAGGCTTCTTTCCTGAATAAGTCGTAACTATTATTCACTTGCCCATGGATTTGATGTGGAAGCGCCTAAAGTTATTGCTACTTTAAAATTGCTTGTGTCCTCCTCATTTTCATCTTCGCCTATAGGAAATCTGTCACCAAGATGCCTTCTCCACATTTTACTTGCTTTCAGTTGATTTTCTTCCTTTAACGCCTTATCTGCATCTTCAATAAATTCTTGTAAGGAAACAAGAAAGTTTTCTCTTCGCTCTGCTGCATAATCCCGGAATAAATCATCGTTTGGAATAGCGGGCACAATACACTTAAATTCCCAATCCAATTCCTTTTTTATTTCTCTGAGAATATCTCTTAAGGTAATGTCATCTCTATCATTATAAACAATCCTTTCTAGTGCATTGGTTACAAGAATAGTCATCGCTAATCCACTCGGCATTTTGTGAGCGCAGGCATCACACCACCCTTTAAGATATTTTACATAGGAGATTAGTTTACTGTCTTTACCCTTTTTGGCATTAAACCATTTCACCATCGCTTTGGGATCACTATCTTCAAAACCATTGTTCTTTACTGCAATTCTATAATTCTCTCCATCAATTTTATAATAAATGGGATGATCTACCTCATAATCTGCTTCAAATATGGATCGGATACATTTTTTTCTATGTTCTGGAGTTGTGTTTGTGAATCCATTTACAGCTTCCCATACCCAAGATTGCAACGTAGTCGAAGAAACATCAGGTTCTCTAAAAAAGTAAATTCCATCATCCAAATCGCATATATCTTCCTTAGTACGAATACACGTTTTCATTTTGTGCGAACCCTGGATATAAAATTTGGGCTCATAATCAGAATGATTTTCTTTAAACCATTTACGAATTCTTTTTCTCAGCCCTTCTTTTGAGGTAATCATCCTGTTCTTTTTAGTGGAACCAATGCTGATAATATCATAGTATTCCAGAAATAGATTATGACAGTTTGCCATTGGATTTAGATTTTAAAGTGTTTATAATAGAATAAAGATTTCTCTTTGCTAATTCATCTCCTATTGCTTCAAGGCGATTAATATCCCTTTCGCCAGACGCGTTGAGATCAATAATATCGCTACCCATATCATATTGAATGCGGAGATATTCAAACGAGTTATTGGAGACCCCACACGTTCGTTTAAGAAAGTTGATATACTGTTCGGTGATTTGTGCCTGGCTGCTGAGGATAATATCGAATAATTTCGAGTTAGGCAAAAGCCAGTACCACAAATTCTTTGATCGCCAGTTTTTCTTGATAATATGCCTCCCTTCTCCTGTTCCTATCGACAATAAACTGATTTCCGAAAATTGATAACCAAATTTCTCTGTAGCCTCCAATAGCCCGATAAGAGCTGGGTTGTTAGCAAATATTCCACCATCAATCATGTTGATATTTCTCCCACTTCCGTATTCATTAGAAAAGGAAAATGAATGAGGAGGAAAGTAAACAGGAGCAGATGCACTAGCAAGTGCAACCTCATGTGCTGGTAGCTTGTAATCTCTATTATATTCTTTGCTATGTTGAGTTTTCAGTACATTAATCTTACCTTCATTCCCATTGAATGTAGGGATGCATACATTAGTTTTTAAATCCTTCAAAATAGGAACTTTCCCTCCATTATTTTGAGTAAAAGCGTCTTTTAGCTTTTTATGTAATACTTTATTGTCGTAAATGGATGCTACTAATGCCCTAGTCTTGCGAGGTATTATTTTTAAATATCGCTTGGGAAAAATTTGACTGGCATTTTCTTTGTAAAAGTGAAGTAGGTTTGCTGCTGGAATTCCCATCGCAATTCCAATAGCAATGATTGCTCCGGTGGAAGTGCCGCAAATCAGGTCAAAATACTCATAGAGTTTTTTGCCTGGATTTTCATTTTGCAATTCCCGTTCAAGTTCGGTAAGTAGTTTCGCTGGTATTATTCCACGAATGCCTCCCCCATCTATAGATAATATTCTGAATTTAATGATTTTATCATCTTCCATATTTATTGGATTATAAGTTTTATAGCTCGAAAATTCTAAAACTTCTTTTAACCATCATTGATTTGCTGAGTTCTCCAGTAATTTACACAACCAGCTTAAGTCCAGCGCTATCAGAAATGGTCAATTTGAAATTTCAAACTCTGTCCTTTCAGGATTTCTCTTTCCTAACACCTTTAAATGGTTTCATATCTACTTTTCCATCCATAAATTTACCGGAACCATCATCCCGCTTTGTCCATGTCTGAGTTTTCGGATTAAAGGTCTGGGATCTGTTTTTTACTGCTCCATTACGATGTCCATCACCAGTTTTTCCATTCTTTGCCATAGTTAAATTTTATGAGGTTATTGAAACTCTGTATAATACCAAATTTAGCATTTGCCGTAAAATTACGCATTATACTAAATATATTATCAATAAGTTATTCACTAAACGTTAGTAACCCAAAGTGTTTTATTTCTGAATTGATGTTCAAAGTTCTATTTATGTTTTGTTACAAAATTTATACTGCTATTTAATACTGTCAACTCAATTATGTAAATTGGCAGATTTTCTTAAAAATATCTCAAAATGGCTATAAAACCTATAACTCTTAGGATGTAAAATTGTCATTTTCATGACAGAATCAAAGTTATTAACATTATAATATACATATTTGTCAACTAATGTAATTAGCTTTGCAGTTCAAAACCACGCAACTAAAATGAACCCCAAATCAAACTTTTCCGCCCGGCTTAGGTCTGCCCGTTTGATGAATGGCTTTTCACTACAAGATTTGGCAAACGCCCTGGAAAACAAATTGACCCGCCAGGCGATTCACCGTTACGAAAAGGGAGAAGTGATTCCGGACCCTGAGACAATAAATTTACTTGCCCAGGCACTGCAAATAAGACCAGATTACTTTTCCAGGGTTACTAAAGTAGAATTGGGTGAAATAGAATATAGAAAACTGAAAAAAGTATCTCAAAAGGAAGTGACAGTTATCAACGAAACTACCAGGGAATATCTTTCCAGATATTTGGAACTGGAAGAAATTTTAGGAATAGCTAAAGAATTTGAAAACCCATTGAAGCATTTGGGTCCTATCACCAATTATGACCAAGTGAATGAGGCCGCTCAGACCTTGCGAGATAAATGGTCTTTAGGTACCGGACCGCTATTCAATGTAGTAGAGTTGTTGGAAGATAAAAATATTAAGGTGATAAAGTTGAATGTAGCTGACGACTTCGATGGCTTGCAAACTTTTGTCAACAATGCCATACCTGTTGTAGCCTATAATGAAAGAAAAGCTAACAAGCCAGACAGGATTCGTTTTACCTTGCTCCATGAATTAGGGCACTTGCTATTGAAATTTGACACCCTGAAAGAAAAGGAAAAGGAAACCTTTTGCCACCAATTTGCAGGAGCAATGTTGCTACCGGATGAGGCGATTAAGAAGGAATTAGGTTTGCATCGTAATAAACTATCATCTCTGGAATTGGGGAACATCAAAAAACAATACGGCATTTCAATGCAAGCCATTGTAATGAGGGCAAAAGCGTGTGGAATTATAAACGATCACTACACCAAACAATTTTTCTTTTGGATTAGGCAGATGAACTGGAAGGTGGATGAGCCTGTGGATTACCAGGGAATTGAAGAGAGTAACCGATTTCAACAATTGCTTTTCAGGGCACTCATCGAAGACCAAATTTCAATCTCTAAAGCATCCTCGTTATTAAATAAGTCTGTAGCGGAATTTAGAAAAGTGTACCAGGCCTGGTAAATACTTTAATTACCGATTGGCGCAGCCACCACTTCATAAATCTGATCAGGACTGTTAATTACTATCTCAGGTTTGCCTTTGTATAATACAATCGTTCCTGTAATCCATTTAACATGCCCCTTGTTGTACAATTCTTCAGGTGCGATTTTAAATTGCTTTCTCACATCTCCCCATATTACTAATGTCAGCGGGGCATTTGGATATTTATCACCCACATTCAAAAATGTAGGAGTGCCTTTTATTTTTTNAAAATATTTACCGCCGTAAATTTTTGCCATGATTTTTACGGAATCGCCAATATGATTCCTAACCTCTTCAATTTTTATTACCGCCTGACCAAACGAAGAAATAGAAATTGCAATAAAAAAAA